>WBZS01001591.1_pt1 | contig 17305 bp, 13 predicted proteins | sample 5204201 | NCBI WGS metagenome assembly WBZS01 (sample SAMN12344357, study PRJNA552823) | activated sludge metagenome | biome: Activated sludge suspended growth; feature: Nitrification reactor; material: Wastewater; isolation source: activated sludge from nitrification reactor of wastewater...
CTCGCCCAGGCGCTCATCTCGGTCGCCCCCGAAGACCTGGAGTTCTTCGAGATCGGCATCGGTGCCCTGCCGCTCTATAACCGCGACCTGGACGCCGACTACCCGGCCGAGGCGCTCGCCCTGAAGGACGCGCTCGCCTCGGCGCACGCCGTGCTGTTCGTCAGCCCCGAGTACAACCGGTCGATCCCGGGGGCGCTGAAGAACGCGATCGACTGGGCGTCGCGCCCGTGGGGACAGAACTCGTTCGTCAACATGCCGGTGGCCGTGATCGGGGCCAGCCCGGGCTCGCTCGGCACCGCACTGGCCCAGCAGAGCCTGCGGGCGGTGCTCAGCTTCCTGAACACCCGGCAGTTGACCTCGCCGGAGGCCTACGTCACCTACCGGCCCGACGACTACAGCCCCGACGGAACGGTCGCCAACCCCCGCACCCGTGACTTCCTGACCAACTTCATGCTCGAGTTCCGCGACCACATCGAACGGGTGCTCACGGTGCTTCCCCGGCACTGAGCGACGGGGCCCGGACGCCATCAGGCGTCCGCCGGGCGAGGGGCACACAGGCAGCACGTCTAAACTGCACGGTCCCATGACGACCTCTGCCCCGACCCGACGGTTGCGCCAGGACATTCAGGGGCTGCGTTTCGTCGCAGTCCTGCTGGTCGTTGTCTATCACGTCTGGCTCGACCGGGTCTCCGGCGGGGTCGACATCTTCCTGGTGCTGTCCGCGTTCTTCCTCACCTCGTCCTTCGCCCGCAAGCTGGACGACGGGCGTCCGCTGGGGCTCGCGGGCTACTGGACGCGGACCTTCGCCCGGATCGTGCCGCTGGCCACCCTCACCATCGTGGCGGTGGTGGCGACCGCCCAGTGGTTGATGCCGATCGCGGTCTGGCCGGACATCCAACAGCAGGCGATCGCCAGCGCGCTGTACGTGCAGAACTGGTGGTTGGCCGCCAACGACGTCAATTACTACGGCGGTGCGCCGATTCCGCTGCAACATTTCTGGTCGCTGTCGATCCAGGGCACGGTGTTCCTGGGCTGGCCGCTGATCTTCGCGGCCGTCGCGGTGGTCGTGCACCGGCGTCCGGGCGTGTCGGCGCGGCGGCTGCTCGCGGTGGCCTTCGGCACGGTCTTCGTGGCCTCGCTGGCCTGGTCGGTGTGGATCACCGCGACCGATCAGGCGTTCGCCTACTTCGACACCCGCGCCCGGCTGTGGGAGTTCGCCTTCGGTTCGCTGCTCGCCCTGGTCGCGACCAGCGGGAAGCCGATCGGCCTGCCCGGCGCGCGATGGCGGCAGGCGGCGGGCTGGCTGGCGCTGGCCACGATCCTGCTGGTCGGTGTGTTGGTCAACGTCCGCAACGCGTTCCCGGGTTGGGTGGCCCTGGTGCCGCTGACCGCCGCCGCGACCATCGTGCTGGTCGGCGACGATCCCGGCCGGTGGAGCGTGGGCCGGCTGCTCGGCCACCGCTGGATCGCCGGCCTCGGCAACGCGTCCTACGCCCTGTACCTGGTGCACTGGCCGATCCTGATCGCCTACGTGGTGACGCTGGACTCCGACCGGCCCAGCCTGCTCGCCGGGGGTGTGATCATCGCCGGCTCGCTGCTGCTCGCGGTCGGGCTGCATCGCTTCGTCGAGCTGCCGCTGCGCAACCGGACGTCGGGCTGGCGGCCGTGGCGCGACGCGGTGCTGGTCGCGGTCGCCGTCGCCCTGGTGCTGGGCGCGGTGACCGGCTGGCGGCAGCTGCTCAGCTGGCAGGCCGAGCAGGCCCGGATCGAGCAGCAGGCCCAGGCCGAGCAGCTCCGGCAGCACGTCCTCGCCGAGCACCCGGGCGCCCGGGTCCTCGACCCGGCGTACCGGGCGCAGGCGCAGCCGACCGAGCCGCCGATCCCGGCGATCGCCGACATCCCCTACCAGTGGGGGCTGGCCGGGCCGGCCTGCCCGGCGGGCTGGAACCTGCCGGGCAAGGCGCAGCAGCAGTGCCAGGTGCTGACCGATCCGAGCCTGGACGACGCCGGTGCCGGCGGCGCCGCATCGGCGTCCAGGCTGCCGCTGCATGCCGACGAGGGCGTGACCCGGGTGCTGCTGGTCGGCAACTCGCATGTGCAGCACTGGTCGACGGCGATCCGCGAGATCGGACGCGAGCGCGGCTGGCAGGTGCTGCTCATCTATGAGCAGAACTGCTATCTGGCGCCGGCCGGCGACCCCGTCAACGAGGTCGAGAAATGCGCCGAATTCTGGCCGGACGTCCTCGACGCCATCGAGCCGCTGGCCCCCGATCTGGTCATCACGATCGGCACGAAGTCCGAAGACGACGGCGAAACGGTGCTGAAGCCCGGCCTGGAACTGCTCGAACAGCATGAGAAGCCGGGCCGGGTGGTGATCGCGATGCGCGACACGCCGCGCTTCGAGGCCGGGTTGACCCAATGCGACGCCGCCCGCGCCGACGACGACCCGCCCTGCGAGTCCGGACATCCGATTCTGGAGACGCCGAATCCACTGATTCCACTCGTCGCCGGGGTGAAAGGAATGAACACTCTCGATCTCGCCGACCTGGCCTGCCCCGAGCGGCTCTGTGTGCCCACGATCGGGAATGTGAGAGTGTGGATGGATCAGCACCACCTGACGAGGGACTATGTCGAGACCACGACGGACCTCGTCCGGGCACGGCTGATGCAGGCGATCGAAAGGGCGTGACGATGGAGATCTGGGCACACCGCGGGGCCAGTGCGCGGCAGCCGGAGAACACGATCGCCGCCTTCACGGCGGCGATGGAGGCGGGCGCGGACGGCGTTGAACTCGACGTGCAGCTGACCTCCGACGGGGTTCCGGTGGTGATCCACGACGAGACCGTGGACCGCACCCACGACGGCACCGGCGGGGTCTCGACCTTCACCCTCGCCCAGTTGCAGAAGCTGCGATCGCTGCTCAAGCCGAAGAGCGACCCGATGGCCACCCGGATTCCCAGCCTCGCCGAGGTGCTCGACCTGCTCGCCGCCGGCCCGCAGCAGGTCAACATCGAGCTGAAGAACAGCGTCAAGCCCTACAAGGGGCTGGAGAAGAAGGTGCTGGAGCTGGTGGCCGAGCGGAAACTCGGCGAGCGGGTGGTGTTGTCGTCGTTCAACCACTACTCGCTGCAGCGGCTGCGCGAGCGGGGCTGGGTGGGCGAGCTCGCCGCCGTGCACGACGGCATGCTGCGCGAGCCGTGGCGCTACTTCCGCGAGCTGGACGTCCAGGCCGTGCATCCGCCCCGGCACGTGCTGATGGTGCCGGGCTTCGTCACCCGCGCGCATCGGGCCGGCTTCAAGGTGCGGGTGTGGACGGTCAACAAGTCGGTCCAGCGGCAGCGCTGCGCGCGGCTGGGCGTGGACGGCATCTTCACCGACCTGGTCAAGGCCGGCCCCAACTGGTGAGCGGCGGGCGCTAGTCGCGCTCCCATTCGCTGGGCAGCGGGAAGTACGAGGTGAAGAAGTCCCTCAACTCGGCGTCCATCGTCGCGGTGCCCGCGCCCGAATCGTTGATGCACAGGGTGTCGTAGTCATGCCGCCGCAGCCACATCTCCAGGACGTGCGCGGCGAGTGGATGTGCCAGGTCGACATAGCCGTTGCGGACGCGGCCCGGCACCGTGAGGCCGTGGATGAATCCGTAGTACTGGCTGAGCGAACTGCAGATCGCATGATCGGTGCGTTGCCGGAAGCGGGCCCGCATGACCTCGTCGAAGAGCTCGGGGTACTCGGACTCGAAACGTGCGGAGAGTTTCACCGACTGGGGATATGCCGTGTGCCGGAGCTTGTTGGTGATGGTGCGGCCGTGGTGCGCTTCCAGGAACTTGCGATTGTTCTTGGCCGCGGCCGTCACGGTGACGTCGTGGATGGAGGGCTCCCGGGGCTCCACCTGGGCGGTTGACGGAAAGAACTTGACCAGGCCGTTGCCGTGGAAGAACTTCTCGGGCCGCACAGGGCAGCCGAACAGCATGTCGTCGTTGAGATAGAGCCAGAGGTTGGACAGCCCGTCGATGTGGTGGAGCTGCGATTCGATGGCGTGCGAGTTGAACGAGGGGAGCGCCGACTGATCGCGGAAGATGTCGCGATGGTCCACCACCGTCAGCCGGGGATGGTCGGTTCGCAGCCACGAGGGCACCTGGTTGTCGGTGACGATCCAGATGTGTCGCACCCAGTTGGCGAACATCTCCACCGATCGAAGCGAATAGCGCAGCTCGTCGCGATTCTCGAAGCGGGCCGCGATGGCCGCGTCGATGCTGTGCGCACGATCGGACAGCCCGGCGCCGAGGTGTTGGGCCTTGCGCGACTGCCACGCCGGATCCATGCCGTTCACCCAGGTGTAGACCAGGTCGACCGGTTCGTTCACCTCCAGCAGATGGGGCGGGCGGTCCGGTAGCTGATGCCCGTTGGCCTGCGCCTGCCGCCACACCTGCGGGGCGAGGTGGCCGACGATGCCGTTCGGCATCCGGGAGACCAACGAGTCCGGGGGCGGGTTGCCCAGTGGAGGCACGGGCGCATCGGCCAATTCGTCCCACAGATCGACCAGGACGCCCCAATCGGGGTGGATCAGCGGCACGTCGCGCGGCGTCACCAGGTTCCTGGTGACCAGCAGCCCGGTGGTCTGGGGCAACAGGGGCTGCGGCCAGGCGGCGGGCAGGGCCGCCGCGGCCACCGAGTTCACATACTGGGCGAGATAGCAGCGCGCGGTCCGCAGGTCCTCGGCGAGGGCCGCTCGGGCGCGGGTGGCGTCCTGGCGCCGAATGATGACCAGGGGTTGCGGCAGCGTCCGATCGGGAATCAACACATGGTCGACGCCGGCACGCGCGAAAGCGGCGGAGACGTCACCCAGCAGGCCATCGCGGTAACGCCAGTAGTCGAATCGCTCGACCTGCTCGCGTGGACCGATCTGCTGCGGCAGCAGGCCGTGCCGGATGCGCTCGGCTCGGCGTTGCGTGCGCCACAGTCGCAGGCGGGCCTGGCGGGCGACGCGCTTCGCCGTGCTTGGGGGTGTCGTCATAGGGACCGCTCGTAGGGGCTCGGCGTGGGGAAGTAGTTGTCCAGGAACTCGGCGACCAATTGGGTGCGTCCCGGGGAATCGATGGTTTGGGCGTCGTTGATGCAGAACACGTCGAACGCGCGGCGGGCGAGCAGATCGTCGAAATAGGCGGGCAGGGCGGGGGACGCGAGATCAACATAACGGAAGGCAAGGGTGCCCGGGGCCGCCAGGCCCATGCCGTAGGCGTGGTAGTGCCCAAGATCGGATGCGACCGATACATCCGTTGCGCTACGGAACCGGGATCGGGCGACCTGATCGAACGCCTCGGGTGCGCGGCGCTCCAGATCGAACAGGCTGGAGCGACGATGTGCGTGCGGGACATGCTTCATCCGGTGGGTGATCGTCCGGTCCCAGAGCCGCTCCACGAGCGACCGGTTGTTGCTGGAGGCAGAGGCCGCCCCGTCGCGCGGGGTGTCGGGCGGATCGATGTCGATCGTCAGCGTGGAGGTCATGAACTTGGCTATCCCATTGCCGTGGAAGAACAACTCGGGTGAGACCGGCCGTCCGAAGAAGACGTCGTCATTGAGATAGATGAAGTGTTCGGCCAGTCCCTCGATGTGGTGCAACTGGGATTCGATCGCGTGGGAATTGAACGTGGGCAGCGCCGAGGGGTCGGAGAAGATCTGCTCGTGGGTCACCACGGTCAGTTTCGGGTGATCGACGTTCAGCCACGACGGCGTCTGGCCGGATGTGACGATCCAGACATGTCGGATCCAGCCGGCGAAGGACGCCAATGAACGTAGCGAATAGCGCAGTTCGCCATGGTCCACCGTTCGGGAGCGGCTCAGCGCGTCGCTGGCCAGCTGATCGCGGTGCGGCGAGACGCCCGCCCGCTCGCGCTGCCATTCGGGATCGCTGTCGTCGACCCAGGTGTAGACCGCATCGATCGGCTCGATCATGCGCATCACCGGCGGATACTCCTCGCGCCGCACCGGCAGATGCTGGATCGCATAGTCCTCGTGGCCCTCGAACAGAACCACCACGCCCGGTGCGCGGACCGACGGGGTCGTGCCGTCGGTCACCCGGCGAATCCGCCATCGTCCGACCACCGTCGCGGGAGTCATTTCGGTCATCGGACGGTACCGTGCACCGGAATCGCTCACCCAGAGGGAGTCGGCTGCCGGGTCGGTCCGGAGAACCTCGATGGCCTCGGCCGATTGGTCGGCATCAATGATCAGAGCCGCGCCGCCGCGCCACGTTCGAAGCGCGTCGATATCCCCCTCGGCAAGGACACGCGAAAGCGAATCCGCGAGTCGATCGCTTTCGGCCCAGACATCCACGGAGTGTGTCGATTCGCCGGATCGCGGGGGGTGATTGGGCGAACGAACGACTCGATTGCGCAGGCTGCGAGCAGCCGCTCGGGTCTGCGGCGTCAGGCTCCTGCCGGCTGCAATCGCCCATCTACGAAGGCTATGCCTGAGGGCAGAGTGCCGTCGCAGCATTGACATCCCTTCACATCGGCCACGGCTGCCCGCGGTGCTCACCAAACTAGCATCGGCGCCCTCGCTAACCTGAGCGGCATGACGAGCCCCTGGCGACCTGAGCTGTGGGACGAGGTCCCCGGCTTCGCCTTCACCGACATCACCTACCACCGGGCCAAGGACGTGCCGGCGGTGCGGATCGCGTTCAACCGGCCCGAGGTGCGCAATGCCTTCCGCCCGCACACCGTCGACGAGCTGTACACCGCACTCGATCACGCCCGGCAGTCCTCCGACGTCGGGTGCGTGCTGCTCACCGGCAACGGGCCCTCACCCAAGGACGGCGGCTGGGCGTTCTGCTCGGGCGGTGACCAGCGCATCCGCGGACGGTCCGGCTACCAGTACGCCGAGGGCGAGACCTCCGACACCGTCGACTCCCGGAGGGTGCAGGCCGAGGGCGGCCGGCTGCACATCCTCGAGGTGCAGCGGCTGATCCGGTTCATGCCGAAGGTGGTGATCGCGCTCGTCAACGGGTGGGCGGCCGGCGGCGGACACTCGCTGCACGTGGTCTGCGACCTGACACTGGCGTCCGCCGAACACGCCCGCTTCAAGCAGACCGACGCCGACGTCGGCTCGTTCGACGCCGGGTTCGGCTCCGCCTACCTGGCCCGCCAGGTGGGCCAGAAGATCGCGCGCGAGATCTTCTTCCTCGGCCAGACCTACGACGCGCAGCGCGGCTACGAGATGGGCACCGTGAACAAGGTCGTCCCGCACGCCGACCTGGAGGACGAGGGGCTGGCCTGGGCCGAGCTGGTCTGCGGCAAGTCGCCCACCGCGCAGCGGATGCTCAAATTCGCCTTCAACGCCATCGACGACGGCCTGATCGGGCAGCAGGTGTTCGCCGGCGAGACCACCCGGCTCGCCTACATGACCGACGAGGCCGTCGAGGGCCGCGACTCGTTCCTGGAGAAGCGGCGTCCGGACTGGTCGCGCTTCCCGTACTACTTCTGACTTCGGGCTCGCCGCGCCGCTCGGGCACCTCGCGGACGACCGGGGGCCCTGGCCTGACCGACGGGTGGGAGCGATAGCATGCAGGAATCCGCCGTGACCAGAGAGGACCGCATGGGCTTCGACAGCGCCGTTGAGACGATCGCGTGGGAGCGGGTCCACCTGACCATCGTCGTGAAGCTGACCCAGACGCCCGCGGACGCCGAGCCCCAGATCCCGCTGGACGAAGTCACCTACCGGCTGCAGTCGCTCCGGTTCGGCTACCCGGTGCAGACCAGCTATCTCGGCGACGGCAGGCACCAGCTGACCCTGACCATCACCGACTTCAACGAACGCCGTCCCGTCCCGGACGGGGCCTGGCGACTGATCGCCGAGCACGGCGGCGAGGATCTGAGCGCGGCCAGGCTGCCGCTCGATCAGGTCGACGCGCTGGACGACCACTCGCGGATGTTCCTCTACTCGCAGAACACCGAGGGCTATTCGGTGACCTTCGGGATCACCGAGAGCGACGTCCGCCCCGAATTCGTCATTCGGACCTACCGCTTCTACCGCAACCCGGTGGTCGCCGACCTCACCTCGGCGAAGCGCATGGCGGGGACGGCGGCACGCCGGCTGAAACGGGCGGCCGCCGACCCCCGGCCCGTCGGCCTGGCGATCCACTCGCTGTCCCGGCTGTTCCGCCGGCTGTTCGGTTCGCCCGGCAACCGCATCCTGTTCGCGTCCGAAATGCGCAGCAAGCTCGAGGGCAATCTGCTGCAGGTGCGCGACCGGATGGTCGAGCGCGGTCTCGACAAGCAGTTCGAGTTCACCTACTCGTTCCGGCTGCCCTCGTCGAGTTCGACGCTGGGCACCGTCAAACTGCTGCGCAAACTGGCCGGCGCCGACATCATCCTGGTCGACGACTACTTCGGGCTGCTCGAGAACCTCTACCTCGCCCCCGACGTGAAGGTCATCCAGCTGTGGCACGCGGGCAGCGGATTCAAGTCGATCGGCTACAGCAGGTTCGGCAAATACGGCTCGCCCAAGCTGTTCAACGCGCACCGTCGCTACACCTACGCGATCGCCGGGTCGACCCACCTGGTGTCGGTCTACGCCGAGGCCTTCGGCATCGAAGAGAAGGCCATCGTGCCCACCGGCCTGCCGCGGATCGACACCTTCCTGGACCCGGAGCTGTCCCAGGCCGCGATCGACGAGTTCTACCGCGCCCACCCGGAGCTGGTCGGCAAGCGGATCATCCTGTTCGCCCCGACGTTCCGCGGACGGGGCATCCGGGACGCCTACTACGACTACGACCAGATCGACTTCGCCCGCTGGTGGGAGCAGTGCGGCGACGACACCGTGGTGCTGTTCCGGATGCACCATTTCGTCGCCGAACCGCCGCCCATCCCCGAGCAGTACCGCGACCGGCTGATCGACGCCGCCGGCTTCGGAGAGACCAACGACCTGCTGCGGGTGGCCGACATCCTGATCACCGACTACTCCTCGGTGATCTACGAATACTCGCTGCTGGGGCGTCCGATGCTGTTCTTCTCCTACGACCGGGACGTCTACGCGGCCACCCGCGGCTTCCACCGCGACTTCGAGGAAACCGCCCCGGGCAAGGCGTGCGACACCTTCGACGAACTGCTGACCGCGATCGCCGACTCCGATTTCGAGACCTGGCGGATCGACCAGTTCGTCAAGGAGAACTTCGACCACGTCGACACCGGCTCCACCGACCGGGTGATCGACTGGCTGATCCTCGGTGAACCCCCGCAGTTGCAGCCCGTGACCGATGAGCAGGAGCCGTCATGAACATTGCGCTGATCTTCGCCGGCGGTGTCGGTTCGCGGATGAACTCACGGGCGCTGCCGAAGCAGTTCCTGGAGATCCACGGCAAGCCGGTGATCATCCACACCCTGGAGCACTTCGAGAACCATCCCGAGATCGACGCGATCGCGGTCGCGCTGATCGCGGGCTGGCACGACCACTTCCGCTCGCTGCTGCGCCGCTACGAGATCACCAAGGTGCGCTGGATCGTCGAGGGCGGCGAAACCGGGCAGGCCTCGCGGCACAACGTGCTGCGCGCGGTCGCCGCGGAGGCCGAGCCGGAGTCGATCGTGCTGTTCCACGACGGCGTCCGGCCGCTGATCGACCAGCAGCTGATCACGGCCAACCTCGAGGCGGTGCGCGTCCACGGGTCGGCCATCACCTGCACCAAATTCAACGAGACCGTGACGGTGGTCCACGACGAGCAGATCACCGACGTGATCCCGCGCGACCACATCTACGCCGCGCAGGCGCCGCAGAGCTTCCGGCTCGGCGAGATCCTGTCGCTGTACGACCGGGCGGTGGCCGACGGCGAGTTCGACTCCATCGACTCCTGTTCGCTGATGCAGCGGTACGGGCGTCCGTTGCATGCCGTCGAGGGTCCCCGCTCGAACATCAAGGTGACCACCGCCGAGGACTTCTACGTCTGCCGCACCTTCTTCGAGCTGGTCGAGAACCAGCAGATCGCGGGGCTGTGAGGTGGCGCCCACGCTGGGCCTGGGTGGGGTGATCGACGGCGACGTCGCCGAGATCCTGGACGCCGAGCTGCCCTGGGAGCGGCTGTTCGGCTCGCGGGTGCTGGTCACCGGGGCGTCCGGCATGCTGCCCTCGTACGCCTGCTGCGTGCTGCTCGGGCTGAACGATCGGTTCGGCGCCGGCATCACCGTCCACGGACTGGTCCGCAACGAGGCCAAGGCCAGGGCCATCCTCGGGCCGCTGCTCGACCGGCCCGACTTCCACCTCGTCGTGGCGGACGTCGCGGCCTTCGACGCGTCGTCGGTCGCCTACGACCACGTCATCCACGGCGCGAGCGCGGCCCGTCCGGCCCTGCACGCCGCCGACCCGGTGGCCACCATGAAGGCGAACCTGCTCGGCACCCTCCACCTGCTCGACCAGTGCGTCGCGGGCGGTGCCCGGTCGTTCTCGCTGATGTCGTCGGCCGAGGTCTACGGCGCCCAGCCCGAGGGCACCACCCTAATCACCGAGGACAGCTACGGCGGCTTCGACATCCTCAACCCGCGGGCCTGCTACTCCGAGGGCAAGCGGGCCGCCGAGACCATCTGCGCCGCCTACGCCAAGCAGTACGGCATCGCGTGCACGATTCCGCGGTTCGGCCACATCTACGGCCCGGGCATGGCCCTGGACGACGGCAGGGTGCAGGCCGACTTCACGGCCGCCGTGATCGCCGGGCACGACGTGACGCTGAACAGCGCCGGCCTGGCCACCCGCACCTACACCTACGTCGCCGACGCCATCTCGGGGCTGTTCCACGCGCTGCTCAAGGGCGAATCGGCGACCGCCTACAACATCGCCGACCCGGACGGCCTGGTCGCGATCCGCGACCTGGCCAGGCTGTTCGTCGAGGCCCGGCCCGAGAAGGGGCTACGGCTCAGGTTCAGCAACCCGGCCGACCAGTCCGCCTTCGCGACCTCGGCCGCGCAGGGGCTGAGCAGCGCCCGGCTGGCGGCGCTGGGCTGGCGGCCGCGGGTGTCGCTGCCGATGGGCATCGATCGCACCCTGCGCCATCACGAGGAGGCCGCGGACGCCTCCGTCGCCTGACCGGGCCGGCCGGGCGGGCCCGCCAGGGGCAGGGTCACCGGCACCGGTAGCCGCAGGGTGCGGGCGGGGAGCGGCTCCCCGGCGTCCAACTCCTCCGCGAGCAGGGTCATCGCGGCCGCCCCCAGCTCGCTGCCGTCGACGTCGATGGTCGGCGTCCGGTGGTCGGCGATCGAGGTGCTGATGACGCTCTCCGTGGTCACCATCAGCTCCTGGGGTGCGGCGATGCCTCGGGCGCGGAGGGCGAACACCAGGCCGAGCCCGATCTGGGTGGCGTAGGGAATGGCGACGCTCGCGCCGCAGGCCAGGACGGCGTCCGCGGCCAGGGCGCCGGCGGCGAAGGTGGGCGGCATCGGGCCCAGCACGGTGAGTTCGGCCCGTCCGGACGCCCGTTCCGCGATGGCCCGGGTGCGCTGGACGTCCTGCCAGGAACTCTGCGGGCCGCCCAGGTAGGCGATCGCGCGGTGGCCGCCGTCGATCACGTGCTCCGCGAGCCGGCCGAAGGCGGTGGCGGCGTCCGCGATCACCGAACGGATGCCCGCGAGCTCGCGATCGACCAGCACCGACGGGCGGGCCCGGCAGGCCTGGCGGACGAGGGCGTCCGGGCCGAGCGGAGCGGCCAGGATGAGTCCGTCCACCTGCCGAGCCAACCGTTCCAGATCGCGGACCTGCTCGGCGGTCTGCAGCGGATTGGCGGCGATGGTGAGCTGGCGCTGCTGAGCGGCCGCGTGGCGCTGGGCGCCGACGATGATCGGCGTGAAGAAGTGGTTGTCGAGGTCGGGGACCACGATCGCGATGACGCCGGTGCGGCCGGTGACCAGCCCGCTGGCCGCGCGATTGACGGTGAAATTCAGCTCGTCAGCGGCCCGGCGCACCCGGGCCACGGTCTCCGGAGCGACCAGTTCGGGGCGGCTGAGCGCCCGGGACACCGTCGATTTGGAGACTCCGAGGCGGGCGGCGACGTCCGACAGGGTGGCCACGGCCCTCCCTCCCGCGGTGCCCACCGGCGACCACAATCCGAGCTGGTTGCCCGCGAAATGGACCTCTCCGGTGGAGAGTCCTTTTCTCGAATCGTTACACGAGACGGTACCGCTCCGGGCGTGGATGGGATGGCTTTCGTGCGTCCGTGCAAACGATTGCAGGCCGACCGGGGTCCCCGAGTCGCCCGGAAAGGAGCGTGATGAGGTCCCGTGCCAGCCTGCTCCTGGTGCCCGGTCTCATCGTGCTCGTGGTCGGCCTGATCGTCCCGGCGATCAGCATGTTGTTCTTCCCGCGCCGCTCGGGGCCGGCCGAGGTGCTCGCCGCGTTCGGCGGCTTCTTCACCGATCCGTTCATGCTGAGCATCCTGTGGCGGACGGTGTGGATCGGCCTGGTGGTCACCGGGCTGTGCGTTGCGATCGGCTTCCCGATCGCCTACATGCTGGCCCGCAGCGGCTCGCGCTGGGTGGGGTTCTGGCTGGCGCTGGCTATCTTCCCGCTGCTGCTCAGCAACGTCGTGCGCACCTTCGGCTGGCTGGTGGTGCTCGGCTCGCAGGGCGTCCTGGGCCGGCTGCTGATGGCGCTGCACCTGGTCGAGACGCCGCCACCGTTGCTGGCCAGCGAGTTCGCCATCGTGCTCGGCCTGATCCAGCTGTTCCTGCCGCTGGCGATCATCTCCAGCTACTCCGCGATCGCCCAGGTGGACGCCACCCTCGACGAGGCCGCCCGCAGCCTGGGCGCCGGGCCGATCCGCACCTTCTGGAGCGTCGTCGTCCCGCTCTCGCTGCCGGGTGTGATCGTGGCGGCGACGCTGGTCTTCGCGGGCTCGGTGACCGCCTACACCACGCCGTTCCTGCTGGGCGGGTCGAGCGACAAGATGCTCTCCACGCAGCTCTTCTACTACACCGACACCAACGTCGACTGGACGATGGCGGGCGCGGTCGCGCTGGTCATGACGATCCTGGTGTTCGCCATCGCCTCGCTCTCCAGCGCGGCCGGCCGGCTGGGGAGGACGCAGTGAAGAACCGTCACCCCGTGGCCCTGGTGCTGGCCGTGGTCGGCTACACGATCATGATCGTGCCGATCTTCTTCGTCGTGGCGATCGCGTTCAACGCCGGCGACACGCTCACCTTCCCGCCGGACGCCGTCTCGCTGCGCTGGTTCGGCGCGGCGCTGGCCCACGAGCGGTTCATGAGCGCGCTGGTGACCAGCCTGATCGTGGCCGTCGTCGCCACCTTCCTCGGCCTGGTGCTCGGCGTGCCGGCGGCGTTGGCCCTGGCCAGAAGCAACTTCCGGGCCAAGGGCGCGATCCAGAACATCTTCTTCTCGCCGCTGATCATCCCCGAGCTGGTGCTGGGCGCCGCGCTCTACCAGCAGCTGGCGATCCCGCTGCGGCTGCAGAACTACCTGCCGGTGCTGATCCTGGGCCACACCATCCTGATGCTGCCCTACGCCGTCCGGGTCACCGGGGCGTCCCTGGCCAACCTGGACGCCCAGGCCGAGGAGGCCGCCCGGATGCTCGGCGCCTCGCCGGTGCGCGCCTTCTTCGACGTGACGCTGCCGATGCTGCGGCCGGGCATCTTCTCGGCCGCGCTGCTGTCGTTCATCACCTCGTTCAACAACGTGCCGCTGTCGCTGCTGCTGACCAAGGGCAGCACCACGCTGCCGATCGAGATGCTCGACTACGTGTCGCAGGGCATCGACCCGATGATCGCCGCCATGTCGACCCTCGTCCTGGCCGGCACCGTCGTGATCGCCTTCATCGCCGAGCGGACCGTCGGCTTCGCCCAGATCTTCGGAGGGATCAACAAATGACCGTCCCCGCCGCCCAGTTCGTCAACGTCACCCAGACGTTCGGCGACGTCGTCGCCGTCGACGACATCTCGCTCGACATCGAGCGGGGCAAGCTGACCACCCTGCTCGGCCCGAGCGGCTGCGGCAAGACGACCTCGCTGCGCATGCTGGCCGGTTTCGGCAAGCCGACCTCGGGCCAGATCTTCATCGAGGGCGAGGAGTGCACCCGGCTGCCACCGGAGAAGCGCGGCCTCGGCATGGTGTTCCAGCAGTACGCCCTGTTCCCGCACATGACGGTGCGCGACAACGTCGGCTACGGCCTGAAGCTGCGCAAGGTGCCGACGGCCGAACGCCGGCAGCGGGTGGACGAGGCCCTGGAGCTGGTCGGGCTGATGTCCCAGGCCGAGAAGCGGCCGCGGCAGATGTCCGGCGGCCAGCAGCAGCGAGTGGCGCTGGCCCGGGCGATCGCGATCCGGCCCCGGCTGCTGCTGCTCGACGAGCCGCTGTCCGCCCTGGACGCCCGGCTGCGGGTCGAGATGCGTGCCGAGCTGCGCCGCATCCAGGCCGAGACGGGGCTGTGCGTCGTCCTGGTCACCCACGATCAGGACGAGGCGCTCGAGCTCTCGGACCAGATGGTGGTGATGCGGGCCGGCAAGATCGAGCAGGCCGGGACGCCTCAGGCGGTGTTCAGCGCGCCGGCCAGCCGCTTCGTCGCCGAATTCCTCGGCTACGAGAACTTCCTCACCCTCGCGGACGGGCGGCACGCCGCCATCCGCCCGGAACGCCTTGGCCTCGGCGACGCCGGAACCGGCGACGGGCTCCGGCTCGAGGGCACCGTCACCGACGTCGCCTACCGGGGCGTCGACCTGCTGGTCACCAGCGAGGTCACCGACCCGTCCGGGGCACGGGTTCGGCTGGTCTCCGACGTTCGCGGAGTCACGGCCGGCGCCTACGCGCCCGGCCAGGCCGTCCGGCTGGCCATCGCCCAGGAACACCTCATCGTGCTCGCCGCCTGACCCGGCCAGAGCTCAACAAACCTCAACCTCGTAGCAGTCGAAAGGACTCCCATGGCCCGCACGAAACCCCTGGTGGTGATCGCCGCGACGGTGGCCGCCGCCGCGCTGACCCTGACCGGCTGCGGCGGCGGAGCCGCCCCGGCCGGCGGTTCCTCCACCGCCGCCAAGACCCTCAAGGTGAGCACCTTCAGCTTCGGCGTCGAGGGCTTCACCGACGCGGTGGTCAAGCCGTTCGAGGCCAAGACCGGCATCAAGGTCGAGGTGGTCACCGGCAAGAACGCCGAGCGGCTCAACGAACTCAAGGCCACCGAGAACAGCGCCGGCGTCGACGTGATGCTGATCACCGACAACTTCGCCGCGCAGGGCCAGGCCGACAAGCTGTTCGACAAGATCGACAGCAGCAAGCTGCCGTCGCTGGCCGACGTCGCCGACTTCGCCAAGGGCGCCGACCTCTACGGCCCGGCGACCACCTACCAGCTGAACGGCATCGTCTACGACACCCGCAAGGTGACCGCCAAGCAGGCCAAGTCGTGGGACCTGTTCGGTGACTCGAAGCTGTCCGGCAAGTTCGCCCTGCCCGACATCAGCGCCACCTCCGGCCAGCTGACCGTCTCGGGCCTGGGCACCACCTACGGCAGCGGACCGTTCGACTACGACACCGCGCTGGCGAAGCTGGCCAAGTGGAAGCCGGGCGTCCTGAAGTTCTACGCGTCGACCACCGAGGTGTCGAACCTGATGACCCAGGGCGAGATCGTCGCCGCCGCGTCGATCAGCGGTTTCGCCGCCGACCTGATCGGCAAGGACAAGAACTTCGCCTTCGCGGTTCCCGAGAAGGGCGCCTACCTGGCCACCAACCGGGCGATGATTCCGGTCGGCGCGCAGAACCCCGACGCCGCCTACCAGTTCATCGACTACCTGCTCGGCGCGGACGCCCAGGCCGCGGCGCTCAAGGGCTACAACGACCTGCCGGTGAACACCAAGGTGAGCATTCCCGAGGCGATGACCAAGATGCTGGACGGCGCGGTGCCGAACCCGACCAAGGCCGGCTACTCGACCATCGACGCCGTGAAAGCGGCCAGCGAGTTCAGCACCCTGGCCGACCGCTTCGCCCGTGAGGTCACCGGCAGCTGACGCCGTCCCACCCCCACACGGGGCCGCACCGGACGACTCGGCGCGGCCCCGTGCCTCATCGGCACCGGTCCTCGTCATCCGGTCGGACGTACCCCGCGACGACAAGGCCCTCCCTAACTACCTGGGCCCTCCCTCCTGCGGGAGGGCCAGGGTAGTTAGGGAGGGGCTAGCCGCGGTGCTCGACGCGACCCACCCCAATCACCCGCGCTTCCAGGAGGATCGTTCATGACCTTCGACCCCGACATCCTCGCCAGGCTGCCCAAGGTCGACCTGCACTGCCACCTGATCGGGACCGTGCGGGCGTCCACCTTCGCCGAACTCGCCCGCCGCGAAGGGCTGGCCCTGCCCGACACCCCCGAGCGGGTCTATGCAGACTGCAACTCGCTGCCGCCCGACCCCGACCTGTACCGCAACACCCGCATTCCGGTGCCGCAGGGCCGCTCGGCCGACGAACCGGAGGTCTCCTACTCGCTGTTCCAGCTGTCGGGCTGGGTCACCGACGTGCTGCGCGACGCCGACGACCTGACCCGGATCGTCTACGAGGCGTTCGAGGACGCCCACCGGGCGAGCGCCACCCGGCACCTGGAGCTCTCCATCGACGAGCCGCACGGACGACTGGAGCGGCTCGGCTACCCGGCGCTGATCGACGCCTACGCGGAGGGGATCCGGCTGGCCGAGCGCGATTTCGGCATGTCCGGACGCCTGCTGGCCGCCATCGACCGTAGTCACAGCGGCGAGGAGGCGTTGGCCTGGGTGCGCACGGTGGTGGCGCACCCGCACGAGTACCTGGCCGGGATCGGCCTCGACAACCTGGAGACCGTCGGCCCGCCCGAACGCTTCGCCGACGCCTACCGGCTGGCCGGCGAGGCCGGCCTGGGCCGCACCGCCCACTCCTCGGAGCATGTGCCCGCGGCCGCCAACACCCTCACCTGCCTCGACCTGCTGGGCTGCGACCGGATCGATCACGGCTACTTCGTGTTGCAGGACGACGCCGTGGTGGAGCGGCTGCGCGCCGAGCAGACCCCGATGACGGTGATCTCCACCACCTCGCGGCGGTCCTGGCGGCCGTGGCGCCGGGCGTCCATCAAGGCGATGCTGGACGCCGGACTCAACGTGATCGCGGCGTCCGACGACCCCGGGATGTTCCCCACCACGCTGGGCGCCGAGTATCGCATCCTCGCCGACGACCTCGGCGTTCCGTACGCCCGGCTGCGGCGGATGGCGCTGGCCGGGGTGGACGCCTGCTGGCTCCCGGCGTCCGAGAAGGCCGAGCTGCGGGCCCGGTTCGAGCGCGAGCTGGCCGTGCTGGACGCCGAGGTGGCCGC
>WBZS01001592.1_pt1 | contig 17291 bp, 13 predicted proteins | sample 5204201 | NCBI WGS metagenome assembly WBZS01 (sample SAMN12344357, study PRJNA552823) | activated sludge metagenome | biome: Activated sludge suspended growth; feature: Nitrification reactor; material: Wastewater; isolation source: activated sludge from nitrification reactor of wastewater...
CCTCGGAAAATCAATGATTTTTAGTGACTACAAATATGAACCAGAAAAAGGCCCCGAGGGGCCAAAATAGTGAAGCGCAGCAAGGACTTGCAGTCGACGGCGCGAGGGGGGTGGGCAGGAACTTCAGACTAATCGCCGCGCCAGCGCGTGGGCGCGCAGGGCCTGGCCCGAAGGCGGCTGTCGCGTCGCGCGCGCGGCTACCCGCCCACCAGCCAGGCCACCGCGGCGGTAAAGCTGGCAAAGGCAAGCGCGGTGCTCAGCAGCACGGCGCGTGCAATGCGCCCGGCGTCGGCGCCAAAGCGCTCGGCCAGCATTGGCACATTGCTGGCGCTGGGCAGCGCGGCGACCAGCGCCAGCACGGTCAGCGCAAAGCCGTCCAGTGGCGCGCCGCACGCGATGGCGACGCGGCCGGCGCCCAGCACCAGCAGCGGGTGGCCGACCAGCTTCAGGCCGACCAGCAGCGGCCAATCGGCGCGCGGGTGGCGGGCCTGCGCCTTGGCCAGCGCGCCCGCTTGCCGCTGCGCACGCGCCAGCACCGCGCCCAGCGTGAACAGCGCCGCCGGTGAGGCCGCGTCGGCCAGCATGGCCACCGGCTTCATCAGCAGGCTGGGCGGCACGTAGCCGCTGGCCGAGACCACGCAGCCGGCGGCAATTGCCCACGGCAGCGGGTTGGCCAGCATGCCCGTGAGCGCACTGGCCAGCGCGCGCCGCGCGCCATGGCTTTCGGCCTGGCCCAGGCGCGACAGCGCGATGCACAGCGACGAGGTGACCACCATGTCCACCGCCAGCGTGACGATGGCCGGCGCGGCGGCGCGCTGGCCGAGCAGTTCAACCAGCAGCGGCACGCCCATGAAGCCCGAATTCGGGAACGCGGCGACCAGCGCGCCAAAGGCGGCGTCGTTCCAGCCAACCGTGCCGCGGCGCGTGGCCAGCACGCAAAACGCCACCAGCACCAGCGCGCAGGCCAGCCAGGTGCCGAAGACGCTGGGGTCGAACATGCGCGCGACTGGGGTGGCCGCGGCAAAGCGCAGCAGCATGCACGGCAGCGCAAAGTACAGGACAAAGAGGTTCAGCCCCGGAATGGATTCCAGCGGCAGCCAGCCACGCCGCGCCGCCGCCCAGCCGACCAGCACCAAGGCGAAAAACGGAAAGGTGACGTCGAGGATGCGCAGCATGGGGGCACAGGCGGTCGGGCCCGGCGCGGCCAGGCCACGCCGGTTTGCAATATGGGGTTGGGCCGGCTGTCTGGTTGGCTGCCGCGGCACGGCGCGGGCCGGCGCTCAAGCCGCCTGCACCGCCCGCCCCTGCTGCATCTGCTGCACCAGGCGCCAGCCGGCCTCGGCCATCGGTCGGGCCTGGCGGCCGATGCGCTCGGCGTCGGCGCTGGCCGCGCTGCCCTGGCGCGAGCGCGCGAGGATACCTTGCAGGATCGCCGCCATGCGGAACATGTTGAACGCCAGGCAGTAGTCCAACTGCGGCAGCGCGGCGCGGCCGCTGCGCCGCGCATAGGCGGCGGCGTAAGCCGCCTCGTCGGGGATGCCCAGCGCGGCCAGGTCGTGGCCCTTCAGGCCGCGGAACTCGTCGGGCGTGACGCGCCAGGTCATCAGGTGGTAGGCAAAGTCGACCAGCGGGTGGCCCAGCGTCGACAACTCCCAGTCCAGCACCGCCAGCACGCGCGGCTGGGTGGGGTGAAAGATCAGGTTGTCGATGCGGAAGTCGCCATGCACCAGCGCGCATTCGTCGCCGTCGGGGCGGTGCGCTTGCAGCCAGTCGATCAACTGGTCCATCGCCGCGTGCGGCTCGGACTGCGCGGCGGCCTGGCTGGCGCGGTACTGCGTGGTCCAGCGGTCGAGCTGGCGCGCCAGGTAGTTGTGCGGCCGGCCGTAGTCGGCCAGACCGGCGGCCTGTACGCCGACGCGGTGCAGCGCGGCGATGACGCAGTTCATCTCGTCAAAGATCGCCGCGCGCTGCCCCGGCGCCAGCCTGGGCAGCGACGGGTCGGCGAAGACGCGGCCGTCGACAAAGTCCATGACGTAAAACGGCGAGCCGATGACCGCCGCGTCCTCGCACAGCGCGTGTACCTGCGGCACCGGCACCGCGCTGTCGGCCAGCGCGCGCAGCACGCGGAATTCGCGCTCGACCGCATGCGCCGAGGCCAGCAGCACGCCCGGCGGCTTGCGCCGCAAGACCCAGCGGTGTTCGCCGGCGCAGACCCGGTATGTCGGGTTGGACTGGCCGCCGGCCAGCGTGCTGATCTGCAGCGCGCCGCGAAACGGCCGCACGTGGGCGCGCAGCCAGTCGGCCAGCGCGGCGCTGCGTTGGGGGTCGAAACCGACCGGATGGAGCGCGGCGCTCATAAGCTGCTCACCAAATGACCGCCATCGACCGCCAGCACGCTGCCGGTGACAAACGCGCCGGCCGCGCTGGCCAGCAGCAACAGCGGGCCGTCCAGGTCGTCGACGCGGCCGAAACGCTGCTGCGGAATGCGCGTGCGCAGCCGCTCGCCGGCGCTGGAGGCCAGGAAGTCGTGGTTCAACTCGGTGGACACATAGCCCGGCGCCAGCGCGTTGACGCGGATGCCGGCGCGCGCCAGTTCCAGCGCCAGCGCGCGCGTGAGCTGGATCAGCCCGGCCTTGGACGCGCAGTACGGCGCCACGCCGCCGGCCACGCGCAGCCCGGTGATCGAGGCGATGTTGACGATGCTGCCCGGCAGCCCGGCGGCGATCAGCCGGCGCGCGGCCTCCTGCGCCACCAGCCAGGCGCCTTTCAGGTTGGTGTCGAGCACCTGGTCCCAGTCGGCCTCGGTCTGCTGCAGCAGCGGGCGCGACACCGCCACGCCGGCGTTGTTGACCACGATGTCGGCGGCCAGGCCCTGCGCGGCCAGCGTGTCAAACGCGGCGCGCACGCTGGCCGCGCTGGTCACGTCCAGCGGCAGCGCCCAGGCCTCGCGGCCCAGCGCGTGGATGTCGGCCACCACGTCGGCCAGTTTGTCGGCGCGGCGCGCCGCCACCGCCACCGCGGCACCGGCTTGCGCCAGCGTGCGGGCGAAGTGCCGGCCCAGCCCGCTGGACGCGCCGGTGACCAGCGCGACGCGGCCGGCCAGGCTGAAGCTGTCCACCATTTCAGTTCTCCTGGCGGCCGGGCGATTCAGGCTTTCGGCCTTTGAGGATGTGCTTGGCCAGGCTCCAGCGGTGCACCTCGCTCGGGCCGTCGTAGATGCGAAACGCGCGCATGTCGGCAAAGATGCGCGCCACCACGGTCTCGCTGGTCACGCCCTGGCCGCCGAGGATTTGCACGCTGCGGTCGGCCACCCGCCACACCGCTTCCGAGACGATGACCTTGGCCCGGCTCGATTCGTGCAGCGCCAGATGGCCCTGGTCAAGCACCGCGGCGCAGTGCTGGATGGTCAGCCGCGCGACATGCAGGTCCATCTCGTTGTCGGCCAGCATGAAGCCCACGCCCTCGTGCTCGCCGATCGGCTTGCCAAAGGCCTGACGCCGGCGCGCGTAGTCCACCGCCACGTCGTGTGCGCGGCGCGCCGCGCCCAGCCAGCGCATGCAGTGCGTCAGCCGTGCCGGCGACAGCCGCACCTGGGCGTTGCGCAAGCCCTGGCCCAGCTCGCCCAGGATGGCCGACGCCGGCACGCGCAGGCCATCAAAGCGCAGCACGCCGTGGCCGCCGGGAAAGCAGGTGTCCAGCGTGGCCATGTTGCGCTCCAGCGTGATGCCGGGCGCGGCCATGTCGGCCAGGAACATCGTTGCGCCAGCGTCGGGCACGCGGGCCATGATGATCGCCAGCCGCGCGCCGTCGGCGCCGGTGATGAACCACTTGCGGCCGTGGATGACGTAGTGGTCGCCGTCGGCGCTGTGCTCCCGCACCGCGGTGGTGGCCAGCATGCCGGGGTCGGAGCCGGCGCCGGGTGCCGGCTCGGTCATGCAAAAGCACGAGCGGATCAGCCCTTCGGCCAGCGGACGCAGCCACTGCGCCTTTTGCGCTGGGGTGGCCACCACCTCCAGCAGGTGCATATTGCCCTCGTCGGGGGCGAAGACGTTCAGCGCCACCGGCCCCAGCATCGAGTAGCCGGCTTCCTCAAACGCCACCGCGCGGCCGAGGTGGCTCAAGCCCATGCCGCCGTACTCGCGCGCGGCATGCGGCGACAACAGCCCGGCGCGCCGCGCCAGCGCCAGCAACTGCGCGCGCAGCGATTCGTCGGGCCCGTGGGCGCCGCAGCGCGGGTCGCCTTCGAGCGGAACAATGTCCTCGGCGACAAAGCGCCGGATGCGCTGCTGCAGCGCGCTCAGTTCGGGGGTCAGGTCGAAGTTCATCGGGTTGCTTTCAGGAATTTCTCCACGCGCGTTCGGCGTCGTCCCAGGCGCCCAGCGCCTGCAGGTCGGGCACCCAGGCCAGGCCCGATTTGGCGTCGGACGACGCCGCCTCGGGCGTGACCAGCACGTCCAGCAGCGCCGGCCGGCCGTCATGCACGGCGGACAGCGCGCGGGCAATGGCGGCGTCCAGGTCGTCGGCGCGCTCCACCCGTTCGCCGTGCAGGCCGAAGGCGCGCGCCATCGCCGCGTGGTCGGCAAACTGCAGCCGCGTGCCGACCACCTTGCCATGCGTTTCCTGCTGGTCGCGCACCTCGATCGCCCAGCTGCCGTTGTTGGCGACCACGATCAACACCGGCGCGCGGTGGCGCGCGGCGGTGTCGACCTCCATCGCGTTGAAGCCAAAGGCGCCGTCGCCGGTGGCCACCACCACGGTGCGCCCCGGGCAGGCCAGCGCGGCGGCGACGCCAAACGGCGTGCCGATGCCAATGCAGCCCAGCGAGCCGGGGTCCAGGTAGGTCGCGGCGGGCAGGCCGACGCGGGCAAAGCTCAAGAAATCGCCGCCGTCGGCGACGACGATGGCGTCGCGCGGCAGCGCCTGGCGCAGCGCGGCGAGCAGGCGGTTCGGGTGCATCAGGCCGTCGCTGCCCGGCGCGGCCTGGCCCATCGCGGTGACCAGCTTGTCGGCGCGCGCCAGGTGCCTGGCGCGGCTGCTGCGCGCCCAATCGCGGTCGGTGGCCGGCGCGCGGCCGGCGGCGCGCTCGACGATGGCGGCCAGCGCCGCGGCCGGCGACGCCAGCACCTCGGCCGCGCCGCGCCGGTTGTCGCGCAGCTCGGCCGCGCAGTCGGCAATGCGCACGAAGCGCGCCTGGCCAAACACCGCCGGCGAGCCGTAGGCGAGCTGGAAGTCGAGCTTGCGGCCAATGGTGACGATCAGGTCGGCCTCGGCCATCACCGAGCCGCGCAGCGCCGCCACCACCGCCGGGTGGTCGTCGCCGACCAGACCGCGGCTTTCGCCGGTGTCCAGGTACAGCGCGCCCAGCGCGTCGAGCAAGCGCACGAGCTGCGGCGCGCTGCCGCGCGCGCCGCGGCCGCTGATCACCAGCGGCCGGCGCGCCGACCACAGCAGCTCGACCGCCGCGTCCACCGCCGCCGGGTCGGGCAGCCGCTGGTGCCTGGGCCGCGGCGCCAGCAGCTCGGGCAACAGCACCGCGGGCGACACCGCGGCGCGCAGCGTGTCGACCGGAAAGTCGAGGTAGGCCGGGCCGGGTTCGCCAGCCTCGCCCAGCGCGCGTGCCACCGCCTCGTCAAGCTCCTGCAGCACCAGGTCGGGCTCGCGCACGGTGCGGGCATAGCGCGTCAACGGGCGCACGAACTCGGTGTGCGCCATGTCCTGCAGCGCGCCGCGGTTTTCCTGCGCCCGCGGCGGCGTGCCGCTGAGCACCAGCACCGGCGCGCGCGCGACATGGGCGTTGGCGATGCCGGTCATGGCGTTGGTCACCCCCGGGCCGGCGGTGACCAGCGCCACGCCCAGCCCGCCGCTGAGCTCGGCATGGGCATGCGCCATGTAGACCGCGGCGCGCTCGTCGCGCACGTCGACGATGCGCAGGCCCTCGGCGTCCAGCCGCATCCACAGCGGCATGATGTGGCCGCCGCACAAAGCGAAGACGCGGTCGACGCCGCGCGACTTCAAAAATCGCGCCACCAGCGCCGCGGCGCTGTGCTCGGATACCTGGGGGGTGGTCATCAGGCGGTACTCTTAAGAAAACAGGTGGAAATGGCGGGCAACGCGGCAACCAGCGCCAGACCGGCCAACAGCGCCAGCACGTAGCCGACGATCGGCCGCATGCCGTCTTTGGGGTCGACGCGGCCGATGGCGCAGGCGGCGTAGTAGCCGACACCAAACGGCGGCGCGAACAGACCCACGCCCATCGCCAGCACCACCACCATCGCGTAATGCACCTCGTGCACGCCGACCTGGCGCGCGATCGGAAACAGCAGCGGCCCGAACAGCACGATGGCCGGAATGCCCTCCAGCACGCTGCCCAGCACGATGAAGGCCAGCACCGAGACGGCCAGGAACATGCCCGCGCCGCCGGGCAGCGTCGCCATGGTCTGCGCCAGCGCGCGCGAAAAGCCCGACTGGGTGAGCGACCAGGCCATGCCGGTGGCGGTGCCGATGATCAGCAAGATCGCGCCCGACAGCGCCGCGGTGTCGACCAGCATAGGCGCCAGGCGCTTCCAGTCGACCTGCGCGCGGCTGGCCAGCCCGACCAGCAGCGCATAGGCAATGCCCAGCGTCGACACCTCGGTGGCGGTGGCCACGCCGTTGACCACCGCGGCGCGAATCAAAAACGGCAGCGCAAGCGCCGGCAGCGCCGCCAGCAGCGCGCGGCCGATTGCCGCGGCGCTGGCGCGCTTGACCGCAGACAAGTCCTCGCGCCGGTAACGCCAGCCGATCACCGCGCACAGCGCCGCGCCCATCACCACGCCGGGCAGCATGCCGCCGGCAAACAGCGCGGCGATCGACACCCCGGTGACCGAACCAATGGTGATCAACACCAGGCTGGGCGGAATGGTTTCGGTCTGCGCGCCGCTGGCCGCCAGCAGCGCCACCAGGTCGCCGCTGCGCGCGCCGCGGCGTTCCATTTCGGGAAACAGCACCGGCGCCACCGCCGCCATGTCGGCGACCTTGGAACCCGAGATGCCCGACACCAGGTACATCGCGCCCAGCATCACGTACTGCAGCCCGCCGCGCACATGGCCCAGCAGCGCGGCGAGCAAGGCAACCATGCGGTGCGCCATGCCGGTCATCTCGATCAGCAGGCCGAGAAAGACGAACAGCGGCACCGACAGCAGCACCACGTGCGACATGCCCTCGTCCATGCGGCCGACGATCACGCCCACCGGCACCTGGGTGGTCAAGGCCAGAAAGCCAAAGGTGGCCAGGCCGAAGCTGACCGCGATCGGCACGCCGATCAACACCGTGGCCGCGGTCACGCCGACGAAAAACAGCACCAGGTTGAGCTGTCCGAGCGCGGCAAACAGCGGCCGCGCCGCGGCAAACACCGCGCACAGCAGCGCCACGCAGGCCAGCGCCGCCGCGGCCTGGCGCCACGGCGCGGTGCGCAGCAACCGCAGCAGCGACATGGCGGCCATCAACGCCAGCCCGACCGGCAGCGCGGCGACGCGCCAGCCGGCCGAGATGTCCAGCGCCGGGGTGGTGATGGCCGACTCCTCCAGCGCGTGTTCGAACGCCGGCCACAGGTTCAGCAGCACAAAGGCCAGCGCCGCGGCGATCGCCACGCTGTCCAAAAAGGCGCGCGCCGCCGGCGTGGCGCGCGCCACCAGCGCGGTCATGCGCATGTGCTCGCCGCGACGAAAGGCAACCACCGCGCCCAGGCTGGCCAGCCACAGAAACAGCAGCGACGCCGCCTCGTCGCCCCACACCAGCGGCGTGTGCAACACATAGCGGGCGACCACGCCGGCAAGCAAGATGGCGATCTCCAGCACGATCAGCAGCGCGGCCAGCGCCTCGACCGTGCGGCCCAGGCGGCGTTCGAGCGCCTGCACCCAGGCCTGCGCGGGCGCGCTGCCCCAGCGGGCGGGCGGCGCGTGGACGGCGGTGGCGGTGACGGCAGCCATGGCGCGCGCCCTCAACCCAGCTTGCCGGCGAAGGGCTGCAGCAGCGCCCAGGCCTCGGCGCCGAACTTTTCGCGCGCCTGGGTGTAGAAGCCGCCGGCGGCCAGGGCCTTCTGGAAGGCGGCGTTGTCGACCGCGTTGAAGGCCAGGCCCTTGGCTTCGAGCTGCTTTTGCAGGTCAACGTTGGCGCGCGCGATGTCGTCGCGCTGCCGGCGGGCCGCGGCGTTGATGTGTTTGGCCACCACCTGCTGCAGCTCGGCCGGCACGCTTTTCCACGCCTTGCCGCCGGCGACGAACCAAAAGCCGTCCCACGAATGGTTGGTCAGCGAGCAGTACTTCTGCACCTCGAAGAACTTGGCCGACTCGATCAGCGCCAGCGGGTTTTCCTGGCCGTCGGCGACCTTGGTCTGCAGCGCCTGGTAGGCCTCGGACAGCGGCAGGCTGACCGGCGCGCCGCCCAGCGTCTTGAACATCGCCACCCACAGCGGCACCACCGGCACGCGGATCTTGAAGCCCTTCAAGTCCTCGGGCGTGCGGATCGGTTTGGTGCTGGTGGTGATCTGGCGAAAGCCGTTGTCCCACACCGTGGCAAACGGCACCAGGCCGGTTTTTTCGATCGCCGCGCGGATGTGGTTCCCGACCACGCCGTCCATCGCCGCCCACACCTTGTCGTAGCCGCTGAAGGCAAAGCCGACGCCGGTGATCGCGGTGACCGGGATCAGCGTCGACAGCACCGTGCCCGGGAAGGTGGCCAGCTCCAGCGCGCCAGAGCGGATCTGCGACATCATGTCCGAGTCGCTGCCGAGCTGGTTGTTGGGGAACAGCTCGATCGCCACGCGACCCTGCGACTCGGCGGCAATTGCCGCGATCGCCTCCTTCAGCCGCACGTTGACCGAATGCGTCAGCGGCAAGTCGTTGCCCAGCTTGAGCCTGAACTCGGCGGGGCGGGCGGCCTGCGCCCTGGCCAGTGCCGGCAGCACGCCGGCGCCGGCGGCGGCGCTGCCGGCAAGAAAGAGGCGGCGGGTCAGAGGCAATTCGGCGGGCTGCCGGGCTCGGGCGGACATGGCTGGGGACTCCTTGGCTGGTGGGTGTCTGGGTGCGTGTGTTGAGGGGCACGGCCCGCAGCGGCTGCGCTGCGTTCTGCGGTAATGGTATTCTGAATTCAGAGTTCCAATCTTGGCGTAATCCCTTATCGAACTCCGAATTCAGAGTTCTAAGATTCGAACCCAGGCACGGACCGCGCCGGCCCGGCACCGCGCAGCCGATAGCGCAAGGAGACCCGCCCGCCATGAACCACCTGCTCACCGTTGCCGACGCCGTGGCCAGCCACGCCCGGCTGCACCCGCACAAGCTCGGCGCACGCGATTCGCGCCGCGCGCTGACCTTCGCGCAATGGCAGCAGCGCGCCACCCGGCTGGCCAATGCGCTGCGGGCGCAGGGCCTGAACCCGGGCGACCGCGTCGCGCTGCTGGCCTACAACTGCGTCGAATGGCTGGAGATCTACGCCGCGCTGGCGCAAGCCGGCCTGGTCGCCGTGCCGATCAACTTTCGCCTCGCCGCGCCGGAGATCGCCTACATCGTTGGCCACAGCGAGGCGCGCGCCTGCATCGTGCAGGACGACCTGGTCGACCGCGTGGCGCCGCTGCGCGCCGAACTGCAGGCCGAGCTGCCGCAACTGCCGCGCGGCGGGTGGATTCACTTCGGCAACGCCGCCACGCCGGCCGGCTGGCACGGCTACGAGGCGCTGATCGACGCCGCCGACAGCCGCGACTGCGCGGTCACCGTGCGGCCCGGCGACCCGTGCGCGCTGATGTACACCTCAGGCACCACCGGCCGGCCCAAGGGCGCCATCCGCAGCCACGAGGGCAACACGCTGATCGCGCTGGCCACCGCGCTGGAAATGGGCTTTACCCGCGACGACACCGCGTTGCTGGTGATGCCGATGTGCCACGCCAACTCGCTGTACTTCAGCCACACCTTCATCCACCTGGGCGCGACCTGCGTGGTCGACGACCACAAGAGCTTCGACGCCGAGGCGCTGCTGGCCACGCTGGCGCGCGAACGGGTGACCTTTACCTCGCTGGTGCCAACGCACTACATCATGATGCTGGCGCTGCCCGACGCGGTGAAGGCGAAGTACGACGTCAGCGCGGTCGAGAAGCTGATGATCTCGTCGGCGCCGGCGCGCAAGGACACCAAGCTGGCGATCCTGCAGCACTTTCGAAACGGCAGGCTCTACGAGCTGTACGGCTCGACCGAGGCCGGCTGGGTGACGCTGTTGCGCCCCGACGAGCAAATCGCCAAGCTCGGCTCGGTCGGCCGCGAGTGGGCCGGATCGGGCGCCATCCGCCTGCTCGACGCCGATGGCCGCGAGGTGGCCGACGGCGAGGTCGGCGAGCTTTACTCGCGCACGCCGTATGTCTTTGACGGCTACTGGAAGAACCCGCAAAAGACCGCCGAGGCCTTCAACCGCGAATGGTGCTCGGTCGGCGACATGGCGCGGCGCGACGCCGACGGCTTCATCACCCTGGTAGACCGCAAGAGCAACATGATCATCAGCGGCGGCGAAAACGTCTACCCGTCGGAGGTGGAAAGCATCCTCGGCGCCCACCCACAGGTCAAGGACGTGGCGGTGGTCGGCGTGCCGCACGACAAATGGGGCGAGGCGGTGCAGGCGGTGGTGGTGCTGCACGCCGGCCAGCAGGCCAGCGAACGCGAGCTGCTCGACTGGTGCCGCCCGCGCATGGCCGGCTACAAGCGGCCGCAGGCGATACGCTTCATCGACGACGCGCACATGCCGCGCACCGCCACCGGCAAGATCCTGCACCGCGTGTTGCGCGATTCGGTCGCCGCCAGCGCGGCGGTGGCAGGCGTTGGCCTGGCTTGACTTTCGCCCTGGCGCAGACCGACCACAGGCCCCATGCAGGCCTTGAACAGTCGCCCCAATCTGGTCGAACAGGTGACCCAGGCGGTGCGCGACGAAATCACCGCCGGCCGGCTGGCGCCACGCGACGATTTCGAGGCACCATCTGCATGGCCCAAGCCCTTGCCCCATGCCAGCGCACGCCGACCCCCACCAGCCGATCCGCGACGCCATCCGCGCGCTGTGCCGGCAGTTCCCTGACGAATACTTTCGCCGCATCGACGCCGAGCGCGCCTACCCCGAAGCCTTTGTCGACGCATTGACCCGCGCCGGCTGGCTGGCGGCGCTGGTTCCGCACGACTACGGCGGCGCCGGGCTGTCGATGGCCGAGGCCTCGGTGATCATGGAGGAGATCAACGCCTGCGGCGCCAACGCCGCCGCCTGCCACGGCCAGATGTATGTGATGAACGCCATCGTGCGCAGCGGCACGGCGGCGCAAAAGCAGCGTTACCTGCCCGGCTGCGCCAGCGGCGCGTTGCGCATCCAGTCGATGGCGGTGACCGAGCCAACCACCGGCAGCGACACCACGCGGCTGAAAACCACCGCGGTGAAAAAGGACGGGCGCTGGGTGGTCAACGGCCAGAAGGTGTGGATCTCGCGCGTCCAGCACAGCGACATGCTGGTCCTGCTGGCGCGCACCGCGCCGCTGGCCGAGGTGGCGCGGCGCTCGGACGGACTGAGCTGCTTTCTGGTCGACCTGAAGCAGGCCATCGGCCACGGGCTGACGGTGCGGCCGATCGCCAACATGGTCAACCACGAGACCAACGAGCTGTTCTTCGACAACCTGGAGATTGACGCCGACAACCTGCTCGGCGCCGAGGGCCAGGGCCTGAAGGTGTTGCTCGACGGCCTGAACGCCGAGCGCACGCTGATCGCCGCCGAATGCCTGGGTGACGGCCGCTGGTTCATTGAACGCGCCACCCGCTACGCCAAAGAGCGCGTGGTCTTCGGCCGGCCGATCGGCCAGAACCAGGGCGTGCAGTTTCCGATCGCCGAGGCCTACATCGGTCTGCAGGCCGCCGACCTGATGCGCTGGCGCGCCTGCGCCAGGATAGACGCCCACCAGCACGCCGGCGCCGAGGCCAACATGGCCAAGCACCTGGCGGCAAAGGCCAGTTGGGAGGCGGCCAACGTCTGCCTGCAAACCCACGGCGGCTTCGGCTTCGCCTGCGACTTCGACATCGAGCGCAAATTCCGCGAGACCCGGCTGTACCAGGTGGCGCCGATCTCGACCAACCTGGTGCTGGGCTACATCGCCGAGCATGTGCTCGGGCTGCCGAAGTCGTATTGAACCTAAGCCGACGGCGCCGGACCCCGACACCGCCGACGCCCCGCCGCCTACTGCGTCTGCAGGTAAACGACCTGGGTCTCGGTGTACTCGTACAGGCCGTGCTTGCCGTCGGCGCCGCCGATGCCGCTCTTGCGGCGGCCGGCGTGGAAGCCCTGCATGGCTTCGAAGTGCTCGCGGTTGATGTAGGTCTCGCCGAAGCGCAGCTCGCGGGCGGCTTTCATCGCCGCGTTCAGGTTTTGCGTGAATACCGACGAGGTCAGGCCGTAGTCGGAGTCGTTGGCCAGCGCCAGCGCTTCGTCGAGGTCGGCGACGACGCGGATCGGCAGCACCGGACCGAAGATCTCCTTGGTCATCACGTCCATGTCGTCCTTGCAGCCGACCAGCACCGTCGGCTCGTAGTGGAAGCCGGGACGGTCGGCCACTCGGCCGCCGGTGAGCACCTGCGCGCCCTGCTTGCGCGCCGAGTCGACCAGCGCGGCCACCTTGTCCAGCCCGGTTCGGTTCATCAGCGGGCCCATGTGCAGGTTGGGGTCGGTCAGCGGGTTGCCGTACTGCGTCTCGGCCATCAGCCGGGTGACGCGGTCGGCCAGCCGGTCGGCGATGCCGCGCTGCACATACACCCGCTCGGCGGCGTTGCAGACCTGGCCGGTGTTGAGCACGCGCGAGTTGAACAGCGCGTTGGCGGTCAGTTCCAGGTCGGCATCGTCGAGCACGATGGCCGGCGCCTTGCCGCCGAGTTCGAGGTTGACGCGGGTCAGGTTGCGCGACGCGGCTTCCATGATGCGCATGCCGGTGCCGACGCTGCCGGTGAACGAAATCAGGCCAACGTCCTTGTGCTCGGACAGCCGGGCGCCGGTGTCGCGGCCGCCAGTGACTAAGTTGAACACGCCGGGCGGCAGGCCGCACTCGGCCAGCAGTTCGGTGAAGTCAAAGGCGTTCAGCGGCGTCTCTTCGCTGGACTTGATGACGATGGTGTTGCCGGTGACCAGTGCCGGCGCCATCTTGCGGGCGATCAGGAAGAACGGAAAGTTCCACGGCAGGATGCCGGCGACCACGCCGATGGCGCGGCGGTGCAGGTAAATCGTCTCGCCCGGGCGGTCGCTGTTGAGCACTTCGCCCTCGATGCGACGCGCCCACTCGGCCATGTAGTCCATGTAGTTGGCGGTGAAGTCGATCTCGACTTCGGCCAGCGGCAGGATCTTGCCCTGCTCCAGCGAGATGCGGCGCGCCAGCCGCGTCTTGTGTTCGCGCAGCCTGGCGGCCACGCTGCGGATGTGGTTGGCGCGCACGATGGCGGGCAGGCGCTCCCAGGCCGGCTGCGCGGCGCGGGCGGCGGCGACCGCGCGGTCGACGTCGGTGGCGTCGGAGTCGGGCACCGAGGCGATCAACTCGCCGGTGGCGGGGTTGCGCACCTCGAAGGTCCGCGTCGACGCGGGCTTGACCCACTCGCCGTTGATGAAATTGCGCTCGAAACGTTCCATGTCGATTGACTCCAGGTTGGGTGGGAAGGGGCGGCTTGCCTGCCGCTTATTTGTCGAGTTTGTAGACCAGCACCGTGCCGCCTTGCGGCACTGGCGTGGGCTTGCCCATCAGGGTGTCGATGCCGCCTTGCATGCGCGCGGCATCTACGCCCCAGCCGGACTGCACCGCGACGTACTGCTCGCCGTCGACCTCGAAGGTGGTCGGCACGCCGGTCACGCCGGAAGGCGTCGGCGCTTCCCACAACACCTTGCCGCTGGCGGCGTCGAAGGCGCGGAACTTGCGGTCGTTGGTGCCGCCGGCAAAGATCAGGTTGCCGCCGGTGGTCAGCAGCGGTGCCCACATGAAGGTCGGGAACTTCTGCACCCAGGCCAGCTTGCCGGTCTTCAAGTCCCAAGCCTGCAGCTCGCCGATGGTGCCGGGCGCCTTGCCGTCCTGGTAGCGCAGGCTGCCGAGCACGGCCTCGATCGAGTAGCCGATGAACAGGTCGCCCTTTTTGTACTTGACCGGGTCGGGCTCGGGCATCTCGGCGCACAGGTTGTTGTTGGCCGGGATGTAGAACAGGCCGGTCTTGGGGTTCCAGGCCTCGGGCGGCCAGTCCTTGCCACCCCACAGCGACGGGCAGAAGCTGACCACGCCCTTGCCCAGCCCGGGGCGGCGCGCTTCGTCATAGCTTGGCCGGCCGGTGGCCTTGTCGACGCTGGTGAAGACGTTGTTGTTGACGTAGGAGATGGCGTCGATGAAGTCCAGCTTCTGGCCGTTGCGCTCCAAAAGCCACAGGTAGCCGTTGCGTCCGGCGTGCACCGCGGCCTTGACCTTGCGGCCCTTGACCTCGGTGTCGATCAGCACCGGCGCCGAAACCTCGTCCCAGTCCCAGGCGTCGTTTGGCGTGTACTGGTGGTGGCCGCGGATGGCGCCGGTGTCGACGTCCAGCGCGATGGTGGAGGTGGTGTAGAGGTTGTCGCCCTTGCGCCCTTCGGTCGGCCACGGCGACGGGTTGCCGGTGCCCCAGTAGGCCAGGTTGCTGGCCGGGTCGTAGGTGCCGGTGATCCAGATGCTGCCGCCACCGTTTTTGTAGGTCTCGCCGGGCCAGGTCTGGCCGCCGGGTTCGTTCGGCGCCGGCACGGTGTAGGTGCGCCAGGCCTGCGCGCCGGTTTCGGCATCAAAGGCGGCGACAAAGCCGCGCACGCCGGTTTCGCCGCCGGAGGAGCCGACCATGATCTTGCCCTTGGCTGCCAGCGGCGCCAGGGTCATGTAGTGGATCGCCTTCCAGTCGCTGACCGGCTTGCTCCACACCAGCTTGCCGGTCTTGGCGTCAAGCGCCACCAGGTGGCAGTCGACCGTGGCGACGTAGACCTTGTCGCCATACAGCGCCACGCCGCGGTTGGTCGGGTGCAACTGCATCAGCTCGGGCGGCAGTTCCTTTTTGTAGCGCCACAGCTCGGCGCCGGTGGCCGCGTCCAGCGCAATCACCTGCGCGCCGGGGGTGGTGACGTACATGTAGCCGTTGTTGACCACCGGCGGCGCCTGGTGGCCGTCGACCTGGCCGGTGCTGTAGGCCCAGGCCAGCTTGAGCCTGGCGACGTTGCGGTCGGTGATGCGGTCGAGCGCGCTGTAGCCCCAGCCGGCGTAGTTGCCGCGGTACTGCAGCCAGTTGGCCGGCTCGGGACTGGCCAGCCGGGCGTCGGTGACCGGGGGGTAGGTGGCCGGCACGGCGTGCGCGGCCAGCGCAGGCAGCGCCGCGGCGGCGGCGGCAAATAGACGGGTCAGACGGTGGGCCACGGTGGGTCTCCTCGTTCGGCTGGTTGGCTAGGGTGGTGGGTTGCGGGTTGGCGGGGTGGGGTTGCGGCGATTGCGCGGCTGTGGACAGGCCACAGCGGCGCCACGACCGCCGCATGGCGGCCGCTGTCGACAGCGGGGAAAGCGGGGGCGGCGGCGGGTCGGCCGTGGCTTCAGGCGAGCTGGCCGCCCGGCGGCGCGCTGAAGCCGCCGGCGACGACGATCTGGTCGCCTTCAAGCCGCAGCGGCATGCTGGGCAGCGCGCGCTGCGCCGGGCCGCTGGCCACGCTGCCGCCCTCGCGCAGGCGGAATTTCGACGCGTGGCAGAAGCAGACCAGCAGCTGTTCCTTCGACGACCAGGTCTTCAGCTCGCAGCCCTGGTGGGTGCAGATCGCCGAGAAGGCCAGCACGCCGCCGGCCGCCAGCGCACGCGTGGCCGCGTCCAGCTCGTTCTCGGCAAAGCGCATCAGCACCACCTTGTTCAGGCGCGAGCCGTCGCGCACCTCGTTGCGCGCGGGGTCAAACGGATAGGCCAGCACCGGCTTGCCGAGCGCAATGTCGTTCACGCGCAGCGGCGTCGGCAGGCCTTCGATCTCCTCTTCGACCAGACGGTCACCGCTGGCCGGCCTGGCATACGCCTGGCCAGTGGCCAGGGCCAGCGGCGCGGCCAGGCCGGCGGCGGCAATCCTGATGAAGCGGCGGCGCGGCACGTCGGCTGGCGGCGCGGCGCGGCAGGCACAGGTGGTGGTCTCGGTCGGATTCATCGGCAACTCTCCAGCGGGCGGCGGGCCATGGCGCAACGCAGTCACCGCGCCGCACCGTCATGCATCCCCGGCACCACATAGGCTGTCCGGGATGCAGGCAATGTACTTTGAATTCAGAATTCTATAATCAGTGTAATCCCGAATGAGTTCTGAATTCAGAGTTCTGTGTCTCATAGACGAAACTTAGAAACTTCGGCGCTGTCGCCGTGCGTCCGTCCCCCTAGAATCGAGCGCCGCAGTCGGCCGGTGCAGGCCGCGCAGGCGCCCCGTTTGCCGAGACCCCGCGCATGAAGCAGCTTTCCGCCCAGCCCAACCTCGTTGACCAGGTGCGCGAAGCCATCCTGCAGGAAATTGCCTCCGGCGCGCTGGCCCCCGGCGAGCGCCTGATCCAGGAGCGGATTGCCGAATCGCTGGGGGTGTCGCGCCAGCCGGTGCAGCAGGCGCTGGCGCTGCTGCTCAGCCAGGGCGTGTTGCGCGACGCACCGGGGCGCCGGCTGATCGTCGCCCCACTCGACGCCGACCATGTGCGGCAGATGTACGACATGCGCGCGGTCGTCGAAGGCCTGGCGTTTGCGCAGGCGGCGCAGCGCAACGCCGAGCGCGCGGCGCGGCTCGGGCCGGCGTGTATCGACGCTGGCCGCAAGGCGGTGGCCAGCGGCTCGGTGCAGCGCATGATCGCCACCGACATGAAGTTCCACGCCTTCATCCACGAGTTGTCGGGCAACGCGTTGATCGCGCCGACGCTGGCGCCGCACCTGACCTACATGCAGCGCGTGATGGGCCAGGTGCTGGTGCGCGACCAAAAACCGCGCGACATCTGGGACGAACACGAGCGCATGCTGCAGGCGGTCTCACGCGGCGACGCCGCCAGCGCCGAAGCGCTGGCCCGCGCCCACATCACCGCGGCCGCCGATTTCATGATCGCCAGCATCGCGCAGGCGCAGGCCGCCGCCGGCTGAAATCAAAGCCGGGGTCAGCAACTGTCTTTGAAGTCAAGCCCCGGCGGCGCTGGCTGCGTGTTTGGCAGCATTCCACCCGGCGCCGTCGCGAAGCATGGCGTTGAGGATGGTCAGTAGCTTGCGCATGCAGGC
>WBZS01000647.1_pt2 | contig 17265 bp, 12 predicted proteins | sample 5204201 | NCBI WGS metagenome assembly WBZS01 (sample SAMN12344357, study PRJNA552823) | activated sludge metagenome | biome: Activated sludge suspended growth; feature: Nitrification reactor; material: Wastewater; isolation source: activated sludge from nitrification reactor of wastewater...
AGGGCGAGCATTCCCTCGTTGTTGTTTTGCAGAAGAACCTCCAACCAACTCAGGGTTGCCCAAGCGTCAGCGTTCTCGGGAGCTTTTTCGACAGACTCGCGCGCGGCGGTGAGTCCGTCTCGATAGCGGAAATGATTAATTCGGTTGAGCGAGAAGGCCAACAGGGAGTTGCCGTCTCGGACTGGAAGGGACTCAAAAGATTTCTGCGCCACTTCCAAATTGTCGCCGTCTCTGCTCCACAATTCCTTCAGCAGTTGGACATTAACGGGTACCGAAGTTTGGCCAACTAAAGGACACACACAACAGCAAATAACAACGGCTGTCAGAACCAGGATCCGCGGATTCATTACACAAAAGCTCCCCGAAAAATTGAACAGCCCCAAGATATATTGTCGCCCGCGATCTCCGAAAAAGAAGGAGTCGCTCCCCCGCTAGCTTGTTGGCATCATATTGGTTTGGCCTGCAAAAAACAAGATTTAGGTCATATTTCCACCTCTTAGAGTCGCCCGACATCGCTTCACAAGTTATGGGGAGATCGCCATCTCGCACCCCAATTAGCATTGACCGTTTTTTCCAAAAGCGGCACATTGAATTCACGCTTGGAAGCGTTCAGACGCCGACGATGGCCGTGGGGGTTCCTGTTGGGAAAGTAACCATCGCGAAAATGTCGGTTGAATTGTTGAGTTGGATTGGCAAGGAGGTCAGCCATGACACGGAAGTTTTCGTTAAACGTCGCAACTTTGTTTGCGGCAATTCTTGGCGCCGAATTTGTAGCCGCTCAAGATTCGCAGCAATTTGACACCAGCCGAATCCCAAAATTTCCAGCCGCACAGGATTCCTCTAACCAACCGCAACGATCGATAAAGATCATTGATGTGCGCAGCGAGACGTCTCCCCCTTCCAATGATACGGTCGGCGAGCCTTCCGTATTCAAGTCGTCTGCAACAGCGGAACAGCAATCAGAGCAGGTCGGTCGGCCAGGCAACGACCTTTTTTTCCGCGGCCAATCTTCGTCCGCACAATCTGGCAACAACGAGTACTATCCCCGAGGCTTAGGATCTAATCCCGCACCCGAAAACGTCACGAAACAAATAGGCCAACCTCCTCGCCCGAGTTTCAATGATTTGCGAAGTCCTGGATCTCTCGAGGCAGCCCGCGCGGATGCTCCTTCGATATTGCAGGCGGCCGACCAATCGATGACGTTGCAACCATCAATGCCCGCTGATCTTCGCGGTCGGCCGGCAGGAACGCTTCGGGACGAGTCTGTCCGCCCGATTTCTTTCGAAGACAACACGGCGGGGACGGACGCATCTGCCCGTCAAATCGACGCGATGCTGGAGCGATACCGGCTGACCAGTTACAGCGAACCCCTCCCTGGAGTGCCATTGTCGGTTGCAGAAGCACTAGAGCAAACCCCATTTCAAAACCGTACCGCAATGATGGTCCAGTATTGGGAGACTTTTGGCGCATGGTGTCGATTTCAGTTGGCGCGCGAACGAGTCATGGGGTTGTCACAAATGAATCGCGGTGGTGGAAGCGATGGGTTGTTAGTCGATGGAGCCCGCGCATTGGCTGAAAACGACGTTCGCCGCGCGGAGATCGCGTTGCAGCGAGCCCAACAAGGCCTTCAACGCTTCTTGCTCAATCCACAAGCCGAGTCCCTGCTCGCGTTGCCTTCGGATATGCCGCTGACCGAAGCCTACGAGACCCAGCACGCAGTCTATGCGGCTCGCAATCGGTTGCCATTTGAGCATCGCTCGATTCACCTCACGCTCCCCAAATTGAAGGCCTTGCTCGACAGCAGCGGCAATGCCTGTCGCGTCAATGATGAAGCCTTGCGGCAGCTCTCGCAAAGCGGAAATTTGACTGCAGTCTTGCAAAGTACCGCACAAGTCTACGAGGCTCGTCGGCAGCTTATTGATACGGTCGTGCAGTACAACCAAACGATTGGAGATTACTCGCTCAAGGTCGCGCCGATTGAGACGCCTGCCGATCGACTTGCGGGAATGCTGGTTGTGCCGCCCACAAGCAACGCGTCAAGGGTGGGAGGTCCCCTCGGAGCTCGCCAAGCACAATTGCCACAAGACCCCAATCGAGCTACGAACGTGCGCAATCCGGGGTTCAATCCCGCTCTGGGACAGTCGAGCACGACTCAAAATCCGATTGGTGAAAATCCGGCGCTCAACGGCGGAGCTGCCAATCGTCCAGCGGGAACCGGCCTCGACCGAACGCCATTCAACAATGGTCCGTTCCCTAACAATAATTTAAATTTGAACACTCCAACTAATCCAGCCGCTCAAGGCGCAAGTCAATTCCAGAATCCAACGCAGCCCCACAAAGTTGGCGGCAACTCAGCATTGGGTCTACGCCCTCAAGGCACCGGCAATGCCAATCCATCGCAAAATCCTGCCGCTCCCCAATTCCAAAACCCATCGTTGCCACAAAAGGGAACACAGGCACCTACCCAAAACACACCCACAAAACAAACTTCGAACGACCCGTCGACACAACGCGATCCGTCAATACAACGCGATCCGTCGACCAACCAAAGCCAAATCGGCGACTCCGCCACGGGCCAAGGTAATCCCGAGTCGAAAACATTTGGCGGAGATAATGGGTTTGAATCGCCCGCCAATTCGAAATAAGCCGTTGGGCGCATTCCAAATGACCACGAATTCCTGACGGAAAAACTTGGGGGTATTCAAACGACCCCTCGCCGCGTTTCGTCTCTCCTAGTCGGCAAATTAGCCTGTTTTGGCGCATCTCCAAGCATCCAGTACAGGTCTGACGGACTAGACTAAAAGTATGTTATTGCGCCAGCCATTTCAGATTCTTTGTCCGCAACACCTTACTGAAAACCGAGTTTGAACGATGTCGATAGCCCGCTTACCAATTCCCTCGTTTCTGTTTCTGGCTTTTCTTTTTTTTCAAGTTTCGTTTGTTGAGGGAATTCTGTTGGCCCAACAACGGGAGATTCCTCCGGCGCTTCAGCCTTGGACAGCTTGGGCAAATTGGGACAACACCACCCCTAATTCTCCGTCGCCATTTGACAACGCCCAAGCAAAAATGCCGGTATGGCCCGGAAGGCTTTCGCTGATCGCTCGGACGAAGAATGCAGAATGGAAATTCTCGGTCACCGTATTTGACGAGGCATGGGTGCCGCTGCCCGGAAACAACGACGTTTGGCCGCAACGAGTCGCTGAGAACGGCGAGGCGCATCCAGTAATCGAGAGAGATGGCCGGCCCGCCGTTCGCCTAATGCCTGGCCGTCATGAACTGAGCGGCGAATTTAGCTGGACCACAATGCCCCAGCGCATTCAACTGCCTCTAGAAATTGGTTTGCTCACTTTGAACGTCAACAACGATGACGTCGCAGTTCCAAACTGGGATGCGGATGGCAACCTCTGGCTGACGCGAATGAGGACGGGGGAAGCCGAAGCCGATTCGATCAGCCCCCAGGTCTACCGGTTGTTTGAAGATGGCATTCCAACTTGGCTACGCACAGAAATTGAGTTGACGGTATCAGGCAAGAGTCGCGAAGAAGAACTCGGATGTGTCCTCCCCGAAGGATGGAAGCTGTCCACGGTCGAAAGTCCGCTCCCGGTTTCCGTCGATGAGCGAGGACGGTTGAAGGCCCAAGTTCGCGCGGGAAAATGGACACTCAGCTTTCATGCCTTTCGCACCAACGATGATCGCAACATTCGCTTTGCCGACGGCGTGCAGCCAGTCACCGACGTGGAGTTGATTGGCTTCAAATCCGCTCCTGAATTTCGACTGGCGGAATTGACGGGATTACAGGCGGTTGACGTCACACAAACTTCCTTTCCCCAAAAATGGCAGGGGCTCCCCGTCTATCAATGGAATACGGCGGAAACGATCGTGCTGGACGAAAAGTTACGGGGGATGGGAATGCAACGTCCGGCAGGATTGTCGATAACTCGACGGCTGTGGCTGGATGAAGACGGGAAGGCTTTCACGTATCACGATATTGTCTCCGGACGCGAACAACAAATTTGGCGACTGGATTCAGCGCCTGAACAGGAATTGGGATCCGTTCGCGTCAACGGCACTGGCCAACTCATTACCGCTAGCCCAGTCGACAAATCCCAAGGCGTTGAAATCCGCACGCGCAATTTGAATTTGGAAGCGATCGGTAGAATGCCGCAATCGCAAACGATCGCAGCAACCGGTTGGCAAGCCGACACGGATTCGTTGGCGGTTAACATGAGTCTTCCACCGGGTTGGCGTGCGTTGGCCGTTTTTGGAGCCGATTCGGTTGACGGCGATTGGTTAACTGCGTGGTCTCTTTTAGACCTGTTCCTATTGTTAATTTTTGGGGCAGCCGTATTTCGTTTGTTCGGATTCTGGGCGGGACTGGTCGCGCTGCTGGCGTTTGGGCTGGCCTACCATGAGCCCGCGGCTCCTCGGTTCACGTGGCTGTTCTTGTTGTTTCCAATCGCGCTGCTGCGCGTGGTGAAAAATGAAACTGGAAGGCATTGGATTAACGTCTGGAAATTTTTCGCGGTCGGACTATTAGCCATTTACTTGGTTCCGTTTCTGTGGCTCCAATTGCAAACTGCCATTTATCCACAGTTGGAACCCGCGGGGACTAATTACAGCCGCCGGGAGTTCTTTTCCAGAAGCGCCTTCGGCTACGTTCTTGAACGCAAGTCCGTCCAGACGCCCGCCCAAGATTACGAATTTGAGTCTGCGACTCGCTCACTTGAAGCTCCAAATTCCCAACAAATTGAAAAACGACTCGAAGCAAAATACAAGTCGAATCTCCAATTCGATCCCAAAGCCCGCATTCAAACCGGTCCGGCCCAACCCGAATGGAGTTGGAATCAAGTTCGCTGCCACTGGAATGGTCCCGTGGCCGCACAGCAACGAATTCGGCCAATTCTGATTTCGCTAAATCAACACAGAATCCTGACGATGGTTCGAATCGTTTTGATCATCGTCTTGGGTACGATTTTGTCTAGAACGCAGTGGCCCAAAACTGGACGCCGTAAGACTGTCGGAAGTGCACTATCGGCTGCTATATTTCTATTGCTATTTGGCCCAGCGTCTTCAGCGTTCGGCCAGGAAATTCCCGATGCTCAAACGCTTCAGTTGCTTTCGCAACGATTGCAGGAATCTTCCGACGCCTTTCCAAATGCAGCGGTGATTCCGTCGGCCTCGATAAAAGTCGAGGGAAACCGGGTCTTGATGCATTCAGAAATCCACACGGCATTGGAAGTCGCCGTTCCGTTGCCCGGAAAACTTCCCGCTTGGTCGCCGGTGTCGGTAACTGTGGACGGCAAGTCGCGCGAATTGGTCTGTCGCCACAACGGCTATCTATGGACCGTTTTGCCGAAAGGCGTTCATCACGTCGTGGTCGAGACGTTATTGCCCGACGTACCGGATTGGGAATGGACTTTTCTGCTGAAGCCAAAGACGGTTGTGATCGATGCAGCCGAGTGGAATGTAACGGGAATTCAAGCGAATGGGACGCCGGAGCAACAAGTATTTTTCGCTCGGAAGCAACAGATTGCCGAGGGCGCGGTGGCTTACGACCGTCGAGACTTCAATGCCATCGTTGCAGTCAATCGCCAGATTGAAGCTGGCCTGGTTTGGCAAGTTCGAAACGACGTGACGCGTCTTTCGGAAAAAGGCAAAGCGGTCTCCATCAAAGTGCCCTTGCTGCCGGGCGAAAATGTGTTGACATCGAATGTTGTTGTGGAAGGAGGGGCGGTCGAAGTTCGCTTTGGTGCCGATGAAGAAACCTTCTCCTGGGTTTCCGAATTACCTCGTGGCAAAAATGTCGTGCTCAAGGCCCCAGCGACGGATCAGTGGATTGAACGTTGGCATCTCGTCACATCGCCGGTTTGGAACGTTAGTCGCGCAGGACTGGCCCCAATCTTTGAAGCTAATGAAACAAATCTGATCCCCGTTTGGTCACCTTGGCCAGGTGAAGAGGTGACGCTGACATTTAGCGAGCCGACGGCAATCGTGGGTGCCACGACAACTGTTCAACGGGTTTTGTATGAAACAGAACTTGGGCATCGACAACAAACCGCGCGTCTCAACATCGATTTGGAAACCAGTCTGGGCGGGGATTTTCCCGTGGTGCTAGATCCTGTGGCAGAAATTTCATCGATCAAAATTGATTCAACAAATATTCCAGCTCGGCGTGTTGGCGAGTCGTTAATTGTCCCCGTTCGTCCAGGCAAACAATCGATCGAAATCAATTGGCGCGCCGACAAAACGTTGGAAACGGTCGTAGTCGCCAGTCCAGTGAGGTTGCCTGTTCCTGCTGCGAATGTCACCTTGGTGATGGACGTTCCGCAAAGTCGATGGATCCTGTGGACCAACGGACCGACCATGGGACCGGCCATTCGATTCTGGGTGATCCTGGCCTTTGCCATTCTTGCAGCGTTAATCTTGGGCGGCATCAAGGATTCACCATTGCGAAGAATCCAATGGGTGCTCCTCGCGGTTGGGCTAACCCAAGTCAACGTTTTCGCGGGACTGTTTGTTGTGGTTTGGCTGTTCGCCATCACCTGGCGACGCCGGCTTGATCCATCGGCGATTCGTTATTGGTGGTTCAACATTCGACAAATACTGCTGGTCATCATGACCATGATTGCCTTGTGTATTCTGGTTGCAGTCGTCGGGAGGGGATTGCTCGGCAATCCTGAGATGTTCATCACGGGCAATCAATCATTCCGAACTCATTTGGCATGGTTTCAGCCACGAGTCGAATTGGACTCACCTCAACCTGTAATTGTTTCCATATCGGTCTGGTACTATCGTTTGTTGATGTTGCTGTGGTCACTGTGGTTGGCTTTTGCCGTGCTAGGATGGTTGACCAAAGGCTGGACAGCTTTTGTTTCAGGCGGTGCTTGGAGACGACGGCCGAAGTTGTTGAAGGCCGAATCGCTGCCTGACGCCGCTGGAAATCCAACTTAAGGCCAAATTTCCTGCTAGCGGGCGTTGAGTTGGGGTTGTCGTACAAGCCCATTTTTTGGAAAAGACACAAGCGAAAAAGAATTTTCGATGAAATTCGGCATGGATGCCCACGATGGATTGCAACCGACCACAATCAGAACCTTTATGTCGTTCACCGTTTCGTGGTGGTGCAGCGGTAATACTTGTTATGCTGAGTGCATTGGTCGGCTGCCAAACGGATCCGCGAGCCCGGCGCGAAATTGCATTGCTGCGAGCTGAAGTGGTGGCGATGGAAGATCGCTATTATGCTCTGAAGAGCCGTTGCGGAGATGACAACGGCGCGGATTATGGCGATGGCACGTCCGGTGTGCAAATTGACTATGGATCGGGCGATGCGGAGCCGTACATGGAGTTGTCTCCCAGCTCCAACGGTTTCCAAAACGAACCGCAATCCAATCCTCCGACAACCCAACCATCGATACGACAGCCGCAACAGGAAGAACTCAAGTTGGATTTGGACGAAGGTCAACCAATCGAGCAAACTCCTGCTGAGAAGAAAGAAGGCCAATCGAGTTTGCGCACACGGAGAGGCACACCCGTAAAAACGGCTGCCACATCTCGCCGCCCGCAACGAGACCTGAAGTTCCAAGCGATTGGGCAAGACTCCGATGGGGACCAAATCGATGACAGCATGCAAATTCAAATTGAACTAGATCCATCGTTACCGCCTCAAGACTTGCATGTCAGCATGCTTGATCCGCAATTGCCGAATGGAAAACAACGAATTGGCAACTGGCGTTTTGGTCGCGAGGCCATTCGCAAGTTTGACTCATCCGTTTTGACCAGTACAGCTTTGAAATTGTCGATTCCATGGGAACGCCAGCCTCAGAATCCTGCATTGTTAGTCTTTGTACGCCTAACCAATGCGGAAACAACTTCGGAGGGATCGAATTCATTGATGGTTCAGCTAGAACCGCCAAAAGTCGGAGAAAAAACAGGTGCTGATCCCGAGCTGATTTCGAGTGTCCCCTCGCCAAATCCTGTGGCCGGTCGCCCCAGCCGCTGGCGTCCGAATCGTTAGGTTCGTTACACGAATCGGCAGAGTTCCGGAGCAGGTTCGGGCCGTTTTCGGGACGACCCGATCCTTCAATTGACCCGGTTAGCAATGGTTTCGCTGAAAATTCGGGTATTTGCGGTCAAATGGATGATTCCGCTTGAGCGTCCATAGTCCTTGCTGAAGTTGGCAACTATTGTCCCGATTTCATGGAAATTGTTGAACATTCACCATTCGTTAACTAGTATTTAAAGAACCAACCCGGTATTTTCTGAATTCACTGGTTGTATTCGCCGATTCGGGGCAAGACGGCGAATTTCTAAAAGAAAGACCTTCAAATGGTTACAACGGATATTTTGTTTAGAGGCAATAAAATGCGTCAACGTTTCAGTCTTACATTCGCCAGTTTCTTTTTGACCTTCATCGCATTGACTTGCGTAGCATTCGCTCAATCGGGTGGCGGTGGAGGTGGTGGCGGTACTGGCGGTGGAGGAACGGGCGGTGGTGGCACGGGCGGTGGCACGGGCGGCAACGCAAACGGCACCGGTGGTATTGAAGTGGACGCCAGCGGCGTGCTGCGAGCGAATGCCAAGACCGACACGACTGGAAAGGTCGATCGTGAATTGGCTCGCGCTGCGAAGGCCTCGATGAACAAAGACTTGCAACAGCCTTCGCAATTGCGAATGGTGTCCCTGAACCGTTTGGAAGATGCTGTACGCAAGGCGAAAGCCGCGGGCACCGACCTGCCAGAAGAAATGCGTTACTTGGCCGGTCTCAATCGCATCACTCACGTCTTCTTTTTTCCAGCGTCCAAAGACATTGTGATCGCGGGTCCAGCCGAAGGCTTTTTCATTAATGCTCGCAACCGTGTTGTCGGTACCGAAACCGGTGCTGCGACGATGCATTTGGAAGACCTGATTGTTGCCTTGCGAGCCTATGCTCCAAACCAACGGCCGACTTCTGTTATTTCGGTTTCGATTGATCCAACCGCACAAGGCGTTGTGGATTACAACAAAGCGTTCACCTACTGGGGAACACTGGCTCTCAAAGGTGAAGCCGATCCAGATACGGTTCGTGCTGCGTTGACTAAAGCGATGGGTTTGCAGAATGTGACGATCAAGGGCGTTTCCAATAAAACGCGATTTGCCCAAGTCCTTACTGAAGCTGACTATCGCATGAAACTCATCGGACTCGGCATTGAAACTCCAGCCGTTCGCATCAACAACTATTACGATCAAATGCCGATGATTGCTGGCAGCAGTAACTCGTCGATTCGTTGGTTTTTCCAACCGAATTACAAAGGCATTTCAGTGAATGCAGATGAAACCGCGATGACCATCGACAGCGCAAACACATTGGAGTTGGTTCCGGCAGAAGATCGTTTGGACGGCAATGGCCAAAAAGTCTCGACCAACAAATCGAACAAGGCCTCGCGCAACTTCTGTGCATCGTTTACCAAAGAATACGATCGTTTAGCTGCCAAAGACTCCTTGTACTCCGAACTGCGAAACCTCGTTGATCTGTCAGTCGCCTCAGCCTTCATTCAAAAGATGGACCTGTACGGCAAGGCCGGCTGGAAGATGAATCATTTTGGCAGCGAAGAAAACTTCCCAGTGCAACGGTTTGAAGCACCTACTCACATCGAACCTGTCATCAACTTTGCGATTCGCAATGGTGCCTTCTCGGCTCCAATCGCTGGTGGAGTGAACATTCAGCCCCAAGTTGCCTTCAAAGATAAAGCCATGCAAAAAGATGCAGGCAAGATCGACGATTTGCGTGGCCAAGTCAAAATCGAAAATCTGGTCGAAGGCCAATGGTGGTGGGATCAAATTCCCGGTGCAGCCATCCCTGAGAAAAAATCACGAAAGTAGAACTGTCCCGTTCTAAAAACTGACGTTATGCGGCCCGAGTCAATCGGGCCGTTTTTGTTTTAGCGGGTTGGTTTTTGCGACAGAGACAAAGAATACACGATTTTTTGCTGCTTATCTCAAGCCACGACTTTCCTGTAGAATGGGAGCGAGAAATCTGGCGCGGGAGAGTTTTGCCGGGACACGATTCGCGAATGTGACCGAGCATCGATAGCGATCTTGACCGGAAGAAAAGTTGGCTGCTGCTCCGAGATCTTGAAAGAAACAGACCTGGGCAAACTTTGCAGAGGAAATAGAGCGTTGAATCATTCGACTGAATGCAAAATGCAATTGGTCGCATTTCCGGGTTTTGGCTATCAATTTGAGCCAGGACGGTGGCGATTTCAGGTCGCGGGTGTGGTCCGACAGCCGTACGTGCCGACGATACGCAAACGCATGCTCTTGAAGATCCTCAGCAACCTGATGGGACTTAGCGACGATGAAATCCTGTCGCCCCAGTACTTTCGCCGCTTGAGTCCGTTTGTTAGCGATGGAGCAGGCGGACAGCAGGTCATGATTCGTTTTGGGAATCATCGGTTGATGCTGCCCAAGCCGACCAAGCGAAACGGTCATTTTTCGCAAATCCTATGTGTCCCTGATGAATTGGTTCAAACGAACGCCACCGGTTCAGGTTCAAAAACTTGGATCAACTTGCAATTGCAATCGGAGGGAGCAAACGGAGATCTTGCGGACGCGGCAATTCACTTGGTCCCTCGCACGGGTTTGTCAATCATTTCGGACATCGACGATACTATCAAGGAATCGTTGATCAATGACCGCCGTGAGCTATTGGCCAATACCTTTGTTCGACCTTTTCGAAGTGTCGAGGGAATGGCCGATGTTTATCGGCGCTGGCAAGACCACGGAGCATGCTTCCATTACATTTCATCCAGCCCCTGGCAGTTGCTGACTCCGCTGAGTGAAATGCTGGAAAACAACTCCTTCCCCCAGGGCTCGATTCATTTGCGCTATTTTCGCCTCCGCAACCACATGTTGCAGAAAATGGTGCGGATTAAACGCAGCGGAAAAATCAGCTCGCTTCGCCGGGTGGTCGAATCCCTGCCTGACCGCCGCTTTGTGTTGATCGGCGACTCAGGGGAAAAGGACTTGGAGCTGTACCGCAATCTCGGCCGCAAATTTCCCGAGCAAATCCTAGCCGTTTTCATCCGAAATCTGGCCAACCATCCTTTGAGTAGTGAGCGGCTGAACCGGGTGCGAAACCAGCTGTCGCGGATTCCCTGTCGCGTGTTTTCGACGGCAGCCGAATTGGCAAGTCTGGGCCAACCAGTCATTGAGGAATTCAATCGGTCCAAGCGGCGGGCTTAAATCCAAGGAGGAGCCCACCCTTTTGGCTTCTGGCCGGGCAAAAAACCAGCCCAATACGCGGCAAATTGGGTCGAAAACGGCTTTCCCCCTTGTGGTTTCGCCTCGAATTCGTAATCATATTCCCAATCGATTTCGGCATTTTTCCTGCGCGACCGTTTGCTGCTGTCGCGCCTTTCAGGTTTTAGGAGTTTTTGATGTCTCGGTATACAGGTCCCAAAGGTCGAGTGAATCGTCGTTTGGGGACTCTCGTTTACGAAAGTGGCGGCGCGACTCGCGCAATGGAAAAACGTGGCACGCAACCACCAGGAATGCATGTTCGACCTAAGCGGCCTTCGAACTACGGCAAAGCACTTCAAGAAAAGCAAAAGATCAAACATTACTACGGGATGGGCGAGCGACAATTGCGACGCTTCTTCGATAAGGCTACCCGCATGAAAGGCAACACCGGCGAAAACCTGTTGACCTTGTGCGAGAGCCGCATCGATAACGTCCTCCGCCGCGTTGGGTTGGCTCACACACGCCCACAGGCTCGACAGGGCGTCTGTCACGGCCACTTCCGAGTGAACGGCGTCAAAGTCGACAAGCCATCATTCCTGTTGCGACCGGGCGATGTCATCACGGTGCGACCTCGCGTAAACATCGTGACGGCCTACCGCAATGTTCTCGGCACAGGAGTTGAAGGCCAAGGCATTGAATGGGCGAAACTTGACAGCGAAACGCTGACAGTCAATGTCGTGGGGGCTCCTGGCCCGAGCGATATTAGCTTGCCGGTAGACGGCAACGTGGTCGTCGAATTCTTGTCCCGCTAGTTGATTGCCCGATTGGGCCAGTAATCGAATATTTCCAAGGCAAGTCTCTTTCGGGCGACTTGCCTTTTTTCTTGCTATCAAAGACATTGAAATTGAAGTAACCAACCATCGTCGCTCCCGGCCCGTTTGGTTGAAAAAAAAGAGTCAAATCGACTTCCGAAAATATTTCATCGAGGAGAAGCTCAAATGCACAGTCCTGTTGTGGTAATTGGCGGTGGGCCAGGTGGCTATGCGGCGGCTTTCTTGGCCTCGGACGAAGGACTCGATGTGACGCTGATTGAGCGCGAAGGACGTCTCGGCGGGACCTGTTTGCTGCGGGGCTGTATTCCCTCCAAGGCACTGCTGCATGTCGCCAAGGTTATGACGGAGACCGCGGAACTCAGCCACGAATGGGGTATCGAATTCGGTTCGCCAAAAGTCGGGCTCGATAAACTGCGGGCGAGAAAAGACAAAGTCATCTCGACGCTGACCGAAGGCCTCGGTCAATTGGCGAAACGCCGCAACGTGAAAATCATTGTCGGAGACGCAAAATTCCTCGACGCAAAGACGCTGGTTGTCGATGGGGACCATGCTTCGATTCCAGAAGGCAAAAAAATCACCTTCGATCATTGCATCATTGCCACGGGTAGCGTTCCGGCAATGCCCGGAGCCTTTCGGATCGGCACCGACCGCGTGATGGATTCAACCGGTGCCTTGAATTTGGCCGACATCCCCAAAACGATGCTGGTTATTGGCGGTGGTTACATTGGCCTGGAAATGGGTTCGGTTTACGCCCAATTGGGAACGCAGGTCAGCGTGGTCGAACTGCAGAAGGGCCTCCTCATGGGTGCCGACCGTGATCTGGTCAAACCCTTGCAGCGGCGACTCGAAAAGTTGTTCGATAAGCGGATCTTTTTGGAGACTAAAGTCGGCAGCGTCTCCTTGGTCGGCGATCAAGTTCAAGTTGCCTTTGAAGGCCCCGGTAAATACGGCACAGAATTGTACGACCGTGTGCTCGTATCGGTTGGCCGGGCACCAAACACTCGCGGCCTGAATCTGGAAGCAATCGGAATCACCACCGACCAACGTGGCTTCATCCCTTGCGACAAACAACAGCGAACTTCTGTGCCGAACATTTTCGTGATTGGCGATGCAGCAGGAGAACCCATGCTCGCGCATAAGGCGACTCATGAAGGCCGAATCGCCGCCGAAGTCATTCTCGGCCACGATGTGACATTTGACAAACGGGCAATTCCAGCCGTTGTGTTTACTGACCCCGAAATCGCTTGGGCTGGATTGACTGAAGAAGACGCGAAGAAGCAAGGCCGCATCTACGAGGCCTGCCTGTACCCGTGGGCCGCCAGCGGCCGCGCCCAAGCACTCGCGCGAACCGATGGGCTCACGAAATGGTTGATCGACCCCGAAACCGAACAGGTTCTCGGCTGCGGCATCGTCGGTGCAGGCGCCGGTGAGTTGATTGCAGAAGCGGTACTGGCGATCGAAATGGGTTGCAACATTCGCGACATTACCGAAAGCGTGCATCCGCACCCGACTCTCAGCGAAACACTGATGAACGCCGGCGAAGTTTTCTTTGGGACCGCAACCGAAATTTATAAACCGAAAAAGAAATCGACATGATCGGAGCCGCTTGAAATGCCAGCCAAAGGTGCCCGTCGAATACTTCGATCGCCGCGCGAAATCGCGAAAATGCGTGAGGCGGGGCTCGTCGTTTGGCAGGCGCATCAAGCCGTTCATCGATTGCTGAAACCGGGCGTAACAACGGCCGAACTCAACGCGGCCGTTCGCCAGACGTTCCAGGAATATCGCGCAGAACCATTGTTCCTCAATTATGGCGGTCCACCTCCGTTCCCAGCCGAAACCTGCATCTCAATTAATGAAGAACTCGTTCACGGGATCCCAAGTCCGCGAAAAATCAAAACGGGTGATATCGTCAAAATCGACACCGGCTGCCGACTCAACGGCTGGTGCGGCGACGCAGCCTTCACCCACGCAGTCGGTAACGTCAGTGGCGTTGCGAAGAAGCTGTTGGCTGCCACGCACGGCGCCCTCAACCTGGCAATTGAATTGATGGCCGTGAAGAAAATGTGGAGCGAAGTGGCACGCGAAATCGAGGGCTACGTTGAAGGTTTCGGTTTCTGCGTCGTCGACACGATGGTCGGACACGGCATTGGACAAAAACTCCACGAGGCTCCGCAAGTTCCCAATTACTTTGATCCCGATTGGGCGAAAAAGGAAGACTTCGATTTGCGACCAGGAGTTGTGTTGGCGGTTGAACCGATGGTCAACGTCGGCACTCCCGACCTGGTTGAGCTTGCCGATCAGTGGACGCAAATCGCCGCCGACAGAAGTTTGGCGGCCCATTTCGAACACACCATCGCAATCACCAGCGAAGGTCCTCGCCGTCTCACCGCCGCCCCCGAGTCCCACGAACTCGACCGCTTGCCCACCTGGCTCCAAGATCAGACGCAATGGCTGATTTGGTAGTCGCTTGGATAACATGGAAGATCCGACAATCGCTGTGCGATTTGCATGTTTTTCCACCGCGCTTAGGTTGCCAAATGGAAAAGTGTTCGTCTTTTGAATGCTGAAACGCAGTTGGGGTGGTGAAGTGAAGAATGTCGCTGTTTTGGTGGCGGTGGGAGTCAATGCGGCGGGTCACCGCGAGATTCTGGGAGTATGCGAGGGGACGAAAGAAGATGCCGAGAGCTGGCGTTCGTTTCTTCGACACTTGAAGGAACGTGGATTGCGGGGAGTTCGTTTGGTGACCAGCGACAAATGCCTGGGGCTGGTCGAATCACTGGGCGAGTCTTTCCCGGAGGCGCTTGGCAACGCTGCACGGTGCACTTCTACCGCAATGTTCTGAGTAGGGTTCCGCGCACGAAATCACGAGATGTGGCGGCGATGCTCAAGGCGATTCACGCGCAAGAAGATCTCACGGCAGCCCGCGAGAAAGGGATGTTGGTTGCAGAAAAGCTGGAGTCCCTGCGACTCCGTGTTGCCGGCCGCTGTGTGCGTGAAGGAGTGGAGGAAACGTTGTCGTACATGCGCTTCCCGCGCGAGCATTGGACGCGGGTCCGATCGAACAACACGCTGGAACGGATCATGAAAGAGATCCGTCGCCGAACCCGTGTCGTCGGCGCGTTTCCCGACGGGCGATCGGCGCTGATGCTAGTGGGGGCTAGGCTACGACACATCGCGGGAACCAAGTGGGGTACGCGGCGGTACTTGGACATGGACAAACTTAGGGAACCTGAGCTGACAAATCCGGAGCCGTAAGCCGGGCTGACGACGTAAACTTTGCGGTTTCCCCCTAGGGGGAAATGATTGTGTTTTTTCCTGTTCGACCAAAGGACAAAATCAAATGTGCGCAACTTGACGGACACTACCACGAGCAGATAATACGACCACAATTCGGCCAGTGACAAAACCCGATCAACAAACTACGACCACAACTCGGCCGCTGAAAAATGCGACCACCATTCGGCCGGCAAAAAGTCAGAACGCGGGAAAGCTCTCCAGAATTTTCAAAAATTCGGCCAACACCCGTGAAAAGCCCCTAAATCGCTACAGTCACATTTACGCCAAAAATGCGACCACAATTCGGCCCGTAACATTTACCAGATGCCGGGGTTCTCGGTGCTTGTTCAAAATCACCGACCAATTGAAAACGAATGTGAACCAATTGGCCAACCAGTTCTCCAATCGTAAATCGCGATAAAAAAAGTCTCTTGGCCAAATCCAAATACATTTAGATTGTTTTCGACAAGAATGCAGTCGGCAGAATAATAATAATCTTCTTCCGTGATGTTGTCTCCGGTTCTAGCAATTGCTCCTCCAAGTTCTGGCAATTCGCTTTCCCAAATCACCTTGAGTTTGCCTCCTTCTATCTTGGATTTGAAAATTTTTGACTTGTACAACTCCATTCTGACCGTGAGACTACGTTGAACGATGTCGAACTCGCGTGAAAACGGTCCAGGCTCGGAAATCTCTAGGCTTCTGTCATTATTTGCCAATACAAGTTTTGCCCACCTTTCCGGAATCGGAAAACCTAATCGACCTTGAACAACCCCCAAAAACCACGCCTTGTTCAATGCGTGACTGTCAGCTTGTTTTTGAAATTCAACGGGGACGCCTAGATTTAATGTTGCGAGTCGCCAAGCAGCGCCCAACGACAGGTTGTTCGATCGTGACGCAACAGACGCCATTAATTCTTCTTTGCTTTTGCCTAAAAAAAATCTGCCTTCAAGTTCAACTATCCCCCGAGAAAAATCTCCAAAAAGATCTTTATTTTCAGAACGCCCAATCAACTCGTTGACTAGCATCGCATCGTGGTCTTGCGAACGCTTGATAAGAATCGTTTCCGCTTCCAAAAAATCACTTTCGTCGTTTAGTTGTATTCGCTGGCCGAAAAGTTCAATGACCTTATCTTGAGCCAAAGCGCAGGCGGAATACAGCAAAAATGAAACGAAGACAATAAGTGTTTTTGAAACCATTGTTTATTCCACTAATTCTGGCACGGGAATCACATCGACGGAATTCGTTGGCATTTTGAAATAATTGCTGCCATGGCATTTACATTTCCTCCATTCAAATCCGTAAAAACTTTTTTGAGACTGTTCGACCTGCTGGGCATGGTCCCAAAAAGCCGCATCCTGGCTTGCCGCTAAGCTTCCAGAGTCAATTTCGCAAAATCCGGATCCGTGTCTTTGGTAAACTTGCCATAGCCCACCTTTGTGTCGTCTTCCTATATCTCCAACCAACGGATCACTTACCTTAAATCGCCGTATTTCTGTCCTCCTATTGCCAAAACCGCAGAGATTTTCGCGTGTCGGTTGGATTTGATAATCGTCGATTGCCGGGTCACGCCCAGGCTCAATTTTGTTATTTTTCGTCAACATACCACGCCTCGTAGTTGTTACCGGCCTCGCTTTGATCGTAGATTCTGCCGGTTTTAGGTCGAATTGTCGTCGCAATTAGAGTTATTTATTACACCGGCAATTCGGCCAGTCAACCAGTCGCTTGCCCCTTTCCTAGCTCCCGCGATTTTCACCTCGCAGCCCGCTTCTTTTTCCTAAACATTGTATCCCGCCATTACCTCGCCTTTGTTTGGCGATTGATCACTCGGACTCTGTTTTGCACGACAGTAACAGTTTAGTCTAATTTTAGTTTGGTTTTTGCGATTGAGTTTTTTTGAATGGAAGGGATCGAGCAAGTTGGATTTTGATTTGAATGAAAGATG
>WBZS01001595.1_pt1 | contig 17265 bp, 10 predicted proteins | sample 5204201 | NCBI WGS metagenome assembly WBZS01 (sample SAMN12344357, study PRJNA552823) | activated sludge metagenome | biome: Activated sludge suspended growth; feature: Nitrification reactor; material: Wastewater; isolation source: activated sludge from nitrification reactor of wastewater...
CCTGCTTGAGCGTCTCCAGCTGGGCGAGGGCGGCACGACGCTTGGCGCGCAGGGCGTCGGCCTTGTCGAGGATATTGGCGATGCGGCGCTGCTCGGGGAGGGTAGGGAGCGGAAAACGAAGCGCAAGTGTCCGGGCCGTATTGAGGTTGGAGATATTTGTGGTCTGCTGTCCAAAGCTTCGAACGGTGGTCTGTATTCGATCAGAGGCGAACCAATGGTACAAATACCTTGGCTCCACTCGAGCCGGATTTGCCCGAAGTACGGAAACAAATCCCCCAAAGGTGGATTCCCATGGCAAGTCTGGTATCCAGCAACACTTCCCAACCAAATTCCAGCTGTTCGCGCTGGACACAAGAATGTCTCCAAGTCGAAGACGCTGATCATCACGTTTCACGAAACTCACAGGAATCGACCAAACGTCAGTTTGGTCGAGATGTTGTTGGACGTTCTTTGTGCGCATGCAAGCTATCGTGCCAGGCGTGCCCAGTTCAACGACATCCTCGGGCTTGAAGCTAATGCCTCGAACGATCTCCGCGACGTCACCCAACAAACAAGCATCGTGGGTGTTCATCCTAGCCTGTCCTCAAGATCCTTCAAGCCTTGTCGGATCTCTTCCTCAAGCTTTGCCAGATCCTCCAGGATCTCCTTCGGGTGTCGATGCGCGACTTCCTCGTGTACGACCTCCTTGTAGCGGTTAAGCGACAGGTCGTAGCTCTGGGCGACGATGTCGGCCTTGGGTACGCAAAAACTCTGCGCGGTTCGTGGTCGCTCCCGCTCAGCGCCGTCGCGTGCGGCCCAGCGGACGAGCACGTCCGGTAGGTTGTTGCGAGCGTGGTCCTCGTGTGAGAGGGGAAGCAACCCCGAGGTGCCGTCCGGCACTGGGCCTCGGCTTTCGCCGGGGCGACAAGTGGGGACAGGGCCGAGCAGGTCTTCAGGAAGGAGCGGCGTACGCTTATCGTCGAGGCTCCAGCCGTCGGCGTCCACATCGTAGAACCAGACGTAATCGGTGCCGCCTGAGTTGGTTTTTGTAAAGAGAAGAATGGTCGTCGAGACACCTGCATAGGGCCTAAAGACCCCACCCGGCAGCGAAATCACGCCGTCGAGCTTGTGATCTTCAATTAGCATCCGTCGCAAGTCGTGATGGGCTGTGCTCGAGCCGAAAAGCACCCCTTCGGGCACGATGACAGCCGCGCGGCCACCGGGCTTGAGCAGCCGCAAAAAGAGCGCCAAGAAGAGCAGTTCGGTCTTCTTGGTCTTGACGATCTGCAGTAGATCCTTGGCTGTGTTCTGGTAGTCGAGGCTGCCGGCGAAGGGTGGGTTGGCCAGCACCAGCGTGTACCTGTCTTCCTCTCCGGCATGGTCCTGCGCCAGCGAGTCGCGATGGCGGATGTCGGGACGTTCGACACCATGCAGGAGCATGTTCATGCTGCCGATTCGCAGCATCGTGCTGTCGAAGTCGAAGCCATGGAACATCTCGCCATGGAAGTGTTTACTCTGATCGTCGTTACGAAGCAGGCCGGGGTAATGCGCGCGCAGGTATTCGCCTGCGGCAACCAAAAAGCCCGAAGTGCCACAGGCGGGGTCGCAGATGATGTCCTTCGGGGTTGGCGCGGTCAACTCGACCATGAGTTGAATGATGTGCCGCGGAGTCCGAAACTGGCCGTTTTGCCCCGCAGTGGCGATCTTGCCGAGCATGTACTCGTAGATGTCGCCCTTGGTATCGCGATCCTCCATCGGCACGGCCTCGAGCAGGTCGACGACCTTAGCCAGCAGGGCCGGCGTCGGGATGGTGAAGCGCGCGTCCTTCATGTGGTTCGCGTAAGTTGAGTCGTCGCCGCCCAACGTGCGCAGGAAGGGGAAGGCGTGCTCCGCAACGACGGAGTACATCTCCTTGGGCCCAAGGTTCTGGAAATTCGACCACCGTAAGTCTTCGTACGGACGCCCGCCGTCCGGACCGATGCCGTCTTTCCCTGTCGGGAAGATGCGCCGCTCCATCGGCTTCTTCAACGTGTGGCTTTTGTTGACTTCAAGGGTATGCAGGTCGTCGAGACGTCGCAGAAAGAGAAGATACGTGATCTGCTCGATCACTTCCAGTGGATTGGAGATGCCGCCGGACCAGAACGAATCCCAGATACGGTCGATTTGGTTCTTGATTTCGCCAGTGATCATATGGATGCTGATACTCGGATCGCGTTGGATGTCGAAGTGGCTGCTATTCTACTTTGGGAGAGCCTCGGACGCTTGCGTCGTGGCGACTCAGCCGCTGCGTCGCATGTTTGATGCTATTGGCAGGTATTGGACGGTACGCAGGCCACGAGTTCGAGGTCGCCATAGATCCCAGTGCGAACACTTGAAAACGCCGCCGTAGGGCCTGCCTGAAGCAGGGGCAAGTGTTTTGTGTTTTTGCTCACCCTCACCGCCCCCGGGTGCGTTCGTGAAAGACCGTTCGCGCGATGCGCATGAGACGCTCGAGGTCCGGTCCGTCGCTGGCCATCGCCAATAGCGTATCGACAGTGGCGCCCGGCGGCAAGGCGACGCCTTCGGCCCGGAGCAGGGCCATCATGTGCCGGAGCTCGACCGGCGCAAACTGGTCGTGGAGCACGCTGTGCATCTGGCGACGCACGACGCCCCAATCGCGCGTGCGTGTCGGAGCAGCGCTCGCGGCGGGCGGAACAGACACTGCCGTTGGCGCGACCGGCTCGATCTGGTCCATCACTGCAGTAGGCGCGGATGCCTGTGATGCCATGGCGGGCAACTCCGGTTCGACCGAAATCGCCGGAGCGGCAACGGCCACAGGCTCAACCGGCTCGCGCACAGGCTCAAGTTCGGCCTCGATGGAGGTGAGTGGCGTGGGCGCCACGGTTGGCGCGGCGCTGGGCGTTTCGGGCGCGTCGCCTTCAGGGGCCATCCGGCCGGTATCGGGTTCGAACCAGCCCATCTGGCTGATGCCCGGGATCTCGCGCAGGCTGTCCACGCTCACGAACACGGTGGTCGGGGTCGCCTGACGCGGCTCGGGCGCCGCCGGCACATGCTGAACGGCCTCGCCCAAGGTGCCCGCGAGATAGCGCGGGACGTCAATGCCCCCCGAGCTACGGGGTTCGTTGTAGCTCTCCGGTGAGACCTCGTATTCCACCCCATTGGGCGTGAACAGCACGCGCTCGACCTTCGCCTCCTCCTGGTTCTTGACCCAGATACCGTGGCTGCCTTCCAGGATGACGCGTGTGCGCCCGGCGGTGACCCTCTGGCGCTCGTCGGAGGGCTGCGTCAGGGGTTGCGGCTCCTGGTGGGCGTCGGCCTGGATCGCACGCAGCACGGCCACAACGTCAGGGGAGCTTTGCGCCTCGGCCAGATCCACGGCTACGTCCAGAACCGGCGCCAGAAGGCCCGGCCGCAGCAGGCGGCTCGACAGCCTGAGGCTGCCGTAGGTCTGGTCGTAGATCGCCAGAAAGGGACGACCTTTGCGGGCCAGATGCTCGGCCGTGATCTCGAACCTGTCCACAGCAAAGGCCACGTCCTGGCGCTCGAAGGGGTGCACGATCAGGAAGGCCTCAAACAGCAACTCGGCCACGGCCCCAAGTTTGACATCCGGTGTCTCCAACGCCGGGTGGCTGAGGATCACGCCGGTCGTGAAGAGGTTGCGGGTGAAGTAGGGCTGATTGAAGTGCAGGCCCGCGTCGCGGGGCAGGGGATAGGCCTGGTCGAATTGGTTCGGGCCGCGCCGCTCCTGAAAGCCCGACACCGACTCCCGGGTCATCAACCGGCACTCGAAGGCCGTCAGGCCGACGCTGCGCTGGGCCTGCAGCAGGGAGCCAGGCTGCGTGTTCGGGAAGACCTGGGTCGGCAGCCGCAACGGCTTGGTCGTGTAGTGCCGCTCACGGCGCACGAAAACCTCGCGGGCGCGCACATCGACGCGCACGACCCGGTAAGGCTGAGCGGCATAGTAGTAGACGGCGCCGGGATAAGCCTCCCGCATCAACTGGCCCTGGGAGAGCGACCCCAGGGAATGGCCGGACGTGGGGTCGTTGCGACGCTCCAGCATCTTGACCCTGAATTGCGGCTCGATGTCGCGCAGCGGGAAGTTGTGGTTCGGCGACTCGTCGCCTTCCTCTTTGATGTGCTGCAGCCGGCCCGGGATCTGGCCGACGCGTTCCGCCTGGCACAGGTCCACGAAGCCTTCGGGCCACGGCACGGACGTGGCGAACTCGCCGCCGGGCCGGCCGAGGGCGCGCTCGAGCTGGTCGTGCTCGCCCTCGGCGCGCGCCAGGCAGAGCGCGTGCATGTAGCGGATGGTCTCGTTGTCGAGGTACAGCGTGCTCTCGATCGGCGGGCGCTCGAGCAGGCTGGCCGGGTTGGCGAAGACCGCGGCGTCGTAGATGTCGCCGCTGTTGACGATGACCACGATCCCGGGCCCGTGCCGCCCGACGCGCCCCATGCGCTGCCACAGGCTGGTGGCCGATTTGGGCACGCCGATGAGGATGCAGACGTTCAGGCCCTCGACGTCGATTCCCAGCTCGAGGGCGCTGGTGGAGATCACGCCGCGCAGCTGCCCACGGTTGAGGCGCTCCTGGATGACCTTACGGTCGTTCTCCTCGTATCCGGCGCGATAAGGCAAGACGGACAGGCGCGCCAGCCGATCGTCGCTGGCCGGCAGATCGTCCTCCGGCGGGGCGTCGTCGGCGGGCTCGTCCTTGCTCGCGCCATCCTCACCCTCATCCTTGCGGCGTCGACTGAGGATGGCGGCCAGTTGCTCGACCTGCTTGCGGCTGTCGGCGAAGGCGATGAAGCGCAGCGCCTTTGACTCGGCCACATGGCCCAGCAGCCGGACCACCTCGCTGACGAAGTCCTTGGCCTGCGGAGGCTCGACGAAGTGCAGCTGAAGCGGGTAACGCGGCGACGTGTCGCGCTCCTGCCCGATGACCGTGAAGCTCCGGCCGAAGAGGCTCTGGAGGTGCTGCTCGGGCGCCGCGATGGTGGCCGAGGCCGCGATGTAGGACGGTTTGGCGCCGGCCAGATCGAAGGCATGGCTCAGCCGGCGATAGAGGAAGGCCGCGTTCGAGCCGAAGACGCCCGAGTAGGTATGCACTTCATCGACGATCACCAGCGACACATGCCGCATGAACGCGGCGACCGCCTTGTCGTGCAGGTTCGAGAGCAGCCAGGCGTGCACGACGTCAGGCGTGAAGACGACGATCCGGCACTGCTGCAGAATGCGTTGGCGGGCCTTGTGCCCGATCACGCTCCCGTCGATGCGCCCGACCTCGGCAAAACGCCCTGCCACCTTCAGCGCCTGTTCCCAGCGCTCTTCCTGCTCGCTGCCCAGGGCCTTCTGCGGGTAGAGGGCGATCACCCGAGCCTGGGGATCGCACTCCAGCCGGTCGAGGGCCGCGACCTGAAAGACCAACGACTTGCCCGAGGCCGTGCTGGTCGTCAGGCATACGTCCCGGCCCGACAGGGCCTGCGTTAGGGCCTCGTGCTGGTGACGATACACCCGGCCGTCGTACTTTTGCCTAATGAATCGTCGAGCCGCCTGATGGAGGCGGAGATCGTCGACGCCGACCTGGTCGCTGAGACGGCCGGGTAGATCAAGGTGCTGAAGATGCCTCCAGCCCAGCGTGGCAATGCTGTCTGCGGTCAACATCATCGAAGGCGTGATCGCCGTTGGTTGTGGTCGATAGGCCAGCCGAGAGGAGTGCCGACTGGAAAGTGCCCAATATCCTTGTGATTTTACGGAACATTAAGGCGAATGGGCCAAGACTTAACGCGGATTTTACGGCCTGAAAGCAGGCCGACGCTGGCTAGGGCATCCCCGCGGCGATAGAACTGCTTCATAGTTCGGTCGAGCAGACCGAGCCTTCATTCATACAAGATCGCATTCGCTCGCTCTTCGAAAACCTATAGGGAAGGAATCTTGCCATGACCACTTCGGAGCTTCTGTCAGTTGTTCTCTCATTGGCTGCACTTTTGGTGGCCGGGTATTCGGCCGTGTACACCCGCCTCCAGGCTCGCAAGGCTGGCGAGACACTGGCGTTTCAGCAGCAGCTGGCCCGCGGAGACGCCGTCATGCACTTCACGGACCAGTATTTCGATCTCTTGAAGTCCGGCGAGCCGATCGACCTGATCTCAAACCGGGATTGGGCATACCAGTTCTGGCGCTTACACTCGACCGAGTTCTACTTCTTTCACCATGGCATCCTGCCGGCGTTCATGTACTCGCTCTGGATGATCGACCTGGTCGACCTTTACGGTGGAGGGAAGGGTCAACAGGCGCGCGACTCGCATGTGCGCTATTTGGAAGACTATGCCTTCCACTACGAAACAATGTCGTCGTTCTACAGTGAGATCTACCGGCTCTCGCGCGACTACTCGGACGACGCCACCCGTAATCGCCGAGTTGCCGAGTTCGTCGCGTCATGGGCCGGCAAGCATCGGCACGGGCCTTTGGCCTTGGCCTAAGCAAACGACACTACGACCAGTTACTAGCGAGCCATCTCAATCTGCTCGTAAACCGCATGTCGGAACAACTCCGGCTCGTCGATGAGGGTGAACGGCTCGCGCGTGCCGCCGGTGCCGATGACAACCAGCGTGCCATAGCCCATTAGGCGGCCGGCCAAGGGCGTCACGATCTGGATCGACTCTACCTTGTTGAGAAGCAGGTCGATTGATCGGATATTCAGTATGCCGGTCTGGATTCGGACACGTCGCGTGGTGACCTGGTACTGCCAGGCAAAATACGCGATGACTGCGTGGATGACCTGAAGGAGCCCGATGACCAGTGCGGCCATACCGGTCCAGCGGATGAGATCTCGGTCAAACCTCAATCCGATGGCCAGGATCGTGAGGCCGACCAGACCGGTGACAAACGGGGGAAACAGTACCACCCAATGCAGGTGGGCGCGGTAGGTTATTGTTTCGGTGGGTTCATTTGCAGATTCCATGTCGATCAAATGTATCCCCTAGTGCCGCCGCGATAGCTGCATGAAGAGTGCCTAAAATGAACGAAATGCGTAACCTGGCCGTGGCCAAACTTGCCAGTCAGGGTCGTGATCCCTTGGCCAGACCACTCGATGTCAGTCCGCTGCGCCCGCGGTCTTCTGCGGCGTCCGCCCCCAAGCCTTCTGTCGCCGGAGGCCCTTGGCCACAAGATCCGCCAATCGTTCATCCGAGTGAGCAAACACTTCCAAAGCCGGAAGCTGCCACTTCGTGCTGGCGAAGGTCGCTGGGCCCGACATCACGGCCAAGACATCGCGCCCGTTTCGGGCAATGACGATCGATCCATAGGGCAGGCTCAGCACCTCCGGGCCAGGAAGCGTCCGACCCAGAGGGATGTTCTGGGTGCTGCCCGATCCCCGTAATCGCGCCTCTAGTTGTCGGAAAACAGTCCGATCGACGCGCACGTCCAGGCCCCTGGGTTTTCCGCCTGGCCACTCCACGACCTCGACTTCTATGCCGCGCTTCTTTGCCTCTTTCAGGATAAGCTTGGCCACTGTCGTGCGATGGCACCGGAAGCCGTTGTCAGGCTCAATAGGGTGCTTGCAGGCGCAGAAGAAAATCACGCGCCTCCTGTCGCCAGATGCCCGAATTGCGTCGTCCAGAAGATCCTTTGCGGCCGTCGGATCGTCGATCACAATTGGGTATATCGAGTCATCGACGATCGCGCGATTGCCGAGCTTCTGCATATAACGGAAGCGTTCGGCGCCGATCAAGTCTCGAAAGGTGTGTCCGCTGAAACCGGGAGCTCGTGTTCGGTTCCGATACCGGATGTCGACGAAGATCGGCGGTTTGAATCCGCGCGACGCTTCAACAGCATCGACGGCGGCGACCAGTTTGTCGGTGGCAGTGCCCCAACCCCAATAGCCGAAAGCGAACAACGTCAATGGTGTGGCCATGATCTTTTCAGCTGCCTTAACGGTGACGAGCCAATCCAGCTGCCTCAACGACCCATTTTAGGCCGCACTCCTGGCAGTGCAAGGCGAACAAACCGGATGCTCGTCGTTGACGCAAAACCGGGCCACCGGCGTGGGTCGACGAGGACTCTTCGAAGACTTGGAGTGCTTCGGATCGCCCTATCCTGGGCGACATGCCCCCTGGAACACTTCGCCTCGACCCCGCCACGCTCGAAGCGCAGAGTTTTCGTCTCAAGCGCCTCCGCACCGATGAGCTTCAGGTGACGCTCGCGGACCTGCGCGCGCTGTCGCAACGGTTGGACCGTGCCTGGTCGGGCGAGGCCCGCGCAGCGTTCGGCGACACGTTCTCCGGCTGGTTATCACGTGCCGCCAGTCGCGGCCAGGATCTGGACCGAATCGCTGCCTTCCTGTCCGCGACAGCTGTAGCTTATAGGGCTCTGGAGGCGGACCTTGTCGACGGCGTCTCAGAAGTGCCCGAACGCGCCCACAACAACGATGCCACGCGAGCGCAACCGTCGGCCGGAGGCGCGGGAGGCCCGGCAGGCCCGCACTTTGGCTTGGGCGGCGGAATCTATGCCGGGGCAGGCGGCACATTCAGCCCGATCGCGTTGACGGGCAACCCGCTTGAAGATCTGTGGAACTGGCTGATGAGCCTGTTCAGGGCTGCGCCTCAATCCCAAGGGACGCCTACGCCGACGGCGAGGTCGCCACTGACCGTCGGCGTGACGCCCTTGCCGACTCCCAACCCATACCCGTGGGCGCCGACTGACTCAGGTGGTGCGAGCCCGGTCGTGTGCACCGCAGATCCGAGTACGACTCCGGCAAATCTCCAGCCGTACCTCATCAACGCGGCCTGCACCAACCTGGTCGGGCAGCTGGAGCCTGACCAGGCCGCGCTGCTCATCCAGCAGGTCGACAGCGGGCAAACGATCCTGACACCCCTGTACGTGAACGGCTTCTGGGTCCTTCAGGCGACGGACACGTTGACCGGCAAGACGAGCATTCTTGCAACGGCGCAAGATGAGGATGGGTCCGCAGTCGGCAACGACGGGGGCGCGGCCAGCCCGGGTGGCGGCGGTAGCGGCCCGACAGGAGCACGAGACCCGGCGGAAGCGGCCCGGCTGATTCAGACGGTACAAGATAACGGCGCGAAAATCAGTCCGGAACGGGTCACCTGGATCCGCGAGCTGGACGATGGTCGGATCGTCTGGCTCGAACAGGGCAATGACCGGAGCGGGCTGGAACATATCGTGGCCAGCCACGGCGACCAATTCCAGACGAAAGGTGTTCCGCCAGCGGACATCCCTGCGGTACTGGCAGATGCGATCGAAAGTGAACCCGTGCTCGTCTTTGACAGCGGAGAGGCCATATACTCTGTCTCGTACGGCGGCAATAGGTTCCACGTGCTGATAGCCGTGGGTGACAACGGCTACATTGTCACGGCGCATCCGATAAGCCTTCCCTAGGAGTACTCACATGGCAAAGCAGATCAAACTCATGGCGGAGTACACGGCCGACGTGCCCCTGTGGTGGGCCGACGGCGAGCAGGTTGGCTTCGTCAATCCGGTTACGCTGGGTCTTTCGGACCAACTGATTGGTCAGCTTCGAGCCTGGAACCTCCGGTACCGGGCGCTGCTCAATCGCCAGGACCCGGCCTCGACGCCGGATATGGCAGTTGATGACCAACGCCAGTTTGAAGCTGAGGGCCGTCGGCTGGCCCAGGATCTGGCCACCTTCCTCGGTTCAACATGCAAAATCCAGTATTTCAGCCAGGTGGAGCGGCGACTGCTCGAGTTCTGACCCCGGGTCGTCGTGCCGGCCTGCGGATGAGTGGAGTACTCGTGCCCTGATCCGCCGGTGGTATCAGGGCCGCCCGCATGGGCCCGGGGGCCCGTGACACAGAATGCGTCTAGAATCCGATATGTGAATCCGACGTACCCAGGACGTCGGAGCGCCGATTCGCCAATCCTTTGGGTTGAGGCGTTGCTGGGCTGTTTTCTTTTTGGGATCAAAGACACTCCGAAGGTCACGACGCGCAGCCTGTTCGGCCATCCGGTCTCCGTTAGCGGTAACCGAACGGTAACCTCGGCGCGACTTCGAAGTGACCTGGGACGTGCAGACTGGTCATATCTTGATCGGCGACGAGGTGATCTGATGTTGCGCTTGCGCCTGGCCGGATGGATTCTTATTGTTGCGGGAGTTTCAGTGTGGGCCGTTGCTTGCTCTGTTCCGACTCCCGGCGCCACCCGGACGGCTCCGGCGCCGACCGTGTCCTCACCCACCGTGCTCGCGCCGACGCGGACGCCTCGACCAACGCAGACACCCGTGCCCATGATCACGATGCAGGCAGTCTTGGGCCTGGGCGCGGCGGGCACAGTCGCCTGGTCATCGGATGGTGCTCTTCTCGCCGTCGGCGACACAGCCGGCGTCGATATCTATGACGCTGAGCATGTGACGCTGAAGCAGACGATTGAAGTCAAAAACCTGAGTGGGTGGGGTGTTTCGAAGCTGGCCTTCAGCCCGGATGGCAAGTTAATCCTTGTCGGTTGGTATGACCAGTTGCGGATCTACGTCCTCAAAAACGGGGCGACGTGGCCGCTTTCGCCGGACATCTCCATGGACTCCCTGGCAGATGTGGCTTTCAGCCCGGACAGCAAATGGGTTGCAGTCACCATCCGTTACAGATCACGGTATTTCGCGAGTAACTCGGTCGTTGTCCTTGACGCGCTCACCGGTCGGATCAAATACGAACTCGTCCAGGACGAGTCGGCTGAGGTCAATGCAATGACCTTCAGCTCCGATGGGCGTTGGATCGCTATCGCTGGTGATGATCGGCGCATCCGACTCTGGGATATGACGGACGGTTCACTTTCAGCGGAATTCACCGGGCACACGCACGCGGTCCTTGGGCTGGCTTTTGCCCCGGATGGCAGCGCGCTTGTCTCGGGTGGGGCGGACGGCGCCTTGCGGATCTGGGAGGTGGGCTCCTGGGCTCTCACCCGCACCGCGCAGGGTTTCACCCAGCCAATCGACAGGCTTCAATTCGCCACGAACGGCGAACGACTGCTTGTGGCGACGGACGGCCACCTGCAGACGCGCCACTGGCCATCGCTGGAGGTCGAGGCCGACCTCGCGGGGGTGGACTCGGCGGTCCACATCAGTCCGGATGGACGCCGTTTCGTCGACAGACTGGTTGTGCGCGATGCTCAGACAGGACAGCCGGGTGGCTCCTTGCCGCCCTATATGGATTCCGTTCAATACCTCGACTTCAATCAGGATGGCAGCACCCTGGCTGTAGGGGGCTACGGGAGTCTGTGGGTTTGGGATGTGGCCGGGCAGCGCGTCATCATCAATGAAGCCTTTCCAAAGCATATCGTGGTGCCCCTCTTTGACCAGACCGGGTCAACACTCGTGACCCTTCTCACGAAGGATCCGGAGATCATCCTCTGGGACATGACACAGGCGCGGCAGGCATCGCGCTGGCGGATCGGCCCCGACGATTTCGGCACTCCGACTCTGGCTGCATCCGGACACCTGTTGCTCCTGGCACGACGTGGGGCCGTCAACCGGCTTCAGATCTGGGATCTCGACACGCACACGCTGACCCATGAGTTCCCATGGTACGCATCGGTCCTGCCGGAGACCTTGTTCTTGGATGCGGATCGGCAAGCGCTCGTGGCTCATTCGAGGAGCGGCAAGGAATACGTCTATGACCTTGCCACAGGGACCCGGCAGTTGAGCCGGACCTGGTCCCTCCATACCACCGATACCTACTCGCGCAGTCTGTTGAGCGCCGACGCCGATCGACTTGCGGTTGTGGTGGAGAACATCCCGGACAAAGGGCTGGTGCAGATTTGGGATGCGCGGACCGATCAGCTTCTGCTTTCCCGATCAAGCCAGGACGCCAACCTGTCTACGCCACTGATGGCCTTCACACATGACGGGGACTGGTTGGTGACCGGCTCCATGACGGGCTTGCGGTTCTTCAATACACACGATCCGACACTTTCGACAAGCATCGAGTGGGATGGGGAAGAACTGATCAATGGCGTCCTGAGCCCGGATGACTCTCGACTCGCCGTCTCCACCGGTGATTCGAGAGTTGTGGTGTGGGATCTCGCGGCGTTGAAAGTCCTGGCCGCCGGCGCTTCAACCCAAGACCCGGGCGTTTCGGACGCTTCTGTGACCGCGTTGCCGACGTTTACGGCAGCGCCCGATCTGGCGCTGACGCCTCTGCCTGTGGCGGAGGCCCCGAATTCCGCCATCACGGCGAGCTCGGTGGTGTCGCTCACCGAGATGACCGTCCTCGGCGGTGGCACGATTCGCGCGGCCAATCTTTCGCGCGACGGCCGACAAGTGGCGATCGCGGGATCACTCGGCGTGTACATCTATCGCGCCGCAGATCTGACCCAGGTGGCTTTCCTCCCGACCGACTACTCTGTGGGCCAGGTGTGTTTCAGCGCGGACGGTTTCCAGGTCGCGGCCGGGTTCGGTCAAGAATCGGCGCCAATGGCCTGGGACATCCAGGCTGAAAGCCAGGTCGACGCCGCGCCCGCTTGCCTGGCGCAGAACGAGATTCGCGGCGGATTGTACGGACAGCGCGATCCTCTGGGTGGGCTGACCATCCGCGCCTCTGGCTCCGACGAAATCACGGCTGCCTTTGGCCCCTTCTACAACGCCGTGGCCGGTTTCGCACTGAGTGCAGACGGCCGACTTGTGGCAATCGCCGCGGAAGGGCAGGTTCAAGTCATCGACCTGGAGACGGACGATGTCTTGTGGACCTTCAGTGTGGCGGCCTTCGACGACGAAATATCCGGTTATCCCAATCAGGTCTCGCGTCTGGCGTTCAGTTCCGATGGCGCGAGGCTCGCCGCCAGTTCTGAATTGGGCGATATCTGGGTCTTGTCTGTCTCAACCGGCGCCGTTGATGCCCAGTGGTGGGCGCACAACGGCAGTTTGATGGGGTTGTTTTTTGATCCTTCGGGCGCACGATTATTCACGGCGGGAAGCGATGGAGCCGTTCGCGTATGGGAATCGCGCACGGGCCAGCGGCTTGTCGACCGGAATGTCTTCTCGCGTGCGACGGTCGTGGACATGGCATTCTTGGGCTCGGGTCAGGTCTTGAGCACGGATGGCGATGAGATCAAGCGCTGGGATTCCAGCACGGGTTCCCTGCTCCAAGTCACCGCCGTGCAGTCCGGTACGATCGGTGTCTTCGCCCCAGATGCTTCGAGCGTGATCGTCAAGAGAGCGCCAACGGCCTTTGAGTTATGGAGCTTAAGTCCGTTTCAGCGCACCCTTTCTGTGGTCGGCGAGATGCAGGCCATGTATCTCTCAGGCCAGGACCTGACGAACTACGGCCATTTTGCGATCAGCCCGGATGGCTCGCTGATCGCGACGGCCGGCATTGATCCTGCCATCCGTATCTGGGACGCGCAGACTGGCGCGGAGAAGCTCGCGCTCGAACCTGGGTCCAACTTCGTGGATGGGATCGCCTTCAGCCCGGACGGCCATTGGCTTGTCGCGATTCGGTCTGGCTGGGCCAATCCGGTTGTGCTTGTGTTCGAGACTGCGACCGGGCGTCCGATGCGCGAATTCGCGTTGACGTCTGGATCAGACCCTAAGGCCGTGGCATTCAGCCCGGATGGCCTGCGCCTGGCGATCGTCGATGAGGTCGTGCAGATTTACGATCTGGCGACATCACAGCCGTTGAGCGTGCTAGATATCCCAGCCAGGGTCCTGGCCTACAGCCCGGATGGAGGCTTGCTCGCCATCGGCGATGAGTTGGGGCAAGTCCAGTTCTGGGACGTCGCTTCGGGGCGGATCATCTATCGCATGTCGGCTCATGCGGCCGAAATCACGCGGATCATGTTTGTCGACCAGGGCCGGACTCTATTGACGGCCGGAAGCGATGGCACAATGCGCGTCTGGACGGTCGCCCGGTGAACACAAGCCGAGCCAGAGGTTGACTCGCCGAAGCCAGCGGAACGTTCGTCGAGATCCAGTGAGCTGCCCGCCCCGATCGATGTAGGCGGCTCCTAATCCGCGCGGCGGCTTCACCCCCGGAGATAATTGGCGGCCACCTGACCGATATCTATACATACGAATCGGGTACGTTGATCGGGCGGTTTGGCCAGGAATATCGAAACTGCCGGGCTTGAACGCTTTTCCTTCTACCAGATTCCCGCCGCCGTCATCCGGACTCACGACAGTCCCCGCCTCCAAAATCTCGAACGACGGCACCCGCGAATCGGGTCGAGTTGGCGCCTGCCCCGGCGTCCCCAGGTCCACATGCCGCAGAAAACGTCGACAGTCGCCTCCGTCGTTACACGACCTCTCCACCAGACCTCCACAGGCCTCCGCCATAGTCATAGGCAATCGGAGGCACATCGTAAATGTCGAAACCGCGCGCAAAACGCCCCTGGCTGATTGGTCTCACCGCCGTGCTCGTCGCAGGGGGCGGCTATTTCGCTTACACACAATTCGGGCAGACCGCCCCGACCCAGGCCGAGCCCGCGCTGCAGACGGCGCGCGTGCGGACCGGTGACCTCGTCATCACGGCCTCCGGCGCCGGAAACCTGATGCCGGCCGCCGAATTGGATCTGGGCTTTCGCACGCCCGGCGTCCTGACGGTTGTCTCGGTCACGGTTGGCGACAGGGTCGCGGTCGGGCAGGTCCTCGCCCGCCTGGATGATCGCGCGCTGCAACTTCAGCTCCAACAGGCCGAACTCAACCTGGCTACCGCCCAACAGTCACAGGCGAAGCTGAGCTCGGCCAGCGCTCTGGCGGAGGCCCAACTGGCCGTCGTCACCCGCCAGGCTGCGCTCGACGACGCGCAGGGCGCTTTGTCGGCGCTCAACCAGCCCGATGTCGACTACTACGCCGGCGCCGTGACGGATGCGCAGCGGGCCTACGATACGGCCATGGCCAATGCGCAACTCGTGACGACCGGTTCTCGGTCGCAAGAGCAGGCGGTCGCCAACGCCGAGTACGCGCTCGAGCTGGCGCAAGGCAAGCTGAATGACGCGATCCGCTGGTACGGCGCCGACTCGGAGAAGGCGGCCGCGGCTCAGGCCGCGCTCGAGCTGGCCCAGTCCGACCTCGAAGCCTCGCGCCTCGCGCTCCAGGTGGCGACCGCCAATCAAGAGAAGTCGGTGTCCGACGCCGCGGCGGCGCTCGAGACGGCCCAGGCCAACTACGTCTACGTGACCGACTACCAGCCGCCTTCGGCGGATGTCGCTCTGGCCGAGGCGCAGGTGCAGGTGGCTCAGGCTGATCTGGCCGACGCACAGGCCTGGCTGGCCGAGTTGAAGGGCGAGGCGCTGCCCGAAGGCGCGAACTCCAACCTCGCGGCGGTCCGGGCGCAGGTCGCACAGGCGGCCCTCGCGGTCGAGAGCGCCCGACTGGCGCTCGATAACGCCGTGCTGACGGCGCCCGTCGCGGGCACGATCACGGCGCTCTCCGCTTCGGCCGGTGAGGCCGTGGGCACGGGTGCGATCCTGACCCTGGCCGCGCTGGATGAGCCGCTGGTGCGCTTCTACGTCGAGGAAAGTGATCTCGGCAAGCTGGGCGTCGGGTCTCCCGTGCAGGTGGTGTTCGACGCCGCTCCGGATGTGCCGGTGACCGGGGTCGTGACCCGGATCGATCCGGCGCTCGTCAGCGTCGACGGCTCCCCGGCCGTGCAGGCCTGGGCGCGCCTCGAGGCGCCGACCGGCGTGCTGTCGCTCGCCTCCGGCCTGACGGCCGAGGTCGAGATCGTGGCCGGCGAATCAAAGGGCGTCTTGCTGGTGCCGGTCCAGGCGCTGCGCGAACTGGCGCCCGGCAGCTACGCGGTCTTCGTCGTGCAGGCTGATGGCCAGCTCAAACTGACGCCGGTCACGGTCGGGCTGAAGGACTTCGCCAATGCCGAGATCGTGTCCGGGCTGCAGGCCGGTGACGTCGTCAGCACCGGCACGGTCGAGACGAAGTGAGCGAGGCCGAGATGGATCACAACCTGCTCATCGAAGTCCGCGGCCTGATGAAGGTCTACGGCGAAGCGGAGTCCGAGGTGCGCGCGCTCGACGGCCTGGACGCGGGCGTGGCACGCGGCGAATTCGTGGCGATCATGGGTCCATCGGGCTCGGGCAAGTCGACGCTGATGAACATCCTGGGCTGCCTCGATCGCCCGACCGGCGGATCATACATCCTCGACGGCCGCGACGTCAGCGGGCTCGACAAGAACGAGTTGGCCGAGGTCCGCAACCAGAAGATCGGCTTCGTCTTCCAATCCTTCAACCTGCTGCCGCGCCTGACCGCGCTGCGCAACGTCACGTTGCCGCTGCTGTACAACAGCGCCGAGGAATTGTCTGACGCGGAGGCCGAGGCCCGCGCCCGGGCCGCGCTCGAGTCGGTCGGGCTCGGCCAGCGCCTGCAGCATCGCCCCAATCAACTCTCCGGCGGCCAGCAGCAACGCGTGGCGATCGCCCGCGCGCTGGTCAATCGCCCGCCGCTGCTCCTGGCCGATGAGCCGACCGGCAATCTCGACTCGCGCGCGAGCGTCGAGATCATGGACCTGATCCACGCGCTGCATCGCCAGGGCGTCACGATCGTGATGGTGACGCACGAGCCCGACATCGCTGCCCACGCCGAGCGCGTGATCTGCGTCAAGGACGGGCGCGTGCTCACCACGAGCCCGGCCGGCGAGAGCCCGTGTCTCGAGCGCGCGCTGCAGGGAGTCGAGCTCGCATGAAATCCCAACGCATCTTCGCCACGGCCTGGGAAGGCCTGACGCTCAACAAGGTTCGCTCGTTTCTGACGACCCTGGGCGTGATCATCGGCGTGGCCTCGGTCATCATCATGCTGGCCATCAGCGCCGGCACCGAAGCGGCCATCGCCTCGCAGATCAACGCCCTCGGCGCCAACCTGATCATCATCTCGCCGATGCGCGGCGTGCCGGGCGCTTCGCGCACGCTGCTCCTGGAGGATGCGTTCGCGCTCGAGGTTGCCGTGGCCGGCGTCGACGGGGTTTCGGCCGAACAGGCCCCGGCCGCGCAGACGATCAAAGCCGGCGGCGTGACGCTCGACGCCATCGACGTGATCGGCACGACGGCGGACTTCCCCAACGTGCGCGACTACGCGGTGGGCGAAGGGCGCTACTTCACCGCAGACGAGAACGATCGAAACGCCAAGGTGACCGTGCTCGGGGCCGGGGTGGCCAGCGACCTCTTTGGGACCGAGAGCCCGATCGGCCAGACGATCGCCGTCGGCAGCGTCAAGGCGACGGTCGTCGGCGTGATGGCCGCCAAAGGCATGGTGGCCGACGTCGACTACGACGGCCGGATCTACCTGCCGATCAGCATCGTGCTCGATCGGCTCATGCCGT
>WBZS01001596.1_pt1 | contig 17263 bp, 14 predicted proteins | sample 5204201 | NCBI WGS metagenome assembly WBZS01 (sample SAMN12344357, study PRJNA552823) | activated sludge metagenome | biome: Activated sludge suspended growth; feature: Nitrification reactor; material: Wastewater; isolation source: activated sludge from nitrification reactor of wastewater...
TACCCCTCGATCAGGTTGTCCCAGCCGATCGTCGGCTCGGCCGCGATCCGGGGCCGCAACGCGAGCAGCCTGGTGAGCAGCAGATCCGTCTCCAACAGTGCCAACGGCTGACCCGGACAGCGGTGCGCCCCGTCGCCGAAGCTGAGCGCGGCGGCGTTCACCCCCGCACTGACCGGACGCCCCGGGCACAGGTCGAGCGGATCGGCGCCGACTGCTTCGGGGTCGGCGTTGGCCGGCCGGATGCAGACGTCGACCAGGTCGCCGGCCGGGATGGTCCAGGGCCGGGCGCCCTCGGTCACCTCGATCGGCTGCGACGTCCGCCGGTAGAGGTGGCCGACCACGGGTTCGAGCCGGATCAGCTCATTCAGGATCGCGAACCGCCCCGCCTGATCGGCCACCAGATAGCGTTCAGACAAGGGGCGATGCTGCAGCAGGTGCCAGGCGCACATCACGATGAACTCGCGGGTCGTGACCATGCCGGCGGTGCCGTAGGTGACGCATTCGACCAGGATGTCGGCGTCGGTGTAGCCCTCGTCGAGCAGGTGGCTGATCACGTCGCGACGCCGCTGCCGGCGGCGCGCCCGGACCGCGGGCCGGACGTCCGCCAGATAGAACCGGCCGATCGGCACCAGGGCGTTCACCGCCGCCTTCGCCCACATCGCCGGGGTGCGGCCGAAGTCGGGACGCGTGACGTCGACCGGCGGCTGGTTGAAGAAGCTGACCAGCCGGCGCGCCATCCGCGGCACCGGTGCGTGGGTGAGTCCAACCACCTCGGCGGTCACCTCGACCGTGTACAGCAGCGCCAGCTCGTCCAGCCTGCATCTCCCGGCGGCGCCGGCCTCGCCGAGCAGCCGATCCGCGCACGCCGCCGCCTGCGCGGCGTACCGCTCCTCGACCACCTTCGGCGCGAAGAACCGGGCCACCTTGCTGCGTTGCTCGTCGTGCAGCGGGCCGTCCGAGACCAGGATCGGGTGGTGCCGCAGGTACCCCTTCGGGATCGCCTCGGCGGTGAAACCGGCCTGCGTGGTTGCCTGCCGGGCGCGCAGCACCTGCCGGGCCACCGCCAGCGACCGGACGCGCCACACGCCGTCGGCCCCCTCGACCCGGGGGGCGTCCCGCTCGCCCGGCCGCACCGCCCGGCGGCGACTCGCCCCGCTCACCGGCACGCGCCCTCACCTGAGCGGGCGGTTGCCGCCGCGACGCCGGCCTGCGAGGCTCGGCCCACGCCGAACAAGCGCGGGTCGATGTCCAGTCGCGCCGGGTGAACTCGCCGAGGCTTCGAACCAGAGGGGTCTCGACAAGCTCGACCAGCGAAGGGGCAAGCTCGACCAGCGACGATCAGCCCGATCCCGAGGAGGCCGGAATGCAGCAGGCAGAGGATGTCGCCCCCACCGGATTGGCGGACGCCTTCGACCGGGCGGCCCGCCGCTACGATCTGCTCACCGGGCTGAACCCGGGCTACCACCGGCACCTGGACGCCGCCGCGCGCCGGCTCGCCGAGCGCCTCGCCTCGGCGCCCACCCTGCTGCTCGACCTGGGCTGCGGCTCCGGCTCGTCGACGGCCGCGCTGCTGCGACGTCTGGCGCCGGCTCGGGTGGTCGGCATCGACGCCTCCGCCGGCATGCTCGCCCAGGCCGAGGCGAAGCGCTGGCCGCCGGGCGTAGAGTTCCGGCAGCTGCCGGCCGAACGGCTCGCCGAGCTCGACCTGCCGCCGGCGGACGGCGCGATGGCCGCCTACCTGCTGCGCAACCTCGACGCCGCCGACCGCGACGCCGTGCTGGCCGCGATCCTGGCGGCGCTGCGTCCGGGCGGCTGGCTGGTGATCCAGGAATACTCGGTGGCCGGACGCCGCGTCGCCGGCCTGGTCTGGACGCTGGTCTGCTGGCTGGTGGTGATCCCGCTGAGCTGGCTGGTCCGCGGCTCGCCCCGGCTCTACCGGTATCTGTGGCGCAGCGTCCGCGCCTTCGACAGCACCGACGTCGTCCGCGACCGGTTGCGGCGGGCCGGCTTCACCGACGTGGAGCAACTGGCCGTCACCGGCTGGCAGCGCGGCATCCTGCACACCTTCCTGGCCCGGCGTCCGGATCATCGGCCGGCCAGCTCCTGAGCCACCGCAGCCGCGGCCGGCGCGATCCGGTGGCCCAGCCGGCGGCAGCCCGCCGGGGCCAGGTGCTGGTACTGGCCGCCGACCGCCAGCGGCGCTCCGGGATGATCGGCACCCAGTCGCGAGACGAGCGCCGTCACCCGGCGGGCGTCCGCGCGGCGCGGAACCGCGGTGACGCTCAGCACGGCTCCGGTGGTGCCCACCGCCTCGGCCCAGGCCGCCGCCGGGACGTCGGAACCGAGGTAGATGGTGGCCACGCCGGCGCGCCGCAGCGCCACCGCGAAGGCCAGCAGGCCCAGCTCGTGGGTGACGCCGGACGGCGCCCCGACGATCGCCGGCGGGGACGGCGGATTGGGTCCGACCGCGTCGAAGGCGGCGGCCAGCCGGCGCATCACCACGTTGGCCACCAGGTGCTCGCCCGCCTCCGAGATCACCCCGGACGCCCACGCCGACCCGACCCGCACCATCGCCGGCATCAGCCAGTCGTCGACCACCGCCTCGTAGCTGCGCAGCGCGAACTGCTCGTCGATCACCCGCTTGGCGGTCGTCACGTCGAGCCGGGTGAGCGCCTCGATCAGTTCGGCGGCGGCGTCCGGCTGGTCGACGGGGGGCGAGACCGTCAGCCGGCGCACCCGGTCGGACGCCTCGCGCGGGGACAGCCCGGTCGAGACCAGCTCCTTCATCGTGCGGATCCGGGTCAGCACCTCGTCGCCGTACACCCGGTAGCCGCCGCGCGTGCGCGAGGGCTGGAACACGCCATAGCGGCGTTCCCAGGACCTCAGCGTGTGCTCGGCCACACCGGTGAGCTGCGCTGCCTGACTGATCGTGACCATCTCGCCGGCGAGTCTAAGGTCCGCGGGCCCGTTCGGGCGACGATTGCACCCCAAAGTGTACAATGTTGTGTGTAGATCTTGTTCAAGGTTATGGCATGGTGCAGTCTCATGTTCAGCGCTGGGGTGTTCAGTGCTGGCGCGATCCGAGGGGAGCAAGCTTTGACATCGACCCCAACCCGGCGAGCGGCCGCCGTCACCGTCTGCGCCGCGATCATGGTGCTGGGCACCCTGGCCGGCTTCGGGCTGCTCGGCACCCGGGTCGAGGACTCCTCCGGCGGCGCCTTCGCCGCCGACGCCACCCCGGTCACCCCGGCCGGGCCGGCGTTCTCGATCTGGTCGCTGATCTATCTGGGCCTGCTCGGCTACGTGGTCTGGCAATGGCGGGCCGGTGCCAGTCGGCGTGCCGCCCGGATCGCCTGGCCTGCGGCGGCCTCGATGCTGCTCAACGCGCTGTGGCTGGGCGTCACCCAGGTGGGCTGGCTGTGGGCGAGCGTGCTGGTGATCCTGGTGCTCGCCCTGGTGTTGGGGGTGTTGGTCCGCCGGCTGTCCGCGATTCCACCGGAATCGCCGCTCGAGGCGGTCGTCGTGGACGGCACCTTCGGCGTCTACCTCGGCTGGGTGAGCGTGGCTAGTGTGGCCAATGTGACCGCCGTGTTGGTCGCCAGCGGCGTCGATCCCGGAGCCGTCTGGGCGACCGTCCTCGCCGTCGTCGTTCTCGGCGTCGCCGCGCTGCTGGGCGCCTGGTTCGCCGTCCGGCTCGGTGGGCGCTGGGCGGTCGCGGCCGCGATGGCCTGGGCGTTGGCCTGGGTCGCGATCGGACGCCTCACCGGCCGCCCGGACTCGCTGCCGGTCGCAGTGGCGGCGATCTTGGCCGCGCTGGCGATCCTCGCGGTGACCGCGGTGGTGCGGACGCGCCGATCCGCACCCGCGCACCGGTGGACGGCAGCACCCGCGGGGAGTGGCCGTGGCTGACCAGGTGGTTCTTCTCGACCCTTCCGGTCGGCCCTGCGGCACGGCCGACCGCGGCACCGTGCACACCCGTGAAACCCCTTACCATCTGGCCTTTTCCAGCTACCTCTTCGACGCCCAGGGGCGGGTGCTGCTGACCCGGCGAGCGCTGACCAAGGCGACCTGGCCGGGCGTCTGGACCAACAGCTGCTGCGGTCATCCGCGGCCGGGCGAGGCACCCCTCGACGCCATCGCGCGCCGGGTCGCCGACGAGCTCGGTCACGCCCCGACCGATCTGCGGCTGATCCTCGCCTCGTTCAGCTACCGCGCCGTCGATGCCGGCGGGATCGTCGAGCACGAGCTCTGCCCGGTGTGGGTGGGGCGGTTCGACCCGGCCCGGCTGGCGCCCGACCCGGTCGAGGTGATGGACGCCGCCTGGGTCGACTGGGCGGCCGTCGTCCGGGCCGCCGCCGAGCTTCCGCAGCTGCTCAGCCCGTGGGCGGTGCCGCAGGTGCCCCTGCTGGCGTCCGCGCTGGCGTCCGAGGAGGGGGTCGCATGAGTCTGCCCACCCGCTCCGACCAGCAGCCGTCGCCCCTCGACCTGGCCGTCACCAGCGACGCCGAGACGGTGGACGCCGTGCTGTCCCTGGTCGCGGACACCCTCGATGAGCTGAGCGACCAGTGGCGCGCACTGGCCAGCGCCGTCACCCCACGGCCGGGCGTGCTGCACACCGACTCGATCCTCACCCTGGTGCGCGACTTCGCCGCCGCGCCCGGCAAGCTGCTGCGCCCCCGGATGGCGCACTGGGGCTGGGTGGCGGCCGGCGGCCTCGATCACGGACGCGGCCACGACGACCTGGTCCGGCTGGGCGCCGCACTGGAGTTGCTGCACTGCTTCGCGCTGGTCCACGACGACGTGATGGACGCCTCAGACACCCGCCGCGGCCGGCCGTCGGTGCATGCCCTGGCCCGCGCCGAGCATCGTGAGCTCGGCGGGCTGGGCGAGCCACAGCGCTACGCGGAGAACATCGCCATCCTGGTCGGCGACCTGCTGCACAGCGAGGCCGACCTGCTGGTCGGCGGCCTGCCCGGGCCGCTCCGGGCGGCCTGGCGGACCATGGCGATCGAGCTGATGATGGGCCAGGGTCGCGATCTGGTCGGCGCCGCGAACGGACGCCGCGACCTGCGGCACGCCCAGGAGGTGGCCCGGACGAAATCCGGCGCCTACACGGTGGCGCGTCCGCTGCAGTTCGGCGCGCTGGCCGCCGGTGGCAGCCCGGAGTTGCTCGCCGTGCTGGACGAATACGGCCAGCACGCCGGGCAGGCGTTCGCGCTGCGCGACGACGTGCTCGGGGTGATCGGCGATCCGGCCTGCACCGGCAAGCCGGTCGGCGACGACCTGCTCGCCGGCAAGCCGACGGTGCTGCTGGCGCTGGCCGAACAGCGGTTCAGCCCGGCCTGGCGCCTCGAGCTGCGCCGGATCGGCCGCGACGCGGTGACCGCCGACGACGTCGCTGCGATCCGCGCCGAACTGGACCGTGCCGGCGTGATCGACGAGGTCGAGCAGCTGATCACGGCGTCCGTGCTGGCCGCGGAACGCGCGCTGGCCTCGCCCCTGGTCGATCGCCGCGCGGCCGACGGGCTGCGCCGGCTGGCCGGCCTGCTGGCCTGGCGGGATTCATGAGCCGGGTGATCGTGGTCGGCGCCGGGCTGTCCGGGTTGAGCGCCGCCTGCCACCTGGTCGCCGACGGTCACGACGTCACCGTCCTGGAACGCGAGGCCACCCCGGGCGGCCGCAACGGCGTCCTGCGCACGGACGGCTTCACCTTCGACACCGGCCCTACCGTGCTGACCATGCCCGAGCTGTTGGAGAAGCCGCTGAAGCGGATCGGCGGCAGCCTCGATCCGCTGCGGTTGCGCCGGCTCGACCCGGGCTACCGGGCCCGCTTCGCCGACGGCTCCCGGATCGATGTCCGGGCCTCGATACCGGCGATGACGAGGGAGATCGCCGAGCGGGTCTCGGCCTCGGACGCCGCCGCCTTCGCCGGGTTCGTGGACTGGCTGGCGGCGCTGCACGAGGTCGAACTGCCGCATTTCATCGCCCGCAACTTCGACGGCCCGCTCGACCTGCTCAGCCGGCCCGCCGCGGCCGCCCGGCTGATCCGGCTGGGCGCGTTCGGACGCCTCGGCCCGACCGTCCGCCGCCGCTTCGCCGACGAGCGGCTGGTGCGGCTGTTCACCTTCCAGGCGATGTATGCGGGGCTCGCACCCGACGACGCGCTTGCCCTGTACGCGGTGATCACCTACATGGACTCGATCAGCGGCGTCTGGTTCCCGGCCGACGGCATGCACGCCGTCCCCCGCACGCTGGCCGCGGCGCTCACCGACGCCGGCGCCGAGTTGCGTTACGAGACCTCCGCCGAGGCGGTCCTCACCGATGCGCAGGGGCGGGTGGCCGGCGTCCGGGCGGGCGGGGAGAAGCTGCTCGCGGACGCCGTGGTGTTGACCGTCGACCTGCCGACCGCCTACCGCACCCTGCTGCCCGATCTGCGACCGCCGCGTGCCGCCCGGACCGGCGCCTTCTCGCCGTCGGCGGTGGTCTGGCACCTCGGCGTCCGGGGCGGGCCGCCGGCCGAGGCGGCGCACCACACCATCCACTTCGGGCAGGAGTGGGGCCGGGCATTCGAGCAGCTGATCACCCGCAAGGAGCTGATGAGCGACCCGTCCCGGCTGGTCACCATGCCGACCATCGACGCCCCGGGCATGGCCCCGGAGGGGCACAGCGTGCTGTACGTGCTCGAACCCGTGCCGAACCTGACCGGCGGCCAGGACTGGACGACCGAGAGCCCGCGGCTGCGCGACCGGCTGCTCGGCTTCCTCCAGGGCAACGGCTACCCCACCGAGATCGTCACCGAGACGCTCGTCACCCCCGCCGACTGGGCCGGTCAGGGGATGGCCGCCGGGACGCCGTTCAGCCTGGCGCACAGCTTCGGCCAGACCGGCCCGTTCCGGCCGCCCAACCTGGAGCGGCGGCGTCCGGGCGTGTTCCTGGCCGGCACCGGCACCACCCCCGGAGTGGGCATCCCGATGGTGCTGATCAGCGGCGAACTGGCCGCGCGCCGCGTCCGCGACTACCTGGGAGCACCCCGATGACGGCCGATGCACTGGCGCGTGGCTACACCGAATGCACCCGCCTGACGCGCGCCTACGGAACCACCTACTACTGGGGCGCGCTGCTGCTGCCGCGGCCGCGGCGGCGCCACGTGCACGCGGTCTACGCGCTGTGCCGGCTGGCCGACGACATCGTGGACGCCCCCGGCGCCACCACCGGCGACACCGCGCAGACCCGCGCGGCGCTGGCCGACTTCCGGGCTCGGTTCGCCCGGGCGCTGGCCGGCGAACCGCGTCCGGGCGACGACGTGCTGGCCGCGGTCGCACACACCGTGACCGGCTGCGGCATCGCGCACGAATGCTTCGACCGGTTCTTCGACGCGATGGCGATGGACCTCGACGTCACCCGCTACGAGACCTTCGACGACCTTTGCGGCTATATGGAGGGGTCGGCGGCGGTGATCGGCGAGATGATGCTGCCCGTGCTCGAACCCACCTCGCCGCGGGCCGTCGCCCCCGCCCGGGCGCTCGGCCTGGCCTTCCAGCTGACCAACTTCCTGCGCGACGTCGGCGAGGATCTGGACCGCGGCCGGGTCTACCTGCCGCAGGCCGACCTGCGCCGCTTCGGCGCCGACCCGTTCCGGCGCACCGTGGACGAATCGTGGCGGGCGCTGATGCGGTTCGAGATCGACCGCGCCCGCGCGCTGTACCGGGAGGCCGAGCCGGGGATCGCGCTGCTGCCGCCGGCATCCGCCCGCTGCGTGGCGACCGCGCACCGGCTGTACTCGGCGATCCTGGGCCGGATCGAGGCCCGCGACTACGACGTCTTCACCGGACGCGCCCGGGTGCCGTCCCTCGCCAAGGCCGCGACGGCATTGGGTGCCTTCGCCCACACGACCGGCCGCTGAGGTGGACCGGTTCCAGTACCTCGCGCTAATGGCGGGCTGCCTGCTGCTCACCCTGCCGCTGGAGTTCTGGCTCGCCGCGCGGGTCTACCGGCGTCCGCGCCGGCTGCTGCTCGCGGTGGTGCCGGTGGCACTGCTGTTCATCGCCTGGGACGTCTTCGCGATCCGCCGCGACCACTGGACGTTCTCCCCCGACTACACCACCGGCGTCCTGCTGCCCGGCCACATTCCGCTCGAAGAGGTGGTGTTCTTCCTGGTCATCCCGATCTGCGGGCTGCTCACCTACGAGGCGGTCGGCACCATCCTGCGCGGCCGCCGGGCAAACCAGCGAGGAGACGCCGATGCCTGAGTACACCCTGGGCACCCTGCTGGCGATGCTGATAGTCGTGCTCGTCGAACTGCTCTGGGCCCGCACCGGCATCTTCGTCAAGGCCCAGTACTGGCTGGCGCTGGGCATCATGTTCTTCTTCCAGGTGCTGGTCGACGGCTGGCTGACCAAGCTGTCGGCACCGATCGTCAGCTACCACCCCGACGAGTTCTCGGGCGTCCGGTTCCCGTGGGACATCCCGATCGAGGACTTCGGTTTCGGCTTCGCGCTGATCACCGCCAGCCTGATCGTCTGGGAGGCCCTCGGACGCCGCGAGCAACGGAACGCCTCGTGAGGCCGTGGCGGCCCGGACGCGACCGGCGCGCCGTCCGGATCGACCCGGCTCCGCCGCACGGGACCGGCCCCGAGCGTCCGCGGGTCGTCGTCGTGGGCGGCGGGATCGCCGGGCTGGCGGCGGCCACCGGGCTGGCCGAGCGCGGGGTCGCGGTGACCCTGCTGGAGGCGCAGGAGCAGCTGGGCGGACGCGTCCGCTCCTGGCCGGTCGGCGACGACGGGCGCACCATGAGCCGCGGCTTCCACGCCTTCTTCCGGCAGTACTACAACCTGCGCGCCCTGCTGCGCCGCACCGATCCGGCGCTGGAACGACTGGTCCCGATCGCCGACTACCCGCTGACCCTGGCCGGCGGCCCCACCGACTCGTTCACCCACATCCCGCGCACCCCGCCGTGGAGCATCCTCGGCTTCGTGGCACTCAGCCCGACCTTCCGGATCCGAGACCTGGCCGCGGTGGACGTCCGGGCCGCCGTCGACCTGCTGAAGGTCGACTTCCCACGCACCTATTCCGACCTGGACGGGGTCAGCGCCGCCGAGGTGCTCGACCGGCTGCGCTTCCCCGGCCAGGCCCGGCACCTGGCGCTCGAGGTGTTCGCGCGCAGCTTCTTCGCCGACCCTCGGGAGTTCTCCGGCGGCGAGTTGCTGGCGATGTTCCACACCTACTTCCTGGGCGGCGCCGAGGGCCTGCTGTTCGACGTCCCGGACGACGACTACGACACCGCGTTGTGGGCACCGCTGGGCCGCCGCCTGGCCGGGCTCGGCGTCGAAACCCGTTGTGGAGTGGAGGTTCGCGGAGTCGAATCGGGCGCCGACGGCGTCCGCGTCGTTCATCAGCATGGCGGCGGTGTCGAGGCCGACGCCGTCGTCCTCGCCCTCGACACCGCGGCCCTGCAGCGAGTGGTTCGGGACTCCGGCCTCGGCAGCACCGAATGGCGCGACCGGATCGCCCGGCTGCGGGTCGCCCCACCGTTCGCGGTCGGACGCCGCTGGCTCGGCCGCCCGCAACCGACGGTGCCGGCGTTCCTGGGCACCAGCGGCTACGGGCCGCTGGACAACATCTCGCGGCTGGACGCCTTCGAGGGCGGCGCCGCCGACTGGGCGGCCCGGAACCACGGCACCGTGGTCGAGGTGCACGGCTATGCGCTCACCGACCCCGGACGCGACACCCGCGCCCGGCTGTGGAGCGAGGCCGAACGCGTCCGGCCGTCGCTGATCGGGGCGCCGGTCGTCGCCGAGGAGTGGCTGGTCGAATCGGACTGCCCGCTGGTCGACACCGCGCCCTGGGCGGACCGACCCACGGTGACGACGCCGGACGCCCGGGTCGTCCTGGCCGGCGACCTGGTCCGCTGCGACCTTCCCGTCGCACTGATGGAGCGGGCCGCGACCACGGGTTGGCAGGCCGCCAACCAACTTCTCGCCGGCTGGGGACGCCGCGGCCACACCCTGTGGTCGCCACCCACCCGCGGGCTGCTGGCCCGACTCCGCTAGGCTGAGCCATGGTCCCGGCGCTGTTGGTCATCGGCGGCCTGGCGGCGCTCATCGTCGGCGCCGAACTGGTCGTCCGGTACGGCTCGCTGTTGGCGCGCCGGCTGGGCATCCCCACCCATGATCATCGGCCTCACCGTGGTGTCGATCGGCACCAGCGCACCCGAACTCGCCGTCGGCATCGACGCCATGGAGGTCAACGCCGGTTCGCTGGCCGTCGGCAATATCGCCGGCACCAACATCGTCAATCTGCTGCTGATCCTCGGCCTGTGTGCGGCGTTGCGCCCGATCGACTTCGAACGCCGCACGCTGCTGCTCGACCTGCCCGGCATGGCGATCGTGGCGGTGCTGGTCTTTCTGCTCAGCCTGGACGGCGCCCTCCAGACCTGGGAGGGCATCCCGCTGGTCGTCGCCGCCGTCATCTACACCGTCGCGCTCGGCTGGTGGACGCGGCGCCAGAGCACCAACAAATCGGACGACCTGGCCGCCGACCTCGCGGTCGAGGCCCGGGTCAGCGCCCCGGCCGAATACGCCCGCGCCCGCGTCCTGTGGTTCGCCCTGCTGCTGGCCGTGGGCATCGCGATCATCGTCGTCGGGGCGGACTGGCTGGTCCGCGGCTCGGTCGAACTGGCCCGGCTGTTCGGCGTCTCGGACGCCTTCATCGGCCTGACCGTGGTGGCCATCGGCACCTCGGCGCCCGAACTGGTCACCGCGCTGGTCTCCACCTTCCGGGGCGACCGCGACATCGCTGTCGGCAATCTGATCGGCTCCAGCGTCTACAACCTGACGTTGATCCTCGGCGTCCCGGTGCTGGTCGCCCACGGCTCGGGCCCGATCGACACCTATCTCCTGCACATCGATCTGCCGATCATGGTCGCGGTCTGCCTACTCTGCGTCCCGCTGTTCCTCACCGGACGCCGGCTCTCCCGCGCCGAGGGCGTCCTGATGGTGGCCGGCTACGTGGTGTACCTGGGCTACCTCCTCGTCGCCCGCACCTGACCACGCCCCGGCCAACTCGGTGACTCGTGCGGCGGACGCCGACGCCTCGGCACCCCGCCCGACGGCGACCCCCACCAGGAATGCCGTCAGCGGCGCCCCCGGCCTGGACGGCCCGTGCGCCACGGCCGCGACCAGGCCCAGCAGCGCCCCCTCGTGCTCCAGGACGACGTCCGGATCGAGACCCAGTTCCGCGGCGGCCCGCCGGAGCCAGGCACGCATCTGGTCCATCCTCACCGGATCATCGGGACGCCGCATGGGCCCATCCTCCCCCTGCCGCTCCCCGAGAGGAAACCGCGTCACCGGCCATCCCGGGACGGCGAACCCGCCGGCCCGCCGGGCACGGCACTAGCGTGGGACCCATGCCAGCCGAACCCGCCCACGCACAGCAGTACCCGACCGCGAGCTCCGTCGAGGAGTTCGCCCGCAACCTGGCGGCGGTGCGGGCGCGGATCGACGCGGCCGCCGAGCGGGCGGGCCGCTCGCCCGCCGACGTCCGGCTGCTGCCGGTGAGCAAGACCGTGCCCGAGGAGCGACTGCGCAACGCGATCGCCGCCGGCATGCGTCAGCTGGGTGAGAACAAGGTGCAGGAGGCCAAGCGCAAGCACGCCAACCTGATCGACACCGGCGTCGCCTGGTCGGTGATCGGGCACCTGCAGACCAACAAGGCCCGCGACGTCGCCGCCTTCGCCGCCGAGTTCCAGGCCCTGGACAGCCTGCGGGTCGCCGAGGCCCTGGACCGCCGGCTTCAGGCCGCGGGCCGCTCGCTGGACGTCTTCGTCCAGGTGAACACCTCCGCCGAGGAATCCAAGTACGGCCTGCCGCCCGACGAGGTTCCGGCCTTCCTGCGCCGGCTGCCGGCCTACACCGCGCTCAACGTGCAGGGCCTGATGACGCTGGCGGTGTTCAGCTCCGACCTCGACCGGGTGCGGGCCTGTTTCGCCCGGCTGCGGACCCTGCGCGACCGCGTCCGCGACACCGACGCGGCGTTCGTCGGCCCGGGCGAACTTTCCATGGGGATGTCGGGCGATTTCGAAGTCGCCGTCGCCGAGGGCGCGACGTGTTTGCGGGTCGGACAGGCGATTTTCGGCGCACGTGCGGTGAACGAGGACCACTACTGGCCGTCCGACCCCCACCCCGCCGGATAGGTTATTTGCAAGACTTTCGTTACAAAAAAGACATACGCGCTGCCGGGTTGTTAGGTAGCTTCATGACGACTGGGCAGGCACACCTGGATGGGCCGGCAGCGGACGCGCTGCTCAAGCTGGGCCGGTACTTCACGAAGTGGGACGAGACGGCCGACGGCCGCGCCGTCTTCCGTGAGGGCGGTCGCAAAGGCGACGTCTTCTACCGCGACCGATGGAGCCATGACAAGGTGGTTCGCTCCACCCACGGGGTGAACTGCACCGGCTCGTGCTCGTGGAAGGTGTACGTCAAGGACGGCATCATCACCTGGGAGTCGCAGCAGACCGACTACCCGTCGACCGGTCCCGATCGTCCCGAGTACGAGCCCCGTGGTTGCCCCCGCGGGGCCGCGTTCTCCTGGTACACCTACAGCCCGACCCGGGTGCGCTACCCGTACGGACGCGGGGTGCTGCTGGAGATGTACCGCGAGGCCAAGCAGCGGCTGGGCGACCCGGTCGAGGCGTTCCGCGAGATCTCCACCGACCCGGTCAAGCGGCGCCGCTACCAGCAGGCCCGCGGCAAGGGCGGCCTGGTCCGGATGACCTGGGCCGAGGCGGTCGAGATCGCCGCGGCGTCCTATGTGAACACGATCAAGAACTACGGCCCCGACCGCTGCGTGTCGTTCAGCCCGATCCCGGCCATGTCGATCGTCAGCCACGCCATCGGCACCCGGTTCAACCATCTGATCGGCGGCGCGATGGCGTCGTTCTACGACTGGTACGCCGACCTGCCGGTGGCCTCGCCGCAGGTCTTCGGCGACCAGACCGACGTGCCCGAGTCGGGCGACTGGTGGGATTCCACCTACCTGATGATGTGGGGCTCCAACATTCCGGTCACCCGGACGCCGGACGCGCACTGGATGGCCGAGGTGCGCTACCGCGGCACCAAGGTGGTCACGGTCGCCCCCGACTACGCCGACAACGTGAAATTCGCCGACGAGTGGCTGCCCGCCCAGGCCGGCACCGACGCCGCCCTGGCGATGGCGATGGGGCACGTGATCCTCAAGGAGCATTACGTCGAGAAGCAGACCCCGTTCTTCCGCGACTACGTCCGGCAGTACACCGACCTGGGCATGCTGGTGAAGCTCGTCGAGCACCCCGACGGACACGGGCTGACCGCGTCCAAATTCCTCACGGCGCAGGACCTGGCGACAAGCTCGACCAGCGTGCACGACGCGTTCAAGACCGTCATCTGGGACGCCGCAACCAACGCCCCCGCGGTGCCGAAGGGCTCGATGGGCTACCGCTACTCCGAGGACGGGCCGGGCAACTGGAACCTGGTGCTGGGCGACCTCGACCCGGCGCTGTCGCTGCTCGAGACCGACGCCTACGAGCCGGCCGAGATCGCGCTGCCCTGCTTCGAGGATCCGCGCGGCGAGGGCAGCATCATCCGCCGCGGCGTCCCCACCAAGCGGGTCGGCGAGCACCTGGTCACCACCGTGCTCGACCTGATGCTGGCCCAGTACGGCGTCGGACGCGACGGCCTGCCGGGGGTCTGGCCGTCCGGCTACGACGATGCCGAGACCCCCTACACCCCGGCCTGGCAGGAGGCGATCACCTCGGTGCCGGCGGAGGCCTGCCTGCGGATCGCCCGCGAGTTCGCGGCCAACTCCGAGGTCTCCAAGGGCCGCACGATGATCCTGATCGGCGCCGGCATCTGCCACTGGTTCCATGCCGACGTCACCTACCGGGCGATCATCGCGCTGCTGATGCTGACCGGCTCGATCGGACGCAACGGCGGCGGCTGGGCGCACTACGTCGGCCAGGAGAAGTGCCGGCCGATGACCGGCTGGTTCAACCTGGCCAACGCGCTGGACTGGAGCCGGCCGCCGCGCACCGTGATCGGCACCGGCTACTGGTACATGCACACCGACCAGTGGCGCACCGACGGCTACTCGGCCGACACCATCACCTCACCGCTGTCCACCGGCAAGCTCAACGGCCTGCACACCGCGGACGCCCTGGCCCTGTCGAACCGGCTGGGATGGATGCCGTTCTACCCGCAGTTCGACCGCAACCCGCTCGACCTGGCCGACGAGGCCAAGGCCGCCGTCGAGCGCGGCGAGGCCGACACCGTCCAGGACTGGATCGCCGGCAAGCTGAAGTCCGGCGAGCTGAAGTCGGCGCTGGAGGACATCGACGCCCCCGAGAACTGGCCGCGGACGATGATCGTCTGGCGCTCGAACATCATGGGCTCCTCGGCCAAGGGCAACGAGTACTTCCTCAAGCACCTGCTCGGCACCCACAACAACCTGATGCCGAACAACCACGGTGCCGACCGGCATCCCGAGGTGGTGCAATGGCGCGACGAGGCACCCGAGGGCAAGCTCGACCTGCTGATCAGCGCCGACTTCCGGATGACCTCGACCACGCTGCTCTCCGACATCGTCTTCCCGGCCGCCACCTGGTACGAGAAGCACGACATCGCCTCGACCGACATGCACCCGTTCGTGCACGCCTTCACCCCGGCGATCGACCCGCCGTGGGAGGCCAAGACCGACTTCGACACCTTCCATGCCCTGGCCCGGGCGGTCAGCACGCTGGCCAAGAAGCATCTGGGCACCCGCTCCGACCTGGTGGCGGTGCCGCTGCAGCACGACACCCCCGGCCAGATCGCGCAGCCCGGCGGCGTCGTCCCGGACTGGCGCGGCACCGACCTGGCCTGCGTGCCCGGCCAGAACGCGCCGGTGCTGGCCGTGGTCGAGCGCGACTACACCGCGATCGCCGACAAGCTGTCCAGCGTCGGGCCGCTGGCCGACCGGCTCGGCTTCACCGTGAAGAACATCAACTACGACATGAAGGCGGCCGTCAACCGGCTGGGCCGGCTGCACGGGGTGATGCCGCACGGGCCGGCCGCGGGGCGTCCGGCGATCGACACCGATCAGCGCTTCGCCGAGGCGATCCTGACCTGCTCGGGCACCACCAACGGCGAACTCGCCACCCACGGCTTCCGCGACCTGGAACGCAAGACCGGGCGCAAGCTGGCCGACCTGTCCGAGGGCTCGGAGGAGAAGATCATCACCTTCGCCTCGACCCAGGCCTCGCCGCAGCCGGTGATCACCTCGCCGGAATGGTCGGGTTCCGAGACCGGCGGACGCCGCTACGCCGCGTTCACCATCAACACCGAGCGGCTCAAGCCCTGGCACACCCTGTCCGGCCGGATGCACTTCTTCATCGACCACGACTGGATCATCGACGCCGGCGAACAGCTGCCCACCTTCCGCCCGCCGCTGGACATGAGCCGCGCCTTCGGTGAGCCGGAGCTCGGCCCGAACGGCGAGAAGGCGATCGTGTTGCGCTACCTGACGGTGCACAACAAGTGGTCGATCCACTCCGAGTACCAGGACAACCTGTTCATGCTGAGCCTGGGCCGGGGCGGCCCGCAGGCCTGGCTGAGCGTCGCCGACGCGGCGTCCATCGGGGTCAAGGACAACGAGTGGATCGAGCTGACCAACGCCAACGGCGTCTTCGTCGCCCGGGCCGTGGTCAGCCACAAGCTGCCGGACGGCGTCTGCTTCGTCCAGCACGCCCAGGAGCGGACCATCGACGTGCCCAAGTCCGAGGCCACCGGACGCCGCGGCGGCATCCACAACTCGGTCACCCGGATCCTGATGAAGCCGACCCACCTGATCGGCGGGTATGCCCATCTGGCCTACGCGTTCAACTATCTCGGCCCCACCGGCGTGCAGCGGGACATCGTCTCGACCGTCCGCCGCCGCTCGCAGGAGGTGCAGTACTGATGCGCATCATGGCTCAGGTCGGCATGGTGATGAACCTCGACAAGTGCATCGGGTGTCACACCTGTTCGGTGACCTGCAAGCAGGCCTGGACGAACCGGGCCGGCACCGAATACGTCTGGTTCAACAACGTCGAGACCCGGCCCGGGCTCGGCTATCCGCGCCGCTACGAGGACCAGGCGAAGTGGCGCGGCGGCTGGGTGCGGACGGCGTCCGGACGGCTGAAGCTGCGGGCCGGCGGCCGGTTCCAGAAGCTGTTCACCATCTTCGCCTCGCCCGTGCAGCCAGAGCTGCACGACTACTACGAGCCGTGGACCTACGACTACGACAACCTGGTCAAGGCGCCGCTGGGCGACGACTTCCCGGTGGCCCGGCCGAAGTCGCTGATCACCGGCAAGAACACCACCATCGACTGGTCGGCCAACTGGGACGACTCGCTGGGTGGCACCTACGCCACCGGCGACGTCGACCCGGTGATCGAGAAGCTGCGGGCCGAGGCGAACGCCCAGATCAAATTCGAGTACGAGAAGAGCTTCATGTTCTTCCTGCCCCGGATCTGCGAGCACTGCCTGAACCCGTCCTGCATGGCGTCGTGCCCCTCGGGCGCCATCTACAAGCGCGCCGAGGACGGCATCGTGCTGGTCGACCAGGACCGCTGCCGCGGCTGGCGCCAGTGCATCACCGGCTGCCCGTACAAGAAGATCTACTTCAACCACCGCTCCGGCAAGGCCGAGAAGTGCACCTTCTGCTACCCGCGGCTCGAGGTCGGGCTGCCGACGGTGTGCTCGGAGACCTGCGTGGGCCGGCTGCGCTATATCGGGATCATCCTCTACGACGCGGACGCCGTCACCGCCGCCGCCGCGACCAAGGACGAGAAGGACCTCTATCAAGCCCAGTTGAGCGTCATTCTCGACCCGCACGACCCGAAGATCGAGGCGGCGGCCCGGGCCGCCGACATTCCGGACGACTGGATCGACGCCGCCAAGCGGTCGCCGATCTACGCGCTGATCAAGGACTACAAGGTCGCCCTGCCGCTGCACCCGGAGTACCGGACGATGCCGATGGTCTGGTACATCCCGCCGCTGTCGCCGGTGGTCGACCTGCTGAAGAGCCAGGGCCACGACGGCGAGCAGGCGAACAACCTGTTCGGCGCGATCGACGAGCTGCGGATTCCGGTGGAGTACCTGGCCGAGCTGTTCACCGCGGGCGACACCGAGATCGTCACCCGGGTGCTGCAGAAGCTGGCCGCGATGCGCTCCTACATGCGCGGGGTCACCCTCGACCTGGGCCGCGACGAGGA
>WBZS01000823.1_pt1 | contig 17234 bp, 16 predicted proteins | sample 5204201 | NCBI WGS metagenome assembly WBZS01 (sample SAMN12344357, study PRJNA552823) | activated sludge metagenome | biome: Activated sludge suspended growth; feature: Nitrification reactor; material: Wastewater; isolation source: activated sludge from nitrification reactor of wastewater...
GAGCGAATCCTCAAGGGCATCGCGGAATTCAATGCTGCACCCGTGGTGTTTCGTTGGAACAAATTCGATCTCGGCGTGAGCTGAAATGTCACCGTATTGATGGAACGATCTACTAGCGTCCGCTTCTTTGTGCCCCGAATGACCGGATCGGGTCGATTGCCGACGTACACGCAAATTGCCCCCGGCGATGCTCCGTTCCCAAGTTCCCAACACACGGCAGCCACCGCTGCCGCCACGTGGTCCCACGCCAGTGCCTCCACACGGGCCAGGAATTCACGCACCACCCATGCACAGCCGGGTTGCCGCGGGCTTGCGGGCCAGGCCGTGCAGCAGCTCGCCCTCGGTGATCGCCGAGACACAAAGCCACGCCATCGGCACCGCGGCCAGGCGCGCCGCCAGCGCGGCGTTGCCGCCGCGTACGGTATAGCGCGCAAAGTCTTCGAGCATGTAGCGCGAGGCGGCCATCAACGCTCGGGCCGCGTTTGCGCAGGTTCGGTGCGGTCGGCCATGAAGTCTTGCGGCACCTCGAGCCGCTTGGCCAAGTCGAAATACGACTACCAGTCGCTCGGGTGGCGCGGAAGCACCACGTCGCCAGTCAGCGGCTCGCGCCGCACCAAAGCCAAGGCGTGCACAGCGCTCAGCGCTCAGCGCCCATCGCCCGCCTGCCGCCGCTGCGCGCGCCAGACCTGGGGCGTGACGCCGAACTGGGTGCGAAAGCTGCGGCTGAAGTAGCTTGGCGCGGCAAAGCCGCAGGCCCAGGCGATTTCCTTGCCGGCCAGGGCGCTGTCGGCCAGCAGCCGGCGCGCGCGCTCCAGGCGTTGGCGCACGATCCAGCCGGCCAGGCGTTCGCCGGTGGCGCGGGCGAAGACATGCGACAGGTAGTCGGCGCTGCAGCCCGATTGCTCGGCCAGCCGGCGCACGCTCAAACCCGGGTCACCCAACTGGTTGCGCACCAGCACCCGGGTGCGGGCGACCAATGCCGGCTCGGCCGCGGCCACCTCGCCGGCCGGCTCTGGTTCGTCGAGCACGCGCAGCACGCCGGCCACCGCACCGGCCACCAGCGCGCGCAGTTGCGCCGCCGCCCACGGCGAGCCGGCGGCGTCGTGGCCGAAGCGCACCGCGTCGCTCAGCCAGCCGTGGATAGGCCCGGCCTGGGGGTGTTGGCGCGCCTCCAGGTGGGCGATGCCGGGCTTTCCGGCCTGGACTTCTTGCGCCAGGTGGCAGCTCAGGCCCTCGCCCTCGGCATACACCACCACGTTGCAAAACGGCCGCCGCCTGGCGGTTGAGCCGACGCGTTCGCTGTGGCGCAGCCGCGGCGGCAGCAGCAGCGCCTGGCCGGCCTGCAGCAGGTGTTCACCCTGCGGAAAGTAAAAGCGGGTCCAGCCCTCGGCCTGCAAAAACAGCTCGGGCGCCAGGTGAAAGTGGCCGGGCCCGCGGCTGACCACGCCGTCCAGCGACGCCGGCAAATGCACCGCTTGCTGGCCATCGGCCAGCCGCCGCGAGAACTCGCCGACCAGCGCGCGCAGCCGCTGCGCGGGTGCCGGGTCGTCGCCGCGCGGGCTGGCCGACCGTGCGTTCGCCACCCGCAGCCGGTCCGGGAATGTGCCGGTGGCCGGCGGCGCGGCCAGGCCCACCGGGCAGCGAGGCTCGGGGGCGTGATCCAGGTTTTTTCGCATCGTTCAAAGAATTCTGCCAGCGTGATTTGTTGAAGCCGCACAGCGCGCCGCGTAGGCTTGCGGCCATTGCAACCAGTCAGGTTTATTGCCCCATGTCTGCCCTGGACAAGCTGTCGGTCATCGTCTGGAACGAATTCGTCCACGAACGCGAAAACGCCGCGGTGCGCGCGATCTACCCCGACGGCATGCACGCCACCATCGCCCAGGCGTTGCGCGACACGCCGGCGCTGGGCCGCGGCGCCGCGCCACTGGACATCGGCACCGCGACGCTCGATGAGCCCGAGCACGGCCTGTCCGAAGCGCGGCTGGCCGGCTGCGACGTGCTGGTGTGGTGGGGCCACAAGGCGCATGGGCGGGTCGACGACGCGGTGGTCGAGCGGGTGCAGCGCCGGGTGCTCGAAGGCATGGGCCTGATCGTGCTGCACTCGGGGCACTTCTCGAAGATCTTCCGCCGCCTGATGGGCACCCACTGCTCGCTGAAGTGGCGCGAGGCCGACGAGCGCGAACGGCTGTGGGTGGTCGAGCCGTCGCACCCGATTGCCGCCGGCCTGCCGGCTTACTTCGAGCTGCCGTACGAAGAGATGTACGGCGAACGCTTCGACGTGCCGCCGCCCGATGAAACCGTGTTCATCTCGTGGTTCGAAGGCGGCGAGGTGTTCCGCTCGGGCCTGTGCTGGCAGCGCGGCCACGGCCGGGTTTTTTACTTCCGCCCCGGCCACGAGGCCTACCCCAGCTACCACGACGCCCACGTGCAGCGCGTGATCGCCAACGCCGTGCAATGGGCCGCGCCGCGGGTACGCATCGCCGACGTCTGCCCGATGGTGCCGGCGATCGAAAAGCTGTCGGCCAAGGACGTCAGCTTCCAGCGCGTCGGCATCGTCCAGAAAGCCGGCGATTGAGGCGCGCCGACGCGCTGGCTCGCTGTCGCTCGCATGAACGATGACGCTCGCTGCGCTCGCATGAACGATGACGCTCGCTGCGCTCGCATGAACGATGACGCTCGCTGCGCTCGCTATGAAGACCCAACGCCCCATCCGCCGCAGTCCGTGACTTGTTCATTGTTCATGTCCCGCCCCCAGGCGGGACGCTTCATCGTTCATCGCGCACCGAGCGCACCCACTCACACACGTCGCACCACATGACCGACTTCCAGCAAGAAGCCGCCGCCCAGACCGGCAGCAAGACCCGTTCGCATGGAAAAAGGCTGCGCGTCGGCGTGATCGGCCTGGGCATTGGCCGCATGCACATCGAAGGCTGGCGCCAGCACCCGGACGCCGAGGTGGTGGCCATTGCCGACGTTGACGCCGCGCGGCTGGTCGCCGTCGGCGACAAGTTCGGCATCGCGCAGCGCCACACCAGCGCGCAGGCCCTGCTGGCCGCCGGCGGGCTGGATGCGGTCAGCATCTGCGCGCCCAACCACCTGCACCGGCCGCTGACCCTGGCCGCCTTCGACGCCGGGCTGCATGTGCTGTGCGAAAAGCCGATGGCGATGAACGCCGACGAGGGCCGGCAAATGCTCGCCGCCGCGCAAAGCGCCGGCAAGCGGCTGATGATCAATTTCTCGTACCGCTTCTCGGCCGCGTCGCGGGCCTTGAAGTCGCAGGTCGACGCCGGCGTGTTCGGCGACTTCTACTTCTGCCGCACGGTCTGGCACCGGCGCCGCGGCATGCCGGGCTTTGGCGGCTGGTTTGGCACCAAGGCCTTGTCTGGCGGCGGGCCGTTGATCGACCTCGGCGTGCACCGGCTCGACCTGGCGCTGTGGCTGATGGGCTACCCCAGGCCGACCTGGGTGTTGGGCAGCACCCACGACCCGATCGCCCGCGCCATCGCCACCCGGGCCGGCAAGGCGTTCGACGTCGAAGACCTGGCCGCGGCGTTGATCCGCTTTGACAACGGCGCGACGCTGGTGCTCGAAGCCTCGTGGGCGGCCAACATCCAGGAGGCCGAGCTGATGGAAACCCGGCTGCTCGGCACCCGCGCCGGGCTGCTGCAGAAAAACCTCAACGAGGGCTACAGCTTCGACGCGCACATCTTCAGCGAGCACGACGGCGTGCAGCTCGACACCCATTTGCGCGCGCCTTCCGCGCCGGCGCCGTCGGCAATGCACGACTTTGCCGAAGCCATCCTGACCGACCGCCCGCACCCGGCGCCGGGCGAAGAGGGCCTGGTGGTGATGGAAATCCTTGACGCCGTCTACGCCAGCGCACGCCTGGGCGAGCCGGTGCGCATCGGCCGCGCGTGATGGCCAGGGCGCGGCGCACGGTCGTTGGGGTCAGGACGACCCCGACTAAGCCTGGGCCGGCGCCGGGCCCCGGGGTGCACCGGTGAACGACGACGCCGCGCTGCTGCGCCGCGCGCGCTGGGCGACGCGGGTGCAGTTTCTGGCGCTGGGCGTGTTCTCGGGCGTCTGGGGCGCGCACATTCCGTCGGTCAAGGCGCGTTACGCGCTGAACGAGGGCACGCTGGCGCTGGTGCTGCTGACCGCGGCCATCGGCTCGATCGCGGTGCTGCTGGTCGCCGGCCGCGTCGTCGCCCGGCTGGGCGCGTGCAACGCCACGGTGTTTGGCGGGGTGACGATGTCGGCGGCGCTGGCCTGCATCGTCGTGCTGCCCGGCTTTGCGCTGCTGCTGCCGGTGGCCTTTGTGCTCGGTGCCGGCGCCTGTTTGCTTGACGTGGCGATGAACACCGAGGGCTCCGAGCTGGAGCACCGCTCGGGCCGCGCGGTGATGAGCAACCTGCACGGCATGTTCAGCACCGGCGGCATGCTCGGCGCGGCGCTGGTCGGCCTGTTGCTGGGGCTGGGCTGGTCGCCGGCGCAACAGGTGGCGGTGGTGGCTGCGCTGCTGGCGCTGGGCGTGGTGGCGGCCTCGCGCGGCATGCTGGCCAGCCATGGTGCGCAGCAAGGCGAGGGCGAAGCCACCGCGCACTTCGCCTGGCCGCGCGGCACGCTGCTGGTCATTGGCCTGCTGATCCTGGCCGGGCTGTTGTCCGAGGGCGTGATGTACGACTGGTGCGTGCTCTACCTGCACCAGGAGCTGGGCCTGGCGCAGGCGCAGGCGGCGCTGGGCTATTCGGCGTTTGCCGGGGCGATGGCCTTGTCGCGCTTTGGCGGCGACTGGCTGCGCGAACGCTTCTCTGAAGTCGCGCTGCTGCGCAGCGGCGCGCTGCTGGCCGCGCTGGCGATGGCGGTGGCGCTGCTGTCGCGGTCGGCCGGCGTGGCGATGGTCTGCTTTGCGCTGGTCGGCGCCGGCCTGGCGCCGGTGGCACCGATTCTGTTCAACGCCTCGACCCGGGTGCCGGGTGTGTCGCGCGCCGCGGCGATCGCCTCGGTCACCTCGATCGGCTACTCCGGCTTCATGATCGGCCCGCCGCTGATCGGTGCGCTGGCGCGCGCCAGCAGCTTGACCGCGGCGCTGTCGGTGGTGGTCGTCGGTGCGCTGCTGCTGGCGGCCAGCGCCGGTCGCGTGCCGGCCAAGCCCGCGGAATAACTTTCAATCAATCGGGCGCCGGGCGTTCGACGCCACGCCGCCGCAACGTACACCCAGGAGACCGCCCATGTCCGACCGAACCGACGCAAGCGCCGCAAGCGACCCGACCGACGCCTGGCTCGCCGCGATGACGCTCGACGAGCAGGTCAGCCTGCTGTCCGGCGCCGATTTCTGGACCACCGTGGCACTGCCCCGGCTTGGCGTGTCGGCGGTCAAGGTCAGCGACGGGCCCAACGGTGCGCGCGGCGGGGTGTTCAAGGACGGGCCGGCCACCGCCTGCTTTCCGGCCGCGATCGCGCTGGGCAGCAGTTGGGACCCGGCATTGGTTGAGCAAGCCGGCGCCGCGCTGGGCCGCGAGACGCGGCAAAAGGGCGCCCACGCGCTGCTGGCGCCGACCGTCAACCTGCAGCGCACGCTGTTCAATGGCCGCAACTTCGAGTGTTATTCGGAAGACCCGTGGCTGAGTGCCGAGCTGGCGGTGGCCTATGTGCGCGGCGTGCAAAGCCAGGGCGTGGCGGCGACCATCAAGCACTTTGTCGCCAACGACAGCGAGTACCAGCGCATGACCATCAGTTCCGACGTGTCGGAGCGCGCGCTGCGCGAGCTTTACCTGCTGCCGTTCGAGCGCGCGGTCAAGGAGGCCGGCGTGCTTGCGGTGATGTCGGCCTACAACCGCATCAACGGCGTGTTTGCCGCCGACCACCAGCCGCTGCTGCAGCACGTGCTGCGCGACGAATGGGGTTTTGACGGCCTGGTGATGAGCGACTGGTCGGCGCACCTGGACACGGTGGCCAGCGTGCTGGCCGGCTGCGACCTCGAAATGCCCGGCCCGGCGCGCCAGCGTGGCGCCGGGCTGCGCGCCGCGGTCGACGACGGGCGGCTGTCCGCCGACGCGGTGCGTGCCTGCGCGCGCCGCGTGCTTCAGTTCGTCGTGCGCAGCGGCGCTAAGCAAGGCGACGCCCGCGCTGCCGAGCGCGCCGACGACCTGCCCGAGCACCGCGCACTGATCCGCACGCTGGGCGCCGCCGGCGCGGTGCTGCTGAAGAACGACGCGCCGCACGGCGCGGCCGGCGCTGACGCGTTGCTGCCGCTGGCGCCGCGGCCCGGCCAGACCATCGCGCTGATCGGCCGCGCCGCGCGGGTGCCGCAAATCATGGGCGGCGGCAGCGCGGTGGTCAACGCGCACTACCGCATCGCGCCGTATGACGCCCTGGCCGCGCGGCTGCCCGGCGTCACGCTGACCCACCACGACGGCGCCGACATCCACCGCTGGGTGCCGGTGCTGGCGCAGCCGATGGCGCTGGAGTATTTCGCCAGCGCCGATTGCAGCGGCGCCGTGGTGCACCGTGAATCGACCGTCAACAGCGAACGCATGTGGTTCGACAGCCTGCCGCCGGGGCTCAACCGGGCGTGCTTTTCGGTGCGCGCGCGGCTGCGCTTTGTGGCCGAATCGGCCGGTGAGCACCAGTTTTCGCTGATCAGCGCCGGGCGCAGCCGGGCCAGCGTCGACGGCGAGCCGCTGCTCGATGCCTGGCAACACTGGCAGCCGGGACAGCCGTATTTCGGCAATGGCTGTGACGAGGTGTTGGCCTCGCGGCGGCTCAACGCCGGCCAGGTGTGCGACATCGTGGTCGATTTCAGCAGCCAGAGCGAACCGCAACAGTTGGTGCATGCGTTGCGGCTGGGCGTGGCGCGGCGGCTCGACGCCTCCGACATAGCCGCCGCGGTCGACGCCGCGCGGCGTGCCGACTTCGCGCTGGTCTTCGCCGGGCTGAACGGCGAATGGGACGCCGAAGGGATGGACCGCAGCAGCCTGGCCTTGCCGCATCTGCAGGACGAGTTGATTGCGCGCGTTGCCGCCGCCAACCCGCGCACCGTGGTCGTGCTGCAGACCGGCTCGCCGGTGGCGCTGCCTTGGCTGGACGCGGTGCCTGCGCTGCTGCAGGCCTGGTACCCGGGGCAGGAGTGCGGCAACGCGATTGCCGACGTGCTGCTGGGCGACGCCGAGCCTGGCGGCCGGTTGGCGCAGACCTGGCCGCTGCGCCTGGCCGACGGCGTGGCCGCCGGCGACGCGCGCGCTTACCCCGGTGTCGATGGCCATGTGCGCTACGACGAAGGCGTGTTCATCGGCTACCGGCATTACCAGCGCCACGCCAAGCCGGTGCAATTCGCATTCGGCCACGGGCTGTCGTACACCCGCTTTGCGCTGTCGGCACTGCGGCTGGACCGCGACAGCCTGGCCCCGGGCGACAGCCTGGGCGTGCAGGTCACGCTGCGCAACGCCGGCGCGCGCGCCGGCAGCGAGGTGTTGCAGGTCTATGTCGCGCCACCCGCGGGCCGGCTGCCGCGCCCACCGCATGAGCTGAAGGCCTTTGCCAAGCGCGGGCTGGCCGCCGGCGCGTCGGCCGAGGTGGCGTTCACGCTGCCGATGCGCGCGTTCGCCTGCTTTGACGACTCGCGTCAGGCCTGGGTCGCCGAGGCTGGGCGTTATCAGGTGGCGGTCGGCCGGTCGTCGTCCGCATTGGACTTGTCGGTCAGCGTCGAGCTGCTTGCCGACTGGGTCCTGCCGGTGGCCGCGGCCGCTGTGCCGTTGGGCTGACGCCCAGCGCGCGCGCCTCGACAGCCCGGGGCACGCCGCCGCTGCACGGCGATAAGCGTCCACCGTCGGCTCAGCGGGCCACGTTCTGCGCCAGCATCCGAAAAACTGCGGCGATTGTTTGACGAAGCGCAGCAGGGGTATTCACGTATCGCGTCTCAAAGCGCTTTGAATAGCATTGCCGGGTATTCTTGCGCGGCCCGGAAGGGCGCGTTTTTCGTTTCCTAAAGACCGGGCAGCGGCAACCTCCCCTTGTCAGACACGCAGGTCTGCCGCAGCCGGACCGTCGGGCTGCAATGAGCACCCGTTCAACCTTCGGAGATCCAAAGCATGAGTTCAAAGCTTTCCCAACTTGCCGTGGGCGCGTTGCTGGCCTTTGCCGCCTCGACCAGCCTGCATGCAGCGACGATCACCATCTCGTGTGGATCGAACGCTGCTGACCTGGAGTACTGTGGCAAGTTTGCGGAGGAGTGGGGCAAGAAGAACGGCCACACGATCAAGATGTACTCGCCCCCGGCGAGCACCACCGACAACCTGGCGCTGCTGCGCCAGCAGTTCGCCGCCAAGTCGTCCGACCTGGACGTGATCATGATCGACGTCGTCTGGCCCGGCGTCATCAAGGACCACCTGGTTGACCTGAAGAAGTACACCAAGGGCGCCGAAGCCAAGCACTTCCCGGCCATCGTGGCCAACAACACCGTCGGCGGCAAGCTGCTCGGCATGCCCTGGTTCACCGACGCCGGCCTGCTGTTCTACCGCAAGGACTTGCTGGCCAAGTACAACCTGAAGCCGCCCGGCACCTGGGACGAACTGGCCGCCGCGGCGAAGAAAATCCAGGACGGCGAGCGTGGCGCGTCGCCTGACTTCCAGGGTTTCGTGTTCCAGGCCAAGGCCTATGAAGGCCTGACCTGCGACGCGCTGGAATGGGTCACCAGCTTTGGCGGCGGCGAAATCGTCGACAAGAACGGCAACGTGACGATCAACAACCCCGGCGCGGCCAAGGCGCTGGACACCGCGGCCAGCTGGATTGGCACCATCGCCCCGGGCGGCGTGCTGAACTACGGCGAGGAAGACTCCCGCGGCGTGTGGCAAAACGGCAAGGCCGCGTTCATGCGCAACTGGCCGTATGCCTGGTCGCTGGCGCAGGCCGCCGACAGCCCGATCAAGGGCAAGGTCGGCGTGGCCGCGCTGCCGGCCGGAACCGGTCCTGGCGCGCGCAAGGCGGCGACGTTGGGCGGCTGGCAGCTGGCGGTGCCCAAGTACTCGAAGAACGTCGACGCCGCGGCAGATCTGGTGATGTTCCTGACCAGCCACGACATCCAGAAAAAGCGCGCGGTCGGCGGCTCGTACAACCCGACCATCGTCGACCTGTACCAGGACAAGGACGTGATCGCCGCGAACCCGTTCATGGGCGAGCTGCTCGATGTCTTCAAGAACGCCGTGGCCCGCCCGGCCACCGTCACCGGCCTGAAGTACCCCGAAGTCAGCCAGGCCTTCTGGGACGCCACCCACGACGTGCTGTCGAAGAAGTCCACCGGCGCCGAAGCGGTGAAGAAACTCGAAGGCAAGCTCAAGCAGGTCAAGCGCACGGCTTGGTAATGCGGCGCTGACGTGCCGCGGCCGGGTGCGGCCGCGGCACGTCATCCCGCCTTGCGGTGCCGGTCTGGGGGAGGCTGCACTGCGACGTCCGCAATCAACGGCGAGCCAATTTGTCGCCGCAGCGGGTGTTTTTCGACTTCTTGCGAGCACACCGATGAACGACCGCACGCGCACCGCCTGGATGTTCCTGGCGCCGATGCTGTTCCTGATGCTCCTGGTGGCCGGTTGGCCATTGTTCAGGTCGATCTGGTTCAGTTTCACAGAGACCAACATCAACGACATCGCGTCGAGCAAGTTCGTCGGCATCGCGAACTACATCGGCGAGTTCGGCCTGTTCGGCAATGCCAACTACACCGAGGGCTTCTGGGCCAGCGACTGGGGCATGTCGATCCGCAACACGTTCAAGTTCTCGATCGTCTCGGTGCTGCTTGAGACGCTGTTCGGCCTGGGCGTGGCGATGCTGCTGAACCAGGACTTCAAGGGCCGCGGCATCGTGCGCACCGCGGTGCTGGTGCCGTGGGCCATTCCGACCATCGTCTCGGCCAAGATGTGGGGCTGGATGCTGCACGACCAGTTTGGCCTGATCAACCAGTTGCTGATCGACTGGGGCTTCATCTCGCAAAAGATTGCCTTTACCGCCGACCCGAACTACGCCTTGTGGACGGTGGTGGCGGTCGATGTCTGGAAGACCACGCCGTTCATGGCGCTGCTGATTCTTGCCGGGCTGCAGACGCTGCCCAAGGACTGCTACGAGGCGGCCCGGGTCGACGGCGTGCACCCACTGCGGGTGTTCTGGAAGGTCACGCTGCCGCTGGTGCGCGGGCCGCTGCTGGTGGCGATGGTGTTCCGCCTGCTCGACGCGCTGCGCATCTTCGACCTGATCTTTGTGCTGACCTCCAACAGCAGCAGCACGATCAGCATGTCCGGCTTCGTGCGCCGCGAAATGGTCGACAACGGCAACCTGGGCTTTGGCTCGGCGGCGTCGACATCGCTGACGCTGATCATCTTCCTGACCGCCGTGGTCTTCATGCGCGCGGCGCGGGTCAAACTCAATGAGGAGGCGTCGTGAACCAGCAGCGACCCTGGTGGGGCAACCTCATCCTGTACGCGGCGGCGGTGCTGATCGTCGTCGTCTCGGTCTATCCGTTTCTGTACACGGTGGCGACATCGTTCAAGACCGGCAATGCGCTGTTCGGCACCTCGTTGTGGCCGACCGAGCCGACGTGGAAGAACTATGTGCAGTTGTTTCAGGGTCGGCAGCCGTTTGGTCGGCACCTGATCAACTCGATCATGGTGGCCACGGTCACCGTGGCGCTGGCGATGTTGATGGCGGTCACCGCGTCTTACGCGCTGGGCCGCATCCAGTTCAAGGGCAAGAGCTCGCTGCTGCTGGCGATTCTGGCGGTGTCGATGTTCCCGCAGGTCGCGGTGCTGTCGGGCATGTTCGAGCTGATGCAGGCGCTCGGCCTGTACAACCGGGCGATTGGTCTGGTGGTGCCTTACACCATCTTCACGCTGCCGTTCACGGTCTGGATCCTGACCACCTTCATGCGCGGCCTGCCGAAGGAGCTGGAAGAGGCCGCGATCATGGACGGCTGCAGCCCGACACGCATCATCTTCCGCGTTTTCATGCCGCTGCTGGCGCCGGCGCTGGTCTCGACCGGGCTGCTGGCCTTCATCGGTGCGTGGAACGAGTTCCTGTTCGCGCTGACCTTTGTCTCCGACGACATGGAGCGCACGGTGCCGGTCAGCATCTCGCTGATCACCGGCGCCACCGCGTACGAGATTCCGTGGGGCAGCATCATGGCGGCGTCGGTCATCGTTACCGTACCGCTGGTGATTCTGGTGCTGATCTTCCAGCAGAAGATTGTTTCCGGCCTGACCGCTGGCGCGGTCAAGGGCTGATGGGGAACGGCGTGTCGTGGCGGCGTTCACAGCGTTCGCGCCGACCGCATGGGGACCGGCATGAGCGGCGATAAGCATCCCTGGTGGCGCGGCGGGGTGATCTACCAGATCTACCCGCGCAGCTTCCAGGACAGCAATGGCGACGGGGTGGGTGACCTGCCCGGCATCACCCGCCGGCTGGAGCACATCGCGCGGCTGGGTGCCGATGGCATCTGGCTGTCGCCATTCTTCAAGAGCCCGATGAAGGACTTCGGCTACGACATCAGCGACTACCGCGATGTCGACCCGATGTTCGGCACGCTGGCCGACTTCAAGGCGCTGGTCGAGCGTGCCCATGCGCTGGGCCTGAAGGTGATGATCGACCAGGTCTATTCGCACACCGCCGATCAGCACCCGTGGTTTGTAGAAAGCCGGTCCAGCCGCGACAACGCCAAGGCCGACTGGTACGTCTGGGCCGCGGCCAAGGACGACGGTTCGCCGCCAAACAACTGGCTGTCGATCTTTGGCGGCACGGCCTGGCAGTGGGACACGCGGCGCCGCCAGTACTACCTGCACAACTTCCTGACCAGCCAGCCCGACCTCAATTTCCATAACGCCGAAGTTCAGGACGCGGTGCTCGACAGCGTCAAGTTCTGGCTCGACCTGGGGGTCGACGGCTACCGCCTCGACGTGGTCAATTTCTACTTCCACGACAAGCGCTTGCGCGACAACCCGGCGCGCGGCGAACCCGACGGCAGCGACCCGGCAGTTCCCGCCACCAACCCCTATGGCTGGCAGTGGCACCGCCACGACAAGAGCCAGCCCGAGAACCTGGCCTTTCTGCGCCGGCTGCGCGCCTTGCTCGATCGCTACCCAGACACCACGATGGTCGGCGAAATCGGCGACGACGACGGCCTGGCGCGGGTGGCCGAGTACACCAGCGGCGGCGACAAGCTGCACATGGCGTATTGCTTTGACCTGCTGGGCACGCCGCACGATGCGCCTTACCTGCACGGCGTGTTCTCGCGCTTTGCCCAGGTGGTGGGCAGCGGCTGGCCGTGCTGGGCGATCACCAACCACGACATTCCCCGCGTCGCCACGCGCTGGGGCGGCGCCCACCCGTCGCCAGCCTTGTTGCGGCTGGCTGCTGCAATGCAGTTCAGCCTGCGCGGCTCGTCGTGCATTTACCAGGGCGACGAACTCGGCCTGCCCGAAGCCGACATCGGGTTTGACGACCTGAAGGATCCCTACGGCATCGCCATGTGGCCCGAGTTCAAAGGCCGCGACGGCTGCCGCACGCCCATGCCCTGGGAAGGCGCGGCCGCCGATCTGGGCTTTGGCAGCGGCTCGACCAAGCCCTGGCTGCCGCTGGCCGAGAGCCACCGCGCGCTGGCGGTTGACCACCAAGAGGCCGACAGCGGCGCGCTGCTGCACCACTACCGGCGCCTGCTGCGCTGGCGCCGTGCGCACCCGGCGCTGATCGACGGCGAGATGACGCTGCAGCCGCTTCACCCGCAGGTGCTGGCCTATGTGCGCCACGACGCCGAAGAACGCGTGCTGTGCGCGTTCAATCTCAGCGATCAGCCGGCCACCTGGCCAATGCCTGCGGACATTGAAGTCGCCGCGCTGCTGCCCGACAGCGGCGCCGAAGGCGCATACCTGGACGCCAACCAGCTCCGCTTCGATCCCTTTGGCGTGCTGTTCGCCCGCCTGCACATGCGCTGAAAACCCCACCACCCACGAACACGCCGCCATGTCACGCATCGACTTCAAGCAGATCTGCAAGAAATACGCGCCCGATCTGCCGTACACGATCAACAACGCCAACCTGACGATAGACCGCGGCGAGTTCTGCGTCTTTGTCGGCCCGTCGGGCTGCGGCAAGTCGACGCTGCTGCGCATGGTCGCCGGGCTGGAGGGCATCACCTCGGGCGAGATGCAAATCGGCGGCAAGCGGGTCAATGAGTTGCCGCCGGCCAAGCGCGGGGTGGCGATGGTCTTCCAGAGCTATGCGCTGTACCCGCACATGACGGTGGCCGAGAACATGGCTTTCGGCCTGCGTACCATGGGTGCCGACAACGCCGACATCGAGCGCCGGGTCAAGAAGGCGGCCGAAATCCTGCAGCTGGTGCCGTTGATGGACCGGCTGCCCAAGCAGTTGTCCGGCGGCCAGCGGCAGCGGGTGGCCATTGGCCGCGCCATCGTCAAAGAGCCCGAGGTGTTTTTGTTTGACGAGCCGCTGTCCAACCTGGATGCCGCGCTGCGCGTGCAAACCCGGCTCGAAATCGCCAAGCTGCACCACGACATCGGCAAGTCGAGCATGATTTACGTCACCCACGACCAGGTCGAGGCGATGACGCTGGCCGACAAAATCGTCTTGCTGCGCGCCGGCAAGGCGGTGCAGGACGAGGGCAGCGTGGCCCAGTACGGCTCGCCGATGGATCTGTACCACCGGCCGCAAAACCTGTTCGTCGCCGAATTCATCGGCTCGCCGAAGATGAACGTCATGCCCGGCAAGCTGGTGCGCGCCGAGCCTGACCACGCGGTGGTCGACGTCAACGGCCAGCACATCACCGCGGCGGTCGATGCGCGCGCCGCGTCGGCCGGCTCGGCGGTGTCGCTCGGCATCCGGCCCGAGCACCTGATCGAAGGCGCCAATGGCGAGGGTTCACCGCTGCCGCTCAAGCTGGAACAGATGGAGCGCCTGGGCGAAAGCTCGCTGCTGTACCTGACCGCCGGCCCCGGCACGCCGCTGGTCACGCTGCGGCTCGAAGGCGCGGCTGAAAACGTGCCAGGCAGCACGGTCACCCTGCGCCTGCGGCCGGAACACTGCCATCTGTTCGACGCCAAGGGGCAGGCCTTCAAGCGCACGGTCAAGTTGCCGGTGTAAGCCCGCTGCATGTGCTACGCGGCCGTGCGGTGGCACCCCGGCCGATGCGGTTGCGTGGCGCATGGCTGACTGACCAATCGCCAAGCAGATGGCCGCCAAGCTGCTGGTCGTCTACCACTCGCTGACCGGCGGCACGCTGCAGATGGCGCGCGCCACCGCGGCCGGCGCCCAGGCCGCCGAGCCCATGGCCACGGTGCGCCTGCTGCACGCCGATGTGGCCAGCGCCGACGACTTGCTGGCGGCCGACGGCATGGTGTTTGCCGCGCCCGAGAACCTGGGAACCATGGCCGGGCGGATGAAGGATTTCTTCGACCGCAGCTACTACCCGGCGCTGGACCGGCTGCAGGGCCGCCCGTACGCCGCGCTGGTTTGCGCCGGCAGCGACGGCCACGGTGCGGCGCGACAAATCGAACGCATCGTCACCGGCTGGCGGCTCAAGGCGGTGGCGCCGCCGTTGATCGTCTGCACCCAGGCGCAGACGCCCGAGGCCATCCTGGCGCCGAAAACCATCGCCGAGGCCGACCTGCAGCGCTGCCGCGAGCTGGGAGCGGCACTGGCCAGCGGGCTGGCGTTGGGCATCTTCTGACCATGCCCCAGGTGTCATAGCGCCCGCATAAAAAAAGTTCGCGCGGTGGCTCAAGTTTTCGCGATGGCGGCCGAAAACGGGTGGATTCGCCGAACTGTCCGCGCATGACCGAGCCTTTCCCCGCCGAACGAACGCTGGCCGATGCCGCGGCCGCCGACAACCGGCGCAACTTCTATCGCGTGCTGCATGTGCAGCCCGAGGCGCCGCTGGAAGTCATCAAGGCCAGTTGGCGCACGCTGATGAGCCGCTTGCGCCAACACCCTGACCTGGGCGGCAGCGACGTCCAGGCGCAGTTGATCAACCAGGCCTGGAGCGTGCTGTCCGATCCCCAGCGGCGCGCCGCCTATGACGAAGGCCTGCGCCGCCAGTGGCTGGCACAGCGCAACCGAGGCGCGTCACCGGCAACCCTGCGTCCCACGCCATCGACGCTGGCCAACGCCTTCACCCATGGCGTGCCGACGGTCACCACCCCGAGCAGTGCCGGCGGCAGCGTCGCCAAGATGACACGCGCCGCGCCCGCGCCCGCGGCGCCGGTGGCCGCGCGGCGGATCGCGCCGGCGTACTGTCCGCTGTGCGGCCATGCGGCGACCGGCGTGTTGCGTGTCGACAGCCGCTGCACGCGCTGCGAGGCACCGCTGGCGCCGCTGCCCGAAACCGGTCGCGCCGGCCACGAGTTGTTCGGCCGGCGAGACGCGGTGCGCCGCGACCAAAGCCATGTCGCCACCTTGCGCGTCGGCTTTCCCGCCACCCCGGTGCCGGTGCGCTGGCGTGACCTGTCGCTCAGTGGCCTGAGCCTGTACGCGACGACGCCGCTGGCGCCGGGTACCCGCATCCACGTCATCGACAGCGCGCTGGAGACGGTGGCCGAGGTGGTGCGCAGCCGGCCGCAGGGCCAGCTGCACGTGGTCCATGCGCGGCTGCTCAGTGCGCTGTTGCTGCAGGCTACCGGCGTTTTTGTCTCGGCCCAGGCGTGACGGGCAAACCTGGCGACCCGGCGTGCCGTCGCGGCGCGTCGCGCGATGCCGCTGTGGCATCATCGCCGGCCCAATTGCTGCCCGCGCCCCGACGATGGACCTGAAGCTGCCGATCATCATCCACGACGAGATGAGCGACGAAGTGATTGACGCCAATGCGGTGCTCGACCTGGCCAGCGGCGAAATCTTCCAGGTGCAATACACCGGCGCGTGGGATCTGGACAGCGACGGCTTTCCCGCCGAGCGCGAGGATTACGACTTCACCTGCGGCGTGCTGTCCAACGGCAGCAAGGAAGTCGAATTCCGGGTCGAGGTCGACGTTGTCGGCCGCAAGTACTCGATCACGCCGAGTGAACTGCTGGAACTGAAAGGCCGCGCGGCGAAGCTGTTTTCGGCGCCTCCTGGCGGCCACCCGGCACCGAGTGCCGCCGCCGCGCCACGCAAGTCGGCCGCACGGCCACGGCGTTAGGCACGCCCAGCGTGCGGCAGGCGCGCGCGCCGCGAGCAACGCGGGCGCGCAGTGGCCTGACTCAGACCCTCGGTCCCGGTAGGTCACCGTATCGGGTACGGACGTGTCCGAATCGGACGGATCCGTGCAATAGACACCCCCCAAATGTGTGGCGCGTTACGCGCCGTGACGACTGTTCGCAGTCGAGCATCGTCAGTCTCAGCCTCACTTCAGCCTTGATCTACAGCATGCCTCGGCTGGTGGCAGACGGCACGACTGAATGAGCCCCAGCGAGTGCGCGCGCCGGCGGGGACTTGTTCAGCATCACCCCACGCCGCGCTCAGCGCCTGCCCCACCGATCACTTCCGGTGCCTTCGTGCGCCTGTCCTCCGAGGAGCCTTGATGAGACAACTTTCCCGCTGGCAACACCTTGCCGCCGCCGGCCTGCTGGCCGCCGGCCTGGCCACCGGCGCGGCCGCCCAGACGACCGTACCTGCCGGACGCCTGCTGGCGTCCAACTGCTTTCAATGCCACGGCACGAATGGCAAAGGCCCAGGCTTTGACACCCTGGCCGGCAAGTCGAGCAGCGAGATCTACAAGGAGCTGCTCGAATTTCGTGCCGGCAAAGAGGGCTACGGCTTGATGGCCGTGCATGCCAAGGGCTACACCGATGCGCAACTGCGCGCGCTGTCGGCCTGGCTGTCGACGCAACGCTGAGGGAGATGACGATGAAAAGACGTGAACTCCTGGCCGCGCTGACCACCGCCGGCGTGGTCTTGCCGATGACAGGTTGGACCGACGATGACCATTACCGCAGCCGCAGATCGACCACGCCGACGCTGGCGGTGCCCACCAACCCGAAGGCGCAGGTGATCGTTGTCGGCGCCGGCATGGGCGGGGCGACGGTGGCCAAGTTCCTGCGCATGTGGGATCCCGGCATTGCGGTCACGCTGATTGACCGTGCGCCGTCGTACACCAGTTGCATCATGAGCAGCCTGGTGCTGACCGGCCAGCGCACGATGTCCAGCCTGAACTTCAGCTATGACACGTTGCGTACGCGTTATGGCATTACCGTGGTGACCGGCGAGGTGAC
>WBZS01001597.1_pt1 | contig 17228 bp, 12 predicted proteins | sample 5204201 | NCBI WGS metagenome assembly WBZS01 (sample SAMN12344357, study PRJNA552823) | activated sludge metagenome | biome: Activated sludge suspended growth; feature: Nitrification reactor; material: Wastewater; isolation source: activated sludge from nitrification reactor of wastewater...
TGATGGAACTGAAGCCGGGAATCAAGGAGAGCAAGCTGGTGCACCGTGTGCATTCGCTGGTGTTCCCATTCCGTATGGTCAAGAATGGCTTCTACCTTGGTATTGGCGGCGAACTGGTTTACTACCCGATGCTGTCAGTCGATGTGCTCAGGAAAGACCACAGCAACTGGTGGAAGTCGGCCAATCTTTGAACTTGATGCGCTCACGATCGGTTGGCCTCAGATAATCATTCCCGCGCCAACCGTATTGTTGCTTGATTCGTCGATGACGATGAATGCGCCAGTGCCGCGGTTATTGGCATAGCTGTCGGCAAAGATCGGTTGTGCCAGTTTGAAGCTGACTCGGGCGATGTCGTTCATGGCCAGCTTTTCGGCAGCCCGATGTGCCATCGTGTTGATGTCCATGCGGAAGGCGATGCCGGCCAGAACGGCCTTGCTATCGCGCGTGGTGTGCCGAATCAGGTACTTTCGGCGCGGGTCGAGCGGTAACTCCGAGAGCCAGCAGAGCATGGCGTCGATCTGCTTGGTGACGTTCGGCAGCTCGCCGGTTTTTACGATCATGTCGCCTCGCGAAATGTCAATTTCGTCTTCGAGCAGGAGTGCGACGGATTGCTCGGCGAAGGCCGACGGCAGGGACTGACCCATGACCTGAATATCCTTGACGCGCGTTTCACGACCGGCGGGCAGAACGGTCACGGCATCGCCGATGGCTATGACACCCGATTCGACGCGACCCATGAATCCGCGGTAGTCGTGCAGTTCGGGGTTGGCCGAATCCTGGGGCCGGCAAACATATTGGACGGGGAAACGAAAACTTTCCTCTTGCGCCACATGCGAAGTGGTCGCGGCTTCCAGCAATTCGATCAATGTCGGACCCTGATACCAGTCGAGCCGCTCGCCGCGGTCAACGATCATGTCGCCGTTCAACGCGGACATCGGGATGAAGCGTACATCCTCTATCCCCAGCCCGGCGGCGAAGGCCGTGTAGTCGGACCTGATCCGATCGAAGATGTCTTGAGAATAATCGACCAGATCCATCTTGTTGATGGCCACGACCACATGCGGAATGTTGACCAGATGGGTGAGGTAGGAATGGCGCCGCGTCTGCGTCAGCACGCCTTTGCGTGCGTCGATCAGGATGATGGCCAAATCGGCGGTCGAGGCGGCGGTGACCATGTTGCGCGTGTACTGTTCGTGACCCGGCGCATCGGCAATGATGTATTTCCGGGTGCCGGTCGTGAAGTAACGGTAAGCGACGTCAATGGTGATGCCCTGTTCGCGTTCGGCCTGCAGACCGTCGGTCAGCAACGAAAGATCAATGGCTTCCATGCCGCGTTTCTTCGATGTTCGCTCGATGGCGTGCAGGGTATCGGCAAGAATCGTCTTGGTGTCGAAAAGCAGGCGTCCGATCAACGTGCTTTTGCCGTCGTCGACGCTGCCGCAGGTGAGGAAGCGCAGGAGGCCGTTGTCTTGTGCTTCAACCTCAGGAATGTTTTCGATGGCGGACATCAGAAATAGCCCTCTTTCTTGCGTTGTTCCATGGACGCCTCCGAGGTCTGGTCGTCCAGACGGGTGGCGCCGCGTTCGGTAATGGTCGTCGTTGCTGTCTCGGCGATGATTTTGGCGACGGTGTCGGCATCGGATTCGACGGGTGCCGTACAGCTGATGTCGCCTACGGTGCGAAAGCGCACTCTGACATTTTCGATAATGTCTCCGGGTCTGGCTGGCGTAACGTCCGTGACCGGCAGCATGCCGCCTTGACGCCGAACGATCTGTCGCTGGTGGGCAAAATAGATCGACGGCAGTTCGAGATTTTCACGCTCGATGTATTGCCAAACGTCGAATTCGGTCCAGTTCGAAATCGGGAACACGCGGATGTTCTCCCCCTTGAAACTGCGGGCGTTGTACAAGTCCCACAATTCGGGTCGCTGGTTTTTCGGATCCCACTGGCCAAATTCGTCACGAAAAGAAAAGATGCGTTCCTTGGCACGTGCCTTTTCCTCGTCACGGCGAGCACCGCCGATGCAGGCGTCGAAACCGAATTCTTCAATGGCTTCCAGTAGCGTAACCGACTGGTGCTTGTTGCGCGACTCCTCTGCAGATTTGAGAACAACCGTACCGCGCGCCATCGAATCTTCAACCGAGCGGACGATCAGGCGCTCATTAAGTTCGGCGGCACGTTTGTCGCGAAAATCGATGACTTCCCTGTAGTTGTGGCCGGTGTCGATGTGCATCAGCGGGAAGGGGAATTTTCCCGGTCGGAAGGCCTTTTCCGCGATGCGCAACATGCAGATTGAATCTTTCCCACCGGAAAAGAGCAACACCGGATTGCTGCACTGGCCGGCCACCTCACGCATGATGTGAATGCCCTCGGACTCGAGCCAGTCGAGATGCGAGAGGGTTTGTTTGGTCAGAGTGGTCATTATTTAACTTTCGAAAACGCTTTCATGCTTTCTTCACATGCAATCCACATTCTTTGGATTCGGGTTGTTCCCACCACCAGCGTCCTGAGCGGACATCTTCACCAGGGGTGATGGCGCGCGTACAGGGCGCGCAGCCTATGCTCGGATAGAACCTGTCATGCAGGGCGTTGTACGGAACCTTGTTGAGCTTGACATAGGCCCACACTTCCTTTTCCGTCCAGTCAGACAAGGGATTGAATTTCTCAAGTCCATTGCCTTCGTCATACACTCGTATCGGCAAGCCTTCACGCGTTGCCGACTGCTGCGCACGCATGCCGGTAATCCAGGCTTTCTTTCCAGCCAGCGCACGCTGCAGCGGTTCAACCTTGCGAGCGTGGCAGCAGCCCTTGCGCAGTTCAACCGACTCGTAGAAGGCGTTGATGCCGTTCTCGCGCGTATAGGCTTCAACCAGATCGTGGCGCGGATAATACAGCTTGAGCGTTAAACCGTAATGCTCTTTGACTTCGGCAATCAGGGCGTAGGTTTCCAGCGGAAGACGGCCGGTATCGAGCGAGAACGATTCGATGTCCACGTTGCCGCCGACGATGAGGTCGGTCAGGACCATATCCTCAGCGCCCAGACTGTTGGCAAAGACCGCCGGTGAGAATTCTTCCGAAATCTGACGCAGCAGGCTGCGGACAGCCGCTGTTTTGACGGCGAGCGCGTCGATCAGCGCAGGGTCATTGAGATTGACGTTGATGGCCATGGTTATCCTTCAGGCGGTCCGGCGACGGAAGAGCGGCTGTGGCTGGTCGACCGCGGCCTGGTAAGTCTCGCTGAAGACGCGCAGGCCGGACAATGCGGCTTCGATATCCTTGCCCTCGCGCAGCGCGAAGGCGTCAATGCCACAGCGCTTCATATAGAACAGTTGGTCTTGCAGCACGTCTCCGATCGCGCGGATTTCACCGCGGTAGGCATAACGCTCTCGCAGCAATCGGGCCGTTGAATAAGCACGGCCATCGGTGAACTTCGGAAAGTTGAGGCCGATGACGACAAAGTGTTCGAGATCACCGGCAATGGCCTCCACGTCCTCGTGGCTGTCCAGCCAGACGCCGGGCCGTTTGCCTCGCGAGAGGATTTCCGCCTTGCGTTCCAACCATGCCGTCATCGGCACCATGATGTTCCCGTCGGGCCAGGCCAGCGATGCCGCTGTTTGTTCGCCATCCAGTTTGAGTATCTGCCAGTCATCATCGATGATTTGGCCATTCTTGATGATCTTAGGCATTGACGACTTCCGTAAGATTTTCGCTGGCATCCGCTTTTGCCGGCTTGCGCTTGTCCCGACCGGCGTAGGCGCGCTGCTTGAAGGGCTCAATACCGATGCGTTGCAGCGTGTCGATAAAACGCTCGCTCGGCGTGCGTTGTTCGGTGTAGACCGTGATCAGCGCGGCGATCACCAACGGCACTTCGTCGGCATAGAAGGACGGGCCGATCACCTTGCCTATCGCGGTCGCGTTGCCTTGTTGGCCGCCGACGGTGATCTGGTACCACTCTTCACCGTTCTTATCGACTCCGAGGACGCCGATGTTGGCGACATGATGGTGGCCGCAGGAGTTCATGCAACCCGAGATGTTGAGCGAGATATCGCCAATGTCGTAGAGGTAGTCCAGATCGTCGAACTTGCTCTGAATCGCCTCGGCAATCGGCACCGAGCGGGCGTTGGCCAGCGCGCAAAGATCGCCGCCGGGGCAGCAGATCATGTCGGTGAGCAGGCCGATATTCGGCGTGGCCAACCCGTTGGCGCGGGAGATTTTCCATATCTCATGCAGATCGCGCTTCCTGATGTCGGACAGCACCACGTTCTGTTCGTGGGTGACGCGCAGTTCGCCAAAACTGAAACGGTCCGCCAGATCGGCAATCACTTCCATCTGCAAGTCGCTAATGTCGCCCGGTGCAAAACCCGGCGCCTTGAGCGATAGCGTAACGGCGGCATAGCCCGGCACTTTGTGCGCATGCGCGCAACGCTTGGCCCAGCTGGCAAAGGCCTTGTCTTCTTTCAGGTGAGCAGCGTAAGAGAAATCATCCTGCGGCAGATGCTCATACTCAGGGGCGGTAAAATGTCGTGCAACACGCTCGAACTCGGCGTCGGTCAGCGTCGTGGCCCCGTCTTTCAGGTGCGACCACTCGGCCTCGACCTGACGCGTAAATTCTTCGACTCCCAGCGCGTTGACGAGTATCTTGATGCGTGCCTTGTACATGTTGTCGCGCCGACCATAGCGGTTGTACACACGCAGCACGGCGTCGAGATACGAGAGTAGATGCTTCCGCGGTAGAAACTCGCGAATGACTTTGCCGATCACCGGGGTGCGGCCGAGGCCGCCACCGACAAATACCCGGACACCGATCTCGCCGGCATCGTTGTTGACGATTTCCAGCCCCACATCGTGGGCGCGAATCACGGCACGGTCTTCTCTGGCCGCATTGACGGCGATCTTGAACTTGCGGGGCAGAAATGCAAACTCGGGGTGGAAGGTCGACCACTGACGAAGCACTTCGCAATAGGGGCGCGGGTCGGTCAGTTCGTCCGGTGCAATCCCGGCAAATTGGTCGGTCGTGATATTGCGGATGCAATTGCCGGAGGTCTGTACGGCATGCATCTCGACACTCGCCAGTTCGCCAAGAATTTCCGGCGTCTCTTCAAACTTGGGCCAGTTGAGTTGCATATTCTGTCGTGTCGTGAAGTGGCCGACGCTGCGGTCATAGCGGCGAGAAATCTCGGCCAACTTGCGCAGTTGCGCCGAAGAGAGCATGCCGTAGGGAATGGCAATGCGCAGCATCGGGCCGTGACGCTGGATATAGAGGCCGTTTTGCAGGCGCAAGGGGCGAAGCTCATCTTCGGAAAGAGTGCCCGCCCGATGGCGGTCGATCTGGCCGCGATATTGCGCGACGCGTTCGTCGATGATCTTCTGGTCAATGCTATCGTAGCGATACATGCCTCGCTCCTAGAAATTCAAACCGTGTTACAAGGTAATCAGTTTTCCGCCGATCAGCACCAGCATGCCGGCGAGGATACGTCGCAAAAATCGATCCGGTACTTTGGCTGAAGCATGGCTGCCGATCCAGATTCCGGGCAGCGAGCCGATCAGGAGACTGCCGAGTAGCGACCAATCGACACTGCCAAGCGCCCAGTGACCCAGTCCGGCGATCAGCGTTAGCGGTACGGCATGGGCCAGGTCGCTCCCGACAATGCGGATGGTTGGCAGCTTCGGATAGAGGAAGAACAGTGCGGCAACCCCCAGAGCACCCGCGCCAACCGAAGAAATCGTGACAAGTATACCGAGCAAAATACCGATTGCCACGGTAATCTCTGACTGATAGCGCGTATGTGCGCTGTCGTCGGCATGTTTCAGCGCATAACGCTGCAAGTGCTGGCGGAAAATGATGGCGCAGGCGGTCAGCAACAAAGCCACGCCGAGTGAAACCGAAATGATGTGGGTGACCGCAGCACTTTGCTTCGGCAGGTGCGACAACGCCCACACCGTCAGCAATGAGGCGGGAATGCTGCCGCTGGCCAGCAGTCCGGTAATACGCCAATCGACATGCCCTTTCCTGGCGTGGACCGTGGTGCCGCCGGCTTTGGTGATTGCCGCATACAGCAGATCGGTGCCGACGGCGGTTGCCGGGTGGATGCCAAAAAGCAGCACCAGCAGCGGCGTCATGAGCGAGCCGCCGCCAACGCCGGTAAGTCCGACGATGGCGCCAACAACAAAGCCCGATAAGGTGTAGAGCCAATCCATGGGGTGCTCGAATGAGAAGATGAGGCATGTTATCAGCCGACGACTTGATTGAAAAAGAATATTCAGTTAGATTCTTAGAACTATTGGTTATTAAGAGATCAGATGAAGCTGCAACAACTCCGTTATCTTGTTGAAGTCGGTCGCTGCGGCCTGAACGTCTCTGAAGCGGCCGAGTTGCTTTGCACGTCGCAACCGGGGGTGTCCAAGCAGATCAAGCTGCTTGAAGACGAGCTGAAGGTTGTCGTTTTCGAGCGGAGCGGCAAACGCCTGTCGGCAGTAACGGAGCCGGGCAAGCGCGTGCTCGAAATCGCCGATCGCATCCTGCGCGATGTCGATAACATCAAGCGTGTGGGCGAGGAATTCGCCGGTGGCGATTCCGGCAGCCTGGTCATTGCCACGACGCACACGCAGGCGCGCTATGCCTTGCCGTCCGTGGTCATCCGTTTCATCGAGCGTCATCCGAAGGTCCGCTTGTCGATGCATCAGGGCAGCCCGACGCAGATCGCCGAATGGACGATCAAGGGTGAAGCGGACATCGCCATTGCCACCGAGGCGCTCGACCAGTATCCGCAACTGGTTATGCTTCCCTGTTACCAGTGGGGGCACTGCGTGATCGCTCCGGACGGGCATCCGATTCTTGGCCAAGAAACTGTGACGCTGACCGAACTGGCCAACTGGCCGCTGATCACCTATGATCCGGCATTTGCCGGCCGTTCACGCATCAACAAGGCATTCGAGCGCGCACAATTGACGCCGAATGTCGTGCTGGCGGCGATCGACGCTGACGTCATCAAGACTTATGTGAGTCTCGGTTTGGGATTGGGCATCATTGCCAGCATGGCGTATGACCCGGTACGCGATCTCGGCCTTCAGGCGGTCGATGTCGCTCATCTTTTCGGCTCGAACACCACGCGCATCGGCTTGCGTCGGGGAAACTACCTGCGTCAGTACGAATACGATTTCATCGCGCTGTTTGCGTCGCAGCTCTCAAAGCGAGCCGTCGACATGGCCATGACCGGCACAGGAGAAGGGAATGAATACCAACTTTGATCCAGCGGGTTCGCCAACCCATGGCGTGCTGACACGTATCCTCAGCGTGCTTGTCGGCGTGGTCGTGCTGACAGCGGCCTTCATGTTTTCACTGGTCATCTTCGCCGTGGTGGCGGTGGCCGGACTGATATTCGGGTTCTATTTTTGGTGGAAAACCAGGGAATTGCGGCGGCAGATGCGCGAGCAGGCCGCTGAGCAGACGGGCGGACGATACGCCGAGCCGGCGGAAGCCGGATCGGGCGCCGAGGGTGAAATCATCGAGGGCGAGGCGGTACGCGTCGCAGAGGTTCGGGATCGCCCTGCCGGTTATGGCCAGTGAACGAGAGGCCAAGCCACTCAGCGGTGAAAGACAACTCCGGACGCCGTTAGGCCGACGACACCACCCGGTTGCGACCGCCTTCCTTGGCCTGATACAGGGCAAGATCCGCCGCCTGTATCAGCGCCAGGCTGTCGGTTTCGTGGCCGCGGGTTACCGCGACACCGACACTCAGGGTGACGGGTATGCGCTGCGCTTCCCACAGAAAAGCGGTTTTTTCGACCAGCGTGCGAATCCGTTCGCCGATCTGCAAAGCGATACGCTGGTTGGCGTTGGTCAGAACGGCGGCGAACTCCTCGCCACCGTAGCGGAATATCATGTCTTCGGAGCGCGATGTGTTTCTCAAGACTTCTGCCAACTGGCGCAGTACCTCATCGCCGGCCGCATGGCCAAAGTTGTCGTTTATGCGCTTGAAGTGATCGATATCAAGCATTAGGCAGGCCAGCGGCGCACCGCTGGACTGGGCAAAAACCCACTCCGAAGCGAGAAAGTCCAGCCCCTTCCGGCGGTTGGGAAGCTGCGTCAGCGTATCGGTCAGCGCATCCTGAAGCAGCCTTTTCTGCGTCACGGCAAACTCGTCGGTCGAGCGCATGATGCCGAGGCGTTCGCGCTGCATTTCATCCTTGAGTATCTGCATTCGCGTCGCCGTGTTGATATGAACGCGCAGGGTTTCCATGTTCACGGGCTTGACCAGCACATCATCTGCGCCTGCAGCGATGGCCTCAAGAATTCGACTTTCGTTCTCCGGCGTGGCCAGCAGCAACACATAACAATCCTTGCCTTTCTGAGCCAAACGGAGGTTGCGACAGAAATCGGTCGCTTTCAGGCTGGGCATCGACAAATCGGCAACAATGATCTGCGCCGGGCGGCGCAGCACCTGCGCCAGGCCTTCCGCCGAATCGACGACCAGGACGGGCTGGTGGCCAAGCTCCTCGATCTGCTGCATCAGCGGTGCGAGATCCGGCGCCGGGATGCCGATCAACTGAACATGCAGGCAAGGCGTTCGCGCCCGACGGTTTTCGCTATCGGGCACCGTACCCATCCGGCGCATCGGAGGGGTTGCCGCCAGAATTTCGGCGAAGGGGGGAATATCCTGGGTGCGAACTTTCAGTTTGGCACCCCATTCACGCCAGCGCTCGACCATGCGATCGACCAAGGCATTGAGCGCGACGCCGCCGATGCCAAGACGTGCCGCGCGAGCCAGAAGCGCCGGCAGCAGACTCCAGCGCGATTCCTCATCGACCATGCACAGGTGCGCCAGTGCGCTGGCAAAACTCAGGGATAGCGTTAAGGTGTGGACCCGGGAGCCATCGTCAAAACCCGCCGCATCGGGGTTTTCATGGTGGAAAGCGGCCATCACAAGCACTTCGGGAAGTCCCCATTCCCCTAGCAAGGTGGCAGCCAGTTCATGGTGGTCCAAGCCAAAGCGCTCCTGCTCCAGCGGCGCCGTTTCGAGCCCCTGCTCACGAGCGAGCACCAGGACATCGGAATATTCATCGGGAAAGAGAGAGGCCAGCGCCAGCTCGCCCACTCGGGCCAGCAGTCCGATAGTGAAAATTTCTTCGCTGGCGATCTGGGCGAAGTGGGCGAGCTCCTGACAGGCGATACCGGTCGCCAAGGAGTGCCCCCAGAAAACTTCATAATCGAAGGCCGTGCACGACCCACTCTTGTGGCTGTGCATGACCGAGAGGCCAATCACCAGATCGCGTACGCGAAACGAACCCAAGGCGACGATCCCGCGTTGCAGGGAAACAATCGGTCGCGAGCGGCCAAAAGCGGCTGCATTGGCAAAATACAGAATGCGTCCAGCGATCGCCGGGTCGGACTGGACGAGCTGGACCAGTTCGCCAATGCGGAAATCATCCCGCTGCAACAGGCGGATGATCGACAAGGCAACGCCCTTGGGCGAGGGCAGCTTTCCCGTCGCCTTCAGCGCCGCATAACGATCAGGGTCGACAAAACGCATTGGAGACAATCTCCGGTCAGTGGCCCATCATAAACCCAACGACACCTCGCCGGTCATCCCGCCTGTCGTGAGAATTGCACCGCACACGCCACGCCCATTAGCGAAATCTAATCGCGGTGGTCAGATAAATACCGACAAAGATCATGGCAATGCCGATGAAATGGTAAATCTGCGGTACCTCGTCGAGGAAGGCGGCCGAAAGCAGGGTGCCGAACACCGGCATCAGGTGGATAAAAAGGCTGGCCTTGCTGGCACCAACTTCGCCGACGGCGCGGTTGTAGAAAATGTAGCCGAGAAAACCTGGGAAAACGCCCGTGTAGGCGATGACGGCCAGCGATTTTGGAGTGACGTGAATCAGGCGGCCTTGGGCGATTTCCCAGGCGTAGGCGGGCGCCAGTGCCACCAGGCCGATGCCGATCAGGGCAGCCAGCAGAAGCATCGGATCGACGCCGGCCGGGCGCCATTGCAATCCGATGGTGTAGAGAGCCCAGACGAATACGGCGCAGAGCATCCACAGATCGCCAATGTTGGGCGCCAGCCCGGCAAACGTGGATACCGTGCCGCGTGCAACGATGATCATCACGCCCAGCAGCGATGTAAGCACGCCCAGCCATTCGATGCCGCGCAACTGTTTTTTCAGGAATATCCAGGAGAGCGTGATGGTGGCGATCGGGATGAACGAATTGAGCAGGACGGCGTTGGTCGCCGCCGTATATTGCAGCGCAACGTAGGCCAGCGTGTTGTAGCCGCCCACGCCGAGCAGCCCAAGAATGACGATGGCCGGCCAGCCGCGCCTGAGCAGCGGCCATTGTCCGCGCAGGTGAGGCAGCGCCAGCGGCAGGGTGAGCGCCAGGGCGATGGCCCAGCGCCAGAAGGCCAGCGAGAGTGGCGGCACGTCGCCACGGATCGCGCGGCCGAGCACCATGTTGATCGACCAGAACAGCGACGTCAGGGTAAGCAGAAGATACGGATGATGAAATCGTTTGAGCATGGGGTCGACGTTGCCGGTTGTCGGAGTCAGCGGGCATTATGCACGCGACTTGCGGGCTTGGTTTTCGGCGTGTGGTTTATTTCCCTCAGAATAGCCAACGCCATCGTTCGAAATAGGTCACCAAAGTGGTGCAAAACGCATTCTGATCGTACACTCCGCGGACAGGCTCCAATTGTTCCAATTCACCGAGGCGTCAGGCCATGCGCGCGATATCGTCAAGCACCATCGTCACCGACCCCTACCGTGCCGGCATTGCCTTGGGCGAGTCGCTGGCGTCGATGCCCCCGGAGGTTGTCTTTCTTTTCTCTTCGATAGATTACTCGGTACCTGAGTTGCTGGAGGGGCTGCATGACGCGCTGGATCGTGACGATGTCATTGTTGTTGGTAATAGCGGTAATGGATTCTATGAGACGACATTTTCTTCCGATCGTGGTGCGGCTGTCCTCGGCCTGAGTTCCGACGGGCAGGTGCGCTGGCGGCTGGCGTATGCCGAACGACTGCACGAGAATCTGGATGGCAAGCTGGAAGAACTGATGGCCAAGCTCTCGGCCGATGGGGAAACGCCCTGCCTGGGGTACCTGGTGTCCGATTTTAGGGTCGATGCCAGCCGGGTCGAAGCCGTGCTGCGCGACAGCGTCGGTTTCCCTGTCGTCGGTGGCCTGGCCGCTGACGATTACTTGATGCAGAGCAGCTATATTTACGTCAATCGTGAAGTCCTCAGCGATGCGCTCGTCGTGCTGGCGGCCTGCGGCGATCTGCGTTTTTCGATCCGTGTCGGCAATTCGTTGCAGGCCATCGGCCGTAGCGGGCGGATCGATGCGATCGAGGGCACCCAGTTGCATCGCGTCGACGGCCTCACTGCCAAGGAGTTTATCGAACGCGAGACCGGCAGGACTGTGTTGCAGACGGACCGCGGAACCCTTTCCTTGCTGGTTAACGATGCCGAGGTCTCCGAGGAAAAGTGCTTGCGCTCGATTATTCCGGACTTGTTGGATACGGGGGGATCGCTCGGTCTGTTTGGCGGCATTCCCAGAGGCCATTCGGTGCAGGTGTGTCTGGCCCGACCGGAGGATATGGTCGCGGAGGTTCGCACCATTGCCGAAGCGGCAAGCGCTAGTGGAAAGGGCGCGGCGGCCGCGCTGGTGATCAGTTGTTCCGGTCGGAAGGTGCTCCTCGGCGAGCAGATCAAGCACGAGACCAGCGCGTTGACCGAGGCCTTTGCGCCGGATCTGCCCCTGGCCGGGTTCACGTCATTCGGCGAAATCGCCCCGTTGCGTCGTGCTGACGGTTATACACGCAACCTGTTCCACAATATGACCTACGTGTTGCTGGTGATCGAGCGGTGAACACGTGAGCATGCGTTATCTGAGCATGATCGGCGAACCGCCGGCAGGTTTTGTCGGGGGGGCCGTCGGCAAGCGCGAGTTGCTCTCCGGGACCGTGGTCTTGCTCGCGGCGGACTGTGAATCGGCCTATGCGTTGCTGCCAGACTTCCGGACCCGGGTCGAGGGCGTGGTGCTCACCTTTGGCAGCCCGGCGGCGGCGCGCGTTGGCCCACTGCTTTGGCATATCAGTCTTTCGCGCGAAGCACTCCTGCAGGGCGGAGAATTCCTGACCGTGGCGCTCGAAGCCATAGGTTTGGCCAGCGTGGCGGACGATCAGGCAAGACACGCGAAACATGCTGAAGAACGGTTGCGTTCCGACCACGAGGTGCGTCGTCGAGACTATCTGCGCGTCACCGAAGCGCTCCAGAATCAGGTGGGACTGGTGACTGCCAGCGAGCGCAAGCTCAGTGCCATTCTCGAAAGCGTCGATGCCTGTATCTACCTCAAGGACTGCAGGGGGCGCTACTTTTTCGCCAACCGCTCGGCGCGTGCCATGTGGCAACTTGAAATGGAAGACATCGCCGGTCTTGGCGATGAGATGATCTTCGACGCGGAAACGGTCGCCATCATCAGGCGCAGTGACCGCCGGGTTCTCGAAGAGGGTGAAACAATCCGCTCGGAGGAAGCCATCGCGTTCTCCGGCAACGGGAAGAAGGCTGTCTTTCAGACAACCAAGCTGCCGCTTCGTCGCGAGAGCGGCCAGATTTATGCCCTCTGCGGAATTTCGACTGACATTACAGATCGCAAGCAGGCCGAAGAAGAATTGCGCGCGAGCGAGGCCCGCCTCTTCACCATCCTGGAGAACGTCGATGCCTGCATATACCTCAAAGATACGGAAGGAAGGTACTTGTTTGCCAACCGCGCAGTGCGGGAATTATGGCAAATCGAGGATATGGCCGATATCGTCGGATTTGGTGATGAAAAATTCTTTGATGAATCCACGTCGATCAACATCCGGGGCAATGATAGCCGGGTGCTGGAAAGCGGCGAAACCGTAAGGACTGAAGAGACAAATACCGTTGCCTCTTCCGGAAAGATAGCGACCTATCATTCCACCAAGCTGCCGCTTCGCCGTCAGGACGGCAGCATATATGCCTTATGCGGAATTTCGACTGACATCACCGCTATCAAGGAGCATGCCAGGCAACTCGAGCAACTCGCGCACTACGATGCGCTGACCACGCTACCCAACCGCACGCTTCTGGCCGATCGCTTGCAACAGGCCATGGTTCAAGCGCTGCGTCGTAGACAACCGCTGGCGGTAGCGTATCTTGACCTCGATGGCTTCAAAGCCATCAATGACAATCACGGACACGATGCCGGCGACCAGTTGTTGATCGCGCTGTCCCGCCGCATGAAAAACGCCCTGCGCGAGGGCGACACGCTGGCGCGCTTGGGTGGCGACGAGTTCGTCGCCGTATTGCTGGACCTGCCCGACGTGGCCGACAGCGTTCAGTTGCTGACGCGACTGCTCGAGGCGGCCGCCCAGCCGGAACAAGTTGGCGATCTGGTGTTGCAGATTTCGGCGAGCCTGGGCGTCACCACCTATCCGCAGGCCGAAGAAGTCGATGCGGAGCAATTGCTGCGCCAGGCGGATCAAGCCATGTATCAGGCCAAGCTGGCGGGCAAGAACCGTTTTCATATCTTCGATGCTGAGCAAGATCGCAATGCCCGCGGGCGCCATGAAAGTTTGGAGCACATTCGCCGTGCCCTACTTGAACACGAATTCGTACTCCATTACCAGCCCAAGGTGAATATGCGTACGGGTCAGGTGATCGGCGCCGAAGCCCTCATTCGCTGGCAGCATCCGGAACGAGGGTTACTGTCGCCGGCGGTATTCCTGCCGGTAATCGAAGATCACCCGCTGGCCGTTGCCGTCGGGGAATGGGTCATCGATACGGCACTGACTCAGATGGAGCGTTGGCAGGTGGCAGGATGGCATGTCCCGGTTAGCGTCAATGTCGGCGCACGTCAGTTGCAACAGGCGGATTTCGTTGATCGGCTCGGCATCCTCTTGTCCGCCCATCCGGCAGTCCGTCCGGGCGATCTGGAAATGGAAGTGCTGGAAACCAGTGCGCTCGAAGACATCAAGCGCGTTTCCGATGTAATTGAATCCTGCCGGCAGATCGGGGTAAGTTTTGCTCTGGACGATTTCGGCACCGGCTACTCATCGCTGACTTACCTGAAGCGACTGGCGGTCGACCAGCTCAAGATCGACCAGAGCTTCGTTCGCGACATGCTCGATGATCCGGACGACCTGGCCATACTGCAGGCCGTGCTGGGTCTGGCCACTGCCTTTCGACGCCAGGTCATCGCCGAAGGGGTGGAAAGCGTGAATCACGGCACCATGTTGCTGCAGCTAGGCTGTGAGCTTGCCCAGGGCTACGGCATTGCCCGCCCCATGCCGGCCGCCGATTTCCCGGCCTGGATGGCCACCTGGCGTCCGGATACTGTCTGGAGCACCCTGCTTGCCGTAAGTGGCGACGATTTGCCCTTGATTTTTTCCGATGTTGAACACCGTGCCTGGATCATTGCCGTTGAGGCTTTCCTCAAGGGGGAACGCAAAGTTTTGCCCCTGGTACACCACCAGTGCCGCTTCAGTTCCTGGCTGGAGAATGGGGGCCAGGCAAGGCATGGCCAACAGGCTGCCTTCCACGCCGTCCAGAGCTTGCATCGCGAGCTGCACGCGCTCGCGGTCGATCTGTGCGAACTCCATGCCAGCGATCGAACGCTGCAAGCACTGACACGACTCGATGAACTCCATGCCTTGCGCGATGAATTCCTAGTGCAGTTGAAGGCGCTGGTTCGGGGCGTGCCACCGTCCTGAATCTGCCGATCCTGTTCCCGAGCAGCGTGAATCGTAGCTTGAACAGGGTGCTTGGGGCCGGACTAATGCGGTCGCGTGAGCAGTCAGGGGTTGTCAAGCCGAAAAGAACCGGTGATAAAATCCGCCGATTGAATTCTCTGTCGCACGATCAAAGCAAACAAGATGACGCCCTTGAACCCAAACGCTCCCGGATTTATCGAAGGCAACCCGGTGGCGACGTTTATCCTTGACCAAGCACATCGGGTGGTTAGCTGGAACAGAGCCTGTGAGGTCCTGACCGGGATTCCTGCGTCGAGCCTGATCGGCACCACCGAACAGTGGCGCGCCTTCTATCCGTCCAAACGCCCCGTCATGGCCGACCTGATCCTCGACGGCCTTAACGAGGACGATTTGCGTTATTTCTACCAGGAAAAATTTCACCCCTCCACGCTGATTCCGGGCGCCTGCGAAGCGGAGGACTTCTTCCCAGATTTCGGCAATGGCGGCTGCTGGCTGTTTTTTACGGCGGCGCCGATTCGCGATGCCGAGGGGAACGTCATCGGGGCGATCGAAACGCTCCAGGATTTCACTGAAAGGCGCAAAGCCGAGGCGGCACTCCGGGAAAGGGAAGCGCTGTTGGCGCAGATCCTCCAGAGCACCTCCGTCGCCACCGTTGTCATCGACCAGGCGCATCAGATCACTCACTGGAACAAGGCGTGTGAAGCCCTGACCGGGCAGCAGGCGGAAAGCGCCATGGTCACTCGCGACCACTGGCGTCCGCCGAGCCCCGACGCCAGGCCCTTCCTGTCCGACCTGGTCCTGGAGGGGAAAATCGAAGACGATTTTCATCGCTACTTTTGCGGGGATCTGCGCCAGTCTTCGCTCATTGAAGGCGCATTCGAAACCGAAGCGTACTGGAAGAATCTCAATGGGGAAGACAAGTGGCTGTATCTGACCGCGGCGCCGCTGATCAGTAGCGACGGCGAACTCATCGGCGCCATCGAAACCATGCAGGACGTCACTGAACGCCGCTTGGCCGAGGAATCCTTGCGCCAGAGCGAGGAACGTTACCGCGAACTGAGTATCACCGATGAATTGAGCAAGCTCTATAACACCCGTCATTTCAGCGTGATGGTCGGCAAGGAAATCGACCGGGCGGAACGCTATCGGCGGCCCCTGACGCTGCTCATTGCCGACGTGGATAATTTCAAAACGATCAACGATACCTACGGTCATGCCGAGGGCGACCGGGTCTTGATGGCCTTGTCCGAAGTTATCCGGACCTCCCTGCGGACGACGGACTCCGCCTACCGTTACGGCGGTGAGGAATTTGCCGTGCTGATGCCCGAAGTTGCGGTTCAGGATGGCGCCAGGCTGGCGGAGCGGGTGCGCACCCGGTTTGCCGAAAGGCTGTTCGAGATGCCAGGCCAGACCATCGTGCACGCAACCGTCAGCATTGGCGTAACGCAATTCCAGCCGGGAGACGACACCAAGAGCTTCTTCTGTCGCGCCGATGACGGAATGTATCAAGCCAAACGCCGCGGCAAGGACCGCGTGGTGATCGTCGAACCGCCCAGCGGTCCGTAGCGGAGTTGATTGATCCTGTCTCTGCGCATGCCCCGATCCTGAGGGTGCTGTCCCCGCTGGCCCGTCCGGCGGAAAGCTTATAATGGCGCCATGGTTTCCGTTGTTCATTCCGTCGCCGCACAAAGCGACTTAACACACTCCCTACAGACCTTATGTGATGGCCTGTCCCCTTCGGAGAAGGAGAAGCTTCGTCGCGCCGCCGAGTTTGCCCAGTCGGTCTACGCGGATCGCATTCTGGGCAGCGGCGAAGGCGTCTGGCAACATGCTCTGGGAATGGCGCTCATTCTAGTCGGGCTGAAACTCGACGCCGAAAGCCGTATTGCGGCCCTGCTTTTTGCTGTGCCCACTTACGACGAGCAGGGTATCGCGCAGGTCGATGAGCGCTTTGGCGCGGCCGTTGCACATCTGGTCGGTGGCGTATCCCGGCTGAATAGCTTGCGCCCGGTCGCCCGAGGTTTTGTTGCCTATTCCCTGGAAAACAAGGATCGCGACCCGATTGAATTGCGCGCACAGATCGAAATCCTGCGCAAGATGCTGCTGGCCATGGTCGAGGATATCCGCGTCGTACTGCTCCGGCTGGCTTCGCGGACCCAGACCCTGCGCTACTATGCCACCGTACGCGATGATCTTCGGGTTCAGGTGGCACATGAGACGCTGGACCTTTACTCGCCTTTGGCCAATCGCCTGGGGGTGTGGGAGCTGAAGTGGGAATTGGAGGATCTTTCGTTCCGCTTTATCCATCCCGATCTTTATAAAAAAATAGCCGATCATCTCGATCAGACGCGTGTCGAGCGGGAACAATTCATCACCGAGGCGGTGGCCAGTTTGACGCGCGAACTGGCGACGGTGGGCATCAAGGATGCGGAAATATACGGCCGGCCAAAGCATATCTACAGCATCTGGAACAAGATGCGAAAGACATCTCTGGG
>WBZS01001599.1_pt1 | contig 17212 bp, 14 predicted proteins | sample 5204201 | NCBI WGS metagenome assembly WBZS01 (sample SAMN12344357, study PRJNA552823) | activated sludge metagenome | biome: Activated sludge suspended growth; feature: Nitrification reactor; material: Wastewater; isolation source: activated sludge from nitrification reactor of wastewater...
ATAATGTAATGAATCGTGAGGCGAGCGGTTGTGTTGGCGCACTGGAGGAGATGTCCTCACGCACTGTTATTCCTCTGTCTCTTGGCGCGGATCTCACTTCCTCTGCTTCGGTCACTGTGTTTCCATCGCTGATCAATGTTGGATTCAGTATCAAGCTTAGCCGTGTAGGGCACTTGTCGTAGGACTGAGCGGATGTTTCTTCATGTAATCTTGTTATGAATACTGGAATATGATATCCATCTTCAGTGGAGAATTTCGATTGAACGCTGAACATGTTGTTCATTCGGGACGAGCCATCGATCGACAAAGGGATGTTGTCCAAAACAGTTGTGTTCGAGGTTCCGTTCCAATGATGATCTGATGCCCCATAGGTTACCCCACTTGCATTCGTCATTGTTCTGGAGATGACCAAGGAAGATGTTTGCGCACCCGCCATGACCGTGGTCTCATAGAATTGATTGAATATCGTGGCAAGTTGCTGATCATCCCCGAGCAACATTTGCAGTTCATCAGAGGTGGTGGATCCAGTCAAGTAACCGATGAAGTCATTGATGATGACTTGATTGCTGGGGTCGTTCAGAAAGGACCTGACATTGAATCTGGTCACCATGCCACCACCTAATGTGTTGCCATACACGTAGTAGCCATTGAACGTCTTAAGGTCCGTTCTGAATGGAACGGACGAAGCGCTGAAGGCCCTATTCAAGCGTATGCGATGGTATTGCATTACTTATGGATGTCGATTTTCAACAACTTCGCCTTTGATACAATACTGTTCAAAATGACCTGTGATGTCTCTATGTCATCGACTGTCACTTGCCCACCATCAGGCCCTGTCCACGGAAGCTCGTTTTTTCCAATATAGTCATACCATTCCCTGACCTCATCGTTCGTAAATCCTTGTATGTCATTGCGTTTGGATAATATGAAGTTGACCATGGCATCGGTCAGTTCTGATCCATGGTTTACCTTGTTCTTCACGATATCATCAAAGAACTTGTATTCCAAGTAAAAAGGATTGATCTCCTGACGCTCTATCTTCTGTATCCTGTCGTCCTTCTGTACGTCCACGTAGTCCATGATAGTGTAGGACTTGAACAGGGGTATACTGAGCCAGAAATCGGAAAATGGGATCTCAGAAATGGCTTGTCCATCGACAAAGGCGTAGCCTTGCGTATAGGCGCTGGTTGGCCTTACGTCAACATAAATGACTGTTTTTGGCAACTGGCCTTCTGAGTGGATCATGGTCCATAGTAAATATCAGATCCATCAAACTGCAACACTGAATCCACCAAGACCGTTGTTGGCTGGATTGAAGTCTCCTGGGATCAGATGCGGTATCACTGGCTCGACATAGATCGAAGAGTTCGTGGAAGACCCGATGAAATTCTGGATGTTGTCGATATACACATTGTTGCCAGCTTCCTTCGCGATCATGCGAATGGTATACTGGTCCAATAGCGTTCCGCTTATTGGTCCTTCAGCAATGGCATTGTTGGAATTACCTGTATCCAATCGTTCGCGCAACGTCGCATTGGCCAACAACAGGTTGTTCTCATCATATGCTTGCATGATGTTATTCCACCAATAAGAGGCTCCTGCCCAGAAGTTGACTGTGTTACCAGTGATCCTGAAGCGCGTTTCATTGCCAACATTGCCAAAATTGAAATCGAATCCACGTACGCTGTTGTTATAAAAGCTGTTGGAATTGATGATGACATCAAATCCTGTTTTGCTCGGTTCCTCGACGATATTCTCGAACGTACCGACAAGAGGCGTTATTCGTTGTGGCAGGAATGCAGCTAAGAACATGTTTTCCCCCAATCCGTAATTGGTAAGGTTCTCAGTGCTCATCGGCAATATATTGTCGGCAAGAAGAGCTACTCCGTTAATGAACGCATTGCCTTTCGGCATGTAAGTGGGTTGCGCAAAATCGATCTGAGTGTATTGAAGAAATTGATCATCTATCGTGGAAGCAGACCCATAGTACGGTTGTTGAAGATCATCATAATAAGGGCGCATGATATTGCTATAACTCGTGGTCAAGTAATAGGGAACTGCTGTTTCGCCAGCCAGCAAATCCTGTCTTGGTATATCCAATGGTCTGAACCCGTTCTTTTCTATTCTGAAAGAATAGGCGGCATTCATTCCTTCGTTCGAATTGGAGAAGAGCGTCAAACTTCTTTCCAATTGACTCTTCTCAACGAAATTCGTCAATGTGGTCGCGGTGACCCATGGATCATTCGTGTCGAAATCCAGCCTTATGCCAGGACTTTTCGAGGTCAAGGTTACTGTAAGTCCAGTTTCATTGAATTCAGCTTCAAATGGTTTTTCAAGATTGTAGAGGTCATACCAATCATATCCTGGACCATGGTCGATCATATTCTTGAAGAACAGATAACCACGACTATTAGCATATGTTCTCCTTCCATTTATGCTATAGAAATGTCCAGCAGTGGAACCAGTGAATGGCGTTATCGTATAATATACTGGGAATTTGATCTGTATTTTATGACGCTGCGTACCAGCATAGCGGACTGGAATGTACAAAGACTTGGTTTCTCCGATGCCGAACAGCGTTTCTTCGTATACACCAAGATCTGAATTGACGGGGAATATGGTTCTATTGCCTTTATTCGTTATTTTCAATGTATAGCCATCGCTAGGATAGAATTCTTCATTTCTGTTCTCGAACCTATAGCCGTTCCTTAGTACGGACATGCTAGGCATGGTCAATGTTGACTGATTGAATCCTACATGGAACGTTCGACCAGTGAAGTGAACATAGTTCTGGTGTGTAGAACCAAAGAATAGCTCGACACGATTTCTCACCGTATTGTCCTCCATGGTTATCCTGCTTTCCATGATCCGACCAGGACGAACGTTGAGTAGGTCGGTCAGTTCAAGATCAACATACTCTGTGAACTCGATCTCAAAATCTGTATTGGCTGTGAATGAAAGCTGCTTCACTCTTTCATCGCGTTGCCACGAAATGTTGATCGGCAGGTCCACCAAATTTCCATTCAGTTCGAAGGTCATGTCAGGCGTGCTGCCAGCCCTGAAATTCATGGGTGTATTGTTCGTTCCACTATCATTGTAGTCAGCGCTTGTCAGTATGAAGTACAGATCGGTATTGGAACCTATGACAATGGGTGTTGACAGCAGAATGGTGTGGTATCCCACATAGCTCCCATCGAGAATACGAATATCCACCCCACTTGAAATGAGATGTGTTTTTTCAACTGGTATCTGAGCCACAAAGCACATTTTGCCAGCAAACTGTGGCAATGCATCTGGCGCAGATGAAATGATGCTATTACCATCGCCTACATCATTGAATGTTTGAGTTACAATGAAATCAGAGGATGCTGTATCTTCTCGCGCGATGAGCTTGACTATTTCCAGCCCAAAAGGACTTGGCTTGTCGAGGAAAATGTTCATCGAACCAGATTCGCCCTCTCTCAAGGTCTGCGCATTTACGCTGAATGAGACCTTGGATTTCTTTTCTTCAATGAACCTGTAATCGTTCTTGATCCAATGTTTGTTGAAGAAGAAGGGGAAGTCGTTATCTATTTGGACTGTATTGCCTTCCGCATTGATATCCACTGTCTGGGTGCCATAAGGCACGACATTGTTGTCGGCATCCCTGAAAACAAGGCGCTGTTCCCACAATTGGTCCTTATAGGAAAAGTTGTTGCTGAGTATCTTGAAATACAGGAATTCATGCGGACAATTGAGGATCTTGATATAGTATTTCCCCTTCTTCTTACCGAATACGTTATCTGTATTGTAAGACAAATGTGTGGTCCTGATAACAGAGATAAGATCTGTTCGGCCTGAATCGCTGTATACTCTGATGGGAACGTCCACACAATCAATGACGGTTGAATCTATCTCACCATAGACAATGAAATCTCTTGACGTATTACGCTCCTTCACGAACTGGGCAGCAAGATCGAAGTCGTTGTCGAACCGCTCTTTCTTGAACTCATTGAACTGCCCGTACAAGTCCAGGTTCAAGAAAAGGTCAATGTTCTCTGATGTGACCCCACGCTCGGTAGGAAGTAGTATTTTGATCCTGTTATCCATTATTCGCCATCTGAATCATCTCTGTATGGAACACCAAATGGACACGTGATGTTCAGGGGCCACGGCCAGAATCTAGCAGCCCAGAAGGGATCTCCTCTACCGCCACCTTGGTCGGGATTGGGGAAAGCCATACCATTCACGATAACCGTATCGCGTCCATCGCATATGGTGTTCACGTTCAATAGGTAGGAGCGCAACCAAGCTCCAGGAACAGAAGAAACGGGGCCTGCGTTATGCGTTATCTGCATAAGCGACCTATCATGTGTCGGACCTTCCTGTTCTGCATTACCAGCGAATATGTCGCCTTCACCGTTGAACAACTTGATGTTTGTGAATGTGAAGTCATAACGCGTATTCAGATACTTGAAATTGTTGTAATCAAAATTGAAGTTGCCTGGCAAGCGCATGATGGCGTTCTCGAAGGTGTCCGAGTTGTTACTGATCTCAGCGCCGAAAAAGTCGGCCGAAGCTCCAGGAGCCAACCTTCTTCCCATAAAATCAATGGTGATGGAGCCAGAGTTGCGTATATTGAGTCGCATGTCATTGATCGACATTTCCCATCCAACGCTGCCTGTTGACCAGAACAGATTACCATTTCCGCCTCCATCATTATCCACAGCCATGAACAGACGATTAGCCCAGGATCTTCCTCTTTGGAAGTAGAAATATTGGCAATGATAATCCGTGAACGTTTCGACTATGCTTGGATTGGCGGCGTTCAGGTTCTGGGGACTTGCATCCACTATTCGGAATATATCCAAGCCACCTTCCTTGAGGTTGTTCTCGGTCCCCATCTGAATGAACAGCTTCTTTCCACTCGTGGTGCTGAGGAATTCGAATCCAGTATCGTATGGACTGATGGAGTGTTCCCCATTGCTGGATGTATTGATGGATGAGGGTTGAACTCGTTGATTTGGACGTTCGGTATCCCATGTATAGATGACGTCATTTCCGTTGAACCCATTGTAGCGAACGATCCTTGGCCATCCTTCTGGTTTGAGCCAATAGCCATAGCCACACTCAACGCGCTGATATTTTTCTCCATTCAAGACCTTTGAAGCAAGCGGCTGAAGTGGGAATCCACTATCATTCGGCTTATATCCATTGGAATAATAGGAATTTGGATTCTCAGTGTTCTCATAGTTGTACACATAGTTGGATGTAACGAACTTCGAGAAATCTGTCTTGAACCACGCACTGTTCGTGTTGTCCTTCGCTACACCATACCCACCAGTACCTCCATATGGATTCTGGGAATCTAAAAATTGTTCGAAAGGAGTGCCAGCAATGTCTCCATCCAAGAAACGCGGTCTTTCCAGCCAGCGTTTTCCGACGTTGTTCAGCACATCGTATTCTGGATTCGGCTGCGTAGGGATTTTGGGTATTGAATAAGGCTCTGGATACACATGGTCCCATTTCCTCTCATAGGGAAATTCACTCAATACAGGTGCCGCACTTGAATTGGACATGGAGAGGTCCGTATTGTTCTTGTTCAGATTGAAATGATCGCGCGTTACTGCCGCTTCCCCTATGGGTTTGAACTTGCTCAATCCCGTGTTCCTGAAAATGGCCTTCTTGTCCGTGAAATACATAGACATCTGATATCCAGCTAGCCATACACCTTGTGAGCCGACTGGGTATCCGTTCTTGTCGGTCTTGCGACCCACAGGATCGTACATGTTGGCTGGCAGTTTGAATGCATGGTATCCATCTGTGTAGAATACGACCTTGTTGTTCAATTGGGGAAACTCGTTATCCCAAAGGAGAACGTGGTCTTTATCCCTACTGAGCATGTCTGGTATTTCCACCAATTGCACCTTATTGTGTGGGAAACCATCCTTGGCCATGTTCCTGATGTCGATGGTCAATGGTGTATTGAAGCCTCTGCGTTGCAGTTCTTCGAAATCGAGGTTGTTGAAACATACTTGCTCTACGAAATATGTAGCCCATTTGCGCAGATCTAGATCGACCGTCACGTTCACTTCGGTATATCCCGTCTGGACTGTTCCCCATGTTGGAATGACATCTATAGGGATCTGTCTGAAGAACAAGCTCGGTAATCTTGAAATGTTCGGCGTGTCATCCGCTGGGAATGGGAAAAAGTTCAGAGCGATCTCATCCTGCGTCAATCCTTGCTTGAATAGATCGACTTCGAAGAACAGTGTTTGTGTACCGATCGGTACATTGTGGAGTACGAACTCGCCCTCTTCATTGGTCGTGGTTACGTACTTGTAGTATTCAGGTACCGCAGTGAACTCGCTTCCACTTCTGAGATAGCTGGTGGTGTCAGCAGTATAGGATTGAATGTTGAAATAAGAAGCTGCATTGGTAGACTCCTTCAGGTTCAAGGTTATCCTGTTGCCGTTATCATCGGTGCTGGCTGGTGAAGGGAATTCTTCAGTGGCGTTGAATATGCCTATAGGCACGTTCCTGAGCGGAATGGAGATGTTATTACCATCATTGTCCAACAACTTCTGTAGTGCGACCAATTTGCCGAACACAGTGCCAGTGGAGGATTCTTGTACTGGGAATCCGTTCACCATGTTGTTGTACAGGCTGAGCGTATCGAGCGTTCCATAGGATCTGAACAATGCCAAGTCGATGAACATGTCATCGTTCAGCACATCCTTGAAGAACGTATGCGATGTGGAAGAGCCGCTGCTCAAAAAAGCCATACTGGTCGCCCACTTGTTGGTCAACCTTTCCTTTTGGGGAGGGGTCAATGAGTATGGTAGTTCTTCAACCTTGGTACCTCCTGTGATGTAGGGAAGGTTCAGACTGGAAAGAGGCACGTATGCATTGGAGGCATCTCTCCACATGGGCACAACATCGAACGTGCCTATGTAGATGGGCACGTTCGTGTTATCCATCAACACGTAGGCAGGATAGATGTCGGTACCGTTCGGTGTTAGCGCGGTATCAAAGAAATTGATAGTGGTGCCAGATCGGGATGTCTTAAGCTTGATCTCTTCCCGCATAAATCAGCGTATTTCACATAAATATGAGTCTCATAATTACAGAAACAAACGGGTTGTCAGAACGTTGCGGTCTCGTATAACTTAGTCAGTTCGGACAATGATATCCAACACTCTCCTTGTTTGATCATGTTTGCCTCCCACGGTATCATGTGCAGGTTGGAAATATGTCCTATCACCCTTGGATCAACTCCCTGCTTGAACCCTTCTATGACGGAGAATTTATGGTCAATTTGATAGGCTCCGTCTTGTCCAGCCTTGCCTCTTTTATCGTAGTCATTCAATAGGTGGAGTGGTTGCGATTGAGTTATGGACCTGACTTGTTGATGGTATTTCTTGAATGCAGGGCGTTTTTTCTGGAACTCAGCATAGGTGTAGCCAGTACGTTTGAGGTAGATGTGGTCGTACATACCTTGTTCTTTGCGGGAACTTTTGGTCTGCCTGTGCTTGTTCTTTTGGGCCTCGGAAATAATCGACCCAGTTCGTCCTTTGTTTTTCAAATATGTTCTGGTAAGGCCGCGCTTCTTCAATTGTCGAGAAACCAAACCATATGAAACCTTGAATAATGCCGTCACTTGATTCATAGACATGCCGTCAGTATACGCTTTTGTTATCGCATCATAGATGGATGCGTGTTTACTTTTTGGTTCGTACACATTATTCCTAGGCACATCGCGATTTCTAAGAATGCTCAGAACGCCAGATTTGGATATGTTCAATTGACGCGCAATCTCAATGGACGATTTACCAGATGTGTAAAGTCGTATGATATCATTGACTGGGAGTTTTGTTCCGCGCTTGACTCCAGTCTTGGCTTGAGAGATATTGCGTGGTGTCAAGCCGCATCGCTTAATGATGTTGGATACGCACGTAGAACTGACACCAGTCTTGGCTGCAACTTGCGGCGTTGACAATCTTTGTTCAACGTATAATCGTAAAATCTCTTGCTGCTTTTCTTCAGATAGTTTTCTCATACATAATGATAATGTATGAGATAAATAATCCGAAGAAGATTAGGCAACTCTTATGCGCACGTCTCGTGACGGATTACGAACTTCAAACATGGATATCGGAGTGGAGAAAATAGCGTTGTCCATCAATTCTATCTTGGTTTTGAAACCGCCAGTCTCCAATATCTGCGTCCTTTCTCCTATGGCTTGACTGATCAAAGTGGAAGAATATCCACCGCCTTCCAAGTTGTAGAAGTCGATGTTCACCACGTTGATCACTCCTGGAACCTCACGTAGAGCGTCCACCAATTGTGATACGTAGAGATGCTGGTTCATTTGCCAGTGTTCCACATCCATGAAGTCCTTCACAACGTTGGCAGCAGCCAACTTCACCTCTCTTGGAGCGAACGAGTTCCTATCGATATGGAGATCCACATTGATCTCCAGATTGATGACTTTGCCATCATTGATCTCAACAAAATCATTGATCATCCGATAACGCGACATGTATGTCACAAGATTCTCCTTGATCGTGCTGGTAGATGAAGCCACGAGCTTTCCATTGCCATCGCGCGTAAGGATGTACATCTTTATTTTGTTGTCCTCTCCCGTAGCGTGGATCCTGAAGGGGCCTCCGAATTTGCCAGGCATCTGGTAGGCCCGCGAGGTATAGTCGTTGAGCGTTGCGCATCGGTCCTGAGCAGCGTGATTTGCAGCAATGTTGTACCTGATCTCCTCAACGGATGGGAGCCCTTTTCCGCCCAAGGCAGGAATAGGGTTGTTCGCACGCGTGGAGGATATTACAAGGTTGTTCTGGGTAGCGTCTGGTCCACTGATGGTTGGGTCCACTCCTGCTACTTCTGTCAGAGTGTTGGCTCCTACGTTGCTCAAGGACCCACCTCCAACTCTGTATTGAACGAAGATGGTTGAATTCCTTGGGATCTTATGACCTAGAGCGACATTATCCAGAATGTCTGAAATGTTCAAGTTCGTGTCCTGCCTGCAAACGTCACTGCCAGACAGGAAGGACAAATACGTACTATAAGCGTCATAGTCCTCATCTCCTCCACCGAATGTCAGTACGCAGGCTCCATCTGCCTTGAACTCTTTTTCGAACCTCTTCTTGACGGTCAACCATTGTCCAGTCTGTATGCCATTGATGGCTGAAGCCGTATCATCTTCTACGAAGATCCTGTCGTTGGGTAGGAAATCAACCTCATAATACCTTAGATCAGGATCGTGGAAGTCGGTATAAGTGGGTATTGAGGTCACGTTGGGAGAAGGCATCACGATAACGCTGATGATCTCCAGAACGTTCTTCTGAGGCAATTCAAGCTGAAAGAAAGGAATTCCTCCACGATCGCCGACAGTCTCTCTGTGGATCAGTGTGATGCCAGCCTTTATCTTTTCTCTCTTCAGGATCCTGTACTTGACCAACTGCTGATTTCCGTTCAGAATGGGCTCAATGGTCCTGTTGGCGATCCCTTCCTCAGAAAAGTCCGAAGAGAAGTCGATATCATCGACCGTCTCGAATACCTGACCAGCACCTTTCACTTGAACTCCTCGTCTGTATACTGGGAGATAGTTCGCATCTGGACCATCTGCGGTCACGGGAACTTCTATTACGATGTCCGACAAGCACAAGGCTGGTCGTACCCCAGGAACCTTGTATCCCTTCGTCTTGGCCAAGCGATAAACGCTTTCTCTGCTCAGGGCGCCGTCAAGATATTGCTCGATGAACTTCTTGTCGGCTATGTGGCTCATCAGATCGGTTACATAGGCATTCAGTTCAAGCAAGGCCATACCTGGCGATGCGACATTGAAGTCTTGCCATTGGTCTGGGAAGAACGTGCGGAGGTAATCGATCAGATCCCTTCTTACGGTGTTGAAGTCCCTATCCAGATAGTTGACCTGTACTCTTTGCATGGATTATGGTTGTTGATTTCTGTCGAACTCTATGTTGACCGAGTCCTTGTCGCCACCGAACAATGGGATCGAATACACTATATTGACATTGAGCGTGTTCGTTTCCTCAAAGAATGTCATCTGCGTTTCCTCCAGTTCGATCTCTGGGAAGTACTTCTTCAACTTAGAATCCAATGCTTCCATCATCTCCTTTTCAGAGATGGCATCGAACGGTTCGAATATGAAATCGTAAAGAGGAGAGTAGAGGTCATTGTGCATGGGTCGCTGACCTTTTCTCAGAGTGAGAAAAGCGATCAGGTCGCTCTTCGTGCTTTCACGCGATGTTTGGGTCGGTCTGAATATCCCGCCAGTATCAGCATCTTGGAAAGGAAAACGCACGCCAATAGGCATCTTTGGTTCTTTCCTGTAAATAGGAATGTCGATTAAATTGAACGGGATATTTACTATGAAACGCCTCATGTCAAGGCTCAGGATATACCCCACCAAGCAGAACACCATCGCATCGGGCGTGTATGCCAACTACAACAGCAGCCAGAATCCTGTTGCTGACCTGTGGTATGGCGGTGGTGCAAGCGATGGGACCGACTTCAGACACTCCATCAGCAGGCACCTTGTGCAATTCGATCTTGAACCACTGAGGGAGAGAATAGCGGATTTCAACATCAATGCGAATCTCAACGTATCGTATTGGCTGCGCATGCGGAACGCTGTTCCATCTGACAAGACGCTGGATAAGGAACAGGGGATACGCTCTATTCAAAAGGCCATAGCCACATCATATGATCTGATCGTGTTCCCCATCGACAAGGCTTGGGATGAAGGAAGAGGTTATGATCTTATTCAACAAAGATCATTGGTCAATGACCTAGAAGTGGCGCGATTGACAGGTTATTCCAACTGGTATAGTGCCACTACGGTATCGGGTTGGACCGAAGCTGGGGTGTTTGCGGATCCATCAGCCAGCACATTCTACCATGCCTCACAACACTTCGCCATCGGCGACGAGGACCTTAAGATGGACATTACGCCCATAGTTCTGAGTTGGTTAAGCGGCGGAACGGTCAATAACGGCCTTGGCATAGCCTTCAGAAGGGATTACGAGCTTATGAGCGGCAATACGAGGTATATGGCCAGCTTCTTTACCAACAAGACCAACTATGCCTTCAAGCCGTACATAGAGGCTGTATTCGATGAGCAACAGATCATTGATGATCGTATGCAGGTAACGAACAACAGACCCTCTCGCTTGTTCCTTTATACCTTCAGCGGAAATTCTGCGGCCAACTATTCGTCGGCATCAACTGTGACCATACTTGATTCCAGCAACAATGCTGTGATCACCGACCTTGTTCCAGTTCAACTGGAAAAAGGTGTATACTATGTCACGGTATTTATGTCTGGTGCCACGCGTGGCCAGAAATACAAGGATGTATGGAGCGGCATCTCGTTCAATCCACCGTATGATCAACAGAACATCACGCAGACCTTCTCGATCAGGGATAATTACTATACCGCTAACCTTCCAGACCTGAACGAGTATTCTCTGGATGTCTACGGCATAGACAATGGTGGGACGTTGCCCAGCGAAGATGTGATCCGCGTCTATTGTGACTTGAGAGTGAATTACAGCCTGAATGCTCCTGACAAGAACTACAATCTGAAGTATCGTATTGTCATGAACAATCAGGAAGACGTCATCCCATGGACCAATGTGAACCAAGCGGTTATCAATGGCAAGAAGTTGAATTACTTCCTCCTTGACACGTCATGGCTTTTGCACAATCAAACGTACACCATATCGTTCAAAGTAGAGGAATTGGGAACGAGCCGCACGCTCCCTACACAGACGACATTCAGAGTTCTACGACCCTTTAGTTGATCCTCACGTGGTTGGAAAGGATGTCCTGTAGTTTACCGCCTACGGTATACTCTTCAAGCTTTTTCATGAGCGAATCCGTGACTGGTGGATTCTGTGGTGTGTGGATGTGTGTTCTCAAGAATTGAATGATCAGATCAAGCAGCTTTACAAGCTCATCCCCGAACACGGTTGGATGGAGCGTATTAGCTACATCACCGAAGTTCTGTAAGTCTTGATTGACTTCGAATTGCTGGGTCTCTTTCTTCCTGAACTTACCACGTGGGGAATAGAGATTGATGTTCGTGGAAACCAAGTTGGCTTGACTGTATTCTATGGGGTTCGAGTTGAACTGATTGTTCGGCTTTACATCGAACTGCTGGAGTTGAAGATAGCTCGGATGCTCAGTGTTGGGTTCGAATGTACCTTTCTTGAATGTTCCTGAATTGAGATACACTTCTCGCGGCTTCAACAACAACATGGAATCCTCTCGACCCATGACGGCAACATCCGATTTCTCTGGCCATCTTCTGGATGGGGACGGCTTGTTGTTGATGTTCTCGTTCGGGCTGAACTTCGTATAATCATATATCTTGACGGCCTCTCTGTAAGACTGATACTTGAGTTTCAGCTTCGAGTTTATGATCGGGCCTATCCAATAGCGTGGTGATGTATTGATGTCTGGATTCTCAAGAACAAGAATGACCATTTCACCTTCCAATGGTGTCACATTGAAGAAGCTTGGAACGAATGGTATGCAGAACGGAAGTTTATCGTCTGGCGTATCCTTATCTCTGCCGCCACGTATTTCGCCCCTCTCATCGATGCTGACTATCCTAGCTATGATGCGGTTCTGTTCCAATGGATCTTCTGATCGGACAACAATGGCTGGATAGGTGTTCCGTTTGACTTGAACACCCTTGCTTTGTGTGATGTCCTGCCCGCTATCGCGTATCAGGGATCTGGCGAAATCATCTATACCGTTGCTCATCTTCTAATGTTGATGTCTACGACTGTTTCATTGTAGGCCTTTTCCGCTTCCCCCAACAAGCGCTCGGTCTTGATGATGGCAATCCTAATCTTCTCCTTTTCAAAGATGTCATTGGTAGCGTCCATGTCATCGCACATGGTCAATATGGACGCTTTCAAGGCCGCCATGGTCTCTGCGATGGTTTTCAACTGCTCTCTATATTCCATAACTGTCATCGCGCTACGCCTGTTCCAGGATGGGGTTTAAGAGTTGTATTGGTCGTTACGACAGGTCCTCCAGCATTGGCGCCGAATCCCTGTCCGACCATGCCGATGTCCACAGCTACATCCACGCGCATATCATTCTGTATGGCATCCACGATTTCTTCACAGACGATACGAACGAACTGTTCCATGGCATTCGGAGAACCTTCTTTCAAAGGGCCAGTAGGTAATCCAGCTTCAGCGAAACGGCTGATGATGCTGGACGATATCTGCTCTGAATTGAGTCCAGGCCTTGCCTTGGCCAGCAAGATTTGCGGAAGGGACAGCTTCGGTATGGGTATGCGGTCCTCGTTCAAAAGGAACAGCATGAAGTCGGCCACTTCCTCTGACTTGTTGTTGTCGTCGCTAATTGGGAATAGTGCTGGCATTGGATCAAGCGTTTGATTGTAGAATGCTGTTAAGAGACGCTAGGGCGGCAGAATAGCGCTCCGCTTTCTTGGCCGTATCGGCAGCCTTTTCGAACATCTTGAATTTGTTCTTGATCTTCTCTGACTTCCTTTTTTGCTTCTCAACTGCGATCTTGGCGAAATAGTTGGCCACCAATTTCTTGAATTCGCGTATGGCGAATATCAACATGATGGACAGCAACATTTTGTACAGTTGATTCGACAATTTCTTTGCGAACTCCTTACCATCCTCATCGGCTGGATTGTTCAGAATATCACATGTGGAATGTATGAGCCCATCCTGAGTCTGTCCAGCGCCAGCAGGAGTTTGATTGATACCTGCGAAGATCGGACCCAGGTAAGGAGCTACCAGAGTATTCATCGAACCGATTATCTTTTCCACCATGATCTCGAAGAAACTTCTACCTCCCGAAGCTTTGTTCTCTTCTGAGTTGATGTTCTGGACTTGGTTGCCCACGTGTTGCACGAGAAAGCTCAAGCTTTGAGCAGGCGTGATGGATTGACTGGGAACAGTGAACTGCCCTCCTCCTTCAAAGATTATGGAAGGGTCCTGAGGCAGGGCGACATGTACATCCTGACAACTGATGGTGAACATGACCTTGCCTCGCTCCAATTGCTTGGCGAGCGCTATCCTGTTGTATTCCAGATCTTCTTCCCGAACGATGGGGTCGTTGCTCATGGAAAAAGCGAACGAACCGCATATGGCACTATCTATGAGTCTCTGTCTTTCTGCTGGACTTGGATTAAGATATTCAGCCGTAGGTCCATCCTTCGGTCCGAACATCATCAGCACAAGGTCTTTGGCGATCTTCTGCTTTACCACGGACAGGAAGTTCGCTGGGAGACCGAGATTGCTCTTCAGATAGGTAAGGTTGTTTTCCTCGTATTGTTTGAGCAGAACGTCCGTCATCGCTTCAGGTGGGGTTTGTACGCCTGGCAATGACTTTCCTTTCTTGGCTAGCGAAGCAGCTATGCCTCTCAAAACTTCCTTCTCAAGGAAGTCTCCTGCTTCATCGAATATCTTGTTGATGAACAGCAGGAACAACGGTTCCAAAGTGAATCCAAGTGTATTGATGACCTTTTTCAGGTAATCATAGGTGGACATCTGCTGAGACTTTGGAACACGCACCTTCTTCAGAGAAGTGAGCGCCAGCAGGCCCTTCATGGAACCTACTTTGGCGGTCAACTCACTCTGAGACTCTGTTAGAGGAGCGTTGACAGGCGGCTTCAGCGACATAGCTTATTCCTTAGGAGGTTGATACTCGTTCCCCTTGTCGTTCTTCTTTCTGCGCTCTTTGATGAAGGCATCAGCCATCATCTCAAGGCGCTTTCTGCTGTCCTCGGTCATAGACGCACCACTGCTGCCCTCATTGTTGGCCTCATCCTTGAAGACCAATTTCATGACATCGCGAGCAAGGTCTCCCAGATAGTTGGAGGAGCGTGAGGCGGAATCCAGATATAAGATGGCGCTCTTGCCGTGTGCCCAGAATTCAGCTTCCTCGGTCATTTCCTCGTTCACACGTTTGAACCTGTCCAAGGCAAGGTCTCGTTCCTCCATTTTGAAGGCAGCCACCTTGGTCAACATTCTGAGAACACTGTCCTTCGATACGTCGATCGCAGGGAAACTGTTCTTGTAATCAGCATTTGTGTCTTCCATAGTTCTACTTTGAAAATAAATAGAACTGTCAGAAAATCAGGAATAGAACAGGAATCCAGACTTTATCTCTTGGAATTCCCCCATCAATACCTCCATCATGGATGACACGTATTCAATGGGTAATGCGGTCTGTTCGGAGACCATTTCCCTGAAATGGTTCGGATTCTTGGTTATGTGCAACAGAATGTGGGAATCCATGCGATGGAATTGGCCTAACACCTGAATGACGGACTCGATCACGAAATAGCCATTGTTGTCCGCGTTCACATAATGATCGGACCGTATCTCCAGACTATCCAGCAAGAAGTCGTAGAACTTGATGATCAGGTCGTCATCGATCTCCTGACAATCATCAAAGAATATGGACTTGAGGAGGAACCTGAATACCTTTTTTCGTTCTTCAATGTTCAAGACTTATGACGATTATTGTAGAAGTCCTTTTTCTTCTCCTTATACAAATTCCTCAATTTGGTGAGGCTCTTGCTCATGTCTTCTTTGGACAGCTTTGACCTATCGGCTATGAAATCCAGAATGCTGCCTTTGTTGTATCTGTTGTCATCCAGAAGGCTCTTGTCAGCCTTAGTCTTGTCCACCTTTTTTGTACGTGCGTTACCAGACCTGTCGAACTTTTCCCTGTATAAGTCGTGGACCTTTCCTGTCACTATGGGTTTGTCCTCCAAAGTGATATTCTCATCATCTGAATTTCGTTCAGCTTCATGGCTCTTGAACAATGCCAGTACTGCTTCCAGTACCTTTTTATCATTGTCGTTCAAAGCCTTATTGGTCATGTTCTTTTCGAAGGTCTTTGTCATGAACATGAACAATTCGATCAACTCATCGGTCGGCTCCGAACCTTCTATGTCAAGTTCATAGCTTTCTCTGTCGTCCACTTCATCGCGATAGTCATCATAGTTCAAGTTGATGGACTTGAGCATGTCAAGGTCCTTCTTCTTGTTCTGAAGATAGTGCTTAGCTATAGTGCCGAAGTAGGAGAAGGATTTCGTGTTCTGATCGGGATCGAACTTGTAGAATTTCTCGTACACATGCGACATGCAGTCGTTATGCAATGTCTTCACGTCGATATCATACCTGAACAGCTTGAAACTGAAAATGATGTTCTCAATGAGCCTGTTCAGGGGCGTACGGATTCTGGACCTAAAGATCAGCTCCTTTTTCGCTTGGTTCCTATCGGACATACTTTTGTCTATCCGAACCTTCAGTTCAGCCATGTGACCATCGTCGATGGTCGGATCGTACTTGCCAAGCTCTATCTGCTTTTTCAAGTACGCATCCAGCTTGCTGCTCAGATGGTCGAAGTCCAATGACAGGTACTCTTTGACAGCGGCTTCCGTATCCTCTGTCCAGTATATCTTCTGTTTCTTCTTTTCTACCTCAACTACTAAAGCAAGTGTGTTACCAGTCTTTATTTCAATTTGCAGGCTCATACTTTACAGTATTATCATCCTCCTCCATGAAGTAGGCATCGGTCGCATACTTGGCCCAGAACTGGGCTTCCTTCGCCTCCATACCACCCTTATCCACTGGTAGACTCAACAGTGTGTTGGGTATTTTGCTGGATAGCTGATTGTAGCTTGTGAGATCGGTCATACGCAACTCATAGCCTATACGAGGGATGTTCATGATCTTATAGTCATTGTAGGTCGAGCGCAGGAAGAACTCATAGTAGTTGAACAGCTTGATGTTCTTCTTCATGGGATACAGCACACCATCCCTGTTCTCGTACGCGCCGCTTTCCTTTGTCATATTTTCGATGACATAGACCATCCCCAGCGGATGGGTGGCGAAGTTGAATTTCAATAGGAGATTGTTGTCATATTTTCCTACCTCTTCGGCCATTCCTTCAGCCCAGCACGACTCGTTCATGAAACCTTGGAATACACCAAAGTGCATGTGCTTGATCAGAGGCGCGAACATGGAAACATCTGGATTTTCCTTGTGCCACTCCTCTACGAGTTCGAACCACTTGAGCGAATAAACATCTTCTGGTTCCGTGATGGACATGTACTTGTACTTGTATTCAACAGCCGCTTGGAAAACGGTGTTGAATACATCAGAGAAATTGTCGGCATCAATCTTCT
>WBZS01001600.1_pt1 | contig 17209 bp, 16 predicted proteins | sample 5204201 | NCBI WGS metagenome assembly WBZS01 (sample SAMN12344357, study PRJNA552823) | activated sludge metagenome | biome: Activated sludge suspended growth; feature: Nitrification reactor; material: Wastewater; isolation source: activated sludge from nitrification reactor of wastewater...
TGTTCTTTTTCATGGAATAGGGACCCCGCTGCGGGGCAGATTTGCATTCAATCGGGACCCCGTGGCTTAGGGTCCACACTGGCCTCCGGGATTTGCGGAGGCCGCGATTGGAATGCTGGTTGTGGAAACGATCGCCAAGATACGCCGGGCGTATTTTTCGCAAGGCAAGTCGATCAAGGAGATTTGTCGCGAGCTGCGCGTGTCGCGCAAGGTGGTGCGGAAGGTTGTTCGCTCGAACGCGACCGAGTTCAGGTATGAGCGATCGCGCCAGCCGCTTCCGCGGATTGGCCCGTGGCGGGAACGGCTTGACGCACTGCTGGACGAGAACGACGGACGGCCGGTACGGGAGCGGCTGACGATCATCCGGCTGTATGAGGAACTACGCGGCCTCGGTTACGAGGGCAGCTACGCCGCCGTCCGGCGCTATGCGATTGCCTGGCGGCAGGAGCGCACGAGTGCGACGTCGGCCGCCTTTGTGCCTTTGTCCTTTGCGCCGGGCGAAGCCTACCAGTTCGACTGGAGCCACGAGATCGTGGTGATGAACGGCGTGACGACGACCGTGAAGGTCGCTCACATGCGCCTTTGCCACAGCCGGATGTTCCTCGCGCGCGCCTATCCGCGCGAGACGCAGGAGATGGTGTTCGACGCGCACGAGCGGGCCTTCGCCTTCTTCAAGGGCGCCTGCGGGCGCGGCATCTACGACAACATGAAGACGGCTGTCGACACGATCTTCGTCGGCAAGGATCGTCAATACAATCGCCGCTTTGTGCAGATGTGCTCGCACCATCTGGTCGATCCGGTTGCCTGCACGCCGGCGTCGGGCTGGGAGAAGGGGCAGGTCGAGAACCAGGTCGGCCTGGTGCGGGAACGCTTCTTCGCGCCTCGCCTGAAGGTGAAGAGCTATGACGAGTTGAACGCCTGGCTGATGGACAAGTGCATCGCCTACGCCAAGGCGCATGCTCATCCGGAGCGGCCGGACACGACGATCTGGGCGGCATTCGAGGAGGAACGCCCGCACCTTGTCGCCTATCGTGGCCGGTTCGACGGCTTCCACGCGCTGCCGGCTTCGGTGTCGAAGACCTGCCTCGTCCGCTTCGACAACAACAGTCTTCAAACTCAGCTCGTTGGTGCGCCCCAGTATGATCGAGACGTAGCGGTCCGTCCCGTCGTTGATCCTTCCCATGACCTTCCAGCTGGACGACTTGCTTCCCACGACGATGCGGAGCCCTGCCACCTCCTGGTCGTACAGTTGCTTCCCTGCGGGATGATCCTCCGCGATCCGATTGACTATGCCCTGCGTGAGCTGAGTGGACATTGACCTCTCCTTGGCTGAGGCCCGATCCGAGGCCCGGTGCGAAACCAGGGCCGGTGCGAGCCGGTAGGAAGATCATGTCGTGAAACCAAGGGCTTGGGAGCCATGAAACCGGACTGGTATGGCGCTATACGGCAGGCGTCGGCGGACTTAAAATCCCTCGGCTTCGGCCGTGCCGGTTCGACCCCGGCAGGGGGCACCAGTTCCGAGGCGTTTTCACCGGCCAGGGCGCTTCCGCGCTGGGTTCTCCGGAGGCGAGATCGGTAGGAGCCTCTTTATAAGTTCGACGTATAATGTATACAAATACGCTGTAGAGACCGGCGATGAAAAGCGACGACAAGAGCAACCACACCAAACGTGCCGCCGCCGATCTGCGCCAGTGGATCATCTCGGGCGAGGTCGCGGGCGGCAGCAGGTTGCGCGAGATTGCGGTTGCCGAGAAGCTGAACATTTCGCGCACCCCGGTGCGCGAGGCGATGGCACGGCTGGCGGAAGAGGGACTGCTGGAGCGGGTTGGGACTGGCGGTTTCGTCGTGCGCGCGTTCACCTTGCGCGATGCCGTCGACGCGATCGAATTGCGCGGCATCCTTGAAGGGACGGCAGCGCGGATGGCAGCGGAGGAGGGGGCGGCGCCGGAACGGATCGCGGCGATCAGGGCAACGCTGGCGCAACTTGATTCCTGTTTCGGAAAAGGCGGTTACCCGGTCGATTTCGAGTGCTACAGCGAGATGAACATCATCTTCCATGAGCAACTGGCAGGATTGTGTGCGAGCGCGATCATCCGGCGCGAACTGGAACGCGTCAAATCCCTGCCTTTTGCGTCGCCGTCCGCCTTCGTGCTCGATCGCCCGGACGAGCGGATGTCGCAGACCTCGCTGATCGTCGCCCAGGACCAGCATCGCGCGCTTGTGGAGGCGATCGAGGCGCGGGAGGGCGCGCGCGCCGAAGCGATTGCACGCGAACACGCCCGGACCGCCCGCGCCAACCTACTGGCGACGACAGGGGCGAGCGCGGCCAACGGTGCGGCCCTGACTGGGATAGGCCTGATCTCAGCCTGATTTTTGCCTGACGGTGCTGTCGGGCCGGATGCCGCGGAAGCGGCCGCTGCGGGCGAAATTACGCTTGTAATTCCCCACTGGTGATGAAACATTGTATACAAATTAGCCAGGGAGGAAAACATGGCGCCCAGCAATCTCGAAGAGGCCATTGGCCAGGCGGGGAGCGCGGTCACGTTGCTGCGCAATTCCCGTATCGGCATGTATGTCTATCCGATCGTCGCGGCCGAGTTCAGCAACTGGCGCGACGAACAGCGCTCGTGGCGCGAGTCGGCCGTCCTGTTCGACCAGTCGCACCACATGGACGAACTCATCGTCGAGGGGCCGGATGCCGAGCGGTTCCTCGAGCATGTCGGCATCAATTCCTTTGCCAATTTCGACCTCAACCGCGCCAAGCACTTCGTGCCGGTCACGCCGGCCGGCCATGTCATCGGCGACATGATCATTTTCCGCGAGCGGACCGACAAGTTCATCCTCGTCGGGCGCGCGCCGACGGCCAACTGGGTCAAGTTCCAGGCAGCGGTCGGGAAATGGAAGGTGCGTCTCCTGCACGATCCGCGCTCCGACAGCCGGCCGGATGGCAGGGCGATCTATCGTACCCACTACCGGTTCCAGATCCAGGGACCCGATGCGCCGAAAATCTTCGAGAAGATGAATGGCGGGCCGGTGCCCGAGATCAAGTTCTTCCACGTCGACTGGATCAATATCGGCTCGCGCCGCGTGCAGGCGCTGCGGCACGGCATGTCGGGCGCGCCCGGCCTTGAAGTGTGGGGCCCCTACGCCGACAAGCATTACATCCAGACGACGATCATCCAGGCGGCGCGCGATGTCGGCGTCGACCTGCGCCTTTGCGGCAGCCGCGCCTATTCGACCAACACGCTTGAATCGGGATGGATTCCCTCGCCGCTGCCCGGGATCTACAGTGGCGACGGCATGCTGGCGGACTACCGCCAGTGGCTTGGGGCCGATTCCTACGAAGCGGTCGGTTCCATCGGCGGCTCCTATGTCAGCGGCAACATCGCCGACTACTACGTCAATCCGTTCGAGCTCGGCTACGGCTTCTATATCGGCTGGAAGACGGACTTCATCGGCAAGGACGCGCTGGCGAAGATGAAGGACGCGAAGAACCGAAAGAAGGTGACCTTCGAGTGGAACCGCGACGACGTCATGAAGGTCATCGCGTCGGGCTTCGAGGACGGCACGCCCTACAAGTGGATCGATTTCCCGCAGCCCAACTATGCCTCGACCAGCGCCGACATGGTGATGCGCGACGGCAAGATGGTCGGCATGTCGATGTTCAATGGTTATTCGTACAATGAGCGCTGCATGCTGTCGCTCGGAGTCGTCGACGACAGCGTCGAGGTCGGCGATGTACTGAGCCTCGTCTGGGGCGAGCCGGACGATACGGCCAAGACGTCGAAGGAAAAGCACCGCCAGACGGAGATCCGCGTCCGTGTCGCTCCGACACCCTATTCTCGCGAGGCGCGCGAGAACTACGCCGACAGCTGGCGCACCCGCGTCGGCACATAACCGAGTTGGATGGCGGCGGTTGTCCGCCGCCATCACCCTGAACGCCGGTATCATCGCTTATAGCCTGTCCTTATGGCGTCCGCGCCAAAACGATTGGCGTGCCGCCGAAGCGAAGTCGATCATCGACGTTCCGGATCGTCATTGCGCAAAACGGCGGCCAGGAAACCTTACGGGAGGATCGCATGCTGCATACATCCATGGTTCGGCGCTTCGTCGGCGCCCTTGCCATCACCGCGGCGCTGGCCGTGCCGACCGCGGCCGAGGAGCTCAAGGTCGCGAGCTGGGTTCCGCCAGCGCACGTCATCACATCGTCGACGCTCGATCCGCTGCACGCGGCGCTGGCGGCGGCGAATGCAGACATCGACATCAAGGTCTATCCGGGCGGCGAACTCGGCAAGGGGCCGCTTGAGCAGTATGTCCGCGTCGTCCAGGGCGTCGCCGACATCGCCTGGGGCCTGCCGGGCTACACTTCGTCGCAGTTCCCCAAGACGATGGTGTCGGAACTGTCGGGCGCGCTGCCGGACGGCATGACCGGCTACGACATGATCGCGAACGCCTATGAGAAGGGCCTGCTCGACGCCGAGTTCCCGGGCACCAAGGCGCTGGCGCTGTGGCTGTCCGAACCGAACATCTTCATCATGAAGGACCGCACTGTCCGCACGCCCGACGACATCAAGGGTCTCAAGATGCGCGTCTCCGGCTCGGCCGCGGCGGCCGCTGTCGAGTCGCTCGGCGCGACGCCGGTGCAGATGCCGGCAGGCGAAATCTACAATGCGTTGCAGACCGGACTCATCGACGGTGTTATCACCGGCGCTTCGGCCGTCGGCGACTTCAAGCTGAACGAGGTGGCCAACAGCTACACCATCGGCGCGCCGCTCGGCCGCATCTCGTTCTACCTCGTCATGAACAAGGCGAAGTACGACGGCCTCAACGATGCGCAGAAGGCAGCGATCGACTCGATCGCCGGCCGCAAGCTGTCGAAGTCGGCCGAAGAGGGCTGGAACGCGCGCGCGGCCTCGGTGCTGGAGAGCCTGAAGGCCGACAGCAAGAACACCGTTGTCGAACTCAGCGCCGACGAGGCTGCCAAGTTCGGCGAAAAGACGCTGCCGGTCACCGACAAGATCGTCGGCGAGCTTGGCGCCGGCGACGTCCTCAAGGCGATGCACGGCCAATAAATGTTCCGGCGTATCGGAACCATCGCGGACAGGCTGATCAGCCTGTCCGCCCTCGTCGGCACCATCGGCCTGCTGGTTGAGGTCGCGGTCATTCTCGTCGATGTGATCGGGCGGAATTTCAACGCCCCGCTCCTCGGGGCACAGGATATCACGCAGATGGCGATGGTCATCGTCGTATTCGGCGGGATGGCGCTGTGCGACCGTGTCGGCGGTCATATCTCGGTCGACATCTTCGAGAAATCCTTCCCCGCCTGGCTGAACCGGGCTGGGGACCTGATTTCGGCGCTGCTGGGTGCCGTCATCTTCTTCGGGATCGCCTGGACAACCTGGGAAAGCGCCGCGCTGTCGCGCCTGCTCAATCTGGCCACCAACATCATCTACCTGCCCAAGGCCTGGTTCCAGTACGTCATCATCATGATGAGCCTCGTGACAGCACTGGGGATGCTGTTGCGCGCCATTGCGATCCTCCAGCGCAAACCTCTCCCCGCGATGGAAGCCTGACATGGACGCGTTCGCCGTCGGCGTCTGGGGCATGCTGATCCTGTTCGCGTTGCTGGCGCTGCGGATTCCGGTGGCCTTTGCCATGTTTGCGGTCGGGTTTGTCGGCAACGCTATCCTCAACGGCCCCGGCGCGGCGATGAGCCTGCTCGCCTCGGAGAGCTTCACCCTGGCCTCGTCGTCGGAGTTGGTGGTCGTGCCGCTGTTCATCCTGATGGGCAATGTCGCGACGGAAACCGGACTCAGCCGGCGCCTCTACGATGCCGCCTATGCGGTGATCGGCTCGGTACGCGGCGGTTTGGCCTCGGCGACGGTCATCGGCTGCGGCGGCTTCGCCGCGCTGTCGGGTTCCTCGGTTGCCTCGGCCCTGACGATGGGCAAGGTCTCGCTGGCCGAAATGGACCGCTTCAACTACGACCCCAAATTGTCCACGGGCGTGGTCGCGGCGGGCGGTACGCTCGGCATCCTGATCCCGCCGTCGACCGGGTTCGTGATCTACGCGATCCTGACCCAGCAGAGCATCGGGCGGTTATTCCTCGCCGGCGTTCTGCCCGGCATCCTGCTGCTGCTGATGTTCGTGTTGACGGTCACGATCCTCTGCTACCTCTATCCCGAGATGGGGCCGGCCGGCCCGCGCACGACGTTGGCCGAAAAGGCCAGGGCGCTCGGTGGCGCCCTGCCGATCATCGCCGTGATCGCCCTCACCATCGGCGGCATCTATGGCGGGTTTTTCTCGCCGGTCGAGGCGGCGGCGGTCGGCGCCGGGCTGGTAATCGCCATCGGCGCGGTCATGCGCACACTGACGCTCAGGGCCTTCTGGTCGGCGGCGAAATCGTCGGTCGTGACGACGGCAACCGTGATGCTGATCCTGATCTCGGCCCACATGATCAATCCGTTCCTGGCGCTCAGCCAGATTCCGGACGCGCTCGGCGCCTTCCTCAACAGCGTGTCGCATTCGCCGCTCGTCGTGCTCTCGCTGATCCTGCTGACCTACATGATCCTCGGCTGCTTCATGGAAGGTTTCGCCATGCTGGTGCTGTCGATGCCGATCTTCTTTCCGGTCATCCAGCAACTCGGCCTCGATCCGATCTGGTTTGGCGTGCTCGTGGTGCTGACGCTGGAAATGGGCCTGATCTCGCCGCCGGTGGGCGTCAATGTGTTCATCGTCAAGTCGGTGGCGCCGAAGGTGCCGCTCGGAGACATCTTTCGTGGAGTTGTTCCGTTCTGGATCGCCATGCTGGTCACCCTTGCGATCCTCGTGGCCTTCCCGCAGATCTCCCTCTACCTGCCGAATACCATGATCCACTAGGCCTCGATGGCACCCAAACCGGGCCCCGCGTCATGTTCTTCCTGATGGAATGCCGCCACCACACCGGATGCGATGCTTTGCGCGACCGGCTGCGGCCCGCCCACCGCGAATGGGTGAAAAGCGGCGGCAATGGTCTGACCTCGGTGCTGATCGGCAGCGGTCTTAGCGACGAAGGCGGGCGCGCGACCGGAAACTGGGGGGGTGCTGGAAGCGGAGAACGAGGCGGACGCGCGGGCTTTCGCCAACGCCGATCCGTTCGCGACTGGCGGCGTGATTGCCGAGACGCGGCTGACGCGGCTTGCCGACGGGTTTCAGGCGCATCGTGTCACGGAGCGGATGACAGCCCGCTGAGCACGCCGGCAAAAAGGGAGGAGCGCATGAGAAGCCTGGAGGACAAGCTGAAGGCGGCGGGCGATCCGGCAAGGATGTTGCGCGAGGCGCAGACCGGCCGATACGCGTTCCCGATCCCGTCCGAATTCACGCATTGGGTGGAAGAAATGCGGGCGTGGCGCGAAAGCGTCGCGCTGATGGACCAGTCCTTCCACATGACCGATCTCTATGTGAAGGGACCCGACGTCAAGCGATTGCTCAGCGACATAGCGGTCAACAGCTTCGCAAATTTCGGGCGCGACAAGGCCAAGCAGCTGGTGTGCGTCAATCCCGATGGCTTCGTCATCGGCGACGCGATCGTGTTCGGGCTGGAAGATGACGAGGTCAACATTGTCGGGCGCCCGATCCTGCCGAACTGGGTGCAGTTCAAGGCGGAAACCGGCGGATATGACGTTACGGTGACGCGCGATCAGCGGTCCCTCGACGACCCCGACAAGCCGCGGCTGACTTACCGTTACGAAATCCAGGGGCCGAATGCGATCAAACTGCTGGAAGCGGTCAACGAGGGCGGACCGTTGACGACGAAGTTTTTCGCCATGGGCGAAATCACCATTGCCGGGTGCAAGGCGCGCACGCTCTCCCACGGCATGGGCGGCTCGGAGGGGCTGGAAATCTTCGGGCCGGTCGGCGACGCGGCCAAGGTCAAGAGTGCTCTGATCGAAACGGGCAAAGCCTATGGCCTGCGCCAGGTCGGTTCGCGCGCCTATGCGGCGGCCGCCGCCGAGTCGGGCTGGGTACCGTCGCCGCTTCCGGCCATCTACAGCGGCGAATCCATGCGCGCCTATCGCGAATGGCTGCCGGCCGCGAGCTTCGAAGGTGCCGCCAGCATCGGCGGCAGCTACGTTCCGGATTCGATCGACGGCTATTACCTGACGCCGTGGGACCTCGATTACGGCCGCGTGGTAAAATTCGATCACGACTTCGTCGGCCGCGCCGCGCTCGAAAAAATGGCGCCCGGCCCGCATCGCCGCAAGGTGACGCTGGTGTGGAACCGGGACGACGTGCTCGCAGCCTATCGCGGGCTGATGGAGCAGGGCGATCTGATGCCGAAGGTCATGGAAATCCCGGCCGCCCATTATGCGGCGCATCCCTATGACCGGGTCTCCAGGCACGGCCGGATGGCGGGCATTTCGATTGCTCCGGCCTATTCGCCGAATGTGCGCGCGTGGATTTCGCTCGCCATCCTCGACGCGGACACGGCCGAAACCGGAACGGAGGTGGTGGTCACCTGGGGAGAACCGGGCGGCGGCACCTCGAAGCCGCCGGTCGAGCGACACCGCCAGATCGAAGTGAGGGCGGAAGTCCACCCCTGGCCGATCGACGAGGCATCGCGCCGCAAACACCGCAAGCAGACCTAGGGTCCTGCCCCCCGGAAACGCGGAGGTCCGGCCGGGGAAAACGGCAAACGGAGGAGGAAACATGGCCAGGATCATCGGAGGCATCGGGGCCTCGCATTCGCCGACCATCGGTTACGCCAAGGACACCGGCAAGCAGAACGACCCGGCCTGGAAGCCGATCTTCGACGGCTTCGCGGTCGTGCGCGATTGGGTGAACGAGCAGAAGATCGACGTGCTGTTCACCATCTACAACGACCACATCACTTCGTTCTTCTTCGATCACTATTCCGCGTTTTCGATGGGCATCGACGAAGCCTACTATCCCGCAGACGAGGGTGGCGGTCCTCGCGACGTCGCGCCGGCCAGGGGGCATCTCGGCCTCTCGCAGCATATCGCGATGGCGCTTGTCGCCGACGAGTTCGACATGAGCTTCTTCCAGGGCAAGCCGGTCGACCACGGGTTCCTGTCGCCGCTGTCGATGCTGGGCGACGAGAACGGCCAATGGCGCGGAAGCGTCGTGCCGCTGCAGGTCGGCGTGCTGCAATTGCCAGTGCCAAGCGCCAAGCGCATGTGGAAGCTCGGCAAGAGCCTGCGCAAGGCGATCGAAAGCTATCCCGAAGACCTGCGCGTGGCGATCCTGGCTACCGGCGGCCTGTCGCACCAGGTGCATGGCGAGCGCGCCGGTTTCATCAACGAGGCTTGGGACGACGAGTTTCTGGACCTCCTGGAAAAGGATCCGCAAAAGCTCGTCGGCATGCGCATCGCCGACTATGCCGTGAAAGGCGGCATGGAGGGTGCCGAAGTCATCATGTGGCTGATCATGCGCGGGGCGCTGTCCGACGAGGTGCGCTGCGTCCATCGCCAGACCTATGCGCCATCGGTCACCAACATCGCCACGCTGGTTTTTGAGGATTTGGGCGGCGCGCCGGACGCGGCGGCGGTCGAAGCCTATCGCAAGCATATCGGCCACGAACTGGAAGGGGCGGGCACGCTGACCGGTACCTATCCGTTCACCCACGCGCGCAGCCGGGCCAATTTTCGCATCAACGATTTCCTGCACCGGCTGGTCATGCCGGAGCACCGGCAGCGTTTCGCTGGCGATTTCGACGGTCTGGCGGACGAATACGGCCTGACGGCGGAGGAAAAAGACCTCATTGCCGGCCGCAAATGGATCGAGATGGTCCGGCGCGGCGTCTCCTTCTTCGTGCTGGAGAAGATGGCCGCGGTGCTCGGTGTGCCCAATCCGCAGGTCTATGCGGCCTTCCGCGGCGAGACGCTGGAGCAGTTCCTCGCCACCCGCAAGATGCCGATCACTTATTCGGTGGCCGGCGGCGACAAGGTCAAGGCGATGGACAAGGCGTAGGGCGCCGGGCCATTTCACGAGTCCCGGCAAGGCGTTGCGCGTGTTGGCTCAATGATCGAATCCAGAGCGCGTGATGCATTGCGCCTTTCCTCGCGGCACGCCAGACTAGGCAAAACGGCCGGCACTGGCACCGGCGGGGGAGAACCGACATGACCGGGACGCAAATTGCATTTCTAGGGTTGATCGCGTGGACACTGCTGCTGCTGGCGATGCTGGCCTGGGTGCGCGTCAAGCTGACGGTCAGCGGGCAGAAGCGGGCGAACTCGTTCAGCCCGAGCGGTGAGGACATTGGCGGCTTCGGTCAACGGGTGACGCGGGCGCACGCCAACTGCACCGAGCACCTGCCATTCGCGCTGGCGCTGCTGCTCTATGCCATGCACACGGGCAACACCGGAGTGACCGACGCGACCGGGCCGTTCTTCCTGCTTTTCCGCGTGGCGCAGAATTCACTGCACCTCTATTCGACGCGCAACCGCGTGGTGGCGTGGCGCTTCTACATGTTCGTGGCGCAGGTCATGCTGATGACGGTCTGGCTGCTGGCGCTGGCGTTCGGGTAAGCCTCAAAAGGCAGCGAACACCCCGTAGAGGAAATCGAGCAGGGCGCGAACGCGTGGATTGGCGTTGCGGCCGACGGCGAACACAGCATTGATTTCCGGGCCATCCGGCTGGAAGCGGTCAAGCAGGCTCGCGAGCCTGCCATCGGCAAGCGGTGCCGCCGCCATGAAGGAAAACACCTGCGCGACGCCACCGCCGCCAATCGCCGCGTCGACAAGGAATTCGCCCTCGTCGACGATGAGGCCCGGGGAGGGCGTGCTTTCGTAACTTCTCGTGTTGTCGACGAAGCGCCACGGCGCGACGTGTCCGGATGGCGCGAGGAAGGCGAGCCCGCGATGGCCGGAAAGATCGGCGGGATGGGCGGGCACGCCCTGCTTCCCGAGATATTCGGGCGAAGCGACCATGATCCAGCGCAGGTCGGCCAGGCGGCGGACGATCAGTCCGGGTTCGCCAGGGTCGCCGATGCGAATTGCGATGTCGACACGCTCGCCGGGCAGGTCGACGCGGCGATCGGTCAATTCGAGGCGAACGGAAAGGGCTGGAAAAGCGGAGAAAAACTCCGGCAATCGTGCGGATAACAACCGGCCGACAACGAATGGCGCGGTGACCACCAATTCGCCGCTCATGGCCATGCGTGACGAGTTGATCTCGCCCGCGCCGGCCTCGATTTCGCCGAGGGCGGCCCGGCAGCGCACGCGGAACGCCTCGCCTTCGGGTGTGAGCGAAACGCGGCGCGTCGTGCGCAAGAACAAGGCCGTGCCGAGCCTGCGCTCCAGCCGCCCTATCGCCTTCGACACGGCCGCCGGGGTGACGCCCATCGTCTCGGCGGCGCGACGGAAGCTCGCCACATCGGCTACCGCGAGGAAGGAATCGATATCGGCAAAAGGCGAAACCATTCCCTATTGTTAACTTCGCTTCACCGATGCGTAAACTTCCGTGATGTCGATGTGGTGCAGGGAAACAGCTAGATTCGTTCCACGCAACGCAAAGGAGGCGAACATGAAAATCGGAATCCTGGGAACCGGCATGGTCGGACAGACATTGGCCGGCAAGCTTTCCGCGCTCGGGCACGACGTGATGATCGGGACTCGAGACCCGCAGGCGACCCTGGCGCGCAGCGACAATGATTCCTTCGGCAACCCGCCCTTCAGGATGTTCAAGGAAAAACACCCCGCCATCGGTCTCGGTTCTTTCGCGGAAGTCGCGCGCCACGGCGAGATGCTCATCAATGCCACCAATGGCGGCGGGGCGCTCGCCGCGCTCGAAGCGGCCGGCACTGACGCGATCGGCAGCAAGGTTCTCATCGATGTGTCGAACCCGCTCGATTTCTCGCGGGGCATGCCGCCGACGCTTTCGGTCTGCAACACCGATTCGACCGGAGAGCAGGTCCAGCGGGCCTTTCCGAAGGCGCGCGTGGTCAAGACCCTCAACACCGTCAATGCCCATCTGATGGTCGATCCGAAGCAGCTTGCCGGCGGCGATCACACAATGTTCGTGTGCGGCAACGACGCCGGCGCCAAAGGCGAGGCGGAAAAACTGCTCGGCGCATTCGGCTGGACAGACATTCTCGACCTTGGCGACATCACCATGGCGCGCGGGACGGAAATGTACCTGCCGCTGTGGATCCGCTTGTGGATGGCAACCGGAAAACCGATGTTCTCCATCAAGGTGGTGCGCTGAGGAGGGCGCGGCGATGGCGTCGATGGAACCGGTCGCGGTCGTTACCGGAGCTTCGCGCGGGCTCGGGCTACAGGTCTGCAGAGAATTGAAGGCGCGGGGATACGCCGTGATCCTGACCGCGCGGACCGAGGAGGGCGTCGCGACCGGCCTCAAGGCGCTTGGCGGCGGGGAAGGGCGCGCGCTCGATGTCTCGGACGATGCGTCGGTCGACGCCTTCTTCGATTGGCTGCGAGCGACGCATGGTCGTATCGACGTGCTGGTCAACAATGCGGGCCGCTATTTTTCCGGCGCGACCTCGCTTGGCGCGGCAAGCGGCGCGGCGATGCTCGAAGCGCTTTCCAACAATTCAGTTTCCGCCTGGCGCATGATGCGCCGGGCGATGCCGATGATGAAAGCCCGCGGCCACGGGCGCGTCGTCAATGTCTCGTCGGGCATGGGGGCGCTGAACGACATGGGCGGCGGCTCGGCCGCCTATCGCGTGACCAAGACGGCGCTGAACGCCATGACGGTGGTGGCGTCGCGGGAAGCCAGCGGCGACATCAAGGTCAACGCCGTCTGTCCCGGATGGGTGCGCACCGATATGGGAGGATCCGGCGCGCCGCTCTCGCTCAAAGAGGGCGCGGCGGGAATCGTCTGGGCGGCGACGCTGCCGAAGGACGGGCCGAATGGCGGCTTTTTCCGCCACGGCAAGCGCATCGACTGGTAAGAGTCAGGCGCAGAGCAACTCCGGCTGCATCTGATGCCGGGGCGGACCCTGGCGGAAGGCGCGCAGATAGGCGGCGAGCAGCGAGGTCGCGACGTCAGAGGCCTCCACGGTTCCCATGGAAACACCTTCGATCCGACAGCGTTCTGCGAGCAGCGCGGTCAGCCGCGCCTCGTGGACGGGCTCGAGTCCATAGCCGCGAAAATTGGGAAATCCGGCGTTCATGTCTCCCTCCGGTTTTTCTCGTCCGATCCGCCCGCGGCCCTTCTGACGGCGTTGCATGACACGGCGATGACGAAAAGAGGGCGATTTGACGGCGCATCCGCCATGCGGGAGATGCGGCGGCGGCGGCGTTGCGCCAGCTTTCGCCCGCAGGGGCATTTTGGAGAAACGCATGAGACGCTACGCCATCGCTTTCCTTCTCGCCCTTCCTTTGGCCGTCCCTGCCGGCGATGCGGGTGCACGACCGAAGCGCGCCGACGGCGGCCAGTGCGATACCGTCGGCACGGAACGGCGCAACGGCAGGGACGAACAGGGAAACACAGTCAGTTGCACCTGGGATAGCTGCACCTATTCGGAATGCTCGACCACGGGCGGGCAGGTGTCGAACTGCGTGAAGAAAACCGAGTACTCGAATCCGCGCGATTGCACGGTCGCGCGATCGGTGCCGAAGTCGACCATTGCACCGGGCGGCGTGATCCCAAAGACGATGAAGTTGCAATGAGAAGTTGGAACGGCAACGCCAGCGAACGCGGTCGCATGTTGTGGGGCGCATGGGTAAGGAATAGGCTACTTTTCAGACATTCCTGAAGGAGCCTGCGACATGTTGAAGGTACTGGGTTACGCCGTTCTCGCCGCCGCCATTCCCGCCATCGCCTCCGCCGAAAATGCGCTGGAGAAGGTCACGATCGGCCCTGCGGGACAATCTTTCGTCGGGACGTTGGAACTGCCGGCGGGCGGCCCGGCGCCGGTCGTGCTGCTGCTGCACGGCTTCACTGGTTCGCGCGACGAATTGCCGATCCCGAACACCAACGACGGGGTCTTCAGCCGTACCGCACGCATGCTCGCCGACAACGGCTTCGCCAGCCTGCGCATCGATTTCCGCGGTTCGGGCGAGAGCACGGCCGACATGACCTACGAGAAGACGACGTTCGAGGGGCAGGTCGCGGACGCGATGGCCGCCATCGATTACCTAAAGACGCTCCCCAGTGTGAAGGGCGACGACATCTACCTGATCGGTTGGAGCCAGGGCGGTCTGGTCGCCTCGGCTGTCGCCGGGCGCGGCGCGAGCCTCGATGCCGTGGCTTTGTGGCAGGCGGTCGGCGTTCCGAAAGTCAGCTATGGCATCCTGCTTGGCGCGGACGTGCTGCAGAAGGGCATGGACGCCAAGCCTGACGAAACGATCACGACCAAACTGCCCTGGGGCGCCGACGTGTCGCTCAATGGCGCGTTCTTCGACGGCATCGAGACCTTCGACCCGATGAAGGAGATCGCCGGCTACAAAGGCCCGCTGTTTGTCACGAAAGGCACGAAGGACACGCTGGTGCTTCCGGACCAGCCCGAAAGCTTCATCGCCGCCCACGAAGGGCCGGAAGAGTTGTGGACCGAAGAGATGGATCACACCTTCAACGTGTTCACGACGACGGACACGCTCGACAAGATGGTCGGTGCGACGGAGGCCTTCTTCAAGGCGAACGACGACTGACCGGCGGCAAAGTCCTGGCATCCGCGTGGAAAAGCGCGCTAGCCAAACGCGCGCGCGCTTGGCACATTCGCGCCTCCACGCGAGATCCCTGACATGACGCTGAAGCCCTGGACCGAATCCGCCCGCCGCCTCGTCGAGGTCGCCACCGGGGTCTCCCCGGCTGATCTGGTGGTGCGCAACGGGCGGTGGGTGAATGTCCATTCGGGCGAGGTGATCGCGGCGACCGACATCGCCATCGCCGATGGGCGTTTCGCCTTTTGCGGGCCCGATGCCGGGCATTGCATCGGCAAGGGGACGGTGGTGGTCGACGCCGGCGGTCGCTACCTCGTGCCCGGCTTGTGCGACGCGCACATGCATGTCGAGAGCGGCATGGTGACGGTGACGGAGTTCTGCCGCGCCGTCATCCCGCACGGCACGACCTCGATGTTCATCGATCCGCACGAAATCGCCAACGTGCTCGGCCTTACCGGCGTGCGGCTGATGCATGACGAGGCGATGGCGATGCCCATCAACGTCCATGTGCAGATGCCGTCCTGCGTGCCGTCGGCGCCCGGCCTCGAAAATGCCGGCGCCAGTCTCGACGAGCGCGACGTGGCCGAGGCGATGACCTGGCCGAACATCATCGGTCTTGGCGAGGTGATGAATTTTCCGGGCGTCGCCACCAACGATCCGAAGATGGTGGCCGAGATCGCCGAGACGGTGAAGGCCGGGCGGACGGTCGGCGGGCACTATGCCTCGCCGGAGCTTGGACCCGCCTTCCACGGCTATGTCGCCGGCGGGCCGGAGGACGACCACGAAGGCACGCGCATGGAGGATGCGATTGCCCGCGTGCGCCAGGGCATGAAGGCGATGCTGCGCCTCGGCTCGGCCTGGTACGACGTGGCCGAACAGATCAGGGCGGTGACCGAGGCCGGCCTCGACAGCCGCAATTTCATCCTGTGCACCGACGACTGCCACTCCGGCACTCTGGTCCATGACGGCCACATGGATCGCGTCGTGCGTCATGCCATCGCGCGGGGCCTTCCTCCCGTCACCGCCATCCAGATGGCGACGCTGAACACGGCGGAGCATTTCAAGCTGCAGCGCGAGCTCGGTTCGATCACGCCGGGGCGGCGCGCCGATTTCCTCATCGTTTCGAACCTCGCCGAACTTGTCATCGACGAGGTCTGGGCGCGCGGCGTCAAGCTTGCCGAAAAGGGCCGGCTCGTCTCGGAAATTGCGCCGTGGGACTATCCGGCCAGCGCCAGGAACACGGTGCATCTCGGCAAGCGCGTCGCGGCGGCGGATTTCGACATCGCCGCGCCGGAGGGCGCCAACCGCGTCACCGCGCGGGTGATCGGCGTTATCGAGAACCAGGCGCCGACGCGGGCCCTGACCGCCGAACTGCCGGTCGAGAACGGGCTGGTGGCGATGGATCGGGGTAACGACGTGGCGCAGATCGCCGTGGTGGAGCGCCATCGCGGCACCGGCACGGTGTCGAACGCCTTTGTCTCGGGTTTCGGCTACATCAAGGATTGCGCGGTCGCCTCGACCGTGGCGCACGATTCGCACCACATGATCGTCGTCGGCACCAACAAGGCCGACATGGCGATGGCCGCCAATCGCCTCGGCGAAGTCGGCGGCGGCATGATCGTTGTTTCGGGGGGCAAGGAACTGGCGCTGGTCGAATTGCCGATCGCGGGCCTCATGAGCGACGAACGCGCCGAGATCGTGGCGGAGAAGGCAGGCCGGGTGCTCGCCGCGATGGCGACATGCGGCTGCACGCTCAACAACGCCACCATGCAGCATTCGCTGCTGGCGCTGGTCGTCATCCCGGAATTGCGCATCTCCGACATCGGCCTCGTCGACGTTCGCACCTTCGAGAAGGTCAGCGTGCTGGTTTGAGCAAGACTTTCATTCCGAATACCCTCCCGCTCCGCAACGCACCGCTCGAGCCGGCCGACGCGGCGGCGCTCGGGCCTGATGGCACCCGCGCCGCGCTGGCGTGGCTCACGACGCTGGGAGAGGCAACGCCGCTCGTCGTCCTGCCGGGGCTTGCCCATGAGCTCGGCATCGGCGCGCTCCACGCCAAGAACGAGGGACTGCGGCTCGGCCTCGGTTCGTTCAAGGCGCTCGGCGGCGCCTATGCGGTGGCGCGGCTGGTGCTGGCGGCGGCGGGCGCGAAGCTCGGCCATGTTCTCGATTACCCGGACCTCGCTTCGGAGCCTGTGAGGGCGGTCGCCGCGACCATGACCTTCGCTTGCGCCACCGACGGCAATCACGGACGGTCGGTCGCCTGGGGCGCCTCGCTCGTGGGGGCGCGGGCGGTGATCTTTGTCCATGCCCATGTTTCGGACGCGCGCGTGGCGGCGATCGCCCGCTATGGCGCCGAGATCGTTCGCGTCGACGGCTCCTATGACGATTCGGTGCGCGAAGCGGCTCGAGTGGCGGAGCAGGAAGGCTGGACCATTGTCTCCGACACGTCATGGCCTGGCTACGAGGCGATCCCGCTGATGGTGATGCAGGGATACACGGCGATGGCGCACGAGGCGCTGGCGGCACTTGGCGAGCCGCCGACGCATGTGTTCGTGCAGGTCGGCGTCGGCGGCGTGGCCGCG
>WBZS01000524.1_pt1 | contig 17203 bp, 18 predicted proteins | sample 5204201 | NCBI WGS metagenome assembly WBZS01 (sample SAMN12344357, study PRJNA552823) | activated sludge metagenome | biome: Activated sludge suspended growth; feature: Nitrification reactor; material: Wastewater; isolation source: activated sludge from nitrification reactor of wastewater...
CACGACCCAGCCTCGCGCTCGGTCGACAAAGGAAACGTCCGTCAGTTCCGCGCGAGCTTCGAGGGGCGTGGGGATGGTCCCTGCCGGCTCCTGTGCGTTCAGAGGAGCGGCGGCGCCCAGCAGGCAGGCTGCCCAAAACAGAGATCGGCCCATGATGGCGACCCGTCCTTGGTCGGTGTGGGCGGTTCAAGACCGCAGGAGCGGCGATTGTAAGCCTTTGCGCCATCGGCACGAAGAGCGGGTCGGCTGGTCGGCTGTAAAAAATGGGGATGTCGCCCGACGATCGCGCCGGTCTACGCGCATACCGGCGAGCGCTGGCATTCGGTGACCATCATCGTGCGCAAGGATCACATCATCCCGGCCGTCAAGGCGCTGCGCGCCGTCGGCGGCAGCGGCGTGATCGTCATGCCCGTGACCTACATCTTCGAAGAAGAGCCCGAGCGAGCCCGGAGGCTGAACGATGTCGTTGCCGCTGCGTGACCCCGCCTGGCTCGAACGCCGGGCCGCCTGGGATCAGGACCCCGAGCTCCTGGTCCGCGTCGCGGCCCTGATCACCGATGTGCGCAACCGCGGCGACCTCGCCCTGCGCGAACAGGCCGAGCGCTTCGACAAGGTCGGGCTCAAGACGGTGGCGCTCGACCCACTGCCAGATTGGCGCCCGCACGTCGCGCCGGAGGTCGTGGCCGCGCTGCAGACCGCGCACGCTCGCCTGCTCGCCTTTCATCAAAAGCAACCCCTGATCTCGTGGACCACCGAGTCCCTCGGCGGCATCCTCGGCCAGCGGGTCACGCCGCTCAAGCGGGTGGGGTGCTATGTGCCCGGCGGCACCGCGCCCCTGATCTCGACCGTGTTGCACACCGTCGTGCCGGCGCGCGCGGCCGGCGTGAGCGAGATCGTCATCGCCACCCCGCCCAACCCCGACTTTCCGCAAACCGGCTACGTGCACCCGGCCATCCTGGCTGCGGCCGAGATCGCCGGCGCGCGCGAGGTCTGGCGCATCGGCGGCGCCGGCGCGATCGCGGCTCTGGCCTACGGCACCGACACGCTCCGACGCGTCGACAAGCTCGCCGGGCCAGGCAGCATCTGGGTGACCGTCGCCAAGAAGCTGGTCTTCGGCGACGTCGGCGTCGACGGCCTGCCCGGCCCGACCGAGACGATCGTGATCGCCGACGCGGACGCGAAACCCGAATGGGTCGCGGCCGACCTGCTCGCTCAGGCCGAGCACGATGTGCTGGCGTCCGCCATCCTGCTCACCCCGAGCGCCGAGTTGGCCAGGGCCGTGCAGGAGTGCGTCGAGGAATATCTCACCGCGCTGCCGCGAGCCGACATCATCACCCAGACGTTCTCGCGCGGCTCGGGCATCGTGCTGGTGCGCGATCTCGATGAGGCCTGCGCGCTGGCGGATCGGTACGCGCCCGAGCACCTGTGTCTGGCCGTGCGCGAGCCCTGGGCCTGGGCGCCCAAGATCCAGCATGCCGGCGGTCTGTTTCTGGGCGAGCACTCGTTCGAAGTGTTGGGCGACTACATCGCCGGCCCGAGCCACGTCATGCCGACCGGCGGCACCGCGCGCTTCATGTCGCCGCTCAGCGCCGTCGACTTCGTGCGGATCACGAGCATCGTGGCGCTCGACCCGGCCACCACGGCCACGATCGCGCCGCAGGCCGCGCTGCTCGCCGATGCGGAAGGCCTTGGCGCGCATGCGTTAGCGGCACGTTGTCGGGCATGAGGGAAGTAGGAGGAGGGAGGAGCGCCGGAGCGTTCGCTCCTCCCTCTTCTCTCTCCCTTCTCCGAAATGAGCGACTATGGACATCACAACCCTGATCCGACCCGAGATCCTGACGATGGAGGCCTACACGCCGATCGTGCCTTTCGAGGTGCTGTCGGAAAAGCTGGGCCGCAAACCGGAAGAGATCATCAAGCTTGACGCGAACGAGAACCCGTACGGCCCGAGCCCGCGCGCGCTGCAGGCGCTGGCCGAGCTGCAGTACGCGCACATCTATCCGGATCCGGAGTCGAACCGGCTCCGCGAGGCGCTGGCCGCCTACACCGGCCTGCCAAAGGAGAACCTGCTGGCCGGTCTGGGCGCCGACGAGTTGATCGACCTGATCCAGCGTCTGTTCGTGCGTCCCGGCGACGTCATCGTCGACCTGCCGCCGACCTTCGGTATGTACAGCTTCGACGCCGGGCTGAACGGCGGCGGCGTCGTGGCGGTCACGCGGCGCGCGGACTTCAGCATCGATCTTGAGGCCGTCGAGCGGGCGGTGGCGGAGCTCGCGGCGTCCGGCAAACGCGCGCCGCTGTTGTTCGCGACGTCGCCCAATAACCCCGACGGCTCCGTGATCGACGACGCCACGCTCGAACGCCTGTTGGCGCTGCCGCTGGTCGTGGTGCTCGACGAGGCCTACATCGAGTTCCATGGCGTGGCCCGGTCGCGCATGGCGTGGGTGCTCGAGCACGAGAACCTGATCGTGCTGCGCACCTTCAGCAAGCTGGCCGGGCTGGCGGGGCTGCGCGTCGGCTACGGCGCGTTCCCGACGGCGTTGATGCCTCATCTGTGGAAGATCAAGCAGCCCTACAATGTGCCGGTGTCGGCCAGCGCCGCCGCGATCGCGGCGCTCAGCGACGTCGAGGGCCTGCACGCCAACGTCGTGCGGCTGACGGCCGAGCGCGACCGGATGAGCGAGGCGCTGTCGGAGTTGGGCTGGCTGACGCCGTACCCGTCGCGTTCGAACTTCGTGCTCTGTCGTGTGAACGGCCGCGACGCGCGCGAGTTGCGCGAGACGCTGGCGCAACGCTACGGCATCCTGATCCGCTACTTCAACAAGCCGGGCCTGCGCGACTGCATCCGGATCAGCGTCGGCAAGCCCGAGCACACGGATGCGTTGTTGAAGGCTTTTCGTGAGATTGCTGTTTTCTGATTGCTGATAGCGAGGCAAGATGCGCACTGCGACGATCCACCGCAAGACAAACGAGACCGAGATCACGCTGACGCTGAACGTCGACGGCTCGGGCAGGCACGCGATCGCGACCGGCGTCGGGTTCCTGGACCACATGCTGACGCACATCGCCGTGCACGGGCTGTTCGACCTCGAGGTCCAGGCGCAGGGTGATTTGCACATCGACGCGCATCACACCATCGAGGACACGGCGCTGGTGTTGGGCCGGGCCTTCGCCGAGGCGCTGGGCGATAAGCGTGGCCTGGTGCGCGCCGGGTCGGCCTACATGCCGATGGACGAGGCCCTGGCCTTCGTCGCCGTCGACCTGAGCGGACGGCCGTACGCCGTGATCGACGCGACCTGGCACACGCCGATGATCGGCCAATTCCCGACCTCGCTGGTCGGACACTTCATCGAGAGCCTGGCCGCGACCATGAAGGCCAACCTGCATGCGCGCGTGTTTTACGGCCGCGACGACCATCATCAGGCCGAGGCGCTGTTCAAGGCGCTGGCCCGCGCGCTCGACCAGGCCACGGCGCTCGATCCGCGCCGGGCCGGCGTCGTGCCGTCGACCAAGGGCACGCTATGACGACGCTGGCGATCATCGATTACGGCATCGGCAACCTGCGCTCGGTGCAGAAGGCCTTCGAGCACGTCGGCGCCGTCGCGCCCCTGACCGAGGACCCGGCCGAGATCCTGGCGGCCGACAAGGTCGTGTTGCCGGGCGTCGGCGCGTTCGGCGACGGCATGAAGGGCATCCACGCCCGCGGCCTGGCCGACGTCGTGCGCGAGGTCGTGGCGCGCGGCACGCCCCTGCTCGGGATCTGCGTCGGTATGCAGGTCTTGTTCGAGGTGGGGGAAGAACTGGGCGAGCACGCCGGGCTGGGCCTGCTGCCCGGTCGGGTGCGGCCGTTTGCGATTGACCCGGCGCTCAAGGTGCCGCACACCGGCTGGAACCAGATCGAGCCCAGCGCCGCCAGCCCGCTCTTCGCCGACCTTCCCGCGGGCTCCTACGCCTACTTCAATCACGGCTTCTACTGCGACGCCGCGCCGGCCGACACGCTGGCGACCACCGACTACGGCGGCGCCTATCCGACCATCGTCGGCCGCGGCCGACTCTACGGCATCCAGTTCCATCCGGAGAAGAGCCAGGCCGTGGGGATGAGGCTGTTACGCAACTTCGTTGAAAGGGGCTAGGGATTGGTGATTTGCGATTTCCTCCTGGCCAAGACGAAATCGCAAATCACCAATCGCAAATCGTATATGGAATCATTTGTCGTTTACCCAGCCATTGATCTTCGGGCCGGCAAGGTCGTGCGGCTCTCCGAGGGCGACCCGAGCCGGCAGACGACCTACGGCAACGACCCGGGTGCGATGGCTTTGCGCTGGCGCGAGGCCGGCGCGCGTTGGCTGCATGTCGTCAACCTGGACGGTGCGTTCGGCGAGGCCGGCGCGGCCAACCGGGCCGCGCTCGACGCGATCGTGGCCGCCGGTGTGCCGGTGCAGTTCGGCGGCGGGCTGCGGGATCAGGCTGCGGTCACGGCGGCGTTCGCGGCCGGCGTCCGGCGGGTCGTGATCGGCACGGCCGCGATCGAGAACCCGGCGCTGGTCGATTGGGCCCTGGCCGAGTACGGCGCCGACGCGGTGGCGGTCGGGCTCGACGCACGCGACGGCCTGGTGCGCGTCCGCGGCTGGGGCGAGTCGACCGGTCTGCACGCGGTCGAGGTCGGTCGGCAACTGCGGCTGCGCGGCGTGGTCTGGTGCATCTACACCGATATCGCCCGCGATGGTCTGCAGACCGGCGTGAATGTCGCCGCGACCCAGGCGCTCTCGGCCGAGACCGGTTTGCACGTCATCGCTTCGGGCGGCGTCGGCGGCCCGGCCGACATCGAGGCCGTGCGCGCGGCCGGTCTGCCTGGCGTCATCGTCGGGCGGGCGCTCTATGAGGGCACCGTGAGCCTCGGAGAATAACGATGGGCGCTATGCGATCACCTGCCACCTCGGCAAGCCCGCAATCACCCATCGCAAATCACAAATGCTAGCAAAACGCATCATCCCCTGCCTGGATATCAAAGACGGACGCGTCGTGAAGGGCGTGAACTTCGTTGGCCTGCGCGACGCGGGAGATCCGGTGGATCAGGCCCGGCTGTACGATCAGGCCGGCGCCGATGAGCTGGTCTTCCTCGACATCTCGGCCACGCCTGACGGCCGCGCGACCGTGGCGCCGATGGTGCGCCGCGTGGCCGACGAGGTCTTTCTGCCGCTGACGGTCGGCGGCGGGATCCGGACCGTCGACGACATGCGCCGCATCCTGCTGGCCGGCGCCGACAAAGTCAGCGTCAACTCGGCCGCGGTCCGCAACCCGGAGCTGCTCACGGCCGGGGCCGAGCGCTTCGGCGCGCAGTGCGTGGTGCTGGCCATGGACGCGAAGCGCGTGGAGCGAAGTGGGAAGAGGGAGGGGCGAGGGGCGAGTGGCGAAGGGCGCGGAGCGAAGAGCGAGGCAGGCGATCTGCGGTCAATAAGCTGGGAGGTCGTCGTGGATGGCGGGCGGACGCCGACCGGGCTGGATGCGGTCGAGTGGGCGCAGCGCGCCGTGGCGCTTGGCGCGGGCGAGATCCTGCTCACCAGCATCGACGCCGACGGCACGCAGGCCGGCTACGATCTCGAGCTGACGCGCGCGATCGCGGCGGCCGTCAACGTGCCCGTGATCGCCTCGGGCGGGGCGGGCTCGCTCGCGCACTTCGCCGACGTGCTCGACGCCGGCAAAGCCGACGCGGCCCTGGCGGCCTCGCTCTTTCACGACGGCGTGCTGACCATCGGCCAGGTCAAGACCTACTGCGTCGAGCGCGGCCTTCCGATGCGGATCGTTTCGTGACGAAGAGGGTTCACATGTTGAAGTATGACGATCGCGGGCTGATCACGGCCGTGGCCCAGGACGCGGCCGACGGCGCTGTGTTGATGGTGGCGTGGATGAACGCCGAGGCGGTGGCGCTCACGCAGCAGACCGGCGAAGCCTGGTTCTGGAGCCGCAGCCGCCAGGAACTGTGGCACAAGGGCGCGACCAGCGGCAACGTTCTGCACGTCCGTGAGATCCTGGTCGATTGCGACGGCGACACGCTGTTGCTCAAGGTCGCGGCCGACGGACCGGCCTGTCATACCGGCGCGCGCACCTGTTTCTTCACGTCACTCGAAGGGGAGAACTCATGAGCTCATTCGAACTCAAAACGCTCGAAGCGACCATCCGGGATCGGATCGCCAACCCGCGGCCCGGCTCGTACACGCAGCAACTGCTGCAGGCCGGTGAGGACGAAATCGTCAAGAAGGTGGGTGAGGAAGCGATTGAGGTCGTTCTGGCCGTCAAGGGGCAGGGCGATGAGCGCGTGATCAGCGAAGTCGCCGATCTGGTCTATCACACCCTCGTGCTGCTCGCCTCACGCAACCTCAGCCTGGCCGACGTCGAGGCGGAGTTGGGGCGGAGACACAAGTAGGAAGAGAGAGGAGGGAGGAGAGAGGAGCGATTATCCCTCTTCCCTACTCTCTCCTCCCTCTTCCCTCTCAAACGTCTCGCCCATCTCCGACCGCTCCAGCGTCTCGCGGATGCGCTCCTGGAGCGTGGCGCGGTCGGGGCGCTTTTTGCCGAAGTTGCGGAGCGAGTCGAGGACGGTGTCGGTCACAGCCTTGGTCAGTCGCTTGAGCGACTCCCCGGTGAGCTTTTCGCCGCGCTCGAACCAGGTGGCCGCGGCGTAGCCCATCACGACCGTGGTGCCGGCGGCAACGGCGGCGGAGAGAGCCCACCCGGGCGGCCCGCCCAATTTACTCAACTCCTGAAACAGCGTGCGCCCCAGGAAGCCCAGGCCGAAGGTTACGGCCAGCTCGCGGGCGCGGGCCGGCGTGAGCTCATAGTTGTAGATCCGGGCGACGCCCAACACCAGCGAAGACTGCACGGCCAACAGCGGGATGACGTCGAGGACCGGTAGCGGCGTGAGCGCGATCACGGCCGAGGTCGTCGCCGCGCCCGTGATCGCGGTCCAGGCCAGACGCCAGCGGTAAGCGGGCAGGGCGCGGCCGAGCGCGGCCAGCAAGCCCGGCTCGGCCTTGGCGATCGCGAGCAGGAGGTCGTCGAGGTTGTGACCGGTGCGGGCCGAGATCGGCACCACCTGGGATGGGTCAAGGCGGAGGTTAGCGGCCGTGCGCTCGAGCACGGGTTTGAGGTCGCGGCTGCTGAGCAGGTCGGCCTTGTTGAGCACGGCCACCAGCGGTTTGCCGAGCGCGTGGAGCTCGTCGAACAGCTCCTGCTCGGTGCGCTTGATCCCCTGGATGGCGTCGAAGACCACGATCAGAAAATCCGCTTGCTCGGCGGCGTGCAGGGCCCGGGCCTTCTCCTGGTCGCCCAGATCGCCGACGGCGTCCGCCCCGGGCGTGTCGACGATGCGGAACAGACCGGCGTCGGCCTCCTGGTTCACGCGGGTCGTGCCGGGCACCGGGCTGACTTCGGCCTTGTCTTCGCGCTTGCGCACGAGCTGGTTGTAGAGCGTGGACTTGCCGACGTTGGCCGGGCCGACGATGGCGATGCTGCGCTTGTCCGCGAACGCGATCTGGAAGTTGGGCAGGGCCAGGTCGAGCAGCAGGCGCCAGCGTGCCAGGTCGCCGGGCAGGAGTTTTGCGGCCGAGCTGAGCTCCTGTTGCATGGGCTCGGGCAGAGCGCCCCAGGCGGTCGTCAGCTGGCGGCGCGTGTCGTCCGGGAATTCCTTGAGCAGGTCGTCGAGGTTGGACATTGCGCAGGAGTATAGCGCGGGTCTGCCTACAGGTCGGCGAGGATGCGTTGGCGTTGCTCCCGATATTCGTCCTCGGTGACCAGGCCCTGGCTGCGCAGCGCCTCGAGCTCGCGCAGGCGATCGGCGACGGCGGGGCGCGGGGCGGCTGCGGCACGCGGCGCCGGTCGGTTCGCGTCAGCGACGGACTTGAAGCGCTTTCCGCAGCGCGTGCACACGGCTTCGATCTGACCGGCCTCGAACTGACGCACATAGTCGGTGTTGGCGAAGCTGGCGACGCCGGCCGTGCGGCTGAAGAGGGTCATGAAGACCGAGCCGACCTTGTCGGCCAGGCCCAGGATCGGGACGGCGCTTTGGGCGTTGCAGTAGGGGCAGGTTGGTGCGGTCATGGTCGGGCTCGATACCGGGAATGGCCGGATAACGCCGGATATCGTCGTGCGCCGGAGAAAATGGGCCGATTTTCGCGAAGAATTCGACTGGTCATTCCCGGTATCGCAGGTGCTTAGCGGTAGCGGCCGAGGCGTTCGACGAGCAGGTCGTAGAAGCCGTCGACGTCGATGCGGATCCCGGCTTGGCAGTTCGGGGCCTTGCCGGTGACACGCCAGACGTCGCCGACTGTGCGGCCGAAGTTCAGGCCCTCGTTGGTCTCGATCTCGACGTTCAACGATTGCATCGTGAACAGCTCGGGCTTGAGCAGATACGCGATCGCGCAGGCGTCGTGGATCGGTGCGCCGTCCCAGCCGTAGCGCTCGACATGATGCTGGCGGAAGAACTCGAGCAGCTGCGCCGTGAATTCGCCGACCTGGGTATTGAGCGCCCTGAAGCGCGCGATCCGGCTCGGCACCGCCGGGGTCTGGTGCGTGAGGTTCAGGCCGAACATCACAAGCGGCACGCCCGCTTCGAATACGATCCGGGCGGCGTGCGGGTCGCACAGGATGTTGAACTCGGCCGCCGGCGACCAGTTGCCGGTGTCGAGCGAGCCGCCCATCAGCACGATGCGCTTGATGGCGGGCACGATCCTGGGCTCGAGCCGCATCGCGAGCGCCACGTTGGTCAGCGAGCCGGTCGGCACAAGCGTGATTTCACCCGGGTGCGCGAGCACCTGCTCGATGATGAAGTTGACGGCGTGCTTGGCCTCAGGTCCGCGCGACGGCGTCGGCAGGTGCGGGCCCTCGAGACCCGACGCGCCGTGCACGGCCTCGGCGCTCACGCGTTCGCGCACGAGCGGCCGGTCGACGCCGGCGTAGATCGCCACGTCGCGCCCGACCACCTCGCGCACCACACAGGCGTTGCGCAGCGTCCGCTCCAGGCTGACGTTGCCGTACACCACCGTCACGCCCAACACTTCGAGCTCCGAGCTGGCCAGCGCCAGCATCATGGCGATGGCGTCGTCGTGCCCGGGATCACAGTCCAGGATGATTTTCTCGGTCATAACCGGATTGTACCTGGAGAGCCTCAGGGCTCGGGCGAACAACCCTCACCCGCTCACCCAAGGCCGCACTGCGTTTCGCTCAGTGCCCAGAGTTTCTGTGCCAGGACGGCGTCCTGTGCCGCAGCGTCGGTGCGGGCGGGTTTGCTGTCGGCATAGTAGCCGCCGGACACGCCCTCCACCTCCGGCGACGTGGCCAGGTAGATCGAAGTGGCCGCGCCCTGGTCGGCGCGGCGGCCGAAACGCATGGCCAGGCTGACGATCGGGCCCAGCCAGCCCATGGTCTGGCGCCCAAAGCCGGTGTTGACCATGCCCGGATGCAGGCAATTGGCGGTCACGCCCGTGCCCTGCAGTCGGCGCGCGAGCTCGGCCGTGAAGAGGATGTTGGCCAGCTTCGATTGGCTGTACGCCGCCCAGGAGCTATATCCGCCGTTCTTGAACTCTGGATCGTCAAGCCGGATCTTGCCGCCGAAGTGCGCGCCCGACGAGACGCTGACGATGCGCGCCGGCGCGCTGGCCTTGAGCCGATCCAACAACAGGTTCGTGAGCAGAAAATACGCCAGGTGATTGACCGCCCAGGTGGTCTCGATGCCGTCGGCCGTCGTCGTGCGCGGGTCGAAGACGCCGCCGGCATTGTTGACCAGCACGTCCAGGCGCGGGTAACGATCGAGCACCTGCGCGGCCAGGGTCCGGATCGAGGCCTGAACGCCGAGATCCGCGATCAGGAGGTCGATGCGCGGGTTGCCGGTGCTCGCTTTCAACTCGGCGACCACGCGCTCGCCTTTGACGCGATCGCGCGCGACCAATGCGAGTTGCGCGCCGGTCTTCGCAAGGCCGCGGGCCGTCTCAAGCCCGATGCCGTTTGTGGCACCGGTGACAAGCATGGTTTGGGTTTGCATCCGAACAGGATATCACGACGGGCGGCGGGTTGAAGTGACGTCAGGACAGGGCAATCGCATGTAAACCAATCCAGGCCTTCTTCTGCCGCTGATCTCGCAGATGGGCTACGTGTTTCCGCAATCCGCGTCATCCGCGAAATCCGCGGCAAACAACTGCGCGACCCAATGAGATGCGATTACCCCGGGTGTCGAGAGCCGACACGCTCATCCGGCCGGGTTGCCCAGCACCCCCACGACCTGCAGCCAGGCCGGCTCGGGCAGCGGGTTGACCGTGATCGTCATCCCTAATTTGCGCATCACGGCCTGCGAGGCCAGATTGGCGTGCTCGGTGGTCGCGACGATCCGTGCCAGTCGCAACGTCTCGAAGACGTGCGTGAGCAGCGCCTGCGCGGCCTCGGTGGCGTAGCCGCGGCCCTGCTGCACGGGGTCGATGGCCCAGAACAGGCCGACCTCGGCCGTGGCCAGGGTCACGAGTTGCGAACCGCGCCGCAATTCCGGGATCTGGTCGTACACGTCCACCAGGGGCACAAGCCCCACCGCACCGACGAGCTCACCGGTGGATGTCACAGTCACGGCGCGCTCGCCGAACGGCGGTTGGTGCAGGGTCGGGAACCAGCGCTGATTGAGGATCGACCAGGTCAACCAGGAACGCCGTTCCGCGATCGCCTCCGGATCATGGACGCGGCGCCCGCCGCCGAAGGCACGTTCGAGGATGCCGTGAATGGCGAGCAGGTCGTCGTCCACAAAGGGTCGAACCGTCAGCCGTGGCGTCTGGAGAATAGGGGAGGGCATGGCGTCTCCTGTTGGGTCAACGATCCCGGTATTGAGCGCTGGCTCGCGCGAGGGCCGCGACTTCAAGGTGCATCGTCAACGGCACGACGGTGCGAGCCAGGATACGTTCGGCCGGCGCCTGAAGCACCGGGATGCCCACGGAGCCCGTCAACGCGTAAGTCAGGCGCGTGCGCGGAGCACCGGTCGTGGGAAGCGGCTCAAGGCGGTAGTGGTTGGCATGCGGGAACAGGGCGCGCGGCCAGCGTCGATCGAACTCGATCCAACTGAGCCGGACGCCGGGTTCCCAATGCGTGATGTGAACGTCGCGCGCGTACACCCAGCCATGAACCACGCGCAGCCTTCCGCCCGGGCCCCTGACGTCCCTGATCCACTGAGCGGAAGTGTGAAACGGATTGGCCAATGTCGTGGTCAAGACATCGGCCAGCCGGCGCCAGATCGTCGCGGGCGTGCCCGGTGCGATCACGGAAACCGTCACGCGGATCATGGGTTGATGATCTCACAGGTCGCGTCGATCGTGGCCAAGCGAACGCTGTTCCGCTTCAGGTGTGATCGCCCTGGGACGCGCCCGGTCTTCTCAGCGAATTGACAGGCTGTGGGGCGGAGGCTGAGCGGCCCCGCTCGTTGTTTGAGCGGCCCCGCTCGTTGTTGGAGCGGCCCATGCCTTGTGCGCCGACCACACAAACTGCACGTGGCCGGATTGCAGATGAACGACCCGATCGTAGTCGCTGGCGCTCAGGCGATCATGCGAGATCACGATCAGGCTGCGCCCGCGCGCTGCTGCGAACAGGTCCGCGAGGACGACGTCCGCGATGGTCGGGTCAAGGTGCGCGGTCGGCTCATCGGCGATCAACAGCGACGCCGGGCGGAGCAGAAGGCGCGCCAGCGCCAGCCGCTGACGTTGGCCGCCGCTGAGCCCGAGGCCCCGCTCGCCGATGACGGTGTCGAGCCCGGTGGGCAAACCGGCAACAAAATCCTTCAGACCGACTCGATCGAGCGCGGCCCACAGAGCATCGATCGGCGCGTCGGGTTGGGCGAGCAGCAGGTTGTCGCGCAGACTGGCGTTGAAGACATGCGGGTTCTGTTCGAGCACGCTGATGCGCCCCCGCACGGCCTCGGGCGGAAGCGTCGACACATCCTGTCCGTCGAGCCAGATCGCGCCGGCTGGCGGATCCCACAGGCGGGTGAGCAGCGCCGCCAACGTCGATTTGCCCGAGCCGCTCGACCCGACAAGCGCCAGGCGCTCGCCGGCCTCGAGCGTCAGGTCGACCGATTCGAGCGCCGGGCGGGTCTGACCCGGATAAGCGAACGTCAGGGACCGGATCTCAAGACTCGCTGCAGTCTCTGGTTGGGACATCGAAGTCTGTGACGCTGCGGCGCTCGCCGGGGCCTGGCGGGGCTCGTGCGCCACGATCGCGAACACGCGCCGGGCGGCGGCCACGATCGCGCCCATGGCGCCGGCCGTCTGGGGCAGGGGCAGAAAGGCCTCGAAGGCCGCCAGGGTGCCGAGCGCGATCGGGGCCAGCCAGACCGGGTCGATGCGGCCCGACTGCGCCAGCTCGATGCCGCGCGCCAGCCCGGCGAGCACGGTCAGGTGCGTCAGCGCGGTCGCCAGCCCCGTCTGGACGGCCGCGATCCCGGCCAGGCGCCGCAGGCTGTCACTGGCGACAGCCTGCGCCGCTGCGATGCGAGCCAACCAGGCGTCGGCCTGCCCGCAGGAGAGCAGATCCGCCTGACCCTGCACGCCGTCGATCACGGTCCGTTGCAACGCGGCCCGCGTGGCGATCACGGCCGCGCCCGGCGCCCGGGCTGCGCGCGCGCCCCACAACGACAGCGCGACCGCGACCAGCGCTGCCCCGGTCAGCGCGATCGCGGCCAGGACGGGGTCGATGCTGGCCAGCAGCGCCGTGCCCACGATCGCCAGGAGCGCGGCGGCCGCCGGCGGCGCCCATAAGCGCACGTACGCGTCCTGCAACGTGTCGATGTCGGCGACGGCGCGGGCCGCGAGATCACCGCTGTGCATGTGCCCGAGGTGCGCGGGCCAGAGCGGCTCGAGCGTTGTATAGAACCAGACGCGCAATCGGGCGAGCAGACGCAGGCTGACGTCGTGTGCGGCCAGGCGCTCGAGGTAGCGCAACACGCCGCGGGCCAGGCCGAAGGCGCGCGTGCCGACGATGGCCACGTTGAGGGCCGCCAGCGGCGGTTGCAGCGCGGCCGCCGCGATCAGGTAAGCGCTCGTCGTCATCAGCGCGACGTTGGCGGCCACGGTCGCGGCGGCGAGCAGCAGCGCGAGCCCCATGCGCTTCCACTCCGAGCGCGCCAGGCTCCAGAGGCGGGCCAGCACCTGGAGCGTGTCGGCCGCGAGTTCCTCAGCCGGGGCGGGGGCCGCCTCGTCGTGCGTCGGCCACGGCGAGATTTCGGCCTCGAGCGGCACCATGGCGTCGTCGAGCCAGGGGCAGCGCGGCAAGACCGCTTCCGGTGGACCGCTGAGCACGAGCCGGCCCTGATCGAGCACCAGCACCAGGTCGGCCTGTTCGGCCAGAGCCCGACGATGCGCGGCCAGCACGACCGTGCGCGTGCCGCGCCAGCCGCGGATCAGCGAGACCAGCCGGGCCGTAAGGAGCGCGTCGAGCGCCTGCTCGGGTTCGTCGAGCACCACGAGCGGCGCACCCTGCAGACAGACCCGCGCGAGCGCGATGCGCTGCGCCTGGCCGCCCGAAACGTTGCGCCCCAGCTCGGTCACCGGTGTCTCGAGGCCGGCGGGCAGTTGCGCCAGGAACGTCGTCAGGCCGGCGGCGTCCGCAGCGGCCCGGATCTCGTGCATCGATGCCTGCGGCCGGCCGAGCGCGATGTTCGCGCCGAGGGTGTCCGCGAAGAGATGCGGACGTTGCGGCAGATAGGCGACGTGTCCGGGCCAGCCGTCGGACTCGGGCCGGCCGCCGCTCTTGAAACCGAGTCGGCCTGCGTCGACCGGTTGCAGCCCGGCGATCGCACGCAGCAACGTGCTCTTGCCCGAACCGTTGGCGCCGATCACGGCGATGGTGGCGCCCGGCGGCGCCGCGAAGCGGACGGCCTCGAGCGCGCGCCGGCCGTCGGGATAAACGACGCTGACGTCGTCGACCCGGAGCCCGCCCTCGGGCGGCGCAGCGTTGGAGAGCGGCGGCGGCAGCGGCGCATCGAGCAGGGCGAAGATGCGCTCGGCGGCCGCCAGCCCCGAGGCGGCCGCGTGGTAGCGCTGGCCGAGCAGGCGGAGCGGGAGGTAGAAGTCTGGCGTCAGCACCAGCACGAACAACGCGGTCTGAAAGGACAGCGCGCCGTCGAGCAGCCGCAGGCCGATCTCGACCGCGACCACGGCCGTGCTGAGCGTCGTGAGCAGCTCGAGCACCAGCGCCGACAGAAAGGCCAGCCGCAACACGGCCAGCGTGGCGCCGCGATAGCGCGCGCTGTAGCGGGCCAGCACGGCCGCCTGGGCCGCGCCGCGACCGAGCAACTTGAGCGTGGTCAGACCCTGAAGCAGATCGAGGAAGTGTCCGCCGAGCTGGCCGAGAAGCGCGAACTGGCGGCGCGTCAAAGCCTGCGCGGCGTAACCGACCAGGATCATGAAGATCGGCACCAGGGGCGCGGTGAGCGCCAGGACCAGCGCGGTGAGCGGGTCAAGCCCGACCACCACGAGCCAGATCGTCAGCGGGATCAGGGCCGTCTGTGCGACCTGAGGCAGGTACTGGCTGAAGAAGGCATCGAGCGCGTCGACGCCGTCGGTGAGCGTCTGGGCCAGTTCACCGCTCTGCGTCGACGTCGAGAGGGACAGGCCGCGGCGCATCAGCACGCGCGCGAGATCGAGCCGTAGTTGGGCGCGCACCCGGCGCGATCCGGCGGCTGCGGCGGCCTCGGTCAACGCCGTAGCCGCCGCGCGCAACACGGCCAGGATCGCGGCCGAGACGAGCCAACCCGCGACGGCCTCGAGCCCCTGGCCGCGGAGGAAGGCGGCGTCGACGGCGATGCTCAGACACCAGGCCTGGGCGATGGCCAAAGCTGCGGCGAGCCAGCCCGCGCCGATCGTCAGCGCAAGCGACGTCGGCGCCGAGCGGGCCAACTTCAGCAACCGCTGTTGCAACATAGAACGTTCAAGTACGATGCACCGACTCTGCGGGCCGCGCGCTCAATACACCAGGCCTTCCGGCTTGGCTTCGACGCGCTTGCGGAACACCCAGTACGTCCAGGCCTGATAGGCGATGATGAGCGGCACAAAGAACAGGGCCACCGCGGTCATCACCGTCAGCGTGTAGGGGCTCGACGAAGCCGTGTAGATCGTCAGACTGTAGGCCGGGTCGAGGCTCGAGACCATCACCCGCGGGAAGAGCAGGCCGAAGGTGAAAGCGGTCTGCGCCGCGATGACGAAGGCCAGCAAGGCGAAGGTCCAGCCCGGCTGTCGGCGGCGCAGGATGAACAGCCCGGCGACCAGAAGCGCGCCGAGCATGGCGAAGGGCAGCGGCCCCGGGTTGATCCCGATGTGCGTGAGCAGGTCGGTGGAGGCGTAGGCGGCGAGGAAGTACGCGATCTGGGCCACGGCGGCAAACGGCCACAGCCGCCGTGCCAGGCCGGCCGCGCGTTGCTCGAGATCGCCGGTCAGCTTGAGGCTGAGGAAGACGGCGCCATAGGTCGCGAAGAGCAGCACACCGGCGACGCCGCCGAGCAGGGCGTAGCCGTTCAAAAGGTCGAGCAGACCGCCGACCATGTTCATGTTCGCGTCGATCGCCACGCCGCGCGTCAGGTTCGCGAAGGCCACGCCGAGCAGCAGGGCGGGGAGCAGGCTGCCGACGAAGATGCACACGTCCCACAGCTGGCGCCAGCGCGCGCCCGGGCTCTTGCTGCGGAACTCGAAGGCCACGCCGCGGATGATCAGGCCGAAGAGCACAAGGAAGAGCGGCAGGTAGAAACCGCTGAAGAACGTCGCGTACCAGTGCGGGAAGGCCGCGAAGGTCGCGCCGCCGGCGGTCAGCAGCCAGACCTCGTTCCCGTCCCAGTGCGGTCCGATGGTGTTGATGATCGCACGGCGCTCGAGGTCGGTGCGGCCGAGCACGGGCAGCAACAGACCGACGCCGAAGTCGAAGCCCTCGAGCACGAAGAAGCCGATGTAGAGCACGGCGATCAGGATGAACCACAGAATGTTGAGGTCGAAAGACATCGTGGCCTCCTTGCCTCAGTCGGTGCCGACCAGCGAAGGCGCCGGCAGATCGGGCGCTGCATGCGCGTCGAGCGGCCCGAAGGCCAGCTCCGGCGTCTGCGCGAAACGACGCATCAGGTACAGGTCGGCGACCATCAGCGCCGCGTACAGCAGCGTGAATCCGATGGTGGTGAAGAGCACAGCGTTCGCGCTCACGTTGGGCGAGACCGCGTCCTCGATCTTCATCAGGCCGTAGACCACCCATGGCGAACGACCGACCTCGGTCATGAGCCAGCCGGCCGAGTTGGCCAGGTAGGGCAGCAGCATGGCCAGGGGATAGAGCGCCATCCAGCGCCCGGCGCGCTCGGTCAGGTCGCCAAGGCTGATCACCAGGCCGACGACGGCCAGGCCGAGCATGGCAAAGCCCGAGCCCACCATCGCGCGGAACGACCAGTACACGACGTAGGCCGGCGGCCGGTAGTCGCCGGGCCCATACTTCGCCTGGTATTCGGCCTGCAGGTCGTTCATGCCGCGCACGACGCCCGTCAGCTGGTTGTAGGAGAGCAGGCTGAGCAGGGTGGGGATGCGCAGCGAGTAGATCTCGTGACCCTGCAGGTCGCCGATCGTGATCACCGAGAACGAGGCCGGGTCCTCGGTGACGTACAGGCCTTCGGCCGCGGCCATCTTCATCGGCTGCGCCTGGACCATGTGCCGGGCCTGGTCGTGGCCGTTGAGCACGGTCAGACCGATCGCGATCAACCCGACGATCGCGCCGAGCTGGAACGAGCGCTTGAACAGGTCGACATGCGATTTGCGCAGCAGATGCCAGGCGCTGATGCCCATCACGAAGAAGCCGGCGGTGGTGAAGGCGCCGCCGAGCACGTGCGGGAAGGCCACCTGCACGTTCGGGTTGAAGAGCAGGGCGAGGATGTCGGTCATCTCGGCGCGGCCGTTGCGGAGCGCGAAACCGACCGGGTTCTGCATGAAGCTGTTGGCCACCATGATCCAGATCGCCGACAGCACGGTGCCGATGGCCACCAGCCAGATCGAGGCCAGATGAACGCGTTTGGGCACGCGATCCCAGCCGAAGATCCACAGGCCCAGGAACGTGCTCTCCATGAAGAAGGCGAGCAGGGCCTCGAAGGCCAACGGAGCGCCGAAGATGTCGCCGACGAAGCGCGAGTACTCGGACCAGTTCATGCCAAACTGGAACT
>WBZS01001601.1_pt1 | contig 17203 bp, 14 predicted proteins | sample 5204201 | NCBI WGS metagenome assembly WBZS01 (sample SAMN12344357, study PRJNA552823) | activated sludge metagenome | biome: Activated sludge suspended growth; feature: Nitrification reactor; material: Wastewater; isolation source: activated sludge from nitrification reactor of wastewater...
GGCATATTCTCGTGAATGTCGAAGGCGACAAAAAGGCCGATGCGCAAGCGAAAATCACGGGGCTCAAAAAACAGATCGAAACCACGGTCGCCGGGGAAGTCGCGAAACTGCCCGCCGGCACGGATGACGCGACCAAGCAAAAGAAGTCGATCGAAATCCTTCTGACCGCGTTTGGCGAGGCGGCTGGCAAAGAGTCGACCTGCCCCTCGAAGGCCAAGGGCGGCGATTTAGGGGCGTTTCCCCGTGTTGGTGCCATGGTCGAACCGTTCGCCAAAGCGGCGTTCGAACTCCAACCGTACCAGATGAGCGAACCCGTTTTTACCGAGTTCGGTTGCCATCTGATCCTGGCCATGGAAAAGTTGCCGGGCAAGGCGGTGAAGTTCGAAGAAGTCAAAGGCGGCGTGACCGAAGTGTACGCGGACAAGCTGCGCGATGCCGTGATTTCGTCTTACAAGCCGCGTTCGAAAATTGAAATCATCGAGAAGAAGTAATTGGGTCCGGTTTTGCCCTGGGGGGCCTATAATCCCAGGGCCTTTTGGCCCTCGGCTTTCCATTTGGTTTCTTCGAGGGTGGGGCTTGTCTTCTTTCGAAATTCCGGTGTTATAATAGGGAAGTAACAATCGGAGCAAGCACTCCGCAGCTTCTGCCGGCCCCGCCGAGAGACGCTGCGGTTTTGTGTTGCCGTGATGAAGTCCTCAGGAATGCGTCGGCGAATCACAGGTTCGATGCGTTCCTGGGTTGTTTTTTGGAGTAGGCGCCATGGCCGACGATCGTATTCCCATGTCGAAGGAAGGATTCGAGAAGAAGAAGGCGGAACTGGATCGCCTCAACAATGTGGAAATGGTCGAAATTGCCAAACGGATCGCGACGGCACGCGAGCTAGGCGACCTCAGCGAAAACGCCGAGTACCATGCCGCACGTGAAGACCAAGGCATGCTCCAAGCCCGCATCGATGTGTTGCGCGACCAGTTGAGCCGGGCCGTCATCATCGAGAAACCGTTGGAATCCGACAGCGTGGCATTCGGATCGCGTGTCACGGTCATGGATTTGGACTTAGACGAAGAGGAAATCTTCACGCTTGTGGGCCCCGGCGACGAGGATTACAACAAGAACAAAATCCTTCTTTCCAGCCCGATCGGCCAAGGTCTCCTTGGGAAAAAAATCGGCGACGTGGCCGAGATCCAAGTTCCCATGGGGAAAATCCGCTTCAAGATCGTGAAGATCGCTTACGAATAGCCCTTCGCGTGGGCGGCATTATTGTCAGGTACTCGTCACGGTCGCGGTTCGTCGACCGTTCATCCCATCCGCGCACGGTTTTTTTCATGGATTTCCACGACTTTCACGCTCACCAGATGCGTCGGCGCCGAGAGTTGTGGAAATTACTTGGGCCGCTTCCCACGGAGCGAATGCCGACGGCGGAGCTTCTTGACCGCCAATCATTTGCCGCATTCGAAATTGAACATCTACGTCTTGACCTAAACGGCATTGAGCCTGCCGAAGCCTACCTTCTTCTTCCCCGACATCGTGTTGCTCGTGCACCCGCCATGCTGTACTGCCACGCCCATGGCGGCACCTACGAGGTGGGCAAAGAAGAACTCTTGCGTGGCAATGCGTACATGCAACCTTACGCCGAGGATTTGGCTCGGCTCGGGATCGTGACGCTTGTGGTCGATGCGTGGTGTTTCTCGAGCCGTCGGCATCATCCAATTGGCCGGGTTGGTGAAACCGACACCTTCAAACAGATGCTATGGCACGGGCGCTGCCTCTTCGGCATGATGCTGTTCGACCAACTGCAAGCACTTGCCTATTTGCGAAGCCGAGCCGAAGTCGACCCGGAGCGGGTGGGAGTGATGGGGCTTTCGATGGGTGCAACGAAGGCGTGGTGGCTCGCCGCGCTGGAACCCGACCTTCGCCTTTGTGTCGACTTGTGTTGTTTGACCGATTTCGAAGAACTGATCCGCACAGGTAACCTTGAGGGGCACGGCGTCTATTACTATGTGCCTGGACTCTTGAAACATTTTCAATCGGCGCAGATCAACGAGTTGATCGCGCCGAGGCCTCGCCTCAGCCTAAATGGACGATTCGATCCGCTCACCCCGCCGGCCGGTGTCGAAAAAATCCGCGATCACCTGATGCCGCTTTATCGCCAATTTGGCTCCGCCGACGATTGCCGAATCGAACTTTTCGAAGTCGCGCATCAAGAAACGCTCGCGATGCGGCAAATCGTGCTCGAATGGCTAGTAAGGCACCTCGCCGGTTTGGATTCGGTGATTTCTCATTGATCCAAAGCAGCGTGCGAGACATAATCCAGGCGCGTCGTCGAAAGATTGGCGATGGGATGAAACGTGCCTCCCCGGCTAAAATGCCGCAACCTTCCAAATGGCGAACCCGCATTGGGTGGCCCACCGGAACGTTCGTTCCGAGACTGCCGCCGGAATGAAACGGTCCGATGCGCCCCTCCACTTATCGTTTTTTGAGAAAGGAACTCTTCGATGAAACTCGTTCGCTTAGGTCTCGCATTGGCGGTGCTCGTCAGCGTGACCGGATTGGCCTACGTGGCCCAGCAGGTGAATATCGCTGGGCCCACGATCGTGAAGTCGGCGACGAATTTCGTCTCGACGCTCACCGCGGAACAAAAAGCCATCGCGGTGATGCCATTTGAAAGCAAGGAACGCACGAACTGGAATTTCGTTCCCTTGCAAGACAAGGAGCGGAACTCCACCCGCAAAGGCCTCCCGCTCGAAAAGATGTCGGCCGAGCAAAAAAAGGCGGCGTTGGCGTTGGTGAAATCGGGCTGTAGCGAATCCGGAGCCGTCGCCGTGACAACCATCATGAGCCTGGAAGGAATCCTCCGCGACCAGGAGAAAAAAGGTGCGATGGTCCGCAATCCGGATTGGTATTTCTTCAGCATCTTCGGCACACCGTCGAAAACGGGAAAATGGGGCTGGCGCGTGGAAGGCCATCACCTTTCCATTAACTTCACCATGGAAGGCACCGAGGTCGTGGCTGCCACGCCATTCTTCTTCGGCGCCAACCCAGCCCAAATCAAAGCTGGCGAACGCAAGGGACAACGCATTCTTCCCGCCGTCGAGGATCTCGCGAGAAAACTTTTCGATTCGTTGAGTGCGGAGCAAAAGAAAGTCGCACTGCAACCGAAAGCGTTTCCCGAACCCGCGCAAGGCAAGGTCCAGCCTGAAGTCGGTGCCCCGGTCGGACTCGCCGCGGCGAAAATGACCGACCAACAAAAAGAATCGTTGGCGGCCTTGATGAAAGCTTACACCGACCGCATGCCAACCGAAGTTGGCGACCGCGAACTCAAGACTGCCATGGAAGCTGGCTTGGAAAAGGTCCACTTCGCCTTCACGGGCGATTCCTCTCCTGGAAAAGGCTTCACCTACCGCGTGCACGGACCCACGTTCGTGATCGAGTTTCTCAACATCCAAGCCGACTCGGCTGGTAACCCGGCCAATCATATTCACAGCGCCTGGCGCCGCATCAAAGGCGACTTCGGTCTGAATTAACGAGCTTTGCCGTGGACGTGAGTCGGTTGTCCGAACTTGATCGCCAGCGAGAGTATGTAGGCGTACTCTCGCTGGCGATCAAGCTCGGACGATCGGACATTTCCTTCAACCTTTCATGAATCTTCCTACCGAAGCTTCCATCCTTCATCAAAAAATCCAGCCTGCTCCACCTTTGCCGCATGGCGAGAAGTGGGTGGCTGGGTCACGTCGTAGATCGCCCAATCAGGCAATTTTGGGATTTGCCTCGCGTTGTTCAAATAGTCGTATTCGCGGAACGTGAACGACGAGTTCACGACGACGTACTTCTTCGGATTGAGTGGATTCGGATAAATCAACGCAGGAACGTGGGTCGCGGACGGGTAGGATTTTCCGTTCACCTCCACGCCGTTGGCGGACCAACGGATAGGCAATTGATTCGCGATTTTGGCCAGGATCTTGTTGCTGTTTGGATCGCCCCAGAGAATCAGATTGCTGTTGGCGATGTCCGCGTCGGTGATTTGCGTGTCCTTCTTTGGCTTGAGTTCGCCGCGGAATTGGCGGCGCCAATGATCGAGGGCGTGCAGATATTCGCCCGCGACCCAATCTCCGACTTTCGAGTTAAGAGCCGCTTCAGTCGGTTCGACCATCACGAAGCGGTCCATGAACGCATCGTCGATGGGGCCCGTCAGGCCAGGCTGCTTGCGGAGTCCCTTGGTTTCCAAGGCGTCGACGCGCTTCCAACCCTCGGCGCTTTTCACGAAATGGCTCGTCCACGATCGATCCGTCTCGGCGATAGCGCCGGTTAGCTTTTGGCCATCAATCGTGACGTTGATCGGTTTCGTGATATCGAACGGGCAAAGGCCCGACGCCATGTCGAGCGTGAGGGCGGTGACGTTTTTCGTCGTGACTTTCACGCTGTTGGAAGTAGGGATGTCCGCTTCCACGCGTGCGCGTTCCCAGTGTTTTTCCAGGCCTTGCACGGTGACCCAGTACATTTTCGGATAGCGGAGAGTCCACGTCGTGAAGCGGATTTGGCGTGGCATGGGATTGCGCCCCTTGGCCACGATCGCATCGATTCGCCGATTGATTTCGATCTTGGCTTGCGGGTGGTGCGAATGGCCCGTTTTGGGTCCGATGATGTGGGTGAGTTTCATTCCCTCTTCCGCCACCGCCTTGGCCATGATGTCGCCAGCTTGTTTCTGGGAATCGATTTCGCCGCTGTAGGCGACGGTTGGACAGTGAAATAGATTCAACGCCCAATCGGTGCAGTCATAAAGGTGGAACAATTTCTTTTCATATTCGGTTGGCTGAACGTTTTCTTTTTGAAACACGCGAAGGAAGTCCGGCGATTCCGAGAACCCCGCGCCGGGGTGAGCCGCCGCCCATCGGTCGGCGTAATGCACCGCGAAGTTCCAACACGCCGCCCCACCCATGGAAAAGCCTCGCACGACGACGCGATTGGGGTCGATTGGATAATACTTCTGAGCATGTTCCAGCGCTTCGAGCGTGTCGATTTCTCCCGCGAAGTGATTGGCGTTGCAGTATCGGCCATACGGATGCAGCACGAACGCGTGTGGCGGAGCAAACTCGCTGGCGCCGCCCAAACGACCATTAAGAAAGCTGAGTTCGGTGAGCACTTCGCCTCGGCCATGGAACCAAAAATCGAGGCGATGCTGTTTGGCCAAGCCCGGTTGATAACTCGCAGGCACGAGCAAGCCGTACGGTTGCACGGAATCGTCGATTTTCGAGCGATACCCGCGCACCACGCCACCGGTGGCTTTGAGCCAGGGAGCGTCCCCCTTGGCTAATTGATTCGCGCGTTCCATTCCCAACTTGATCAGGTTATGGGCTGCCTTGACTTCCGTTTCCTTGTAAAACTCGTTGTATTTGAGTGCGTAGTGCACCGCGTTGTGGAAAATCTCGACGTCGGGCAACAACTCGAGCAATGCCGGTTTTGCCGAGAGTGACTTTCGCAAATCCGCGATTTTTTGTCCCAACCTGTCGACCGTTTCTGCTAAATTGGCCGACTCGTGTTCCGGGATTTTGACACCCAGCGGGGGCACGCGCCGAACTTTGTCAGCGAGGTTATCCGCCGGCCCATCGGCGTAAGCCCAAGTTCCCAGCAGCAAAAGAATCCCCAACGTCCACCAAGCCTTCATAGCATTTCCTTTCCATGTGCCGTCGCAGGCGAAAAAAACCGTGGAGTTTCCACGGCTCGAATTTCTCTCGCAGACTAACCCGAAATGAACGATGATGCCAGGAAGAAAAGGAGTGAACCATGGCACATTCTCGGCGCGATTTCCTTCTTCAAACTTCCGCCGCCGGCATTGCGGCGACGTGGGCGACCACCGTGCGCGCGGGCGAGCGAGCGCCCATTCCCTTCGCCTACAGCTTGTATGGGATGAAAAACCTTCCTTTGCTCGATGCGTTGGACGCATGCGCGAAGATCGGGTATGACGCTGTCGAATTCGCGCTCATGCCCACTTGGCCCGCCGAGCCTTCGCGTCTCTCCCGCGAGGAGCGAAGACGCCTCCGCGATCGTTTGGCGGAACGTCGGCTTTCGGTTCCTGCCTTGATGGAGAATCTTCCCATCGATGGAGATGATGCACAAAATCGCCGAAACCTGGAACACTTGCGTGCGGCTTCGGCGCTGGGACGCGACCTCGCACCGATGCAACCGCCACTCATCGAAACTATTCTCGGTGGTTCCGCCGATGGTTGGATGAGGCTACGGAATCAATTCGCCGAGCGGCTTCGAACGTGGGCGGAATGGGCGGCGACCGAACGACAAATGATTACGATCAAACCGCACCGTTTCGGAGCCATGAACTTGCCGGAACACGCCCTTTGGCTTCTCGAACAAGTGAAAAGCCCCTGGATCAAACTCGCCTACGATTACAGCCATTACCAACACCGCGACCTGACCATTGCCCAAACGTTGAAAGCCTTGCTGCCCCATACGCGGTTTGTGCATGTGAAAGACACGCGCCTGGAAAATGGCCGAGCCTTGTTTACCCTCCCTGGTGATGCGGGGGTGGATTATGTCGATCTTTTTGGACTCCTTCGCCAAGGCAACTACCAAGGATGCGTATGCGTCGAAGTGAGCGGGATGCTGCAAAATCGCCCCGACTACCAAGCCGTGGAAGCGGCTCGGCGATCCTACCGCAACCTCGAACCCGCGTTCGCAAAGGCGGAGATTCGTCGGCGCTAGCAACCATGAAATTGCCTGGTGAGGTTCCATGGGCTTTCGCACATGGGTCCCTACAATGCCCAACGGTCAATCATTCGATGAGGAATGCGGACGATGCGTAGGATCATCCCTGGGATCGTGTTAGCACTGACGTTGGCCGCCGTGACGTGGGCAGGCCCACTGGAAAATGGGCGACTCGGCAAGGTCCCAATCGCTCCAGGTGGAACTCGCATTCTCGTGGAACGATTCGAACCTGGGGAAAAAGCGCTCGCGATCATCTCAGGCAACGGTGCTTCGTGTCTCGCGGGATACGTGTTCGATCATCATGGCAACTGTGTCGATTTCAAGGATTTGACCACCCCAGGGTCGTTCGACGACGTTGCACTCCAGTGGTTTCCTTCGGGGCCCGAACCCTACGCCATCGAAATCCGCAACCTGGGGGTGGACGTGAACGTCGCGAACGTCGCGCTTCGATAAAGCCACAGCACAGAAACTCGCCTGCGGCCTCGTGAGCGGATGCTTACTGAGTTTCCATAAACAGAACGTGGGTCAATACTTCGCTGGACGTATCAATATGTACCGTCACGTTTTTCTTGGTCTTTTCGCGTTACTTGCCTTGGTCCCCGTTGGATATTCCGGGCCGATCGACGGAGGAGCGTTCTTCCGCAAAACGCTCGACAAGATGCGGGTCGGCGAAGAGAAAGACCTTCTACCTGGAACGGAAGTCTTTTATCGCGATTTTGTCGCTGGCCAACGTGCCTGCGTCATCGCGATTGGCGACCATGATCCTGAGGTCCCCGTTGGTATTTCCGTTTACGAGTTCGAGAAAGGCAAGCAGGGAAAACTCGTTGCCGAGGACTTAGGAAAAAAGAACGATAAAGAATTTCAGGATTACGCAGCCGTGGTCTGGTATCCAACCCGAACCCGCACCTATTTGATCGAAGTGAAAAGCTATGGGCGGGTGGAAAACGTGGTCAGTATCGCCGTCAATTAGAACAATACGAAGGGACGCATCGTTCGCGGCAATGCGTCCCTGAATCGTGAGAGAATGCGATCACGACAAATCTTCCGCGATCAAGCCATTCAGGCGTTTAGCGAATGCCGCGGGATCTGGAATCTTGGATCCTTCCGCGATCAGTGCCTGGTCATAGAGAAGCCGAGCGTACGCTTCCAAGCGTGCATCGTTTCGATCTTTCAAAAACAATCCGTGCAATAGACCAATCACCTGATGGTCTGGGTTGATCTCGAGGATGCGTTGGTTTGCAGGCATCCCCTGGTCCCGCCCCATACGCTTTAAAATTCGTTCCATGTTCGCGCTCATGCCTCCGTCTTCAGCGACCAGGCACACGGCACTTTCCTTGAGGCGATGCGTCAGGCGCACCTCCTTGACTTCGTTGACCTTGCTTTTCACAAACTCCACGAAATCCTTGAGTTTTTCTTTTTGAGCATCGTCCACTTTGCCGGAATCTTCGCTGCGATCGACGGCTTTCAGTTTCTTACCCTTGTAGTCCCAAAGGGAATCGACCACGAACTCGTCTGCCGGATCGGAAAGCAAAAGCACTTCCCAACTCTTGGCTTTGAAACTTTCCAGCAACGGCGATTGTTCGAGCAACTCTCGCGTTTCGCCGGCGAGAAAGAAAATCTCTGTTTGATCCCCTGGCATGCGTTCGACGTAGTCGGCCAACGTGGTGAACTTGCCTGGGTCGGTTTTGGTGGATTCGAAGAGAAGCAAGTCTGCGAGTCGTTGCTTGTTGGCGTAATCTTGGTACGCCCCTTCTTTCAGGAACACGCCAAATTCTTGGTAAAACGTCAAATACTGCTCGTATTCCTTACGCTTCATGTCGTCGAGCGTGCCCAGGATTTTGTTCGTCAAGTTCGATTTGATTTTCTCCAGGGGAGCGCTCTGTTGCAGGATTTCACGCGAAACGTTGAGCGGAAGGTCCGGAGAATCGACCACGCCTCGCACGAAGCGGAGGTATTTGGGCAGCAACGTCTCGCAATCATCTAGGATGAAGACGCGTTGGATATAAAGGTGCAGTCCCTTTTTGGAATCGCCGTAAAGAAGATCGAACGGCTTGTGCTTGGGAAGATAGAGGAGCGACTTGAACTCGATGTTCCCCTCGGCGTTGTACGGAATCACCTTGAGAGGTTCTTGATGGTCGTGGCTTAGATGTTTGTAGAAATCGTTGTATTCCTGATCGCTGATTTCCGACTTGGACCGAAGCCAAATCGCTTTTTGCGCGTTGAGCGTTTCCTCTTTCGGTTCCGCGTTTTCACCCTCTCCCGGCACGAGCGTGGCGACTGGGTGTTCGACGAAGTCGGAGTATTTCTTCACGAGTTCGCGAAGCTTCCACGAATTCAAAAATTCCTTCGAGTCTTCGCGAAGGTGGAGGGTGATGTCGGTGCCTCGCGTTTCCTTGGTACACGTTTCGAGGGTGAATTCGCCTTGGCCCTCGGATTCCCAGCGAACGGCATGGTCCGTCGGACCGGCCATGCGCGAAACGACGGTGACCTTGTCCGCCACCATGAACGAGGAGTAAAAGCCGACGCCGAACTGACCGATCAGGTCAGGTTTCGACGCATCGCCGGCTTTCTTCAGCTGATCGAGGAATTCACGCGTCCCGGATTTTGCGATCGTCCCCAGATTCTCGACGATCGTTTCACGCGACATGCCAATGCCGTTGTCGGAAATCGTGAGAGTTCCCGCTTTTTCATCGGGAATCAGTCTGATTTTCCAGTCGGCGTTTCCTTCCAAGACGTCGGCTTGGGTCAATCCTTGAAAGCGAACGCGATCGATTGCATCGCTGGCGTTACTAATTAATTCCCTTAAAAAAATGTCCTTGTGGGAATATAAAGAATGGATAATCAGATGCAGAAGTTGTTTGAGTTCCGTGCGAAATTGTAGTGTTTCGGTGCTCATGGCGATCTTCCCTCCGAATGAAAAAAATTGACGGTGCGAGCGTGATGCACTGATTCGATGCGCCACGCAGCCAATCCATGACGGTTTATACGTGGAAGCCGAGACGACAACGGCGGAAATGCCGACTCCACGTGGAGAGTTCGTGGACCAAAAAGCGAATTTTGCAGTAGCGAAACGGCGAATGTGAAATTATGATGAGAGAAAAGTTGGGCGGTTTCACCGTCCGCATTTAGGTATCGGATTGTTTTTTCAAAGCCGAGTCAGGCGGTATGGAGGGAGTACGCCCACATCTCCCCTCCAGGCCAATGCTAGCGTTGTCTTCGTTTCGTTCCATATCTTTTTGTTGCGTGAGGAGTCTTTCCATGACGGTCCATGGGATCAAGAGCCGAGCGAGGGATGCGTTTACCCTCATCGAGCTCCTCGTCGTGATCGCGATCATCGCGATTTTAATTGCTTTACTCGTGCCGGCGGTGCAAAAAGTCCGCGAAGCGGCTGCCAGGCTGCAGTGCACGAACAACTTGAAACAGATCGGGTTAGGTTGTCACAATCATCACGATGTTTACAAAGAACTTCCGAACGGTGGCAACCACTGGTCGAATGCTCCTGACTACATCAGTCTGGGCAGCCCCCAAGTGACGCGCAAACAATACGCGGGTTGGGGCTTCCAAATCCTGCCATACATCGAACAGACGAGCATCTGGAAGGGTTCTAATAAGGCCACCATCGCGGAAGCGCAGATACAAGCCATCAGCGCGGGGATTCCGACGCTGTTTTGCCCGTCTCGCACAGGCACAGGCATTCGAATTTTACCGAATAACGGTGCATGGTATGGACCGGGCGGCACCTACCCGCATGGCTCGTCCGATTATGCGGGAAGCAACCTCGAAAATACAGGTGCGATTGCCCATAACCCCAACAACGGCACCGGCCGAACGGTCTCACTTCAAACCATCACCGATGGCACGAGTAGCTCGATACTAGTGGGCGAAAAACGCCTTAATGTCGCTTCTTTGGGACAATACCAAGGCGACGACAACGAAGGTTATTCGAGCGGTTGGGATCATGACGTAATGCGGTACACGGGCACGTTGGGCGGGGGCCTTGCGCCACCTCTACCCGACCCTCAAACTGGCGATGGTCAACAACGTTTCGGTGGATCGCATACTGGAGGGTGTATGGTCGTTTTCTGCGACGGCCATGTCGGCTTTATCTCCTACACCATTGATGCAAATAACTTCGCAAGAATGGGCAACATTCGAGACGGCCAGACGATCAATGAAGCTTACTAAACCGGGTTTTAAGTGCCTGGTATTCCAACGAAATGGTTCACCCTCGTGTGGGTGAAAGGTTTTCCTGAAACCCGCCGCTTCCGCTACCGTAGTTTTTTCGCGGCGTCCTGCCTAAAAGCCGGGAAGCGTGGCCTTTCGTTGGGATGTATGTCCAGGCATCGGTGGGTTGCGCGATTACGCTCCACCCACCCTACGTTTCATTTCGCACGCAATCCAAGGATGAACTGCTTAACATTGGGGAAGGATCCGTTGTTCAAAGCACCTAAAGGGCCGTTCCTGATTCAAGTCCTGACTCCGTTTGGCAGGACCTTGTCAGTATTGATCGAGTTTCGTTTAAGGCCAGCCTTAGTAGGCTGGCCTCTTCCATGCACAAAAGGATAAACGTTGATGCGATGTCTTCGCTTGTTTTGTCTGGTGATTCCCATCGTGCCGTTGTTCATGACCCTCGGGTGTGGCGAGAGTGGTCCGCCGAAGGCCGTCGTATCGGGAAAAATCCACAACGCCGGAAAACCACTCGAAGTGAAGCAAATGGTGGGTCACCTTGGATTACGCTTCATGGACGCTTCCGGCAAAGACCGTGTACCCTATGACGCGGTCATTGCGCCGGATGGAACGTTCAAGGTCAATGGCAATACGGGGACTGGGATCGTCGCTGGAAAATATAAAATTTCCATCCGCTGGTCAGACGATGGTCCCGTCGGCGCGGACAAGTTGAAAGGAAAGTTCAGTGAGCAAACCACCAAGATTATTCGCGATGTTCCCTCTCCCACGCCCATCGATATCGACGTGAGCAAACCGGAAGGCTAAGCCGTCTGCTGCATTTCCCATTGGATCTCAACCACTCCACCCATATCCTTCGAGATAGAGACGAGCACCATCCCAGGGACTTTCGTCCCTGGGCTTTCGTGTTTGGATTTTCAAGGATTTTGGGCATGCGCGTGCGGGCGGCGGTTACCGGTTGGGGCAGCTTCATTCCGGAAAAAGTGCTTTCCAATCATGACCTCGAAAAAATCGTCGATACGAGCGACGAATGGATTCGCACGCGCACCGGCATCTCCGAACGGCACGTGGTCATCGAAGGCGAGACACCCCGGACTATGGGCGTCGCCGCCGCCAAGAAGGCGCTGGCACGCGCGGAGTTGGATGCCAAAGATCTTGATCTCGTCATCTGCGTCGCCACCGCATTCGACTACTTTCTTCCCGCCACGGCCTGTTTGATTCAACAAGACCTTGGAGCCGAACGTGCGGGAGCGTTTGACCTTAACGCCGCGTGCAGCGGATTCGTGTATGGCATTTCAGTGGCGAGCCAATTCATCGAAGCTGGTAACGCCAAACGCGTCCTGGTCGTGGCCAGCGAGGCCCTCACCCGGTTCGTCAACTGGAAGGACCGTAGCACCTGCGTGTTGTTCGGCGACGGCGCCTCGGCGGTCGTCTTGGAAGCGACCACGCAAGATGCCGGTGTCTTGAGTTTCGTCCTGGGCTCGCGAGGCGATGTCGAGAAGATGCTCGTCATCGAAGGAGGCGGATGTGCCGTGCCCGCGTCCAACGAATCCGTCGCGAACGGTTCCCACTTCCTCAAAATGCGTGGCGCGGAAGTTTTCAAAATGGCCGTCCGCAATATGGCCCAAGCTTCACGTGATGCCTTGGAGCGTGCCAATCTCACGCTCGATGAAATCCACGCGGTGATCCCTCACCAAGCCAACATGCGAATCATCACGGCGACTCAGGAAGCTCTGAAGATACCTACCGAACGTCTCTACGTGAACGTCGATCGGTTCGGAAACACCGGTGCCGCGTCCATTCCCATCGCGCTGGACGAATACCTGCAAAAAAATGTCGTCCACATAGGCGATCAATTCCTTCTCGTGGCCTTTGGTGGCGGATTGACGTGGGGGGCGGGCGTTCTCCGCTGGGCAGATGTTGCGAAGATCCAAGCCAGCCGATGACTTCATTCCCCTTCCTTTCGCTTCCGCATCGTACAGGGGCGCATACAAATAAGGTGACCACGGGATCTTCGGTCGATCACGTTCGTAAAGAGCGAGGACGGATCGATCGAAAATTTCATGCACGGTTCGGACCAGAGGCATGATGGAATGGCGATCATCGAGGCACGGGAACTTTCGAAAACCTATCGCGTGTATCAGAAGCAGGCAGGGCTTCTGGGGGCGCTGCGTGGCCTTTTTCACCGTGAATATCGAGAAGTGGTCGCGGTCGATCATGTCAGCTTTTCGATCGAACCGGGCGAAATCGTTGGCTTTCTCGGTCCCAACGGAGCCGGAAAAACCACCACGCTCAAAATGCTTTCCGGCTTGATCTACCCGACGCATGGATCCGCCACGGTTTTGGGCCATGTCCCCTGGAGGCGAGAAGATGCCTTCCGCCGACGTTTTGCCTTGGTGATGGGTCAAAAGAATCAGCTCTGGTGGGACCTTCCCGCAGGCGACAGCTTTCAACTTCACCGCGAGATCTATTCGCTCCCGCAAGCGGATTTCGATCGCACGCTCGGGGAACTTACGGAGTTGTTCGGGGTCAAGCAGCTCACTCGGCAACCGGTCCGCGAACTGTCGCTTGGTGAGCGGATGAAGATGGAACTCATCGCCGCGCTCTTGCATAACCCGCAGCTGTTATTGCTGGATGAACCGACCATCGGGTTGGACGTGATCGCCCAGGTGACCATTCAAAAATGTTTGCGTGAGTACAACACTCGGCGAGGTGTGACGATCCTGCTCACCAGCCACTACATGAAAGACGTGGAAGCGCTTTGTAGCCGAGTCCTCGTGATCACGCACGGCAAGCTCGTATACGATGGACTTCTGAGCGGCATCACGGATCGGTTTGGCCGATTCAAAACGGTGAAACTTCAGTTCGCGGGGGATGTCGCTCCTGAGGGCTTGGATCAGTACGGCGACGTGGAAGGTATCGAAGGTCCGACCGTGGATCTGCGCGTCGATCGGACCTTGGTCCCTCGGGTTTTGTCGGCCATTCTCGATCGGTACACCGTGGTCGACATGAGTGTGCAAGATCCACCGTTGGACCAGATGATCGCCCGTGTGTTCGAACAAGGAAGGCCCGCCCATGGACCAACCCCTGAGCCTACCTCAGCCTGAGCCCACGGCTTGGACGGTACTGCGGAAATACCTCAAAATATTGCGCGTTTCCTTGGTGGAACGTCTCACGTACCGTGCCGATTTCTTCGTCGTCACCGTGTTTCGTTTTTTACCTCTCGTGACCGCGTTTCTCCTGTGGGACGCCGTCTTTGATGGCTCTGGCAAACAAGAAATCGCGGGCTTCACGCGCGATCGAATGATCGCCTATTTGCTCCTTGTGCAAATAAGCCGCATGTTCTCAAGCATGCCCGGCCTGGCGAACGGAATCGCACGCGACATCCGCGACGGAAACCTCAAGAAGTACCTTTTGCAACCGATCGACCTTCTCGCGTACATGCTCGCCTACCGCGGTGCGCACAAGATGGCGTATATCGCCACGGTATCGATTCCTTACGGATTATTATTCTGGTGGTTTCACGAATACATTCCGCTTCCATCCAACCCCTGGACCTGGCTTTATTATCCTCTTTCTTTGGTGTTGGCCTTTCTCATCGGGTTCTTTTTTGAAGCCTGCCTCGGATTGCTCGGTTTTTGGTTGCTGGAAATCTCGTCGCTTTTGTACATCGTTGGAACGTTGAATTTCTTCGTGAGCGGCCAAATGTTTCCCCTCGATCTCTTTCCCGAGGTGTTGGTCGATGTCCTCCAGCTTTTGCCGTTCCATTACGTGGCGTACTTTCCAGCCATGGTGTTTTTGGAAATGAAACAAGGCCCCGCCCTAACTTGGGGTTTAGGATTGGAAGTCTTTTGGGCAGTTGCGTTCATCGTGCTCAGTCGTTGGCTGTACGCGCACGGCTTACGCCGATATTCCGCATTCGGCGGATAGTCGATCTAAGTGGAACCGCGTGTCGCACCGATCAAAAAAATCCGCGCGATACGAAAAAGCCGTGGTTCAGGTTTTTCTTTCGCGGAATTTGCATTTTCGTGGTACGGAGAACTGCCTGTGCACGAGTTTCTTCGCTATGTTCGACTTTGGCTGGCCTTGGCGAAGTTCAGCTTGCTCGGCGAACTCGCGTTTCGCGCCAACTTCCTGGTCAAGGTATTTGTCGAATTCCTTTGGCTCGGGGTTCTCGTGCTTTTCAACTACACCCTGTTCATGCAAACCTCGCACATCGCGGAATGGTCGCAGTTTGAATATCTCTTTTTCGTAGGCTGTTATTTCACGCTCGGCGGCTTGTTGGAATGCCTGTTCGTCGAAAACTGCAACCAATTTTCCGAATGGGTGCGAACCGGCGAACTCGACTTTTTCCTTCTCAAACCGGTGGATGAACAGTTCCTGGTAAGTTGTAAACGTTTCGATTGGTCGACCGCCCCCAACGTACTCATGGGTGCCGGCGTCATGATCTTTGCCCTGTATGAATTGGGTTGGACCTTTCAGTGGTGGCCTTTGCTGCAATTCCTGGTCCTTCTCGGCGCGGGTACTGCCATGCTCTATGGCTTCTTGATCATTCTCACCTCGCTTTCGATCTGGTTCATGCGCAATCAGAGCTTGTTTGAAATGTGGTGGCTTTTCACGACTCTTATGCGCTATCCTCGTGAAATTTTTCGAGGAACTTGGGCGACGCCCGTCGGTGTCTTTTTCACGTTCGCCGTCCCCATCCTGCTCGTGACCAACGTTCCCGCGCGCGTCATCCTTGACAAACTCGAAGATCCCTGGCTGGTTCCCTACATGGCGGTCGCAACGTTCACGGTTCTGGTCGTGAGCCGATGGTTCTTCAAGATGGCGATGCGCCGCTATCGCAGCGCGAGTAGCTAAGGCAAGCGGCGGAAGAAAAACGGCCAGGCACTCCGCTTGTCGTTTCGCACTCACGGGATCTCAAGAATTCGCGGGAAACCACGCACGGCGGCACGAATTCGAGCGAGTGCGAAACGGCAAGCTGGGTTTTCGGCAAATCCGTTAGTCGCTCGCCTATCACCTCCTGACCCTTGCCTGCGTAAGTCGCATCACGTAAGCACACGGCGTAAACGTTTGGAACGCGGGACATGCCACCAACTGCTTAAGCGACCGGAACTCGCCGACCCGGTAAACCCCATACAATACCTTTCGCGAAAATGTCTCGATGATCGATTTTGAAGGAAACGCAACGATGTTGACGATTTCGAAGATGGCGGCGGCGGTACAGCCCTCGGCGACTTTGGCGGCTGGTGCAAAGGCACGTAAGCTGAAAGCCGAAGGCAAAAAAGTTTTCGACTTCAGCCTGGGCGAACCGGACTTCAACACGCCCGCGCACATCATCGCAGCCGCCCACCAAGCCATGCTGGCGGGACACACCCATTACACCCCGGCCCAGGGCTTGGCGGAGGTTCGCACCACCGTCGCGAAGTGGTACAAGAAAACCTACGGCCTCGACGTCACCGCGGATCAAGTCATCCTTTCCAACGGTGCGAAACATTCGATCCATAACGTCTTGGCGGCCCTGGTCGGCCCCGGCGATGAAGTCATCATCCCCGCGCCCTATTGGGTGAGCTATAGCGATCTCGTGCAAATGACCGGCGCGAAATATGTCCTGGTCCCGACGACCGAAAAATCCGGCTGGCGCATGTCGGCGGCACAGTTTCGTGAAAACATTACGCCGCGAACGAAACTGCTGATGTTGAACTCGCCTAGCAATCCGACGGGCAGCGTTTACTCGCGGCAAGAACTCGAAGCCCTCGCGGAGGTCGTTCTCGAGAAAAAAATCGGCGTGCTCAGCGACGAGATCTACGAGCAGTTGATTTATGGCGACGCGAAAGCCACCTGCTTTGCCACGCTTCGACCAGGCCTGACGGATCTCACGATCACAGTCAGTGGCGTTAGCAAAACGTACGCGATGACGGGTTGGCGAATCGGTTGGGCGGTTGGACCAACCGCGGTGATCAAGGCGATGGGAGATGTGCAAAGCCAGGAAACCAGTTGCCCGTCCAGCATTAGCCAATACGCGACGATCGCGGCGCTGGAAGGATCTCAAGATTGCGTGGCGGAAATGCGGAAGGAATTCGAAGCTCGCCGAGACTTGGTGGTGCGCCGACTCAATGAAATTCCAGGAATTTCATGCCCCATGCCTGATGGTGCATTTTACGCCTTCTTCAACGTTTCCTCGTTTTTTGGGAAGACCCTCGCGGGGCGGCGAATCACGGATTCGACGAGTTTCTGTGCTGCCGCCTTGGAAGTGGCCCATGTGAATTTGGTGCAGGGGTCGGCATTCGGTATCGATGGCTAC
>WBZS01001369.1_pt2 | contig 17180 bp, 15 predicted proteins | sample 5204201 | NCBI WGS metagenome assembly WBZS01 (sample SAMN12344357, study PRJNA552823) | activated sludge metagenome | biome: Activated sludge suspended growth; feature: Nitrification reactor; material: Wastewater; isolation source: activated sludge from nitrification reactor of wastewater...
GGCATCGCCGACGCCCGCGCGATCGTCGAGGCCGGAAAACGCAACAAGGTCACCATCGGCGTGATCAGCCAGAACCGCTACAACGCCGCGTCGGTGGCCGTCAAGGAGGCCATCACGAGCGGGAGCCTGGGCAAGGTGCTCGGGCAGCGCGTCATCCTCTCCTGGACCAAGCCCGACGCGTACTATCAGGCCAGCGACTGGCACGGGACGTGGGACAAAGAAGGCGGCTCGCTGATGATCGACCAGGCCATCCACGTGATGGACCTCTCGCGCTGGATCGTCGACGACGAGATCGTCAGCGTCGAGGCGTCGATCGCCAACCGCAACCACCCGACGATCAAGACCGAAGACACGGCCGAGGGCCTGATCCGCTATCGCAACGGCGTGACGTCGGTGTTCTTCGCGACCAACAACTTCACCTTCAATTCGCCGGTCGTGATCGAGACGCACTGCGAGAACGGCACGGCGCTGGTCGAGTTCGACAAGGCCGTGATCACGTACAAGAACGGCCGCGAGTTGATGGTCGTCAATGACCCGACGACCGTGCTCGCCGAGTCGGATTTCAAAGCCTTCTTCAACGAAGACAGCACACAGCAGGCCATGCGCACCCTCAAGGAGTGGGGCGTGGTATTTATGCCGGTCACCTGGAAGGCGCCGCGCGGGTACTGGGGCGTGACGCATAACCAGCAGATCGCGAACTACTACGACAGTCTGGCGGCCGGCGTCCAGCCCGACGTCACCGCCGCCGAGGCGCTCAAGAGCACCGAGCTGATCCTCGCGATTTATCAATCTTCCAAAGAGAAGCGGCCGATCGACATCGGCAAGGAGCTGACATGGGCGCCCACCTCCGCCTGATCGATCCGAACAGTTTCAAGGCAACCGAAGACGGTTATCGGCTGAGCGTGCGGTTGAACTGGTACCGATCGCTGCCGATTTCCTGTATCGAGGATCTCAAGGTCACGCTGGACGGCCGGCCCGTCGCGCCCGACACGGTGCGGCTCGAAGTGAACGGCAAGGAACTGACCCTGGCCGAGGCCGCGGAAGCCGTCGAGACGTACTGGTTCGTGCAGGACGGCCTTGGCATCCACGTGCTCGGGGCGGGGCAGGTCAAAGCCGGCGAAACGCATCAGGTCGCCATCGAGTACGGCATGCGGGCGCCGTACATCGCGATCGGCCCGGGGCGTTTTCTCGTGAACCTCAACGCCCAGACCGCGACCTGCGTCGCCGCCTGAGGAAAGGACGAACCGAGATGACACACACCGGGCCGGTTCTTGGAACCACCCTCTACAGCTTCACGAATGAGTGGCAGCAACAGCTCTTTACGCTGGAGGGCCTCATCGAAAAGGTCGCCGCGCTCGGGCTTGGGCCTGGGCTCGAGGTGGTCGGTTTTCAGAGCTTTCGCGATTTCCCGGACGTCTCGGATGAGACGGCCCGGAACTTCCGCGCGTTGCTCGACAAACACGGCCTGATCCCCAGCTGTCTGAGCGGCAACAGCGATGTCGGCCGCCTCAAGAGCCGGCTGATGACCCAGGACGAGATCGTGGCCTATATCGAGCGCCAGTTGGTCAGCGCCAAGAAGCTCGGCTTCCCGGTGCTGCGCATCCAGGCCTTCGTCGGGCCGAAGGTGATGGAGGCACTCGCCCCGATCGCCGAACGCTACGGCGTGCAGGTGGCCGGCGAACTGCACTCGCCGCTGAGCGCCGACCACCCTGAGGTGGTCGCATTGCGCGCGTGCTACGACCGGCTTGGCTCACCCTACGTGGGCTTTGTGCCCGACTTCAGCAGCACGATGACGGCGCCGCCGGAAGGCCACTGGCAATCCCTGCGGGAGGACGGAGCGCCGGAAGCGTTGATCGACGAAGCCAAGGCGATCTGGCATGACACTCAGCCGGTGCCGGCCAAGTTCGACGCCCTGGCCAGGGCGGCTGCGAAGCACGGCGCCGAGCGAATGCTGGGGCGGATCAACCGGACGATCACGATGTTCGGGAATGCGCCTGTCGAGCAATGGACCGTTCTGTTGCCCTACGCCCGCCACATCCACGGCAAGTACTACGCGGTGGACGCGTCCGGCAACGAACCGGCCATCCCTTACCCGGAGATCATGGCGCTGCTCAAGCGCGAGGGCTACTCGGGCACGATCTCGGCCGAGTGGGAGGGCCAGGCCTTCGTCGACGATGCGATCGGCTTCGAACAGGCCAAGGCCTGGCACGCCATGTGCCGTCGCCTGCTCGCGGCGTGAAACAGTGATTGCCACAGGAGTGCTGACGATGACACAACCCAATCAGATCAAGCGCGGCGTGAGCCTCTACAGCTTCCAGGAGGAGTTCTTCCTGCGCAAGATGACGCTCGAGGATTGCATCGCCGCCTGCGCCAGGCTGGGCGCCAACGGCATCGAGACGATCGGCGAGCAGATGATGCCGGGCTTCCCGAAACTCTCCGACGCGTTTTACGACCAGTGGCATGGCTGGATGGCCAAGTACGGCACGACGCCGACCTGCCACGACATGTTCCTCGACACCAAGAAGTACAAGGGCCGGTTGATGACCGACGACGAGATGCTCGCCTCGGTCATCCGCGACCTGAAGCACGCCAACCGGCTGGGCTGCACGGTGATCCGCGTGATCGTCAACACACCGCCGCACATCATGGAGCTGGCGGCGCCCTACGCCGAGCAGTACAACGTCCGCCTGGGGCTCGAGATCCACGCGCCGTTCCACTTCGACCATGAGTGGATCCAGAAGCACTACGAGGTCATGGAGCGCGTGGGCTCGCCGTTCCTGGGGTTCGTGCCCGACATGGGCACGTTCGAAAAGCGTTTCCCGCGCGTGCGCAAAGAGCGCACGATCCGGAACGGCGCCAAGCGCGAGATCGCGCAGTTCATCTGCGACGCGTACGAGCGCGGTGACGACCTGGCCCAGGTCGCGGTCGAGGTCAAGAAGATGGGGGGCGGGCCGCTCGAGCTCGGCATGGTGGAGGACGCCACGCGGTTGTATTTCGAGAACCCGCGCCGGCTGCTGGCGTTCAAGCACCGCATCTTCCACATCCACGCCAAGTTCTACGAGATGCTCGAGGACGGCACCGAGTACAGCATCCCTTACGAGGACGTCGTCCCGGTGCTGATCGAGGCCGGCTACACGGGCTACCTGTCGAGCGAATACGAGGGCAATCGACACATCCAGGACGTCTACGAAGTCGACAGTCTGGAACAAGTCAGCAGACAGCAGGCGATGTTCAAGCGCTTGCTCGGCGAAGCGTGAGCGGAGGAGAACAGCCATGTTCGACAAGTACATCATCTGCGAGAACGGGTTCCAGAACGTGAGCGAGGGCGGGCAGGTCATCGGCTTCCAGGTCAAGACGCGCCTGCCGTACTACCGCGGGCTGGGTCTTTCGATGGTCGAAACGTTGGGCGTCGCGATCGACTCCGAACCGGTCGCGCGCGAATCCATCCGCGTCACGTTGCACGGCAACACGTACACGCTTGACGAGATGGAACGTGAGTACGAGGATCGTTGGGAGTTCGGCGAAGAGGGCACGGTGACGGTCGTCAAAGCGGGCGGGCTGACGCCGGGCGCGCACACCGTCGAGGTGTCGCCGCAGCTTCGGATCTCGTATCTCCCCTTCATCCTGACGGGGCGAGACACCAAGGTGTTGACCCTGGCCGTCTGAACGTCAATGCCGGAATGGAACGAAGGCGCAGAGAGCCGGCGACGCCCGCTCGCTGCGCCTTCGTTGTTGTCGCGCTAACCGCGCAGGCGGATGGATAGCCCCGAGTACCGGCGTGCCTGATCGGCGTTGTTGACCGCGATCGCGATCGCGCGGCGAGACCCGACGAGCACGCACAGCTTCCTGGCGCGCGTGATCGCGGTGTAGAGCAGGTTGCGCTGCAGCAGCAGGTAGTGCTGGGTGACAAGCGGGATGACGACCGCCGGGTACTCGCTGCCCTGGCTTTTGTGGATCGAGACCGCGTAGGCCGGCGTCAGCTGATCGGCGTCGCCGAAGTCGTAGACGATCTCGCGCTCGGCGTCGAACTGCACCGTGAGCGTCTGCGCCTCCGGGTCGAGCGCGGTCAGCAGGCCGAGGTCGCCGTTGTACACGCCGCGGCGGTGGTCGTTTTGGATCTGCATCAGCCGGTCGCCAACGCGGAACGGTCGCCCTCCGAAGGCGCGTTCGACCTTGTCGTAGCCCGGCGGGTTGAGCGCGGCCTGGAGCTTCTCGTTGAGGCGGTTGACCCCGGCGTCGCCGCGGCGCATCGGCGTCAGCACCTGCACGTCGCGCAGCGGGTCAAGGCCGAAGCGGCGCGGGATGCGTTCGGTCACCACTTCGACCACGCGGTCCGCGGCCTTCTCGGGATCGTCCTCGACGAACAGGAAGAAATCCTGCGACTCCTTCGGAAACTGCGGCGGTTCACCCTTGTTGATCCGGTGCGCGTTGGCGATGATGTCGGACTCGGCCGCCTGTCTGAAGACCTGGGTCAGACGCGCCACCGGCACGGCCCCGCTGCGCACCAGGTCGCGCAGCACGTCGCCGGCACCGACCGACGGCAGTTGATCGACGTCACCGACCAGGAGCACGTGCGCGGCCGGGTGGATGGCCTTGAACAGGTGGTTGGCCATGATCAGGTCGAGCATCGAGACCTCGTCGACGATGACCAGATCGGCCGCGAGCGGGTTGTTGGGCCCGTGGCTGAAGCTGCCCTCGCCCGGGTTGAACTCGAGCAGCCGGTGCAGCGTCTTGGCCGGGCGGCCGGTGGCCTCCGACAGGCGCTTGGCCGCGCGGCCCGTCGGCGAGCACAGCGCGATCGTGTGCCCGCGCGCTTCGACCAGCTCGACGACGGCGCGCAGGGTCGTGGTCTTGCCGACGCCGGGGCCGCCGGTGAGCACGCAGGCCTTCGAGGTCAGTGCGAGGCGCACAGCGCGCGCCTGTTCGTCGGAGAGCCCGTGCGTGGCCGGGTCGTGCGCGAGCAGGTGGTCCCAGACGACGTTGGCGAACGACGCGCCGAGTTTGGAGACCGTGCCGAAAAGATCCTGTTTGCCGATCAGTGCCCGCAGGCGGTTGGCGACGCTGACCTCGGCCGCGGCCATGGCGGTCAGATACACGGCCGGCGGGTCGTCGGGCGCGAGGCGCTCGCGCCGCACGCGGCCCTGCGTTTCGAGTTCGGCCAGCGCGGTCGTGAAGTCTTTGCCGGGCAGCGCGATCAGGTCGCCGGTGCGGGCCAGCAGCTCGGGCTCCGGCAGATACACATGACCGTCGTCGGTGGCCTCGTTGAGCGCGTACTCGAGCCCCGCGACCAGGCGGGCGGGGGAGTCGGCGGGCAGGCCGATCGCGCGCGCGATCTTGTCCGCGGTCTTGAAGCCGATGCCGACGATATCGCGTGCCAGCCGGTACGGGTCGTTCTTGACGATCTGCAGGCTCGCGGCCTCGTATTGCTTGTAGATCTTGACCGCCAGGCCGCTCGACACGCCGTAGCTCTGCAACGTCACCATCACGTCGCGAATGGCCTTCTGCTCGGCCCAGGCCGTTCGGATCTGGCCGACCCGTTTGGACCCGAGACCGGCGACCTCGCGCAGGCGCTCGGGGGTCTTGTCGATCACGTCGAGGGTCTTGGCCCCGAAAGCCGCGACGATCCGCTCGGCGGTCGCGGGCCCGATGCCTTTGATCAGACCCGAGCCCAGGTAGCGCCGGATGCCGTCGACCGAGGCCGGCAGGGTCTGCTCGACACGCTCGGCCTTGAACTGCTGGCCGTAATCGCGGTGAGCGGACCAGCGGCCATGCAGGGTGAGGTGCTCGCCGGGCTGCAGCTCCGGCAGGTTGCCGACGACCGTGACCAGCGCGTCTTCGTCGCGCAAGACGCGGCCGCCGCGCGAGCCGTCCGGCAGCAGACGCAGGACCGTGTAGCCGTTCTCGGCGTTGAAGAACGTGATGCGCTCGACGGCGCCGGTGAGCGTTTCCATGCCGTCACCATATTACAACGATCAAGACATCGGGACACTCCCGGTGTCTATAATCCAACGCGATGTTCTCCACCTGTCCATCCATCTCCGCGGACCTTTCCTTCGCGCACGTGATCGCGCGCCTCTCGGACCACCCGCGCGTGCACGGTCTGCTGAAGATCGGCTCGACCGCGGTCGACCGGCCGACGACACACAGCGACTTCGATCTGGTCGTCGTGGTCGATGAGACGCTGGCGGATCTGAGCCTGGCACTCACGCACATCGAAGGCCGGCTGGCGGACCTGCTTTTCGTGACGATCCCGCAACTCGAGCGCTGGCCGGAGCCGGCTGGGGCGCGCGCGTGGCAACCGATCCAACTCTGGCGCTGGCTGCGCGGCGGGCGGATCGTGTTCGATCGTGACGGCCGGTTGACTGCCGCGCAGACACGGGCCGAGGCGATCCAGGTGAGCGATCGGCTCGATCCACAGGCGCGCTACGCGACCTGGTTCAGCGTCAACTACAACCTGGCTCAGACCCGGCGGATGTGGGCGGCGGAGGATCCCGTCTATCGGATGGCGATCGAGCTGCGGCTGCTGTACAGCCTGAACGATGTGTGGCGCGCCTACTTCGAGCTGCGTGACCTGCCGCAGCGCGGCGAGAAGGAGCAGATCCGCTACCTGGCCGGCGCCGACCCCGAATTCCTGCAGGCGTTTCAGGCGTGTCTGGGCGAGCGTGATTCCGACGCGCGGCTCACGCGCTATACCGGGTTGGCGCAAGCCTGCCTCGCGCCGGTCGGCGAGCTGTGGGCCGCAGACGCCACGGGCGTCCTCCCCTGGCCGGACGTTGACGAGCACGCGTACGATTTAGCCGTCGCTGCCTGGCGAAGCCTGTTCGGGTAGGGACGCCGCACAGGTGAGTAGAACCGCAAAGACGTGAAGCGCGCCAAGAAGATGGACTCTTGGCGCGCTTCGCGTCTTCGTGGTTCCCGTTCTCAGATGTGGTCAGCCCGTGACGTAGGCGCGCAGGCTCTCGAGCGCGGGCTTGAAGACCTCGCGGGCGAAGAACCCGGTCCAGTGATCGAGCTCGTCGGCGGCGCAATCGAATGTGGTCCACCATTCGACGAAGGCCTGATCCCCGTCGGTGATCGGGGTCACGCGCAGCGTCGCCAGATAGTTCTTGACCGGGAACGGCGCCGGGTCGCAGAACTCGTAGGTGTACGCGCAATCGAGGTCCGACAGCGCCACCAGGTGCTCGCGAATGCGCGTCTCGCCGAAGAGGAAGTTGCGCACCGCGCCGACCGACTCGCCGGTCTTCCCGGCTTCGATCGCGCTGGCGCTGACGGAGCCGGCGAACCAGGTCGCCAGCCCGTTGAAGTCGCGCGCGGCTGCCCAGACCGTGGCGGCGGGCGCTTCGAATACCGTGCTGTAGTAGGACTTGCCCATCGTGTCCTCCAGAAGGGGCGCCACCGGGCGGCGGCTTCGCCGCCCGGTCGGATGCTCCGTGCGTGAGCGTGCGCTCACAAAGCGAGCGTGCGCTCACGAAGCGAGCGTTAGCTTTTTGAAACCCTGCACCTGGCCGCGGATCGCACGTTCGGTGGGCAGGCGTTCGATGCTCGAGGCGCCGAAGAATCCGCCGATGCCGGGCATGCGCGCCAGCGCCTGGCCGACGTTCTCGGGTTCGTCGAACGGGCCGCCGTGGCAGATCACGAGGAGGTCTTTGCGCACCTGGCGCCCGGCCTCGGCGATCGCCAGCACGCGCTCGATGGCCTCGTCGAGCGTAAAGGCCACGCCCGCGCCGATGGTGCCCGAGTTCGTCAGGCCGACGTGCGCCACCAGTTGGTCGGCGCCGGCAGCGGCCATGGCCTTGGCCTGATCGACGTCGAACACGTACGGCGAGGTGAACAGGTCGAGGTCATGGGCCGTCTTGATGCACTCGATCTCCTTGTCGTAGCCCATCCCGGTCGCTTCGAGGTTCGCGCGGAAGTTGCCGTCGATCAGACCGACCGTCGGAAAGTTCTGGACGCCGTCGAAGCCCATCTCCTTGAGTTGCTTGAGGAAGACGGGCATCAGCCGGAAGGGATCGGTTCCGTTGACGCCGGCCAACACCGCAACATTCTTGACGACCGGCAGCACCTCGCTGGCCATCTCGACCACGATGCCGTTGGCGTCGCCGTACGAGAGCAGGCCGGCCAGCGACCCGCGACCGGCCATACGGTAGCGGCCGGAGTTATAGATGATGATCAGGTCCGCGCCGCCGGCCTCGGCCATCTTGGCCGAGATGCCCGTGCCGGCGCCGCAGCCGACGATCGGTTTGCCGGCCGCGACCTGAGCCTTGAGGCGGTTGAGCAGATCGGTGCGTGAGATGAATGGCATGGTGGGTTCTCCTTTACAGCATCGCCAACAACCGCTCCGCCATCGCGGTCGCGAAGGCCGGGTCGTTGATGTGCAGGTCGAGCTCCACGAGCTCCACCCTGGTCCGGTCGATGTGCTGACGCAGCGCCGCGAACAGGGCCGCGTCGGCCTCGGCCGAGTAGAACGGTTGGCCGACGGCGTCGATCATGCTCACACCCTTGAGCGGAACGAAGAGCACGGTCGGGCCGGTCGTTGCGTTGAGCTTCTCGGCGATGATCTTGCCGAGCTGCGCACATTCGTCGGGCGTCGTGCGCATGAGCGTGACGGTCGGGTTGTGCTTGTAGAGCGTGCGGCCCTTGAAGGCCTCGGGCACGGTCTCGATGCCGCCGAAGTTGACCATGTCGAGCGCGCCGAGCGACACCACCTGCGGGACGCCTTTGCGCGCCGCGGCCTCGAGCCGGTGGGGCCCGGCCGAGAGCACGCCGCCGACCAGTTCGTCGCACCATTCGGTGGTCGTGATGTCGGCGACGCCGGTGATGAAGCCGCCGTCGATGAGCGATTCCATGGCGCGGCCGCCGCTGCCTGTGGCGTGGAAGACCAGCACCTCGTAGCCCTTCGCCTCGAGCGCCTCACGCACGGCTGTGACGCACGGCGTGGTCACGCCGAACATGGTGGCCGTGATCAGAGGTTTATCCTCGCCCTGCGGCACGGCCTGCTCGACCATGCCGGCCACGGCGCCGGCCGCGTTGGCCAGGATCCGGCGCGAGAGCCGGTTGAGCCCGGCCACGTCGACGACCGAGTACATCATCGTCACGTCCTTGACGTCGACGTAGGGCGCGACGTTGCCGGAGGCCATGGTCGAGACCATGACCTTGGGCAGGCCGACCGGCAGCCCGAGCATGGCATGGGTGGCGATCGAGGTGCCGCCCGAACCGCCCAGGCTGAGCACACCGTCGACGCGCCCGGCCGCGTGCTCGGCGACCGCCAGGGCGCGTGCGCCGCGGCCCATCACTTCGAGCGCCGCGCCGCGATCGCCGGTCGCGCGCAGCGCCGCCAGCGAGGCCCCGCCCGCCGCCGCGACCTGGTCGGCCGTGATGTCGGGCGGAAAGGCGGGCTCACCGGACACGCCGGCGTCGAGCACCAGGGTCTTGTGTCCGCGGGCCTGAATCAGGTCACGCACGTAGGCGAACTCGACCCCTTTCGTGTCAAGCGTTCCGATGATCAGGATGGTTTTCGACATTGGGACTCCTTTGCGCTCGAACCCGGATCACGAATGACCGGATGGAACCTTTGAAACCCGGGCCAGACACCGTCTGTTCGGAAGGTCGGCCGGGTTCTCGAACCAAAAGATGACGACGACGAGAGCCCGATCGCGGTCGGCGGCTCAGCAGCTGCCGGTTTGGCGGGATCGCCCAGGGTGGGGCGGACGTCACCGAGATTATCGCCAATTCATCGGGCCGATGTGTGTGTCGAATGACACGAAACCCGGGTGCGGGATGGACGAAATTGACGCCCAGGCGCGCCGCGTCAGCCGGTGGTTCTGAGCGGCGTCGATGCCGCCTTGGGACGATGACGATAGAGCTTATCCTGACCTTGATCCAGGTTGCCGAACAATTGGCGAGCGGGATCCAAAGCGGAAGCGACTGTGCACCCGTGTGCACGGGCGAGTTGAAGCTGTGGGCGAACTCAGACCCTCGCGTTCATGTCATCCAGAGAGTGGATGGGCGGTGCCCAAACGGCCGGCAAGAAACGGCGGGAGGCCTGTGTTCTGCAGAGACCCAGTGGCGCGCTCGTAAGGGCGGCGCTTGTCGCCGCCCTGTGGGTCGTGGCAAGCGCCGCACTGGCAAGGCCCCCTCAGGGCTGGCACTGCATCGAGCGCAGGGTCGAGCGCGTTTTGTTTCTCAGTAGGGCCAACCGACTTCGTGAGCAGACTCGCTGAATGAGCCCGAAGGATCTCCTCCGAGGACTCACAGGCCTTCGGAGGAAATCCTTCGGGCTCATTCAGCGCACCTTCAGGCATCGTTGGTTGGCCCTCAGGATGACAGTGTGGCCCGAAAGGTCGTGCCGCTGCGCCGATTGAGGTTCGCCAACAGCATCACGGCCTGTCAGCGCGTTGTTGCGCGGATTACCCGAATTTCGCGGATTTGAACAACTGGAACCCTGCCGCCATCTGGCTCGTTCTCTTCCGCGTAATCCGCGGCCAGATTCCGCGCCTGACATCTTGCGATCGTGTTGGCGAACTCGCCGTATTCGTCGCCCCTGCGAAAGCCGGGGCCAAGATCCCTTGCGCGTCTGCGCGTCCTCGGCCACTGAATCCCGGCTTTCGCCGAGTTGACGACCGCAGCCGGCGTTTGGACATGACGAACCGCCGGTTTGCCGACAGCATCAGGTTGTGCACGCGCGCACCCACCGTGGTTCGGTCCAGAGGGACACCGTGCTACACTTTGTTGCCGCAGGTGCGCGCGTTCCGCACCGTCACAACCACCACGCCCCGGCATCCATCTAAAGCGCGACGGCTCGGCCGTCGCGCCTCAGGCTCTGTAGATCGCACACACGCATGCACGGCGAAACGCCTGGTCCGTCCGACGGTCGCGCGGCCACGCGCGCCAAAACCGCGCCGCGCCTTTGGGTGACGGCGGCTCTGTTCTTCTCGCAATACGTCGGCTTCGGCGTGTATTTCACGTTTCTCAACGTCTATCTGCGGTCGGCCGGCATGACGGGGTCCGAGATCGGTTTCAACGGCACCGTGGTCGGGGTCTTCTCCATGCTGGGCACGTTCGCCTGGTCGTACCTGGCCGACCGGACCGGGCGACCGCGCGTGTTGCTGGCCGTCGGCGCCATCGGCACGCTTGTCGGGGCGCAATTCGTGCCTCTGGTCGCCGCCTACGGGCTTCAACCGGCATTCTGGTGGTACGTGGTGATCAACGCGTTCGTGGGATTGATGAACGCATCGATCAACACCCTGATCGACAGCACGGTCGTGGCGATGCTCGGCGATCAACGCCACAAGTACGGCGTCTACCGGTTGGGCGGCTCCATCGGGTTCATCGTCGGCGCGGTGGGCGCGGGACAGCTGTATGACCGCGTCGGGTACGGATGGATGTTCGCGTCGTTCGCCGTGGTGATGCTGGGCTTCGCGGCACTGGCGTTGATGTTGCCGGCCCGGGTGGCCCGCGTCGCAGGCACCGGCAAGCAACAGATCGGCCAGATGATCCGGCGCCCGGAGTGGCTGATCCTGATCGCGAGCCTGTTTGTGTTCTGGGCGGGCTACAGCGCCTCGTTTGCCTTCAACGGCGTCATCCTCAAAGCCATGGGCGCCTCCGACTCCCTGATCTCGTATTCCGCCGTAATCGGCACGCTCGTCGAACTCCCGTTCATGGCGTACAGCGGGCGTCTGATCCAACGTTTCGGGCCGTCGCGGCTGCTGGCGGTCGGGCTGCTGCTCCAGCTTGTGCGGTTCGTGCTGCTGTCGCAGATGCGCGTGCCGGAGTGGGCGATTGCGTTCAATATGCTCAACGGCCCGGGTTACGTCTTCACCTGGAACAGCACCGTGTACCTCATCGCCCGGCTCGCTCCGCCGGGTCTGGGGGCGACTGCCCAGGGTTTCATGGCTTCCACGCTCAACCTCGCCAACATCCTCAGCTCGTCGGCGAGCGGCGTGCTGTACGATCGGTTCGGCTTCGGCGCGCTCTATCTTCTCTTCGCCGGGACGACCCTGGTTGCGTTGTTGATGTTCGCGGCCGGACGGATCTGGTCTCGCTCGACGCAGACGGCTTCGGCAGCCTGACACGTTGAGGTGCAGCGGTGTCGCATTCAGCGCACTGGTGCGGTGTGGGCGGCGCGAGCCGCGCGGACCGCGACCGTCTGGGCCGGTACGCCCTGGCTGCGGAGAATCCGGCCCGCGCGGAAACGCAAAAAAGGACGCCCGAGACCTAGGCAACGGTCTCGGGCGTCTGTGGGGTGAGTCGGCGCTTCAGCGGACCGCGACGCGGGTGCGCACCGGCACGGTCACATGGGTTTGCCGGGCGGTCGGCGATGCTGCGTCGGGCAGCTTGAATTGGGCCACGATCTGCTGCAAACCTTCGGCCATTGTCGACAGCGACTGCGCGGAGGCCGATACCTCTTCGACCTGGGCGCTCATCTCCTCGGTACTGGCCGAGACTTCCTGAACTGCTGCGCTGTTCTCTTCCGAGATGCTGGCGATGCTCTCGATCGCCTGCACGATTTCGGTCGAGCCGGCAGCCATCTCCTCGGTGGCGGCCGTGTTCTCTTCGACCACGGCGCTGACGGCTTCGGTCGCTTCCACCAGCTGGGCCGAGAGCGTCCCCATCTGCTCGCTGGCCTGCAGCGCGGCCGAGGCCTGAACCTGCACGGCCTGCGCGGCCTTGAGGATCTCGGCCAGGGCATCGCCCGATTGGTTGGCGGCGGCGGCGCCGTTCTCCACTTCCCTGGCGCCTTCGTCCATGGCGCGAACGGCGTCGGCGACGGTGCGCTGCATGCCCGAGATCAGACCACCGATCTCCTTGGTGGCCGAGGAAGCGCGCTCGGCGAGCTTGCGAACCTCGTCGGCGACGACGGCGAAGCCCTTGCCGTGTTCACCGGCGCGGGCGGCCTCGATGGCGGCGTTGAGGGCGAGCAGGTTGGTCTGGCTGGCGATGTCGTCGATGGTCTCGACGATCGCGCCGATCTGGTCGGAGCGCTCGCCCATCTCGCGCACCTTGGTCGCCGAGACGCCGACCTTGGTCTTGATGGCGTCCATGCCCTTGATCGTCTGCGCCACGGTCTCGGCGCCGGCCTGTGCGGCCTGAGCGGCGCTCGCCGAGTCGTGCGTGACGGTCTGGGCGTTGCCTGAGACCTGCTTGATGGCGCCGCTGAGGCGCTCGCTGATGGCCGCGACCTTGCCAACCGCGCCGGCCTGTTCCTGAGCGCCGCGCGCCACGCCGTCGATCGCGCGTTTCATCTGTTCCATGCCGCTGGCGGTCTGCGTGACGCCCGACGTCTGTTGGGTCGTGCCGCGGGCGACTTCCTGCACGGTGGCCGCGATCTGATTCGTCGCCGCTCCGGCCTGCCCGGCTGCACTGGCCAGCTGGGCGGACGCCGCGCCGAGCGCCGTGGCGTTATCGGTGACCTGGCCCACCACGCTGCGCAGGCTATCGATCATGCGCGCGAAGGCGGTACCCAGTGCATCGTGCTCCGAAAGCGGCTTGACCGCGTGAGTCAGGTCGTTGTCGGCCACCTGCTCGGCCACGACCGCCATGCTCTTGAGATAGTCGACCATCAGGCTGAAGGACCTCGCCATCTGTCCGACTTCATCTTTCGAGCTCACGTCGACCGTCTGGCGCAGATCGCCAACCGCGATCCCGGCCGCGGCCTGGGCGACCTTGCTGAGGGGCACCGTGATCGCCCGGGTGATGAGGATGCCCAGCCCGAGCGCGAGCAGCGCCGCGAAGGCGGTGGCGACGATCAGAGTCAGGCTGGCGTTTGCGAACGTCTGCTCGCCGGCGATGTGGGTCTCTTCAGCGACGCGGACGTTGATCGCCAGCAGGTCGTCGATGGCCGTCCCCACAGCCTTGCGGGCGTCGGAGGTCTCGCCGCCATCGATGATCAGCGCGAGCGCGCCGTCTGTGTCGCCCGAGTCGATCAACGCGACGACTTTGTCGACCGAGGCCTGGTAGTTGACCCAGGTCGCATCCAGAACGGCCAACGCCGTGCGTTCCTCAGCCACCATTTCGGTCAACCGGTAGGCGTCCAACTCGGTGTTGATCGCGCTGACGTTATCGGCCATGGCTGCGGCTGTGGAGGCCCGCTCCTCCGGCAGGATCAGGTACTTATAAACGTCGCCGCGCATCTTGAAGAGAATCGAGTCGACTACGCCAAGTTGCTCGATCGGCACTGTGCGGTCTTCATACAGGGTCGTCATGCCGGCATTAATGCTGTCCATATTCGTATAGCCGACGACGGCGACAGCCACAACGACCAGCGCGACGGCCAGGAACCCGGCAATCAGCTTGGTCCCGACCTTAAGAGAGGCGAAGACGTTCATGGATACATCCTTGTGGGGCACGCAGTGGCCCTCAACTTAGTGGCGTGGACGGGGGCGATCGACCGACGTGGGTCCAGGGCGGAGTTCCGTTTAAGGGGAATGCCTTGCGCAGCGATCAAGCGTCGAGCGATCGCTGTCGACATCGTGCGCGATTGACTGGGCCGGTGCTGCGGCCCCATCTCGCCACTCATGGTTCCATCCTGACCCGCGCCGATGCTCCTTCACGGCGTTCACCGGAGGCATATGCGCGTGATCGAGGTCACTCTAGCAAAGCCCGCACGACAAGTCAGTAAACGGTTTGTGAATGCGACTGTTTGTCGACGTGGTTCTTTGCGCCACCGGTAAGTTTCTCGCCGGGTTAACGGAGTGATCGCGTGGGCAGGGCGCCCTCGTCTCGGCGCGATCGGGATCCGCCGGACCCGATCGAGCGGAGGGCTGAGACTAACGTGCGGCGCAAGCCGGCTTCCTCGCCATGTCAGCAGCCCCCGTTTGCTCCGTTGCCGGTCGGCGTCAGCAAACCGATCTCGTCACAGTCGGGCAGGGTAACGCTGACCCCGCCGGTGACTGTTCACAGCCAGCCCGTACCGAGACGGGCAGGGTTGACTTTTAGGCTGTCCTAATTTATGATGGACTGAAATTAGGGTTGCCTAAATAAAACGGGATCAGAGCCACTTTCGCGCGGTGTTGGTCGCCTTGATCATCAGGTTTGCGGCTCATCGTGCGTGAGACACACGTCGGATTCAACACGCGACCGCGGATGTTCTTCAGCAGCCTGATCCTGGCGCGCCCTCCCGCGACGACGTTCATCGAACCGGTGGTCTGCTTCCGCGATGGACGCCGTGAACCAGGACGGTTCGGTGTGCTCTTAAGGATAATCACATGGATCTTGAAACTGCTTTCCGCTGGGTGTTTGGCGGCGTGTTGGGAGCGAGCGTGCTCGTCTCCGGCTGGCATCGGGCCAAAGCGCGTCGTGAGACCGGCACGATCCCGCGCCTGGCCGAAGGACCGCTGGCTGTCGCGCTGCGGTTCGGCCTGACGCTGCCGCTCCTGGCGACGATCGTCCTGGAGATCGTTGCGCCCGGGGCGTTGGCCTGGGCCCGCCTGGACCTGCCGCTCGGCCTGCGCCTGGCCGCTGCCGCCGTGGCGTTGGGTTGCCCGCTGCTGGTGTGGTGGGTGGTCGCCTCCATCGGGAGCAATATCTCTGAGACGGTTTTGACCAAGGCCGACCATCACCTGGTTCAGCACGGTCCGTATCGCTGGGTGCGCCATCCTTTGTACGCCGTCGCGCTTCTGGCGTTGTTGGCGCTGGGTCTGATGACCGCGGATGGGTTGCTCATCGCCCTGTGGGCTGCGGGTGTGGGGGTGTTTCGGTTCATGGTCATCCCGCGCGAGGAGGCCAACCTGATCGCCCGGTTCGGGCAGACGTACGAACGCTATCGACGCAGCACGGGCGCACTCCTGCCGTGGTCGGGCGGGCCAATGTAGGTTATTGCCCCACCTGTCTCAGTCGTGAGGCGCTTCGAACATGACCAAATCGTCGATCGGTTCGAATCCGATCTTTGCCGCCAGATGCCAGGATGCCGGGTTGTTGTGCAGCGCCTGCCATACAGGCTGCTTGCCGACGGCAGCCATATGTCGCGCGACATGGGCCACACAGCGGCCGGCGTAGCCGAGTCGGCGGTAGGGCTCCAGGGTGTCGACCGCAACATCCCACAGGGTCTCGGTCTGGCTCCCGGCGTAGCAGAAGGCCACGGCTCTTCCATCGACCCGGGCCGCCGCGATCGGCGAATGTGCGCCGCCGCTCTCGAGTTCAGCGAGCAGATCGGCGGGGAGCGCCTGATCGCGGAGGTCGGTCGGCAGCACCCAGTCGACGTCAGTGGCCCCGGCGGCCGGCAATCGGTCACGATCGGTCAGGGCATGGACGATCAGGCCTGAATGCGACCAACCGGGGAGCGCCTCGGTGAGCCGCGCTGTGTAGGCGGGCGGGGCGACCACCTGGGTCGAGCCGGCCCGAACCGCGGTGATCGCGGCAGCCAGGGCCGCTTCGGAGATCTCGCCGACGACAAACAAGCACAGGGACTCGTTGTCGAGCAACGTGAACGCGAGCTCGGCTCCGGGCTCGAGGCTCAGGATCTCGCCCTCGCCTGAAAGAAGCAGGTCACGAACCTCGACGTGGCGATGCAGGTCCGGCAGACGATCGGCGACGGCTTGATGGGTCCACATAGGTGGCGCGCTCAGGGGAGCGGCGTGTAGTTGAGGATCTCGACTCGATCGATCCTGGCGCGGGTGCTTCGGCAATTGACGGTGCTCAGGTTTGCGCCCATCACGGCCTCGGCCAGGTTGCGTTGAAACACAGTCGAGATCGTGCGCGGATAACCCCAATCCGGATCGTACGTCGCCTTGACGACGTAGGCGCCTTCGCAGCTGCAGCCGTTCGGGCCGCACACGCGTTTGTCGACGTATTTGCCGAAGACTTCAAAGATGGACTCGATCGTCAGGGTATTTGTGGTGGCGCTGCCGAGGCAGGTCATGCCGTGAACGCGGATGACGGTCCGGGTCTTGACCTCGATGTCGTAGTGGCACTGGGCGAAGCCGGTGCTGTAATTGGCCTCCATCCGATAGTGACCGGTCGGCTGGCCCTGCCAGAGCCGGCGGGCCTGTTGAAACTGGTACTCGGGCGAGGATTGCCACGCGCGCCATCCGACCCAGCCGACGAGCGCCGAGACGGAAAGGAAGAGCAGAGCGGCTGCGGCCAGAAGCCAGCGCGGGAACCGATGGACCATGCGGATCTCCTGCGAATGTGGCAGACAGGAAGATAGCGCTTTTTGATTAGCCCGACCTGAGTCGTCAGGATCC
>WBZS01001603.1_pt1 | contig 17179 bp, 7 predicted proteins | sample 5204201 | NCBI WGS metagenome assembly WBZS01 (sample SAMN12344357, study PRJNA552823) | activated sludge metagenome | biome: Activated sludge suspended growth; feature: Nitrification reactor; material: Wastewater; isolation source: activated sludge from nitrification reactor of wastewater treatment...
TTGCCTTTCATCGTGGATTGGATGGAGTTTTTCGCCTGAAATTCCAGGGAGTCCACCTTACCGTTCCATGCCCATGGCCCCGAGGCTTTCGCACCCAAAAGGGACAAAACGCGTTTGGGCGTTCCGAATGAACCATCGGAAAGGTTATCGTTGAGTCGGCCATTACTGTGACCGTCAGTATGGCAGCTATGGCAGCTCAACCAAGATTCAAAGGAAAGCCGAGCGTCGTGAAACAAGATTTCGCCTCGCTGCTCGGCCGAGAGTTTCGGTTCCGTCCCCAATGGAATGGTAGCCACGATCTTCGATGTCTTAAGATCCAACACCGAGATCGAATCGGAAAACGTATTTGCCACGTACACGCGTTGCGATGCTGGAACGTGCAACAGCGCCGTCGGCTTGATTCCGACGGAAAGTCTCGTCCATAACACTTCTTGCGGTCGACCGATGAAGACTTCCCGCGTTCCGGAGATGGCGACGGCGATCCGACCGTCGGCTGTTTCCACGAGCCCGCCCGGATCGCCCGCGCCCTGCTCGACGTCGCCGAGCGAGAAAACCTGATCATTACCAAGTAAATCGATTCGCGGATCGAGCAGGACGGAAATGGGGATCTTTCGCAGGGAATTCGAGAGCAAGCTCCCGCTCTGAATTTCACCTGGGTTGGCGTGCCCTTGTGCATGGAGGAGTTGGTGCGTCACGAAGACATTTTTGCCCGTGCGATCAAGCACCAAGCCTCGGAAGTTGTGATTCGCGAGGCTGCGTACCGACTCGACTTTTTTCTTCGTGAGATCGAGCACCGCGATTTTGCCGCCGAACGCGTCGGCGACGACCACCTTGTCCGTTCCAGGCAGGGAAAGCTGAAGCCTTGGTGCGAATGCGAGATCGAACACCGCGTAAGGCACGAACGGGGGGTTCGCATCGGGATTCCACGTGAACGTTTGGATCCGTCGGCCCCAAAGCGAAGCCACGGAGATCACGTTATGGTCGGTCACAATCACGGAAACGGGGCTCGCCGCCACCTTCACGCGATGAGTAGGAGCCCATTTCCCGGCTTTCTTTCGAATCGCCAATAATTCGCCGTTTTTTTCGTCCGTCGCCAAGATCGTCCGCGCATCGAGACCGTAGGCTGCGTCGGAAAGTCGGCTTCCCACGGCGATTTCTGAGAGAACCTTGTTATCGACCAGGTCGACCAGACTCAGCGTTCCCGAATCTCGGTTGACGGCCATCAACGTTTCCCCCGCGTCGACGAGGGTAAGCGCGACCGGTCGCCGGGGGAGATCTTGGGCGGCGAGGGCCCCCACGTGCACCCACAAAATCGCCAAGGAAAGGAGAGATGGAAATCGCGTCATGATCGGAAGAACCCAAGTGTCTCTTGCAGCTGCAACAAGGGCGGAAGGGTGCCACGGCCTGAATTCGGGGCAATTTTATCAGAATCTGGACAACTCGCACCAACTTTTCGGATTCTGCAGCTTAAAATGGTTGCGAAAAACCCCAAGACTTTCGTACGATTGAGACCCGTTTGCGCTCCCTAGGCGAAACGGTCGGCCTTTATTCTGCCTCCCCAGGGAAGGTTGTTCTCTTTTTTCCCGGAGTGTACGCATGTCGGATTTTGGTTATCGGCTCGGTAAGAAAAAGCGTACCGCTCCGATTCGACGCCGTAGTCCTCTCGATTTCGAACGGCTCGAAAAACGCGACGTCCCCGCGGAACTTACCGCCACCGGCATCACACTGATCGATGCCTTCAACCAACCTCTCACCGAGGTGGTGCACGGGCAACAAATTCGCGTTCGGGTCGATTGGAGCTACTCCGGTTTCACGGTATTTGATCAATACATCGCCCGCGTCTTGGTGGATGGCGTTGCCCAGGATACGACCACGATTTCGACGGCGCTGCCGGCCGGTACGAGAAGCCAAATCTTCACGGGGTGGTACGCGGACCCAGGGCCAGGCCCCGCAGCTGCCACGCATACGATCGATCTGATCGTGGACCGCGACAACACCGTGGCTGAGCCGCTCGAGACAGACAATTCGTTCTCCATCACCTTCACCACCGTGGACCCCACAGGTCCCAATGCGCTGCCGAGCTTGTTGCAACGACCACTGGGTAAAGTCCCTTATCAAGACTGGGTCGTGACCGACTACATCGATGTCGACCCCACTACCGCGGGCCGGTTCGATTTCCGCGGCAGTTCCCAGGTGACGGGCGGGCAAACCGGAATGGTCTTCGGCACCTACAACTTCGAAGCGATGGATCGAGGTATCCCCATCTATGCGGCCGCCGCGGGTACCGTTGTCCAAGACGTCGACGGTAATTTTGACCGCCAAGGGTTTGGTTCTCCCTTTGGCATTAATTATGTCACCCTCGACCATGGCAATGGTTGGCATACTCGCTATGAGAATCTAGCAACCGACTCGATCACGGTGAAAATTGGCGATACCGTCAAGATTGGGCAGGTCCTTGGACAGATGGCGTCGTCGGGTATCGGCTCGAACCCGCAAATGCGATTTACGACTTTCTTCCACGGCTTACCCGTCGAAACCAATTACCGCCCGTCCGCCTTTTGGGCCAACCCCCTCCCCTACGCCGGCGATCAACCCGCGCGCGTACTAAAGTATGGCATATCGGCGGAACCGTCCGGGATCGCGCAGGCGAGTGCGAGCGAAGCGATCACTCCGACTCGAAGTTTTTCAATCACCGACAACGCGACCGTCACCGTCTATTCGGAATTTGCCAACTTCAAGGCAGGTAACGGCGTCATCCCAGCGGACTCACTCGTATTTGAATTTTACAGTCCGGCAAATGTACTGACGCTCACTCAGCAGGCCATCACGGTCGCCCAAGATACCTACTTGGGTATCGACGGTTGGTTCTTGAATATGTCATCTTTCAGTTCCAATCCAGGAACGTGGACGGCGGTGCTCACCTTGAATCTGGTCGAAGTCGCCAGAATTCCATTCGAGATCACCACGACCGGTGAGCCCGCTCTTAAGCTGAACGATCCAAACGGCAGGTCTCTCATCACCAACCGAACAACGCCTGTCGATTTCGGATCGGTGCCGCTCAATTCACCGCCCTCACCGGTCCGCATGAGCCTGCAGAATTACGGTGGGCAGCCCTTAACGCTTTTCAATCCGGTGATTCCGCCGGGGTTCAAATTGGTGGGCAATTTGCCGGCCGGTGTTTTGCCAGGCGCCAGCGCCGAGATCGTGATGAATATCGATCCGTCCGTGGTGGGCGAACAGTTTGGCGAGTTCTCGTTCCAGACCAATGATCCGGATGTGCCGGTTTATCGTTTTAATGTCAAAGGCACGGTGACGGGAACCATCACCGGGGGCCGACCCACGCTCGTTAGCACCGATTCTCCAACGCGTTACAACTTCAAATCGTCGCCTCGGCTCTTCGCGGAACTCACCACACTCACCGACGCCGACTCCCTCAATTTCGATACCGGCGTGTTGACCGCGGAAGTCGTCTCGGGCGACGATGGCAATGATCGGCTGACGATCCGCAGCACCGGCACTGGGGCGGGGGAAATCTTCGTCTCGGGAAATACCGTTCAATACGGCGGAACCGACATCGGCATCGTCACCGGCGGCAGTAACGGCGTACCTCTTCGCATCCAGCTCAACGCCGACGCCACGGTCGCCGCCACGCAAGCGTTAATCCGATCCTTCGAATTCTCCAACACCAGCACCACGCCGATCTACCAACGGCGTTATTTGCGAATTTCGGTTTCGGACGAAACCGGAAAGATCAGCAACCTCGAGATTTATCACATCATTCCATCCGGCGTGGAACGCGCTCCCATCATCGCGGCCATCCCGGACCAAACGATTTCTCTGGGAGGCAACTTCACCTACCACGGCACCTTCACCGACGCGCTCCCCTTCAATGGTACCGCGACGGTCGATTACAGCGACGGCAACGGAGTTCAAGCTCTTACGCTCAACCCAGATTTGTCGTTCGATCTTGGCGCGACCTACCCCACCACCCAGGGTGACTTCCCCGTCACCGTCACCATTCTGAACGATGAAGGCGGCATCGCCGTTCGCACCTTCCTCGTCAAGGTGCGTGGAACGAAACCAACCGCGAACGTCGTCCTTTCGCCGACTAACCCAAAGACCAAAGATCTCGTGACCGCAACCGTCAGCGCGTCCGATGTCGACAGCGATCCCATCCAGTTCATCTACGTCTGGAAGGTCGGAACCACGGTCGTCAAAACCACGCCCTTGAATTCTAGCCTGACCGACACGCTGGACCTGAGCTTGGTCGGCAATGGCAATAAAGGTGACGTCATCACCGTGGAAGTCACCCCGGTGGATCCATTCTTGACAGGGGATCTGAAAACCGCGAGCGTTACCGTTCAAAACTCCACGCCTTCGGTGGGCGTGCTCATCAACAAACTGGCGCCCAAAACGAACGAAATCCTCGTTGCCACGGTCACCGGCACGGACGACGACAACGACACGCTCACGTACACGTACGTGTGGAAGGTCAATGGCGTCGTCGTACCTGGCGCCGCGTCCAATAGCTTCGATCTGCGCGTCGCGGGCAATGGCGATAAGGGCGATTCCATCTCCGTCGAAGTGACCCCGAACGATGGCACCGCCAACGGCACGGTCGGAATCGCCTCGGCAACCGTTGCTAACTCCGCACCCACCGCCACGGTAACTCTTTCCCCGAACCCCTTCGATTCGGTTTCCACCGTCACGGCCACGGTCACCGGCTCGGACGATGATCACGACACGCTTACGTACACGTACGTGTGGAAGGTCAACGGCGCGGTCAAGAAAACGACGGCGAACACGAGCAGCACGACCGACACCTTCGACCTGAATATCGCGGGCAATGGTGATCGAGGCGATACCATCATGGTGGAGGTGACGCCAAACGATGGAATGCAACCCGGTTCGATCGCTCGGGCGACACGCGCCGTCGGCGATACGCCACCCTCCGCGACCGTGATGCTGGATTCGGCAAGCCCTGGAACCAACCAAATTGTCACCGCGACGGCAACGAAATCCGACCCGGACAACGACGTTGTGAGCCTCATCTTCCGGTGGTACGTGACTCCGGTCGGTGGCATCCGCACGTTGGTTCGCACCGCAAGTTCGCAGGGCTTGACCGATGCGCTCGATTTGCGCCAACCCGGCCATGGCAGCCGAGGCGACCTGATCGAAGTCGAAGTTACGCCCAGCGATGGATTCATGGATGGAGCGTCCGCGACCGCCTCGGCCGTGGTGGGAAATACTTCGCCGACCGCGACCGTTTTCCTGTCGCCGTCCAACCCCAAAACCAACGACAAGCTGACCGCCGTCGCCACCAAGGCAGATGCCGATCTCGATTCCGTGAATTTCACGTTCGTATGGAAAGTGAACGGAATCACCGTTCAAACCACGACGCCGACGGGAATCACGGACATCCTTGACTTAGGCTTGGTGGGTAACGGAAACACGGGCGAGGTCATCACGGTCGAAGTCACGCCGAACGACGGAACCGCGTCGGGACCGATGGTCTCGGCCAACGCCACCATCGTCAACTCCGCTCCCACGGCCACCGTTTCTCTCAATACGACCGGACCCCGCACCAACGATACGGTAACCGCGACCGCCAACAAATTCTCCGCGGACGGACGCACCGTCACACTCACCTTCGTCTGGAAGGTGAACGGCGGAACCGTTCGCACGTTTACGTCCGCGACGGAACTTACGGATTCGTTGGACTTGAGCCAATCAGGTAATGGCAACAAGGGAGACAAAGTCTCCGTTGAAGTCACGCCGACCGATGGCATTTTGACGGGCGTCAAAGCCGTCGCTTCGGCCACGGTCCTCAACACGGCTCCCGTGGCGCTTGGTGGCGGAACCGCCTCGGTGAACTACCTCGATACCCAGGGCATCGATGTCATGTTCTCCGTGAATGACATCGATGGTGATCCGATCTCCATCCAATTTGCCGCTCCACCGGTGGGGGGTTCGTTCGCTCCGTTTTCCGGTGACTTGGGTCATTTCACGCCCCATGGCCAATTTGTCGGCGATTCCACGGTGACCTGGTTCGCGAGTGACGGCACGACTCGATCCAGCTACCAAGATTTCAAGCTCGAAATCACGAATAACGCGATTTCAAACCTGACGCTATCGTCGAACAAGGTGCTCGAAAACAGCCCGGAAAACGCACTCGTTGGTGTCTTCTCCGCGTTGGCTGGTGAAAGCAGGGACACCGTTCGCTACACGTTGGCGGACGACGCAGGCGGACGGTTCAAGCTCGTGGGCAACCAGCTTCGGGTCGCAAACGCCTCGCTGCTCAACTTTGAAGCCACGACGACCCATAAGGTCCACGCGGTCGCAACCGATTCGGCTGGCACCTCGGTGGATGCCGTGTTCACGATCAACGTTACGAACGTGAACGAATCTCCCGTCAACACGGTCCCCGCGAAGGCTTTGACGGTGATTCACGATCGACCGTTGAAGCTGTCGGCCGTTGGCTCGCAACTGGGCGTCTCCGATCCAGACTTGGTGAAGACGGTAGGCACCCTCCAGGTCAATCTGTCGGCAACCTCTGGAAAATGGACGCTCGGTGGACGTGCGGGCCTCTCGAACATTACCGGGAACGGCACGGGCCAGCTGTCGATGCGCGGCACGCCGACCGCGCTCTCCACGGCACTCAGGTCGCTCACGTTCACGCCAGCTCCGCGTTTCGTAGGAATCGTCACCGCCACGCTCGTCACCAGTGATCGAGGCAACCTTGGCACGGGCGGGGTGAAAACAGCGACAAGTACGTTCAAGATTCAGGTCACGAACCGCGTTCCCACGGTTCCCTTGGCCAAGGGAATGCCTGCGGTGTTCGAATTCTCTACCAAACAAAATCGCAAACTCAACGTCGCCGCGTCTGCGGGTTTGATTCGAGGCAAGAAGGACGCCGACGGTGACGCGGTTTCCGTGCGACTGGTAACCGGGCCTAGAAACGGCAAGCTTGAGTTCAACGCGACGACGGGATCGCTGTCTTACACACCCAATCAAAACTTCGTAGGCACGGAAACGCTGTTCTTCCTCTACAGCGATGGCCTGGGCGTGAGCCAACGCTTCCAAGTCACGATCAACGTGGCGAAATAGGCGGATGAGACCGTGCGATGGGCGAGCGGCCGACGTGAGTCGGCCGCTTCGTTCTTGAAGGTGGACGCGGACATACGAACGCTCGCATGCGTTTAATCGGCCGACTTACGTCGGCCGCTCGCCGCTCGCCGCTCACCGTTCGTCGACCGCTCGCCGTTCGGGTCTTGGCACCTACGGTTTCACGATGATTTTGCCGGAGAGGGTGCCGGCTTTGTTCAGCGTGTTTTCCTCCTGCATTCGATGCGCCGCAGCTGCCTCGGCTAGGGGAAAGACTTTGCCGACTTCGATTCGAAGCTTCCCCTCCGCCATCCAGCGCAACAAGTCTTCCGCACACGCACGTTGCTCGTCGGGGTAGGCGTTGAACATCGCGAAACCGAACAGCGAGCAATCCTTCACGTAAAACGGTCCGACGGGAAAGATCGGTTGCGCTTGTCGGCCCGCCATGATGACCATTCGACCGCGTCTCGAAAGCAACTCGACCGTCTTCAAAAAATCTGGCTCACGTTGCGTTTCGTACCAAACCTGCACGCCCTGGTTTAGCGTGAATTCCTTTACCTTGGCGGGGATGTCGTCGGTTTTGTAATTCAGGACGAGGTTTGCTCCCATCTTGGTTGCCTGGGCGGCTTTTTCGCTCGAACCCACCGTCGTGATCACCTTCGCGCCGACCGCCTTGGCCATTTGTAGCACCATGGAGCCAACGCCTCCGGTGCCGCCGTTGACGAAAACGGTTTCACCCGCCTGGAGCTTGGCACACCGGAAAAGCCCCAAGTGGGCGGTGATACCCACCAGGGCGGCCGCCGCCAGCTGAGCGTCGTCGACGTTGGCGGGCGAAGGGTAGAACCAATCTTCGGAACTGCAGAGATACTCGGCGAAGCTTCCCTGGCGGCCAAATAAACTCTGGTTCGAACCCCAGACACGATCGCCCACCTTAAAGCGTTTCACACCCGCGCCGACGGCATCGACCGTACCGGCCACGTCGCAACCGGGGATGGCGGGTTTTTGGCCCGGCATGGCGACGATGCCCGCGCGAATATAGGTGTCGATCGGGTTGACGGACGCGGCGGCGGCCTTGATGCGCACCTCTCCCGTGCCGGGCGACGGCGTGGGAAGATCGCCGAATTTAAGGACGTCCGGCGGACCGGGAACTTCGTAATAAGCTGCCTTCATGCCGTTTCTCCTGTCGGTTTGAAGAGATCGTTGGCGCCTTTTTCGCGAAAAACCTTGACATCCCCAGGGATCGTTTTAACATTTTAAGGATGGTTCGGAATTCCTCCATCCACAGCCAGGTACGGAGTTGGAGTTCGTACCAAATGGGAGGGGCATCCATGTCGGGTCGGCGTCGTTTGGAAGTCGAAGAAATTGGAGACGTTACGGTCGTTAGTTTCGTCGACAAACGGATCCTTGAAGAACAGAATATCCAGAAGATCGGCGAAGACCTTTTCCGCTTGGTGGAAGAGCTAGGCCGAACCAAAATCGTGTTGAATTTCGCCAACGTGGAATATCTTTCAAGTGCCGCGCTGGGCAAGTTCATCAAGATGTTCAACATCGTGAAGGCGGCCAAGGGCAAACTCGTGCTCTGCAACATTCGAGCGGAAATCCTCGAAGTGTTCGAGATCACCAAGCTCAACAAACTTTTCAATATTCAGAAAGACGAGCAGACGGCCCTTCAACAGTTCTAAGCGAATTCATCCTTTTCATGCCGCTTGCGTCTTCGCGCCTCGCTGAAACGCAAGCGGTTTGCCTTTCCCACGCGTTGCCATGACCACGCCGATGATGCAGCAATACCGAGATGCCAAGGAAAAGCATCCGGGAATGCTCCTTTTGTTCCGCATGGGCGATTTCTATGAGCTTTTCGAAAATGACGCCGAGGTGGCCGCCAAGGTGCTGGGCCTGACCTTGACGAGTCGCGACAAAGCGATTCCGATGGCGGGTTTTCCCCACCATCAACTCGACAATTACCTGCATAAATTGCTGACTCAAGGCCATCGCGTCGCCGTCTGCGACCAGGTCGAAGATGCCTCCCAAGCCAAAGGTTTGGTTAAACGCGAAGTTACCCGCGTGGTGACGCCTGGAACGATCACGGAAGATGACCTGTTGGATCCCAGGCAAAGCAATCACCTTACGTGTGTGTTCCGGGGCAACGGTCCCGTTTTCGGCTTGGCCTGGGTCGAACTTTCTACGGGTCAATTTTTTGCCATGGACTTGGCCGAGGCGAGGCTGATCGACGAATTGGCCCGTCTCGCACCGTCCGAATGCGTCGTATCGGAAAAACACGCCGATACCTTCGCGCCCTACCTGCAACGCCTGGGTAAAACGCCCGCCCTCACCCGCCAACCCGACTGGACCTTTGACCCCGTCACCGCACGATCCGCGTTGCACCAGCATTTCTCGATCACGACCTTGGCGGGCTTCGGGTTTGACGATCAACAACCTTGCCTGATCGCGGCGGGGGCGCTGCTGCATTACGTTCGCGACATGATGAAGGCGGAACTCACGCACCTTCGCCGATTGCAGCCGTATTTCAGTCACCAAGTCCTGCAACTCGACGAAGTGACGCGCCGGAGCTTGGAACTGACACGCACGCTACGCGATGGCGACCGCACGAACTCGCTATTGGGAGCGATCGATCGCACGGTCACTTCGATGGGAGCGCGACTCCTCGCGGATTGGCTGTTGGCGCCGCTCACCGAACTCACAGGCATCCATCAACGCCTCGACGCCGTCCAAGAATTTGTCGAAGCGGGCAACTTGCGGGGCCCTTTGCGTGAATCGCTCGATCGCGTGGGCGACCTTCAACGGCTGACATCGCGTGTCAGTACGGGCCGCGCCACGCCACGCGATCTCGCCGCCATCGCCCGCACGCTCCGCTTCCTTCCTTCGATCAAAGCGAAGCTCTCGGCTCGGCGTTCCACGCTGTTGGCGTTTCTGGAAAGCCAACTCGAGCTTTGTCCCGATCTGCGTGAACTGCTGGATCGCTCGTTGGTCGAAGAACCGCCCAACACCGCCAAAGAGGGAGGTGTGATTCGGCCCGGCTACCATGCCGAACTCGATGAACTTCGAGAAATCGCCCGTGGCGGCAAGGAATGGATCGCCCGCTTTCAAGCTCAAGAAATCACCCGCACCGGCATCAGCTCGCTCAAGGTCGGTTTCAATAAGGTTTTTGGCTACTACATCGAAATCACCAATACGCACCAAGCAAAAATCCCCGCGAACTACGACCGCAAACAGACGCTCAAAAACGCGGAACGCTATATCACGCCCGAACTCAAGGAATACGAGGAAAAAGTCCTTTCCGCCGAGGAAAAGATCCAAACCCGCGAATACGAGCTTTTCTTGGCCATTCGCGACCAAGTTGCGGCCCAAACGCATCGGCTGCTTCAAACGGGTGAGGTACTCGCCCATCTGGACGTATTGGCGGGTTTGGCGGATGTGGCGTTATCTTCCGACGATGGCAATTTTTGGCTGATCACTGGCCCAAACATGGCCGGCAAAAGCACGTTCATCCGCCAAGTTGCACTCCTCACCTTGCTCGCGCAGATGGGATCGTTCGTCCCCGCAAAGAAAATGAACGTCGGTGTCGCCGATCGCATTTTCACCCGCGTCGGCGCCAGCGACGAACTGAGTCGAGGGCAGAGCACGTTCATGGTCGAGATGACCGAGGCCGCCAACATCCTCAACAACGCGAGCCGCCAAAGTCTTGTGATTCTCGACGAAATCGGGCGAGGCACGAGCACCTACGACGGCGTCTCGCTTGCGTGGGCAATCACCGAATTCCTACACACGCAAGTTGGCTGCCGATCGCTGTTCGCCACGCATTACCACGAATTAGCCCGCCTTTCCGAGACGCTGCCGAGCCTGCGGAATTACAACGTTCTTGTGCAGGAACATAAAGAGGACGTGGTCTTTCTGCACAAAATTGCACCAGGCAGCGCGGATAAAAGTTATGGCATCCACGTCGCACGTCTTGCCGGCGTGCCGCCCGAGGTGCTCGACCGTGCTCGCGACGTGCTCACGCTCCTCGAATCGCATCATCTCGATGAAGAAGTGCCCAAGGTGAAACGGCGACGCCGGCACGTGTTCGACGTGCAACCACTCTTGTTTCAAGATCTGGAGTAACGGCGATGCAAGCCCATGCCCGAAAGGGCATGGGGTAAAAGCCAGCACCCAATAAACGAAAACCCTTTCCCTTATCACCCCTTGGGCTTTCGCCCAAGGGCTTTGCGTAAAAACTTCTTTCCGCGACTCGATTTCACCCTTAAGATCTCCTTTCGAATGACCTTTCAAACGATGATTTTTGAAGGAGACGGCTGATGTCTACGAATGCCCCCTTGAATCGAAAGTTGCGGATGGGTTTGATCGGTGGTGGCCAAGGTGCGTTTATCGGACGCGTCCACGCCACGGCGGCGATCCTCGACAATCGTGCCCAGCTCGTCGCCGGCGCGCTTTCCAGCGACCCCGCCAAGGCGAAGGCGTCCGCGCCGGATTACGACATCAAGCCCGAACGTGCGTATGGTTCGATCCAGGAAATGATCCAGGGCGAACTCAAGCTTCCCAAGGAAGAACGGATCGACTTCGTTTCGGTAGCCACGCCGAACCATACCCATTTCGAAATCGCCAAAGCGTTCGCGGAAGCGGGTTTCAACGTCATGTGCGACAAGCCGCTCACGTTCGATTTGGCTCAGGCGGAAGAATTAGCCAAGGTCGTCGCGAAGACTGGTGTCGTGTTTGGCGTGACCCACAATTACACAGGTTACCCGCTCGTTCGCCAAGCACGCGAAATGGTGCTGTCGGGCGAACTGGGCGAAATCAACGCGGTGCGCGCCTTTTATATCCAGGGTTGGCTGCGGGCTCGTCTGGAAAGCGATAACCAAAAGCAAGCTGCGTGGCGGACCGATCCGAAGAAATCCGGGGCGGCGGGTTGCTTTGGCGACATCGGCACGCACGCCTACAACCTGGGACGATTCATCACGGGACTTCTTCCCGACCAAATTTCCTGCACCCTCAAGATCTTCGCGGCCGGTCGAGCACTGGATGATTATGGCACCGCCATCATTCGGTATCAAAATGGTGCATTGGGAACCGTGACCGCGTCGCAAATCTCCCACGGTCGGGAAAACGATTTGTGGATCGAGGTGGATGGCACGAAAGGCGCAATCGAATGGCACCAAGAAGAACCCAACAAGATGATCGTGCGCATCAACGGGAAACCGCATCAAATTTACACCCGCGCTGGTGGGCCGTATTTGGGTGCGATGGCCGGCGCGAGTAGCCGAATCCCCGCAGGTCATCCCGAAGCGTTCCTGGAAGCGTTCGCGAACGTTTACACCGCTACCTATGCCGACATGATCAAGCGAGCGGCGGGTGAGAAGTTCGAGGGGATCAACACGTTGTACCCGAACGTTCACGATGGCGTGGATGGGATGAATTTCATCACCCAATGCGTGGAAAGCTCCAAAGAAGGTGGAGCGTGGCGTTCCCTGAAACATTCCAGCTGCCGAAGTTAAATCGTGTGGCGATAGGCGTTGCCGCCTGGCTGCTCCCTAAGGAGTAGCCAGGCGGGAAGAAATTCGTGCCAACATTTCCCCGGTAAAAGATGCGCAGATTTCCTTGATTTCCTCGCTTCGGGAAACAAGGCGAAAAAAATAGTGAAAAATCCCCGGATTCCTGTTGGAAGATGGGAAAGACTTCGTTAACATTCCTGAAGCTTGTGAGGGATCACGAGTACGTAGGGGTGTTACGGAATTTCTTTTCGGGTCCAATCAGGTCTTTCTTCCTCTCGGTTCGTCCTGCGGATTGGTTCGCCACTTCGGTTCAGTGCATGGCCTGGTGCGAATGAGGTTCGGTAAGGGCAACTTGGGGAATCCCTGTCAGATCCCCGTTTCCGTCCGTTCCGTAACCGTTGGAAAAAGTCGAAGGCGACGGAAGATCCGCGCGAACGCGGAGGCCTTGGCTTGGACGCGTGCATCTCGGTGAGGGATCAGGCGTCGCCGGCAATTGTCGTTTGGGGGATCCGCGGGTGGTTCGGGCTGTGTGCGGATCGGTGTCTTGAAAGTACTCGTTGCCCCATTTGGAGGAGCCTAGGGTGATTACTCCCTAGGATGCCTGGCCCGCTTCTTCTCCGGATGGCCAAATACGGGAAGCTGATTTTTTAACGCACCACATCGGCTTCGGCACGGAAAGGTCTTGGTTCTTGTTATGGCGAAGAATCTTTACGTCGGAAATTTGGCTTGGAGCGCGACCGCCGACGACCTCTTGGAACTGTTTAGCCAATATGGCAAAGTGACCCGCGCTCAGGTCATCACCGACCGCGAAACGGGCCGCTCCCGCGGTTTCGGCTTCGTCGAAATGGAAAACGACGACGAAGCACAACGTGCGATCGACGCATTGCACAACTCCAGCCAAGGCAATCGGCAACTCACCGTCAACGAAGCTCGACCCCGCGATGAACGTCCCGGTGGTGGCTACGGCGGCGGAGGAGGAGGTGGCGGCGGCTATGGTGGCGGAGGCGGTTACGGCGGTGGGGGCGGCGGAGGCCGTGGACCACGCTCCGGCGGCGGTGGAGGCGGCGGCGGACCACGCAACCTCGGCGGCTCCGACCGAGGCCGACGCTACTAATCGCACCAAGACGCCTCCCGTGCTCCCTCGCATCGGTCGGCCGATCCATCGTTCCTATTTATTCCTGAAATTCCCCGCCGCCTCTTGGCGGCGGGCTTTGATTTCCTCCTCTCCGCCATTGCATCCCAACCCGTCGTCCCGCACAATAAACGAACATCGCTCCGAATGCTTCTTCCCCACGCTCGCTCCCTCGAATGATCCCATGACTTCTTACCGGGTTGGACATGGAACTTGGCGTTGAACAGCTGGCGAGTCTGCTCGTTCGCAGTCGTCTGATGGGCCCCGACGATGGCAAATCCGTTCAGGAACGTTGGCGGCTCGAAGCTGGTCCCTCCGCCAACCAACCCAGTGCGTTCCTTCGCTGGTTAATCACCAATCAGTACCTCACCGAATATCAGGCCGGCCTTCTCGCGCGCGGCCACACCGACGACTACTTTTTGGGCCAATACAAGATCCTCGACCGCCTGGGCCGCGGGCGGATGGCGGGGGTTTACAAAGCGCTTCATCGGCTCGGCCAACTCGTCGCCATCAAGGTCCTGCCTCCTTCCCGCGCGAAGAATCCGCAGCTGCTAGGCAGATTCCAGCGGGAATCAAAACTTGCGCAACGCCTGAAGCACCCGAACGTGGTCCGCGCGTTCCAAATCGGGGAGGAAAAATCGCTGCACTTCCTCGTCATGGAATACCTCGACGGGGACACGCTCGAAGATGTTTTAGGCCGACGCCGCACCATGCCTCCGCACGAAGCCGTTCGGCTTGTCCACCAGGCGCTCCTTGGACTGGAGCACATTCACGAGCAAGGCCTCGTGCACCGCGATCTCAAGCCCGCGAACCTGATGTTGGTTCCACCGCCAAGTAAGGAAGGGTGGTCCACGCTCAAATCGAACGTGAAAATCCTCGACATTGGTTTGGCGAGAGAGCTGTTCGATGAAAACGCCACGTTAGCTCAAGACCAGGCGGAATTGACGGGGGAAGGCGTTCTCCTGGGCACGCCCGATTATCTCGCGCCTGAACAGGCGCGCGACCCACGCACCATCGACATTCGCGCGGACATTTACAGCCTTGGCTGCGTGCTCTACCACATGCTTTCGGGACAGCCGCCTTTTCCCGACAAGAACCTCCTCAATCAGATGGTGCGTCACGCCACGGAGACGGCGAAACCGTTGCGAGACTTCAACCCGCAGATTCCCGAGGGGCTCGAACAGATCGTTCAATGGATGATGGCGAAGAAGCCGGAACATCGGTATCTGACGCCGGGCCGGGCGGCGCAAGCGTTGGAGATGTTTTTGATGGCGGGTGAGGCGACGGCTTCCGCCGAAGATTCGCCGGCCATGTCGAATTACCTGAGTTGGTTGGAGACCAGCGAGAAAGGCGCGGGCTCGACGTTGGCGTATGAATCCTTGCCCTCGCTGCCGCAACTTCCTGGAGCGACGAACTCCGCGGACGTGTCCGTTCCCGCTTCGCCGCCGATCACCCTCGCGCAACTTCCGAGTTCGAATCCCCCGGCCGTGCCAACGTCAGTTCCGAGCGTGACGCCCGTAGATTCGCCGAGAGGGTGGACACCCGAAACGATCGACGTCGAGTTGACTCCGATTCATCCGCCAGCGCCTCGAACGGCGGCACGGGATGTCGCGATGCTCTTCGCAGGCGCTGCGATCACTCTGGGCTTGGCGTTCGCCGCCGCCTTGGTCGCCACGGTAATCGTCATGGTCACAGGATGAAATGGCGTTGAAGTGCGTCGCGCAGACATCCCTCGTGTCCAGCACCCGTTCGGGCACGACTGCGGCTCACGCTAGCGTTGCGTACGTGGTTTTGTTGAAGAATGACGCACGGCGGAAGCAGCCGTTGGTCAGGATCCACGGTACGAGATCCTTTATTCTGTACACGGCACTTTTTCGCGCAGTACGCTCGTAAACGTTTCTAATCCCATTTCCGTAAATTTTCGACGAGCCCGAGCATTTCGTTTTTTCGTTTTTCGAACAAAGCAAAAAGAACGAGGATGCCGACGCCCAGGGCGATCCCGCAGGCCCACCAAAGCCAAGTATGGTTGAGATCGTAGGCAGCATGCCAAATTTGAGCGAACACAGTCAAAAACAAAGATGCCAATCCCGCGAACAAAAACGCCTGGACACGGAAGAAGATCCCCGCGAACACGCCCAGGACCGAAAGTAGGGCCAACGAAACAGGCAGCAACAGGGAGTTTCCCAGCCCCGCGATGAACATGTCGGCCGCGGCGGAAACGTAAATCAGGGCAAGGCCGAAGTAGCGGATCGGTTGCGCCGCCGACGACGAAAGTTGGTTCCGGTGTAACTGGTCAGCGATCAGGACGAGCACACCCAAAGGCAAAAACCACAGTTGCGGGTGCTTGGTGAGCTCCAGAAACTCCACTTCCGCCAACAGCACCCAATAGCCAAATATGAACGCCAACCCCGCGCCGCACCACGCCCATTTCCATTGTCGCGCGAATGCCGGAACGAGAAGAAGGACACCATAAGAAACCCAGAGCAAAGCGTGTAATCCTGGGGCATCAGGGAGTAACTCGGGCTGAAAGTAGGCGAGGAACGGGGAAAGCCCCGAGATCCGCGTCGGTAGGTTAGCCCATTCTCCAAAAAGGGGCCGAATCACCAGGGCGGCCAACGGAATCAAAGGCATGCCAAGTCCCGACCAAAACGCCGGTTCTGCCACGTTCAGCCACCCGCGACGACGTGCATGTTCCCCCACCAATACTCCCGCGAAGCCTAGCACCAATAGCACCACGGCCCAATTCCGTTCCAACACCGAAGGCGTAGCATCGGAAATGTTGAGTCGAAGGTGGACCAATACGAGCACGCCGACCCCCAGAGCCCCCCAAGCAAATCGGGTTCGTGCTGCGGCACTCCATGGCGTGGAAATTCGTTGGGTCGCCGCAAGAAAGAGCAGGCCGACGATCCCGCCAATACCCTGGAGCGTAAAAAGGATTTTCGCCCAGGTTTCCAGCGGTGTGGTGCGAACGTCGGGGGAGGCATCGTAGGCTAAAAACTCTAAACCGAGCGTGCCGCCAGCCGCAAACAAACCACCAACGGCGGCCACGTAGGCCATTTCACGGGTGGTACGCGTCCAAACGGAATTTGGCAAAGGCTTCCGCACCAACCACGCGAAGGCGGCTCCACCGAACGAGGACAACGCGAAGGAGAAGACGAGCATGCGATGAAGGTACGGCAACGGGCCGGTGGGATTGACGAACGCCAAGAGGAAAAAGGACCAAGCCGTTGCTCCCGACGCGAGCGTGAGTCGTGGAATATCTTCGGTGAGAATAGAAGGGATTGGGGCGGTCGAAACGCGTGCCTGACGGTCCGCCGAGATTCCCAACGCAGTCGTGATGAACAGCACGGCCAAACTTCCACCAAGGCGTGCACCCACGGTTTCGTAGGTCAGGGTGATGTACGCCGCGCCGCCGATCAACGCGATGCCGAGCAATACT
>WBZS01001604.1_pt1 | contig 17172 bp, 11 predicted proteins | sample 5204201 | NCBI WGS metagenome assembly WBZS01 (sample SAMN12344357, study PRJNA552823) | activated sludge metagenome | biome: Activated sludge suspended growth; feature: Nitrification reactor; material: Wastewater; isolation source: activated sludge from nitrification reactor of wastewater...
ACTCGTGGTTCAGCAGGAACTCGGAGACCGGCGAGCGACAGATGTTGCCCACGCAGACGCTGAGCACTCGGAGCCGGTCACCCTCAGTTTCACTAGCCACGAGGGAGATCATGCCTGCTATCTCCCCGTCTCGGACAGCCGGTCTCGATCCGGATTGGGTTAACGCGGCCACCACGCGATAGGATCTGACGGCCGCTAACCCCCGCTGCGGCGCACCCCCGAGGAGCATTCAAAGAATGGAACTGCGCGACTATCTAGCCGTGCTGCGCAAGTACTGGGTCAGTATCGTCGCCATCACACTGCTGGGCCTTGTCGGCGCGACGATCGTCTCGCTGGTCACTCCGCCGACCTACACCGCCCGAGGTGCGGTCTTCCTGGCTGTTCGTGGCGGTGACTCCGCTTCAGAGCTGGCCCAGGGCGCCACCTACGCCACCAACCAGGTGCGCTCCTATGCGCAGGTGGCCACCACCCCGACCGTGTTGCAGCCGGTGATCACGAAGCTCCAGCTCGACGTCACCCCGGCCAAACTGGCCGAGTCGGTGACCGCGTCGATTCCGGCGAATACCGCGCTCATCGAGATCGCGGTGGTCGACGGCGACCCGGAGCTGGGTGCTCGCATCGCACAGGCCACCAGCGAGCAGCTCGTCGCCACTGTCGACCAGCTTTCGCCTGCCGATTCGAACGGTAAGCGCGCGGTCGTCGCCACGATCGTGACGCCGGCCACCGTTCCGCTGGAGAAGACCACACCCCGCACGACACTGAACCTCGCCGTCGGCCTTCTCGCGGGACTTCTACTCGGGTTCGGGCAGGCAATACTGCGCAACACCCTGGACCGGTCGATTCGCACCGAGGACGACGTCGCGCGCGCCACCGATCATTCGGTGATCGCCAAGATCCCGTTCGACTCGGACGCTGCCGAGCATCCGCTGGTGATGTTCACCGACCCTCACTCTCTGCGGGCCGAGTCGTATCGAAAGCTGCGCACCAACCTGCAGTTCCTGCAGGTCGCCAAGGGAAGTGACAAGAACTCGTTCGTCGTCACCTCCTCGATCGCAGGCGAGGGCAAAACCACCACGTCGATCAACCTGGCCAGCACGCTTGCCGAGGGAGGCGAGAAGGTCTTGCTGATCGACGCCGACCTACGCCGCTCAACCGTGGCCAAGTACCTCAACCTCGAGGGGTCAGTAGGCCTCACCACCATCCTTCTCGGCCGGGCGCACCTCGAGGACGTCGTGCAACCGATCGGCAGCGGCGGTCTCCACATCGTCGCGGCCGGCGAGATTCCACCCAACCCCGCTGAGTTGCTCGCTTCGGACGCCATGAAACGACTGCTGGACGAAGCCATGCAGAGCTACGACACCGTGGTACTTGATGGTGCGCCGCTGCTACCTGTCACGGACGCCGCAATCCTCTCGACGCTGACCGGGGGTGCCCTCATCGTCGCCGGCAGCGGAGTCGTGTCAGTACCCGAGTTGGAAGATTCGATCGCGAGCCTCGACCAGGTCAAGGGCACGACCCTGGGCATCGTCTTGAATCGGGCCAAGGTGGGCAACAACGACGGGTACTATTACCAGTACAAGCACGAACCGGATGCCAAGGGCGCGTCACGTCGGAATCGGCTGCGTCGTACATCGAATGCTTCAAAGGCTTCGGTCGGTAGCAACGCTTAAGTTCCATGGCGATGTCAGAAGATACGGACCGCCTGCACTCCACCGCCACCCGCCGCCGTCGTTGGCCGTGGGTGGTTGCAGGCATCGCGATCGTCGGCGTAGCGGCGTGGCTGGGCTCAAAGGCTCTCATCGTCCGCAACGAACTCGTAGCAGCGCAGCTCGCTACCACCGAACTTCGCACCAGTGGCGATGTTATGAGCTCCCTCAGGACGATCGCCGAGCATGCCGAGCGAGCCTCTGACGCAGCGCACGATCCGGTCTGGGCCGCCGCCGAACACCTCCCGTGGGCGGGCGACAACCTGCGAGGGGTGCGACTGAGCACCCGATGCCTCGGCGCTCTTACTGGTGGCTTGGCGCTCCCCGCGTTCGCCGCCCTGCATGCTGACAGCGACGACCCGATGCTGGTCCGGCTGTTGCCGGTCCTGCGCAACGCGGCCCCAGGGATCACCTCGTTGAACGGCGAACTGAAACAACTGCTACAGAGCCCCAACCTGGTCGCACAACTGCGCCCCGGCGTCGATCAGGTGGCCGACATCGTCGCGGTGGCCGATCCCGTGCTCAACTTCCTGCCGGGCATGTTGGGGGCAGACGGCACACGCAACTACCTGCTCGTCGCGCAAAGCAATGCCGAGAGTCTCGCGCTGGGCGGGAGCGCCGCGTCCCAAAGCCTGATCAGGTTTTCACATGGTGATCTCAAGATCGTCAAGCAGGCTGACAGCAGCCAATACCAGTGGGGAGTGCCTGCGGACGTCGAGATCGACAACAGCGCGATTGAGCTCTACAACGATTACCTGATCAACAACGTCAACACCAGCGTCGGGCGGCCAGACTGGCCCACAGCGGCCCGAACGATTGTCGCGCTGTGGAATCGTGACATCGACCCCAAGCCGGTGGACGGCGTCATCTCGGTCGATCCACTCGCGCTTGCGCGTGTCATGCGGGCGACCGGACCGGTAAAGGTCGACAATCATGAACTCACCAGCAAGAACGTGGTTTCCTTCCTGCTCAGTGACGCCTACGCGCTCTACACGCCGGCACGGTCCGACGAGATCTTCAAGCAGGTTGCCATGGCGACCATGGACAGCCTAGTCAATGGCGATTTCGAGCCGGGCGCGCTGTTGTCGGCCGTCAACGAGAGCATCGATGCCGGAAGCATCATGTTCTGGAGCGCGGACCCAACCGTTCAGGAATTGATTACCCCGGGGCGGCTTTCCGGCATCCTGCCCGCCACCAACCTGCCTGCCACCACCACCATCGGAGTCTTCTTTCGGGACGCGTCGCTTGGCTCGAAAATCGACTACTATTTGCGGACCGAGTCGACGGTGAGTTCCTCGTGCAAATCGGACGGCTCTGTCACCTGTACAGTCCGAGTGACGGTTTGGCTCGACCTCACGGAGAAACAGGCCAAGAAGCTGCCGACATATGTGACCGGTGGTGAGCTGTCGACCAAGACCTTCCGCACGCAGGTATTCATGCAGAAGTGGATGCGTTGCGCTGACATCGACGAGGGCGTCAAACCCGGCCAGTCGCGGACCGAGTCGGCCGAGATCCGCGAGCTGAGCTGATGTCGTCAATGACCCCGCTCGCATGGGTCGGGCTGGGCGTTGGCTTTCTCGTTGCAGCAATCGCCCCAGCTGTCCTGCGCCCAGTACTCACGAGGCTCGGTGTCATCGACGTTCCGAATGAGCGTTCTTCCCACGTCAGGCCCACGCTGCGCGGCACTGGGCTCGGTGCGCTCGCGGGGGTCATTGTAGGTGGCATCGTCATGGCATTTGGGTTCCGAGGCACAGGCTGGGTGCCCATGTTCGTTGCGATCATTTCCATCTCGGCTGTTATGGGGCTTGTCGGCCTCGCCGAGGACATCAGACAACTCAATGTTGCGGTTCGTGCGGGGTCGCAGTTCTTGCTCGGGTTTGTTGCCTCGATTTGGCTTGGCAGCCTCGTCGGTGCGCACTGGTGGCTCGTTGTACTCGGGGCATTTTTCTTCACGGCGTACGTCAACTTCGCCAACTTCATGGACGGCATCAACGGCATATCGAGCCTGCACGGTGTCGTCGCAGGCGGCACCTTCGCTGTTATGGGCGCCGTAACGAGCAACGGCTGGTTGGTCGGGGCTGGTCTGCTGACGGCGGTTGTCCTTGCCGCGTTCCTGCCGTGGAACCTCATTCCGCCAGGGATGTTCCTGGGCGATGTAGGCAGCTATCTGCTGGGAGCGCTCATCGCGACAACCACAATCGCCGCGGCGTTCGCGGGCGTTCCACTTCTTGCCGCGCTTGCGCCGCTATCGATCTACCTCGTCGACACGATCTCGGTTGTGCTGCGTCGCGCCAGCCGTGGCGAAGCCGTGCTCAGCGCACACCGCACGCACACCTATCAGCGGTTGACCGACACGGGGCTCTCGCACATTGAGGTCTCGGTGCTTGTCTCGCTTCTCACGGCCGTGAACGCCGCGCTCGGCATTGTTTCCATGCGAGGCGGGGCGTGGTTCTGGATCGCGCTGGCGCTCATCGTGCTGAACTGTGCCGCGTATCTGTTCTTGCCACGGCTGTTGGGCAATCGACTGCCGGCCCGCCCAGTGCGTGCCGTCGGTGAGATCGCGCAACCGGGCACGATTCCAGCGCGCGAGGGCTTCGATCCGAAGCGGTACGCCGTGATTGGGTCAACGGGTTTCGTGGGCTCAGCGCTCGTTGACGCTTTGCGCTCGCAGGGGGCGGATGTTGCCGCGGTGCGCGGCCCGCGCTTGCAGCTCTCGCCGCAACACCAAGACCCGAATGCGATCGCTGCCGAGGCATCCGTTCACGATGCCGTCGCGCAGCTTGCTGAGCAGCTCGCAGCGGCCGATGTTGTGATCAACGCTGCGGGGCTCGCGACGCCTGATGGGCAACCCACCGCTGAGCTGTATGGTGCGAACACCCTGCTTCCGCCAGTTGTTGCGAAGGCAGCGGAGGCTGCCGGGGCGCAGCGGGTGATTCACCTGAGTTCGGCAGCGGCGCAGGGGCGTCGAGCCTCGCTTGATGAAAGCCTCGACGTTGCCCCGTTCTCGCCGTACTCGCGATCGAAAGCTCTGGGGGAGCGGACATTTCTCGCGCCTGCGGTTGCCGCTGATCTTGACCGGATCGTTGTGCGCGCAACGTCGGTGCAGGGTGACGGACGCCCGACGACGGAGTCGCTGCGACGAATCTCTCGTTCGGCGCTTGCGAGCGTTGCCGGTTCGGGAGACCAGGCCACGGTTGTGAGCAGCATCGATGGCCTCGTCGACTTTGTTTCACGGATCGCGAAAAGCCAGCATGAGCTTGGACCCATCATGTTGCAGCCCTGGGAGGGGCTGACGGCAGCCGATGTGTTGCGCTATGCGGGCGGTGGCGAGCCACGCCATCTGCCGGTCTGGCTCTGCAAGTCGCTCCTGAGCATTGCGCGCTCGGTTGGTGTTCTTGTGCCCGAGATCGCTGGTGCTGGTCGCCGACTCGAGCTCATGTGGCTCGGCCAGCAGCAGGCATCCGCCTTCGCTGAGTCGTTCCCACCGGTCGATCGTGCAAACATTGAGCGGATTCTTGCGGGAGCCGACCAGACGACAAGTGAGGCGAAGTCTTGAGTGCCGATCGACCGCCCCGCGTGCTCATCGGTCTCACCGTCGACATGTCGCTCGTCATGTACGAGGGCTATCCGGAGATGCTTGCTGACCGCGGGTGGGACGTGCACGTTGTGACATCGCCGGGGCCACGTCTCGAAGAACTCGGTCAATACCCGGGTATCACGGCGCACCCGCTGCCGATGGAGCGAGACCCGTCGCCTGTGTCCGATCTGAGGTCTTTGCAGCGGTGGGTCAAACTGATTCGCAAGATCAAACCCGACGTGACCTCGCTGGGTACGCCCAAGGCAGGGCTGCTCGGGATTGCTGCCGCGCGAATCGCGCGGGTGCCTCAGCGCCAGTACATCATTCATGGCCTCCGTCTTGAGACGACTGAGGGCCGGTTGCGCGCAATGCTTACCGCATTCGAGAAGTTTGCGATCGCTTCCAGCACCGACACGGTTGCTGTAAGCCCAAGTTTGCGCCAACGAGTGATCGATTTGGGGCTCGCCGGCAAACGCACCGTCACGGTTGTCGGTGACGGGAGCGCGAGCGGCATCGACCTCGATCGCTTCCGCCCAGCAAAGAACGCGAAAGAGCGCGCGCAGGAGCGCGCGAAGCTGGGCATCACGAGCGGCGCTCCCGTGATCGGGTTTGTCGGTCGGCTCAACGTTGACAAGGGCGTCGATACGCTGATGGAAGCGTCTCGGCTCATGAGTTCGAACGGTGTCGAGCACCAACTGCTCATCGTCGGCGGTGTCGACGACACATTCAGCCAGGGCGTTGTCGACGAGATGAAGCATCTCGACGCGCCTGTGTTCTTCACGGGAGCTGTGAAAGACACAGCACCGTATTACCGTGCGATGGACGTTTTTGCCCTCCCGACCCTACGTGAGGGCCTGGGGACAGTCTCGCTTGAGGCTGCAGCGAGCGCTCTCCCTGTCGTTACCACGACCGCAACTGGCGCCATCAACTCCATCGTCGATCGGGTCACTGGCATACTTGTACCCACTCGCGACCAGCATGCGCTCGCGGATGCTTTGACCGCCGTCGTGTCGGATGCTACCAAGCAAAAGGCATTCGGGCAGGCTGGCCTGAAGTGGGTGCAAGAGCACTACGAGCGCAGTCATGTTCAGAATCTGTACGCCGACCATCTTGCGGTTCTTGCAGCCGCAGCCCAGCAGAAACGAAAGCCGTGACGAAGCAAGCCGACAACACCACGCAACAAGCCGACCCGCAGTGGAGCGGCGTGATGAACGTTTTCAGCGAGCTTGGCATTGGCGGAGCTGAGCTGCGCACACTCGAGATGGTCCGCAACAGCGGGTTGCGCTACTCGTTCCTGTCAGTGCTGGATCACCCGGCACCTCTCGACGACCAGGTGGTGAGCGACGGGCACCTACTGAATCACATTCGCGTGCGCGGTCTCACCGGTGTCTTGCCCGCCGCGAAGCTCATGCGTGAGCAGCAAATCCAGGTGGTGCATTCACACCTGGGTATGGCTTCAGGCCCGGTGCTGCTGGCCGCGCGCATCGCTGGGGTGCCAACCCGCGTAGCGTTTTCACACAGCGACGGAGTCGGCGGTCGCAAGTCACGCCTAAAAGACCTGTACCTGGCCTGGTCGCGCGCGCTCACGCGCGCAACGGCGACCGACATCGTTGCGGTGAGCCCGGGCGCACTGAAAGGCTCGGGGCTGAACAAGGGGCGTTGGGCACAGCGCTCGATTGTCATTCCGCACGGTATGGACACTGCCGAACTTCGTGGTCGAGCAGAAGCCGCACGTGCGCAGCACTCGCCACAGAACCGAAACGCGCTTGTTGTTGCTCATATCGCTCGTGACCTTCCGACGAAGAACCGCACGCGGGCGATCGAGATCTGGCGGCAGCTTGCACTCGAAACACCGTCAGTGCTCAAGCTGATCGGTGGCATGTCAGAGCAAGAGACCGCCTTCGCGCAGGAGGTTGCGGCTGATCCTCGGTTGCTGCCTGCCGGTTCCCGGATCGACTTCGTCGGAGAAACCGACCGGGTTCCCGAGCAGCTCGGGGAATCGGATGTGTTGCTGATGACCTCGGAGCGCGAAGGGCTCCCGGGCATTCTGCTCGAGTCGCTCGCGTGTGGCACGCCCGTGGTCGCGACGCCATTGCCAGGTGTCGAGTGGATCGCCTCACTGTCCGATGGTATCCACACGGTTGAGTTATCTGAATCTGATGCCGCCTGGGTACAGGCTGTCCAAAATTCGGCCAAGCGATCGCGGGACGAGGTTGCTGCGAGCTTCGCAACCAGCCCGTTCCAACTCGACGTTGCGACGAACGAGCATCTGAAGCTCTGGGGCATCGATAACGCACGCACGGTGCCGCGCGTCATCCGCTTCTTCACGCTCGCACGACTCAGCCGTGACAGGGAAGGGCGCTATCACTCTGACACTCCACTGCTCGGAACCGACGAGTGGGATCCCTTCCTTGAGCACTTCGACGAAGTACAAATCGTTGCCAGAGTCACCGAAGGTGAACCAAGCGACGAAGGTGCGCTCATCCAACGCGACGGTGTCTCGGTGGTCGAGATGCCGTTTTGGGATGGCAGTGTGCAGTACTACAGGCGCTCCGGGCAGATTCGCAAATTCTTGAAGGCGCAGACAGCAGACAAGAACGTTGCTTACGGCATCTGGGCCCCGGCGCAGATTTCTCCGGTGGTATCGAAGAACGTTCGAGACCACGGTGGAAGCTTGCTCGTTCGTCTTATCGGCGACGCTGAAGATGTGGCGGCTTCGATAGGCCCGAAGGGGTTGCGAGGCGTGTTGCGCGCCCTCGCTCGAAGAGGCACTGCATCCACAGTCGCGAGGGCAGACGCAGTGATTTACGTGACGCTCAAGACATTGCAGGAGAAGTACCCTGCAACTCCGGGCGCGCTGACGCTCGCACGCACCAATTTGCGGATGTCGCCAGATCAGCTCAGTGTTCGCCGCGGCGACTACAGCTTGTTTGTTGCTGGAGCGCCGGTGTCGCTCATCGCGGTCGGAAGCCAGCAGCAAAACTATAAAGGCCACGACCTGCTTATCGACGCCGTCGCGGAGCTTCGATCACGCGGACACGAGCTGCGTCTCACGCTCGTCGGGCAGGGGCAGTTCCACGATGCGCTCGTCGCACAAGCAGCGGAGAGCGGGCTCGATGTCAACTTCGTTCCGCACGCTGGCAGCACGCTCGATGTTGCCCACCTGGTTGCCGAGCATGACTTTTTCGTCATGCCATCGCGCACCGAAGGCATGCCCAAGGCACTCCTCGAGGCAATGTCTGCCGGGGTTTTCTCACTGGGCTCGAGTGTTGGTGGGATCGTTGAGGTCTTGGCTCCCGAGCATCGATTCGCTTCCGACAACCTCGATGCGCTCATCGGGAGACTTGAGTACTTTCTCGCGAACCGCGACGAAGTACCAGCCGGTGTACGGGAGCAGACCGCGAAATTTGCGGACTTCTGGGAGAACCACTCCGGCCCGCGAGTGATGTCGGAGTTCTTGGCGCGGTGGACAGCTGCGTGACCTGTAGTCCGCGGCCACAAACCGGTGCACTGAAAGCGCGCCCCAACATGTCACGTTGGTTGTGCGCACGACAAGCGTATTGGCAATCGTCCAGTACGATAGACGAGCGCTGCGTCTCGTGTGGCGTGAACAACAAGGAGTATGAGCGTGGCGCTAACGAATGATCGCGTGATGCGACGTAGCGATCAGCCCGCGGCGTCCGACGCGGCGCCAGACGTCTACTCGCCCTTGCGTTCGCACGCCCTCGCGTACAGCTTGATTTGGCTTGCGTTTGGCTTGGGTCTGCTGGCGCTTGGAATCAACCACGTTCGCAGTATCGACGTGACCGCTTGGCTCGGGCTTGCATCCGTCGGGTTCGCGATGTTCACCCTGAGCCGATGCGCACCGACGGGCGTGTGGTCCCCCGCGAGCCAGTTCATCTTGACGCTCGCGATCTTCCACATCAGCTTGGCCGTCTACATCGTGACGGGGCTTGACCCCGAGCTTCCACGTGTGTCGGACTATGAGTGGTACACAGGTGAGATCGGTGCGAAAGCGCTGTACCTGACAACGTTGGGTGTCTGGGCCTACTCGCAGGCGGCTCTTTTGATCCTTGTGCGGCGGAGCCAACCGCGGCCGAAATCAGAATCGACGATTTCCGAATCAGCTCTGATCGATCGGTTCGCGGTGGTCGGCAGCCTGCTGCTTATCGCGAGCGTCACCGGATGGTTCGCGCTTTCGATCTCGCAGGTGGGCGTGTCAGGTCTCACGGGCTCGTATCTCGACTTCCTTGATCAGACACGAGATTCCCCTGTCGGCCAGATGTATCCACTCATCGGTGTGGGCCTCGGTTTTACGGTCTTGAAGCCATGGAAAGGTTGGCTGAACTCGCTTGCGTTGGCAGCCTTTTTCGCGTTCGGTCTTGTCGGCTTCTTCCTCGGATTGCGCGGTGAGGTGCTCTATCCCATTGTCGTCGCCGTGACCGTCATGGCTACCCGGCGAAAGATGCCATCGCTTATCGTCACGCTCGTTGGCATCTTTGTCCTCCTCGGTTTGGTGAACGCTGCCCGTCAGATTCGACTGAGCGGCGTCTCACAGAGCAACCTGACGTTGAGCGACGTTTCCCCGCTCGCCGCTGTGTCTGAGCTTGGACAAACCTTGCGCGTTCCTGCGACAGTGCTGATCTGGCACGACGAGGGCGGTGAACCATTCCGCAATGGCGACACATACACGGTCGCGATCGCGCGACTGTGGGAACGCTTGGCGACGGGGGCACACCAAATCCCGGCTGAGCAAGACTTCCGTCTGTTTAACTCTGAGATCGCAGCACGATCCGGCCAAATTGGTGGCTCGATCATTGGCGAAGCCTACCATAACTTCGCCGCCTGGGGAGTGATCCTTGTACTCGCGATTTTCGGCGTTATTTTCGCCTATTTCTCTCGAGCGCCATTCACTGCGACCAAGCTCGCTGTCTGCGTGGTTGTCGCGATGCCCCTGCTTGGTCACATCCGCAACTCGTTCGTGCCGGTCATCCCCGAGATACTTATCGGTCTCGTGGGGGTGTTCGTGCTCAGGCTGACGGTTTCTCGAAAACGCGAACTGTCACCCAGTATCTCCGCGCGTCGTGGGTAACTCGATGCTGGAGCGACTCCGTCGAGCCGCCACATCGAGCGCGAGCGCGGCAACCCAGTGGTCGTTTCTGAACGTTGTTCTCGCAACCATCGTTGGGGTCATTACAGCGCGCGTGCTGGGCGTGAGTGCTCGTGGCACACTCGCGATCTTGCTCTCGACGGGAGGTTTGACGATTCTCGTTGGCACGCTCGGCACCAACATGGCCATTAGGCGTCGGCTCCCGCAAGGGCAAACGACCGTCGGCACCTATCTCAGGGTCAGCGCGTTCTTGTTTGTGATCTATGTCGCCGTGCTGCCGGCGGTCATCGCTTTCGTTGCCGCCTTCGTTGATCCTGCTTTCGCCGACTGGCGGGTTGGGCTTGCCTTCGTGCTCTACGGGACTGGCGCGTTCTGGTCGCTGCAATCGTTCGACCTGCTCAACGCCATTGGCAAGGTTCCGATGGCCACGGCCACCAACGCTTTTGGAACAGCGGTGTGTCTTGCTGGAGTCGCTCTCGTCGCAGTGTTCCATGGTGGCCTCGTGAGCATCGCGTTGTGCTATGCGGTCTCGATGGCCGCGCAGATCGCATTGGCAATCGGGATTTTCCGGAGATCCGCACCCAATCTGCCGCCCGAGGGCGAGCCTGGTGGCCGCCTCGCCCGTGACGGCGTATTGCTCATGGGGCTTGGCCTCGGGCAGACGATCACCTACCAGTCGGCTCCGGTGCTGCTGGGCGCCCTCAGCACGCCGCAGCAGGTTGGACTGTTCTCGGTGGCAGTCTCGCCTGCCTCGATCTTGCGCCTGCCGGCAACTGCCGTTGGGCAGGTGCTGCTGCACGGTGTGGCAGCGAACACCGTGCGTCCGCGTCAGGTTTGGTGGCGGCTCGTGCAGATACAGGCGTTGCTCGTGCCGATCGCGATCATTGGTTGGGTGCTTGCCGAGCCCGCGACGTTGCTGTTGTTCGGAGGAGAGTTCCGCGGCGCCATTGACATCATGCGGGTGCTGCTGATTGCAGAACTGGCGCTGTCTCCGTTCATGATCCTGTCTCGTGTGCTGGTTGGACATGGTGCTACGTGGCAGACGAGTATCCCTGGGGCGGCTGGCGCGATCACCCTAATCGGATTGGGATTCATATGGATCCCCGCGCATGGCACCATGGGTGCCGCGTGGGCGAGCGTTATCGCCTACGCGGTTATGTCGGCCGTGTGCGCTCTGCAATTCAGCGGTCGAACGCGCCGACAGCCGCTGGAACCCGCCAAAGAACCGCCATCGGTCTAGAAGAGCGAACCAAGTCTGCGCCCGTCTAGGCCACTATCCGAACTCGGGGACACACCCCAGCGACCGTGGCCCGAGGCCGTGCTTTCAGCGCCCGGCAGAGCGTCAGCTGGTTGGCCTTTGCACACATGAAGGAGGTGCAGGTCGATCTCCCGAGACCGATTCCATCCCGCGGCGGACACCGCCAATCAGGCCGATACAGCCGGACCCAACTTCTTCAGGTCGAAATAGCTAGAGTCTCAGATCAGATTCATCTGGGCCCAGCGTGTACTTCAGGTCGTAAAGGACATGCTCAAGCGGAACTCCGAAGCTGCGGAGTCGAGCCGCTCCCATCTCCCGATACTCACTGTGTCCAACGGCTAGGACAATGGCGTTGTAGACGCCCGGCTCAGGCGTGGTCACAAGCTGGACGCCGTACTCCCGCTGGGCCTCGGCCTCGTCCGCCCAGGGATCGTGGACGTCAACCTGGACGCCGTAGTCCTCAAGTTCCCGGACGATGTCGATCACCCGGGAGTTACGCAGATCGGGGGTATTCTCCTTGAACGCCAACCCAAGCACCAGGACACGCGCTCCACGGACCGGGATGCCCTCCCGCGTCATCCGCTTGATCAACTGGGAGACCACGTAGGTTCCCATCGCGTCGTTGAGCCGCCGTCCGGCCAAGATGATCTCAGGGTGGTAGCCGACCGACTGGGCCTTGTGGGTCAGGTAGTAGGGGTCGACGCCGATGCAGTGGCCGCCCACCAGGCCCGGTCGGAAGGGAAGGAAGTTCCACTTGGAGCCGGCCGCCAGCAGCACGGCTTCGGTGTCGATGCCGAGCCGGTTGAACAGGATCGCCAGCTCGTTGGTGAGCGCGATGTTCACGTCGCGCTGGGTGTTCTCGATCACCTTCGCTGCCTCGGCCACCTTGATCGTGGGTGCCCGATGGGTGCCGATCGTAACGACGGTCCGGTAGAGCGCATCGACCAGGTCGGCGGTTTCCGGCGTCGACCCGGAGGTGACCTTGACGATATTGTGGACGCGGTGTTGCTTGTCGCCCGGGTTGATCCGTTCCGGGCTATAGCCGACGAAGAAGTCCTGATTGAAGGTCAGCCCGCTGACCAGTTCCAGGACGGGGACGCACTCCTCCTCGGTGGCACCGGGGTAGACCGTGGACTCGTAGATCACGATGTCGCCGACGGCGAGGTGTCGGCCGATTGTCTCGGTGGCGGAGAGCACCGGGCCCAGGTCGGGGCGCTTGTAGAGGTCAATCGGCGTTGGCGTGGTCACGATGTACACGTTGGCGGCGTCGAGTTCCGCTTCGTCGGTGGTGCACCGGAGGTCGGCGGACGCCAGTTCGTCGTCGGCGACCTCAAGGGTGCGGTCGTGCCCGGCCCGAAGCTCCTCGACCCGGCGGGGGTTGATGTCGAACCCGATCACTTGGCGTTGCCGGCCGAACTCGACGGCCAGCGGTAGCCCGACGTAGCCGAGCCCGATCACCGCCACCCGGACCTGGTCAAGCGTCAGGCTCATTTCGCATCCCGCTGGAACCAGCCGATGGTGGCTGCCAAGCCGTCGGTGAGCGAGACCGGCTGCACCGTCGGGAAGAGTTCCCGCACCCGCGAGTTGTCGGCCTGGGAGGCCCGGACGTCACCGGTCCGAGGGTGAGTGTATTCGCGAGCGACCGGGTGTCCGAGCTGGCGCTCGATCTCGACCAGCAGCGCATTCAAGGTGGTGTTCGAGCCGTAGGCCAGGTTCACCGGATCGGGCGAGTAGATCTTCGACCTGACTGACTCGAAGATCACCGAGCAGACCGTGTCGACGTAGGTGAAGTCGCGGGACTGTTCGCCATCGCCGTAGATCTGCGCCGTCCCACCGGTCAACGCGGCGTCAAGGAACTTGGGGATCACCGCGGCGTAAGCGTGGTCGGCGGCCTGATAAGGGCCATAGACATTGAAGAACCGGAAGGCGAGGGTCTTCAGGCCGTAAGAGAACTGGTAGGCGAGGGTGTACCCCTCCGTGGCCAGCTTGCTCACCGCGTAGGGACTCATCGGCCGTGTCCAGTCGAACTCGTTCTTCGGCAGGGTGGGGTTGGAGCCGTACACCGAGCTCGAGGAGGCCACCACAATGTGCTCCACCCCGGTCTCCCGCGCCGCCTCGAGCACGTTCAGCGTCCCAGTGGTGTTCGCCTCATGGGACGCGCGTGGGTTGGCGATGGAGCGGGGCACGCTCGGAATCGCGCCGAGATGAATGATCGACTCGACTCCCTCGGCAGCCGCCTTCACGCAGTCCGGGTCCAGCAGCGTCCCCTCGATGAGCTCGACATCGAAGCCGACCAGGTTCTCCCGCCGGCCGGTGCTGAAGTCGTCCAGCACCCTCACCGCGTAGCCGCCCTGGCGCGCCACGAAGCGAGCCAGGTTCGATCCGACGAATCCCGCGCCACCGGTGATAAGAATGCTCGACATTCAGGCTCCCATCTCTTGCAGGATTAGCTGGCATTGCTGCTCGCTGACGCGCACCGAGTCGAAGTTCGACTCCAGCCGGGTCAACGGGGACCGGCGGAGCGCGGCGAGCAGGTTCGGCGTCCGATAGTCATACCCGATGTCGGTGTGTTCGTAGTGGGCGACCGGTTGGCAAGCCAGGGTGGCTAGGTAGCGGACATGGGTCGCGAACTCCTCGTCGTCCGTCAGCAGCGCTCCCCTGCCTGAGGTGGTCATCACCTCGTTGCCGTTGAACGACACCACCGCTGCCTTGCCGAACGAGGCGGCTGGCCATCCGGAGCGCACTGCCGTCATGAGGTAGCTTTCCTCCAGATCCCCGACATCTGGCGGAGAGAGATAGATCATGCCGGCGTCCCGTCCGCCACCAAGCGGCTCTTCCTGGCAGCACTTGCCTCGAGACCGGCTGAACCCACCAGGGACAGCGTTCGGGATGGCAACTGCGTCGCCGTGAGTGCCCGGATGTCGTCGGGACAGACCGCCGGAACATGAACGCGCGAGATCAGGGGGTGCTGGGTGCGGACGGACTCCTCCGCCTCACTGAAGAGCACCTCGTGCATCTTCTCGCCGCGTCGCAAACCCGTGTAGACGATCTCGATGTCCCGTCCTGATTCCCTGATCATCCGTCTCGCCACATCGACGATGCGCACGGGCTTGCCCATATCGAGAACCAGGACGGCGCCTGGGTCGCCGATCGCGCCTGCCTGGATCACAAGCTGGCATGCCTCAGGAATCGTCATGAAGAAGCGCGTGATCTCCGGATCGACAACCGTCACCGGGCCCCCACGCTGGATCTGCGCTCGGAAGGTATGGAGTACCGAACCTCGCGAACCCAGCACGTTGCCGAACCGCACCGAAAGATAGCGCCGGTCATCATTCTCTGCGAACCAGGAGGTTACCTGCTCTGCACGGCGCTTGGTCCTGCCCAGCACACTGGTCGCGTCCGCGGCCTTGTCGGTAGAGATATTGACGAAGCACTCTACACCCACTTCAGCCGCACATTCGAGCACGTTGAGAGTGCCCAGAACATTCGTCTTCCATCCTTCTTCGGGGTAGTTTTCGAGCATCGGCAAGTGCTTCAGCGCAGCCGCGTGGAAGACCACGTCGGGTTGATGTGCTTGGAAGATTCGCAACAGTGCATCTCGATCTCGAATATCACACAACGCCATGTCCGAGGAATCCAGGAGCGCCGTGCCGTAGATCGACAACTGGACTGCGTGGAGGCCAGACTCATCGCGATCGAGGCAGATGAGCTCTTTGGGCCCAAACCTATGGACCTGTCGCGCGATCTCCGACCCGATGGACCCGCCGGCACCTGTGACGAGAACGACCTTGCCGCGAAGATAGTCGGCGACCGCACTGAGGTCGGTGTCGATCGGATCGCGTCCCAACATATCGGTGACATCGAACTCGTGCAGCTGGTTCAGTTCTACCCGACCACCTACGATGTCCCGGACCGGCGGCAGGACCAGCAGCTTGAGGCCGGTCTGCTCCAGCTCGTCAGACAACTCCTTCAGGAACATAGACGACGCCGATGGAATGGCCAGAATTACCGTACGAGCGTTCAGACTGTCCGCCAAGGCAGAAAGGGAAGAACGGTCCCCTAGCACCCGCCCAAAGTCGAAGCGCAGGCGCCGTTTGGACCGATCGTCGTCAACAAGGCCCACAACGTGGTATGGCGCGTCCGGGTCCGAGAAGATCAGGTGACCCAGCTGCCGGCCAGCATTCCCAGCACCGTAAATGAGAACTCCCTCGCGAGAGGGCTGCTTCCGCATCCGAAGCGAACGGGCCACGGCAAGGCGCGCCGTGATACGAACAGCTCCCATGAGGGCCAGGGCGCCAAGCGGTACACTGACCACGACACCGCGTGGCAGATCAGGCGAAAGTAGCAGGGACAGCAGGCCAACAACAAGGCCGACCAGCGCCGCCACACGGCCCGCCACGATTGCCTCCGAGAAACTGCCGATTCGCCCGACGCCCTGATAAAGGAGCATCGACAAGCCGATGCCGACTTGCAGGACTGCCGCCAGCGACGCATACCAGCCCACGCTCGCCCACTGGGCAGAGGTCAGCGTGAAGTCGTAGCGTCCGACGAGGAGCACCAGGATCGCTAGCAACCAACTGGAGACATCCAACACTGCTAGGGCACATTGCGCGCGTGTCGACTCGAGGAAGCGCATCAGAAGGCCTCGCTCCTAATAGCGGTATCGGCGGACGTAACCGCGGGGACTTCGGCTCGTTGACCGACGCCAGTGAGCCTGGGCGACGATGGGGCATCCCAGACCGACCGGCTACAACGTGAAGAATCTTGGAAAATTGCGCGCTGAACGGCGTACGCACATGACATTTGGGGATGATCCTCCGGGAGGTGAGGTGTGCTCAGCCAGCTTTGCATATCACCGAAGTTCTAATCAAATCGGATAGCCAACTTGGATGGCGCCCGTCGCTCCTTCCGACTGCGCGCTCCGCCAAGCGGCGCCGCATGGCCAGTCCGCAGCTATTTACTATGCCTAAGTTTTCTTCCGTTCATGCTCCGCCTTTCAGCAGAGCGGAGGGGAGCCATTCAAGGGCCGAGGAGAGGCGATCTGTCCCTGACGGCAGCAAGCAGGTTTGGTGACCGTCGGTAGCCGAGCACTGCCTTGCGCCGGGCGAGCCAAGGATGATCGCGTCAGCGAGCGAGAGAGTTGAGCCGTCCAGTCCAGGCAGTAGACGGCCCGATCAACGACCGGGCGGGCATCTCCATGGCACGCTGGCACCCTCCCGCACAGGCACGGGCCCGCTCCTGCACCGCAGCCACATTTGCGCGGGCCAAGTCCCAGACGTCGACTAGTTGTGGATGCCGGTTCCGTCACGAGTCGATAGATCACTCCCGGTGATCGTGACAGCACGTACGCCTCTGAAATCCCAGCGCGCGTCGCCGCGCAGGGCAATCACGTCACTAACCTCGATGTTTCATCGGGTTGGTGAGCGGGGGCGTTCGGCGTCGTTGCCGGTGTTCAGCTGCTGATTCTGGCATGTGGGTGTGACAGATCGTCGCAGTGTCCGTTGCGGGCGGTCGGGTTCCA
>WBZS01001605.1_pt1 | contig 17168 bp, 12 predicted proteins | sample 5204201 | NCBI WGS metagenome assembly WBZS01 (sample SAMN12344357, study PRJNA552823) | activated sludge metagenome | biome: Activated sludge suspended growth; feature: Nitrification reactor; material: Wastewater; isolation source: activated sludge from nitrification reactor of wastewater...
GGGGGCCGTGACGGCGCCAGCAGCGGGCAGTCGGGCCGGATCGGTTCGTAGGTGAAGTTGTCGACGGCCACGCCGTACAGGCGACCGGAGGCGATGGTCTCGGCCAGAGCGGTTTCATCGATCGTGCCACTGCCGCCCGCGCTGACGAAACAGGCGCCCGGCTTGAGTTTGGCGAAGAAGGCCGCATTGAGGCTCTCGGCGGTCTCCGGCAGCAACGGGAGCAGCGCACAGACGAAATCGCTGGTCGCCAGCAGGTCGTCAAGCGGCGCGTAGCGGGCGTCGAGCTCGCGCTCGGTGTGAGCCGGGAGGCGGTTGCGTTTGTTGTAGAGCACCTGACAGCCGAAGGGCTTGAGGCGGCGGGCCAGTTCGAAGCCGATCTCGCCCATCCCGACGATGCCGACGGTCGAGCCCCAGAGCCCGCGGAGATCGGTCTGGCCGGACCAGTTGTAGGCGAAGGTGTCCTCGGTACAGCGGGTCGGCTCAAGCCCGAACGCGTCGGCGCTCAAAACGATCTCGGTCATTTCGCGCGAGCGTTTGGCAAGGTTGAGCATCTGCATCAACAGATGTTCGGCGACCATGATACAGGTTCGGATCGGCAGATAGCACACGGGGACGCCGGCGGCGCGGGCCGCTTCCAGATCGATGTCATGGGTCTGCGACCCGAGGCGTTGGATCAGGCGTAGCGATGTGCCTGCGCGAATGACATCGGCATCGATGCTGCCGGAACGCTCAGTGATCAGGAATTCGATCCCGGGCAGCGCGGCCAGGATCTCGTCCTTGGTCGGCGTGCGCAGCACCGACATGGCCAGATCGGCCGGTGCGGCCTGTACGGCGGCCTGCTGATGAAACTGGCCGCGATGCGTGATGAGGAGCGTGGGGTGCGTGGGCATGGGCGATCCTTCCTTTTGAGCGACAAGGGAGATTGTAAACCGGCTTTCGTCGTTTTCAAGTATGACTCAAATCAAGTGAGCTCTGCTTGACTCCCCTGATCGGCGCGTGTTAGGGTCGTGCTGGCCGAACACCACATCCTCACGGTACCCGGCGGATGTTCGCCGGGACGGTCAGATCTGTTCGCGGGAGGAGACGCTATGGGTTTTCGCCCGCCGCGTTCAGCCCTGGCAAGTCGCAGGACCGCCGGGGATACCGCGACGTGGCCGGGCCATTGCCACCCGACGGTTTCTCGGAGCGGGCATCTCGTCAGCAGGGCCGGGTCGATCGAAACACCCGACCCTGGTCAGTCAAGGGGAGGATACACATGAAGAGACATTTATCAACGGTTGTCGGGTTGATGGCGGTCGTCGCGCTCGTCGCGGCCTGCGGCGGGCAACCTGCCGCGCCGGCGGCGGCCCCGACGGCTGCGCCGTTTAAGGCCGGCCTGCTCACCCCGGGCCCCATCAACGACGGCGGCTGGAACCAGACCGCGTACGAGGCATTCAAGCGCATGGAGACCGACCTCGGCGCCCAGATCGGTAACGTCGAAGTCGAGATGTCGCCGGCCGCCTTCGAGAAGGCGTTCCGCGATTTCGCGGATCAGGGCTACCAGTTCATCCTCGGACACGGCAATGAGTTCACGGACGCGGCCCTGGCGGTCGCGCCGGACTATCCCAACACGTATTTCTTCCTCTCGAGCAGCCGGCAGTGGGATCCCAAGGTGCCGAATGTGGTCGGCCTCAACTCCGACTCCAGCCAGCCCTGCTACGTGTTCGGGTATCTGTCCGCGAAGCTGGGCAAGGGCGCCGGCCTGATCGGCGGCATGGAGATCCCGCCGATCTCCGAGGCCTTCACCGGCTTCATCAACGGCGCGCGTTCGGTGAACCCGGATTATCCGGTCCAGGTGACCTACCTGGGCAACTGGACGGACACCGCGGCCGCCAAGGAAGCCTCGATCGGCTACGTCGACGGCGGCGCCGACGTCCTGATCGGCAACGCCGACTTCGCCAGCAACGGCGTTTTCCAGGCGATGTCCGAGAAGAACGTGTGGGGCTTCGGCCTGTTTGGTGACAACACCGAAAAAGCGCCCAAGAACATCCTGGCCAACTACATCCTGGACTACGGCGCAGGGGTGGTTGGGCTCGCGAAGCAGGTGAAAGAGGGCACCTTCAAGCCCACGAGCAACATCGAGTTCGGGTTGGCCGACGAGACCGTCATCTACATCGTCTACAACGAGACGGCTGCCAGCCCGGTGCCTCAGGCTCTGCGCGATGAGGCTCACGCTCTGTACGCCAAGATCAAGTCCGGCGAGATCACGCCCCTGGCGCCGGTGAAGTAACCAATCGAATTTCTTAACCCGGGTTGCCCCGCCGGCTGCACGATGTCGGCGGGGCGGCCCGGATCCATGAGAAGTGGGCCGGGCCGTCGCGCCGGCCACGCAAACGAGACAGCATGGATCGGGCAGCGCTCCGCACACACACGGCGCGATTTCTGCGCAACGCATGGACGCCCTTTGCCGCCATCCCGATCGCGCTGGCGATCGGCGCTGGAGTCCTGGCGTTGGCGGGCTTCGATCCGGTGTTGGCCTATGCCGCGATGTGGCAAGGGGCCTTCAAGGATCGTCAGGCGCTGACCGAGGTGCTGATCAAGGCCACGCCCCTGATCTTCATCGGGGCCGGGCTGGCGATCGCGTTTCGTTGCAGCATCTGGAATATCGGCGCCGAAGGCCAGTTCTACGCCGGCGCGGTGGCCGCCACCGCGGCCGGGATCTATCTCGGTGACCTGCCCGCCATCCTCCTCACACCGCTTGTGCTGACGCTGGGCGCGGTCGGCGGCGCCGTGTGGGGCCTGTTGGCGGCATACCTCAAGAACCGTTTCGGCGCGAACGAAGTCGTCACGACCATCATGTTGAATTACATCGCCATCTTCATCACCGGCTGGTTGGTGACCGGCCCGATGATCGAGACGGTGGGCGCGTTCCCGCAGACCGCCAAGATCAGCGCGAACGCCTGGCTGTGGCGCTTTCTGCCGCCGACGCGCCTGCACGTGGGCTTCCTGATCGCGCTGGCCGTAGCGGCCGCGCTGTATGTGTTGATCTTCCGCACCAGCCTCGGGTACGCGCTGCGCGCCGTCGGCCACAACCCCGAGGCGGCGCGCTACGCCGGCATCAACGTCCGGCGCAACGTGCTGCTGGCGATGGCGATCAGCGGCGGCGCCGCCGGGTTGGGCGGGGCGGTCGAGGTGGCCGCGATTTCGTACAGGCTTTATCAACTCATCTCGCCCGGGTACGGGTTCGACGGCATTGCCGTGGCATTGCTGGTCAACAACAACCCCCTGGGCGTCATCTTCTCCGGCATCCTGTTCGGGGCCCTGCGCTCGGGCGCGGAGGTGATGCAGATGAACGCCAAAGTGCCCTCGGCCCTGGTTTACATGATCCAGGGTCTGGTGGTGCTCTCGGTGGTGGCCTTCGGCGTCTACAGCCGGCTGCCCAAGGCGCGCGAGGAATGAGGCCGGCATGGACGCGCTGACCCTGATCCTGCTGTCGCAAAGCATCCTGGCCGCCACCTGGCGCATGGCCACACCGATCATCTACGCCGCGATTGGCGAGGTGTTCACCGAGCGCGCCGGCGTGATCAATATCGGCCTGGAGGGCGTGATGCTCATCGGCGCTTTCGCCGGCTTCTCGGCAGCGTTCGAGAGCGGTAGCCTGCTGTTGGGCCTCCTGGCCGCGGTGTTGTGCGGCGCGCTGGCGGGCGGACTCTTTGCGTTTTTCACGATCACGATCAAGGCCAATCAGATCGTGGTCGGCGCCGCCTTCAACATGATCGGCATGGGGCTGACCGGCTTTCTGTACCGGGCCTTCTACGCCGAGGGTCGCGGCACGCTCGGTCTGGATACGCTTCAGGCGATCGAGATCCCCTTCCTGAGCCAGATCCCGTTTGTGGGCGAGGTCCTTTTCAAGCACAACCTCCTGGTCTACGGGTCTCTCCTGTTGGTGCCGCTGGCGACCTTCGTGCTGTACCGCACATCGTTCGGGCTGTCGGTGCGGGCCGTGGGTGAACACCCCAAGGCGGCGGACACCGTGGGTGTCAATGTGTACGTGATGCGGTACGTGAGCGTGATCATCGGCACCACGCTGGCTTCGGTCGGCGGGGCTTTCCTGGTGCTGGCCTACGCCGACCAGTTCGTCGAGGGCATCGTCTCCGGGCGTGGTTTCATCGCGCTGGCCGTGGTGGTGTTCGCCGGCTGGAGCCCATGGGGCGCGTTCTGGTCCTCGCTCCTTTTTGGTGCCTTCTACGCGCTGCAACTGCGCGTTCAGGCGATGGAGGGCGTGAGCATCCCGTACCAGTTCCTGCAGGCGTTGCCGTATGTGGCCACGATCCTGGTCTCGATCGGCCTGACCCGCCGCAAGGCGCGGGCGCCAAAGACCCTGGGGACGCCCTATGGCTGACACCCTTACCGGCGCAAGGGCCGCGCCGACGGCCGAACCCGAGATCATGCTGCGGATGGAGGACATCCACAAGCGTTTCCCCGGCGGCGTGTATGCCAACCGCGGGATCAACCTCGAGGTGCGCGCCGGCGAGGTCCACGGCCTGCTGGGCGAGAACGGGGCCGGCAAGTCGGTGCTGATGGGCATCCTGTACGGCCTGTATCGGCCGGACTCGGGCCGGATCGTATACAAGGGCCGGCCGATCGAGATCCGCAGCCCGCGCGACGCGATCCGCAACCGGATCGGGCTGGTGCACCAGCATTTCATGCTGGTCGACACGCTGACCGTGGTCGAGAACATCGTCCTCGGCCAGTATCCGGCCCTCACGGCCCTGACCGACCTGAAGCCCGTCGCGCGGCGGCTCACGGAGCTCAGTCGGAGCTACGGTCTCGAGATCGATCCGGCTGCGCTGGTGCACGATCTGTCGGTGGGTGAGCAGCAGCGCGTGGAGATCGTCAAGGCCCTGTACCACGGCGCCGATATCCTCATCCTGGACGAGCCGACGGCCGTACTCACGCCGCAAGAGGCCGAGCATCTGCTGCGCTTCCTGCGCAAGCTCGCCGACGACGGGCTGACGATCGTGCTGATCACGCACAAGCTCGAAGAGGTGATGCAGATCACGGATCGGGTGACGATCCTGCGCGACGGCCGCGCCATCGCCACAGTCGATACGGCGGCGACCAACCCGCGCGAGCTGGCGCGGTTGATGGTCGGGCGCGAGGTGCTGATGGATCTGCCCAAACGCGAGCAGCCCTCGGGCGCCGTGGTGCTGGCCGTGAAAGGCCTCAACGTCAAGGATGAGCGCGGCCTCCCGGCCGTCCGCGACTTTTCGTTCGAGGTCAACGAGCGCGAAGTGGTCGGCATCGCCGGCGTCTCGGGCAACGGGCAAAGCCAGCTGGCCTTGGCCCTGGCCGGTCTGTTGCCGTGCGCGTTCGAGTCGCTCACGCTCGGCGGGAGGGCGATCAGCCCGCGGGGCCTGTCGCGATTGGGGATAGCCCATATCCCCGAAGACCGGCAGAAGATGGGTCTCATCCTGCCGTTTTCGGTGAGCGAGAACTTCATCGCCGAGACCTTTCGGGCACGGCCGTTTTCGATCGGTGGCTTCCTGCAGTTCAAGGCCATCCGCGAGTACGCGCGCGGTCTGGTGCGCAAGTTCGACATCCGCGTCGGCGACGTCGCCGACGAGATCGCGAACCTCTCGGGCGGCAACCAGCAGAAGGTGGTCGTGGCGCGCGAGCTCGATCGACGTCCGATTGTGTTGCTCGTCAACCAGCCCACGCGCGGGATCGACATCGGCGCCACCGAGTTCGTGCGCCGCCAGATCCTGGCGGAGCGTGATCGCGGCTCGGCGATCCTGCTGGTCTCGACCGACCTGGAGGAGATCCTGGCGCTGAGCGACCGGATCCTGGTCATGTTCGAGGGCCGGTTGATGGGCGAGGTCCCGGCCGACCCGGCGCGGTTGGAGGAGATCGGCCTGATGATGGCCGGGCAGACGCCGAAGGCCGAGGAAACAACGCTATGACTTATTCGGTCCTCTTCCTCACGCATCGCGGCGGACGCCATCAAGAGTCGGCTGCTGCCGGCGCGCCCGGCGAGCTCGAGGTGACTTTTCTGCGCGATGCGACGCGCGCCGAGATCCTGAGCCACCTGCCGGGCAAGCAGTTCCTGATCACCGAACGCAGCGACGTGATCGACGCCGAGGTCATCGCCGCCGGGCGCGAGCTGCGTCTGATCCAGCGGCTCGGCTCGCAGGTCTACGACATCGACGTCGAAGCGGCCCGCGCCGCCGGCGTGCACGTCTGCTACCTGCCGATCGAGATGACCGTGATGGTCGCCGAGCACACGCTGGCGCAGTTGCTGACGCTTGCCAAACGACTGCGCGAGGCCATGCACGTCATCACGCAGGACGTCGATTGGGGCCTCGCGCCGCGCCGGTCCGACGAGGACACGTTCGCCATCAACTTCACCGGCCGGCGCGGCATCGGCACGCTCTGGCGCCGAACCGTCGGGATCATGGGCTTCGGCGAGATCGGCGTCGAGCTGGCCCGCCGTCTGCGGGGCTTCGAGTGCCGGGTGCTCTACAACAAGCGCTCACGGCTGCCCGTGCGCGCCGAAGCCGACCTCGGCATCCGCTTCGCCGAACCGACCGAGCTGCTGGCGCAGAGCGACTACGTCGTCATGCTGCTCCCGTACGGGCCCGAGACCGCCGCGATCGTCAACGGCGACTTCATCAGCCGCATGAAGCGCGGCGCGTGCGTGGTGAGTTGCGGCGCGAGCGGCATCTTCGACGAGGCGGCCGTGGCTGCGGCGCTCGCCGCGGGCGTGCTCGGCGGCGTGGCCACCGACACCTTCGCCTGGGAGCCGATCCACCCCGACAGCCCGTTGCTGCCGCCGGCGCGCGACCCGCAGGCCAACCTCGTGCTCACGCCGCACACGGCTTCGGGCAGTCTTGACCCCGACGCCTTGCCCGACCGGCGCGGCGACTACGTCAACCTCGTGCACGTCCTCAACGGCGAGCCGCTGGAGTATCAGATCGTATGACGAGCGACACCTCACATCACCGCGCCGAACGGGAAAGTGGGCGAGACATCGGGTGCTCCCAGGTTCGGGGCAGCGCCCCGAACCTGGGAGCACCCGATGTCTCGCTTCAAGGCCTTTCGGGAAAGGGACGCAGATGCGCACGCTGCTGATCCGTGACGGTATCGTCCTGCCCTGCGACCGCGACGGCGCTCAGACCCATGCCCGCGGTTACGTCTGGGTCAACGGCGAGCGGATCGAGGCGGTCGCGGCGGGCGATCCGCCGGAGGGTCTGCTGGCCGCGGCCGACGAGGTGATCTCGGCCGCGGGCCGCGTCGTCCTGCCCGGGCTGATCAACGCCCACACGCACCTCTTCCAGACGTTCATGCGCGGGCTGGCCGACGACAAGCCGCTGCTGCGTTGGCTCGAGGCCGCGATCTGGCCGGGCGCGCTGGCCATGACCGAGGAGGACTTCTATTTGGCCGCGTTGATCGGGTTCGCCGAGAACCTGCGCTGCGGCGCGACGTCGGTCCTCAGCCAGCACTACATCCAGACCTCGGTCGGGAACATGGATTGCGTGGCCGCCGCGGCCGAGCGCAGCGGCGTTCGCGCTCGTCTGGCGCGCGGCTTTGCGGATCGCGATCCTTATCATCCACGGTTGCAGGAGACGCCCGAGACCGTCCTGCGCGAGACCGAGCGACTGGTGCGGCGCTGGAATACACCGGGCAGCCGCGTGCAGGTCGAGTTCGGGCCGCTGATCCCGTGGGGCTGCCGCGGCGATACGCTTCAAGCGATCGCACGCCTGGCGAAAGACTGGGATGTCGGCGTCCACATCCATCTGGGCGAGACGCAGCCCGAGGTGCAGATGTCGCTCGACGAGTTCGGGGTGCGTCCGGCGCGCTGGCTGGCCGATCTCGGCGTGCTGGACGAGCGCTGGCAGCTGGTGCACTGCGTCTGGCTCGACGACGAGGAGCAGGATCTGATCGCCCGAGCCGGCAGCACGATCGTGCATTGCCCGGTGAGCAACATGTACCTCGCCTCGGGCGTGCCGCAGGTGGTCGCGTGGCGTAAGCGCGGCATCCCGATCGCGCTGGCGACCGATGGGCCGGGCTCGAACAACTCGCAGGACATCCTCGAGGTGCTCAAGGCCACGGCCTGTCTGCAGAAGGTCGACCAGCTCGATGCGACGGCCCTGCTCCCGCGCGACGTCCTCGAGATGGGTCTGTGGGGTGGGGCGCGCGCCATGGGCCTCGACGGCCGGATCGGGCGTCTGACGCCGGGCCTTCTGGCCGACATCATCCTGGTCGATCTGCGGCGCGTGCACATCTCGCCCGTGCACTCGGCGGCGTCGGCGCTGGTGTACAACGCCAACGGCAACGACGTCGACACCGTCATCGTCGGCGGTCAGGTGTTGGTGCGCGGCGGACGTTTGACGACGTTGGATGAGGTCGGCCTGATCGCGGATTGCCAGCGGGCGGCCGAGAAAATGTGCGCACGGGCCGGCATCGAGCGGGCCTGAAACCTTTGGTGGCGTCCCGGCCCGTGTGCGGGGACCGTGGATATCGGGAGAGATATGAACATCAATTTCACTTTGAACGGACGACCCCTGCAACTCGACGTGGACCCGGATCGGTCGGTGGCCGACCTGTTGCGGGATGACCTTCGCCTGACCGGCACCAAGATCGGCTGCGACACGCAGGATTGCGGCGTGTGTTCGATCCTGCTGGATGACCGGCTGGCCAAGGCGTGCAGCCTCAAGACCGCGCACCTCGACGGCCGCCAGGTGACGACGATCGAAGGGCTCGGCGGTCCCAACGACGCGGTGAACGATCTGCAGGCCGCGTTCCTCGATCATGGCGCCGTGCAATGCGGGTTCTGTATCCCGGCCATGGTGCTCGCGGGTGAGGCTGTGTTGCGCCGCAATCCGACCCCCAGCCGCGATGACATCCGCAAGGGTCTGGCCACCGTGCTCTGCCGCTGCACCGGCTATCAGCAAATCGTCGATGCCGTCGCCGATACCGCGCGCAGCCGCCAGGCGGCGCAGATGATGGAGAGTGCCCGATGACCGAGCTCAAATACGTCGGCAAGCGATCGCGTTCGGAGGACGGTCTGGAGAAGGTGACGGGCAAGGCGCGTTACATCGGCGACTACACGGTACCGAACATGCTGGTGGCGAAAGTGCTGCGCAGCCCGCTGCCGCATGCCATGATCCGCGAGCTCGACGTGTCGCCGGCTCTGCAGGTGCCCGGCGTGATCGCCGTGGTGACCGCCGAGGACTTCATCGATCACGGCCTGTGGGGCTGGCCGATCAAGGACGCGTACGCGCTGGCCTGGAAGAAGGTGCGCTACGTCGGCGACGGCGTGGCGGCCGTGGCGGCCGAGAGCGAGGCCGCGGCCCTGGCCGGCATCCGCGCCATTCGCGTGGTCTATGATCCGCTGCCCGTCGTCAGCGACATCCATCACGCGCTGGACCCGGAGACCGCGATCGTCCCGGACACCGCCGCGCCGGGCCAGGGCAACCTGACCGGCAAGCACCTCGTCCGTAACGGCGACCCGGACCCGATCCTGGCCGAGTGCGCGGTGCAGCTCGACGAGTCGTACTCGTTCAAGCACCAGGAACATGCGTACACCGAGACCGAGGGTGCGCTGGCCATCCCCGAGCCGGGCGGGGGGCTGACGGTCTACGCCAACGACCAGTCGCCGTTCGTCAACCGCAACAACCTCGCGATGCTGCTCGGGCTGCCCGAGGCCAAGGTGCGCGTGATCCAGGCGCACGTCGGCGGCTCGTTCGGGGGCAAGGACGACATCGGGTATCAGACCTGCGCGCAGGTCGGGGCTCTGGCGCGCAAGGCCGGGCGGCCGGTGCGCCTGATCCTGACCCGCAGCGAGTCCCTGATCGCGTCGTACAAACGCGAGGCCATGGACGTGCGCGTCAAGATCGGCGCTTCAGCCGACGGCACGCTGCAGGCGGCGCGGATCGTGCTGCGAGCCGACAGCGGCGCGTATTCCTCGATGACGCCGCTCGCGGTCTGGCGCGCCTCGATGCACGCGGCCGGCGCGTATCGCTATCAGGCCGTGCATGTCGATGCGGATCTGGTCTACACCAACAACGCCTACTCCGGGGCCTTCCGTGGGTTCGGTAACCCGCAAGCGATCGGCGCGATCGAGCAGGCCGTCGATGAGCTGGCGTATCGGCTCGGCCGTGACCCGATCGATCTGCGCTTGCAGAACTGTCTGCGCGATCAGGACGTCACCATGACCGGCAACCGGCTCAACCAGGCGGTGCCGCTGGCTGAATGCCTCACCTGGGTCCGCGGGCGATCGGAGTGGGATCGCAAGCGCGCGCGCTACGCGGTCGAACAAACCGGCCCGACGCGGCGCGGGATCGGCGTCGCCTGTTACTTCCACGGCAGCAGCCTCGGCGGCGAGGGCGCGGACTACGCGACGATGACCGTGACCATCGACGAAGCCGGTCTGGTGACGCTCACCACCGGCCTGACCGATTACGGCCAGGGCAGCCGCACGGTGTATCAGCTGGTGCTCGCCGAGTGTCTGGGCATCGAGAAGAGCCGCATCCGCATCCCGCGGCCCGACACGCAGACTGCGGTCGAGTCGGGCCCGACCGTGGCCTCACGCGCCTCGATGCTGGGCGGGAACGCCACGCGCGTCACGGCCGAGAAGATCACGCAGATCCTCAACTGGGCCGCCGCCGACGCCCTGCACTGTCAGCCCGACCAGATCCAGCGCGCGGGCGAGCTGTTCATCAGCCCGGCCGAAGAGCAGCTGACGTTCGACGACGTCGTGCGCCACGCGCGCGAGATGGGGCTGTCGCTCTACGCGCAGGGCAAATGGGAGATGCCCAAGTTCCACTGGGATTTCGAGACCGGCACCGGCATCCCCTACCACTGCTACACCTTCGGCGCGCAGGTGGCCGAGGTGGAGGTCGAGCTCGAAAGCGGCAAGACGCGGGTGCTCGGCATCTGGGCCACGCATGCCGGCGGGCACGTCATCTTCCCGCAGGGCGCGTATGGCCAGCTGTACGGCGGGATCGCGCAGGGCATCGGGTATGCGCTGACCGAGAACGTCAGCTTCCACGACGGTTTCCCGCAGGCCATCGACCTGAACGCCTACCACGTGCCGAGCTCGCTCGAAGTGCCGCCGATTGACGGGCACTTCATCGAGTACGATCACGTCGACGGGCCGTTCGGGGCGCTCAACATGGCCGAGCCGACGATGATCTCGACCGGCCCGGCGATCGCCAACGCCATCTTCCAGGCGACCGGCAAGCGGTGGCGCAAGTTCCCGCTGACGCCCAGGGTCATCCTCACCGGCAGCGACGATCCGTCGCGCGTCGGCGAAGCGGAGTGCCGCAAGGCGCTGGGTCTCGAGGCGTAAGGTGGTTAAAAGCGAAGTGCGCCGGGTCGGGGCGGAGCCCCGACCCGGCGCACTTCGCTTTTAACTAGATCCGGCCGCCCATGGTCAGCGCCATCAGCGCCTTCTGGATGTGCAGGCGGTTCTCGGCCTCCTGGTAGATCACGGACTGGGGTCCGTCGATCACGCCGTCGGTGGCCTCATAGCCGCGATCGATCGGCATGCAGTGCATGTAGGTCGCGGTCTTCTTTGCCAGGCTCATGCGCCGTTCGTCGCAGATCCAGTCCTTGTGCTCGTCGCACATGGCCTGAACCGCCGCCGGCTCCTCGGTGACCATGATCGGCCCCCAGCTCTTGGCGTAGCACACGTCGGCGCCTTCGAACGCGGCATCCATGTCGTCGATGACTTCGAACTTGGTGCCGTTCGCGTCGGCGTGGTTGCGAGCCGACTCGAGCGTGTGCGGCATCAGCTCAAAGCCCTTGGGGTGCGCCAGGGTGACGTCCATGCCCCAGCGGGTCATCAGCATGATCAGCGACTGCGGCACCGATAGCGGGCGCACGTACTTGGGTGCGTAGGTCCACGAGATCACGAACTTGCGCCCGCGCAGGTTCTGGCCGTAGTTCTCGCGGATGGTCATCAGGTCCGCCATGGCCTGGCAGGGGTGGTCGACGTCGTCCTGCATTGAGAAGACCGGCACGTTGGCGTGCTTGGCGATGTCGTACTGATACTTCTGGCCGATCCCGGTGCGGCAATCGCGGACGGCGATGCCCTGCCCGTAGCTGCCGAGCACCAGGCCCGTGTCCTTGGCGTTTTCGCCGTGGCCGATCTGGGTGGCCGACGGGGTCAGGTACACGGCGTGCCCGCCGAGCTGGGTCATGCCGGTCTCGAACGAATTGCGGGTGCGGGTCGACTCTTCGAAGAAGAGCATGTACAGCGTCTTGGCCCGCAGGATGTGATCGTGCAGTTCACCCATCGCAAAGCGGCCCTTGAGTTCGTCGGCCAGCTTGAGGGCCGCGTCGAGCTGGGAGTTCGACCAATCTTCAGTGGTAATAAAGTCCTTGCCAAAGAGCTGCGTATTCATCCAGATCACTCCTTCAGGGAATCGATAAACGGAAACAGCGCGTAGAACGCGGCTGCCTTTTTTAGTTTGTCCAGGTCGACCTGGTCGTCGGTGGCGTGTACGAAGCGTTCTTCCTGCGGGCCAAAGCCCAGCGTCGGGATCCCGGCCTCGCCGGCCGAGTACGTGCCGTCGGTGCTGAACCGCCAGACGTCGACGGCGGGCGCGCCGCCCCACAGGCTGCGACAGGTGCTGAGCCCGGTCTCCAGCAGCGGGTGACCGTCCTCCAGGTACCAGCCCGGAAAGAAACTCGGGCCGTCGAGACGGAGACCGGTGTGCGAAGTCACCGGCTGGTTGGAGATGCGCGCCGACCCGCCGAGCGGGCCCACGACCGCCTGGATCCCGTCGAGGATCCCGGCAGCGGTCTCGCCCGGCATCATGCGCCGGTCGAGCGCGATCTCGCACCAGCTGGGCACCGAGTTGGGTGTGTGCGGGCCCTCGATCAACGAAACCACCTGCGAGCCGCGCCCGAAGACGGGATGCACCGGCAGGAGCGGGTTCATGGATTCGAGGGCCTGGATGATCGGCAGCATCTTGAGCAGCGCGCTTTCGCCGAGATGCGGCTGGCTGGCGTGCGCGGCCTTGCCGCTGGTCCGGATCCGCAGCTCACAGCGACCGCGCTGACCGCGACGCAGGGTGAGGTCGGTGGCCTCGGCCAGGAGCACGGCGTCGGGGCGCAGGCCGTCGCGCTCGACGAGCGAGCGCAAGGCGAAGCCCTCGGCGTCCTCCTCGAGGGTCGCGCCCATGATCCAGAGCGTGAAGTCGCCGGTGAGGTTGAGCGCCTTGAGGATGGCGCCGCCGTATACGATTGCGGCGACGCCGCCCTTGCAGTCCGAGGCGCCCAGGCCCCACATCGCACCGTCCTCGACCACGGGTTGGAGCGGGGGGTGAGGCCACTCGGCCTCGTCGGTAATCTCGTTGGTGTCGAGGTGGGCGTCGTAAAGCAGGACGCGGGGACCGTGCCCGATGCGCCCGAGTGCGTTGCCGGCCGTGTCCTTCCCGACCTCGTCGCAGCCGATGTCGCGCAGTTCCTGCAGGGTGCGTTCGACCGCGGCCTTCTCCTGGCCGGTGTAGCTGCGAATGGCGATCAGGTCCGCCAGGAACGCCTTTTGACGCTCGTGAAGGGCCTCGGCCAGGCTCTGTGCTTCGGACGCGATAGCCGCAATGTCAGGCGGGTTTGGCATGAATCTCCCCCAAATCAGGCACAAGAGCAGTGTAAGTCCGGTCCCGCCGGGTGTCAATCGCAATTTCAGCTTCACTCAAATCCGTAAAGTCATGCTTGATTGTGCGCGGCGCTTTGACGGCGGCGGCTGAAGCCGCTGCGGATAAGGGACGAGGCCCGCCTGGGCCGTCGAGTGCACGGGCCGATGTGGGCCTGCGCCCACGCCCGTGCGTCGGCCTGCGCACCGGCCATGTCATTCAGGGCGCCGGGCGCCCGTCACCGCAGGCGCGCTGAATGAGCGCGAAGAATCTGCTGTTCGACTCGACGGGCCGCTGAGGCCGAAACGCGGACCACAAGGATGCATCGCGCGGATCGATTGGGCCGAACGAGACGCACGATCGTGGCGTTGGAAGGGCCGTTCACCGCCAGGTCGTCGGCCGCTTCAGGCGGACGCCGTGGGGCGTGAGCACCGTATCAGGCAGCAGTGACTTGACCAGGCCGGCCCGCCCGATGTTGGTGAAGCCAGCGGCCCGGCGCTCAAGCTCGCTGGATTTGCGCGCGGGCGGGAAGGCCACGATCACGCGCTTGGCCGGGAAGAGCTGCTGGATGGCGGTGACCGGGCCGACCAGATCGCTGTCGGCCGAGATCAACACGGCGACGTCGAACTTGTCCTGAAATGCATCGGTCATCAGCTGCACGGCGATGTTGACGTCGGTCATCTTTTCGTGGTGGGTGATGTACTGGTGGTCGCAGGCGCGGCACGCGATCGTGTCGGAGAGATAGTGGCCGTAGTGGATGGAAAGATCACGCAGGGTGGCCAGGGCATCCAGGTAGTGTGTCTGGCGCCGGCGCTTGTCGTCGGGGCCGGTCACCACTGTGGTGAAGTAGTGGGTGTGGACCAGGGCCTGCCCGGCTTTCAACAGTGAGGCCGCTAGTCGGGGCAGGTTGAGCCAGTAGGCCCACTTCCATTTTTTCTCGCGCAGACCGTAATAGAGATTGAATCCGTCGATATAGACGATGACACGTTCAAACTTTTTCAAACAGGGGAATTCCTCGGGATGTCGAACGCCGGGCGGTACACGCCGGAGGCGGGGGACTTAAAGAGACGACCCACCGCTTGCGGTGGGCGTCGGCTCGGAGATGCGATCTCCGAGGGGGCTGCTGATAAGTATCGCAGCTTCGCTCAAAGTTGTCCACCGGCCCGTCCGCGCGGCAGGCGTTGGGCGAACCAAGGGCGCCGGGTATAGATGGTCAAGCACGCCCCAGCCGGTGTGAAGCAATGAGCCCACGGAAATCCAGCGATACCCGCTGAGACGCGATAGGCGATATTCGTCACCAGCACGCAGAATGCGGTCTCCCAAAGGCCAAGGCCGTTGCTCAGGTATGCAGCGCCGTCGCGGCCAGGGTCACGGCGCCGATGGGTCGGCGCCGGGGTTCCTGGACCAACATGAAAAGGTCGGTATAGACCAGCGCACAGCCATCGATCAGGGGTCGTTGGATCCCACCGCACGCCGGAGCAACACACGCGGGTGGCGGCGACCGTTCAGCCACGCGCCGATCCCAGTGTCGCGCACGAACAGGTCGTAGCTGACCAGCGTGAGCGAAAACGTCACGGCGTTGATGGTCAGCAACTGCAACGGCAGGCTTTCCCACTCCACCACCCAGACCTGCAGCGCGACGACGATGGGCAGGTGCGCCAGATAGACCCAATAGGAAGCATCCGCCAGGTAACGGACGAGCTTCGACGGCGCGTTGAAGCGGTCGACGAACAGGCCGATCCAGCCAAGCGTCGCGAAGCCGAGCGTCAGGGCGTTGGTCGTCGCGTGCGCGGCGACACCGGCCAGACTCGTGGCAACGGAAAGGGACCCTGTGCGGATCTGGAGTTCGAACGCGAAAGCTGCGAGCGCGGCCAACAGGCTCAGCGTGAGCCAGGCCGGCCAACGGCGGGCGAATTGGCCCAACAGCTCAGGCCTTCCGCTCAGCCACCAACCAACGGCAAAGAAGAGACCGTAAATCGCCAGTGCCGCCGCGTCGGGCGCAAACCCGCGGTCCGGTGACGCGAGAACGGCCTGCGGCAGCGCCATCAAGATCGGGATCACGGGCACCGCCAGCACCAGCGGCGCGAGCGGGTGCGTGAGCATTCGGGCGAGATAACGCGACGCGGTAGCGCGCCCGCCCGCGATGCGGGGAGCCGGCAGGCGCTGCCAGAGCCGGCGGGCGACCAAAAACAGCGCGGTCACCAGGAGAAGGTAGTACAAGAACCACAGGTGGCCGGGTGAGATCGCGGGCCAGGTCTCCTGCTGTAGACCGCCGATCGCCAGGACCGTCAGTGGCAGGTGCGCGGTCTCGGGCGGTAGTCGAAGCCAGCCCGTCTTCAAGCCGCCGGCAATCCACGGCAGGCTGATAAGGAGCTTGATTGGATAGAGCAAGACCAGGAAAACCAGACCGATCCGAACCGCGCGGTCGCGCAGAAAGGCGCGCGCGCCCCGACGTTCGACGACCCGCCCGGCGAAGAAACCGGCCAGCAGGAAGAACAGCTGCATCCGGAAGTCGTGGGTGTAATAGACGAAGAACCACAGCGCCAGGTTGGGTTCCGCGACGCCGACGCCCCACTGACCCGGCGGCATGACGTAGGCCAGTGCCGAGTGCAACACCACGCCCAACAACAACGCGAAGGCCCGGACGGCGTCGAGCGCGTGCAAGCGTTCGCCTGACGGGAAAGGGTGCGGCCCCGTCTCGAGTTCGGTTTTGGGTGTCATGGGTTGCCTGCGTCAAATCAGCGCCTGCGCGCCGCGATCATACGTGGGATTGTCGCCCGGATCGGCTGTTTGGGCAAACGGGTGCCGGCGGCGGATGAGCGAGATGACCACCGACTCCCGGAGATCGTCGCCGTGTTGGGTGGAGTTGAGCAGCTCGCGGTACAGAGCGGGTGGTGTGGTCGCCGACTTCAGGATCCGGGGGTTCTCGCCCGGCGCTTCGGCGGGTGTGTAACCCCTTGTCTCGCGGAACGCGCGATTCGCCGATTAGATGCGGCCCTGCAGATCCGTGAGCACGATCGAGTCGGCGCTCTGTCCGATGGCCGTCGAGCGTTGGCTGAGCTGGAGGTTTGCGGCCGAGTGGGCCGCGGTGAGGACAGGCCCGGGCCACATCGACAAAGGCCCAACGGGTGCATCGAGATGCGGCCGTCGGGCCTTTGATCGCAAGGCCGCCGATCGGGCCGGGGCCCGGGCGGGCGGCGGCCGGCGACGATCAGCTGGCGCCTACCGCCGGCATGGTCAGCATGTCTCCGGGTTGGATCTTGCCGACATCCGGCAGGTTGCTGAGCACCCGGATCTGATCGACGATGGCATTGACCTTGCCCCAGTTATTCGTGTGGTACTTGTTCGCCACCACCGTGGCGAGGGTGTCGCCGCTCACGACGGTGTAGTGCCACGCTTCCCCGTCCGGTCCGAGCTCGACGATCTTGTCCCACGCGCCGAGTGGCGTGCGGCCGAAGGCCTCGCCGGCCGCGTTGATACACACCACCCTCTGTTGGTCCTGCACCGCGATCGCCGTAGCCTTTGCGGTTGTATCCTTGCGCC
>WBZS01001606.1_pt1 | contig 17167 bp, 12 predicted proteins | sample 5204201 | NCBI WGS metagenome assembly WBZS01 (sample SAMN12344357, study PRJNA552823) | activated sludge metagenome | biome: Activated sludge suspended growth; feature: Nitrification reactor; material: Wastewater; isolation source: activated sludge from nitrification reactor of wastewater...
CGGCGACGGCCTCGGCGCAGATCCCGGCGGCGCCGAGGCTGGGCAGGTCGGTCTCGACGACGAGATCGAACGTGCGCCGGGTGGCGTCGGCGAGCAGCTGCGGAATCACCCGGTCGACGCCGAAGGCTCCGGTGAGGTAGATCGGCTCGTCCCCGACCGGAATGGTCGACTCCAACACCATCCGATCGGCGAAGATCACTCCCTCGACCAGCGCGTGGGCGACCTGCGCGTGGGTGGTGTTCCGGTTCATCCCGACCATGCCGCTGCGCGGGCCGTCGAACCAGAACGGACCCCGCTCGGGCATCACGTGCGGGACGAAGAACGGCGCCTTCGCCGCCTCGGCCGGGGAGACCTCGGCCGCACACCTGATCAGTTCGCGGACGGCGGTGTCGGCCTCGCCGAACCCGTAGCAGTGCGCTCCGGTCGCCAGAGCGTCGCCGCCGTTGGCGACACCGTTGATCAGCCACTCCCCCGGCCGCAGACCGCGCCGCTGCAGTGCCAGCGAACGCCAGTCGGGGCCTTCCAGGCAGCTGTTGACCACGTGGGTGGTGCCGATGATCAGGAACGGCTGGGTACCGGGCGACGTCCCCAGCACATAGGACGCCGCGGGCGTGTCCGCGCAGCCGACCGACACCGGGATGCCTGCCGGGATGCCCAGAAGCTGTGCGGCCCCAGGCGTGATCTGCCCGAGGATCGAGATCGGCTCCCGCACGGCCGGCAGGACGTCGGCGTCCATCTCCAGTGCGTCGAGGGCGCCGGGAAGCCATTCCAGCCCGCTCCCGGTGGTGTGGTAGACGCCCGTGTAGGACGCCTGGGTCGGGTCGATCGCCGACTCACCGGTGAGCAGCTGACCCAACCAGGTGCTGGCCAGCCCCAGCGTCGTCATCGCGGCGAAGGTCTCCGGCTCCTCGTACTTCAGGAACGGGTGGGCGATGGCCATGAACGTGGACGGGGACGGCCGGTTGCCGGTCGCCTCGATCTCCGCCGCCGACCGCCTGCCGGAGTACCGCGCGAAGTATTTCGCCAGCGCGGGGTTGTCCCAGGTGATGCCCAGTCCGACCGGGGTTCCCTGCGGACCCAGCGGGATCACCGTGGGACAGTGCGTGTCGATGCCGACGCCCTTGACGTCGGCCAGCGCCGGGCCCAGATGGTGACACGCCTCGAACAACGACTGGGCCCATGCCTGCGGATCCACCCGGCCAACCAGGCCACGCCGGGACGCGGGGTGGGCGGCGCGTGCCCGCGCCAGCACCTCCCCCGAGTCCGCGACGATGATCGCCTTGATGGCCGAGGTACCCAGGTCTATGCCGAGATAGGTACCCATGAGCCGGCTCAGTCCAGGTACTTGGCTGCGGCGTCGACCGTGGCGCCGTCATGCACGATGGCCTTGAGCGCACGCACCATCTTGGCCGGGTCCTCGGCGCCCCAGATGTTCCGTCCGGTGGTCATGCCGACCGCGCCGGCCTCCATCACCTTGGACGCCTGCTCGAGCACGTCCAGCGGCTTCTTGGCCGGTGCGCCGCCGGCGGCGACGACGACCGTCGGGGTCGCCTCGACCACCTTGCGGAACTCCTCCGCGGAACCGGTGTACCAGGTCTTGACGATGTCGGTGCCGCACTCGGCGGCGGCGCGGGCGGCGTAGATGACCGACTCGGTCGAGCCCTTCCGGTCACCCCACAGCTCGCCGCTCGGGTAGGCGTGGCAGACCACCGGCAGGCCCCACTTGTGGGCCTCCTCCACCACGTTGCTGAGCATCTCGAGCATCGCCACCTGGTTCTCGGAGCCGGCGCTGATGCCGACGGCGATGGCGTCCGCGCCGAGGCGCAGGCAGTCGGCGACCTGGCCGATGGTGGCGTCGTAGGTGAGGTGGAAGTCGACGCAGAAGGTCGAGCCCTTGATGATCAGCGGAATCTGCTTGGCGCGGCCCGAGAGCAGGTGCCCGGCGACACCCTTGAACACGGTGAAGGCGTCCGGCTCGCCCTCCATGATGCGGTCGAAGGTGTTCTTCAGGTCGGCCAACCGCGGCGCCACGCCGCGGGGCACCGCCTGGTCGAGGGCCACGGTCATCATCTTCCCGTCCTCGCCGAGGATCCGGCGCAGCCGGATCTCGCGGCCGAGGGCGGAGGTCGTGCCGACCGGGTTCAGTTCGAAGATGCTCATCGTTTCTCCTTGTGCAGTGAGCGTCGGTGGTTGAGGTTCAGGTCTTGCGGAGGGGTCAGGCCCACGGGTCGATGCCGACGCGCAGGTCCTTGCCGGAGGCGACCAGGTCGAAGGCGGCATGCACCTGGTCGAGGGGCAGCTGGGTGCCGATCAGGTCGGCGACCTGCAGGGCTCCCGAGGAGACCAGGGGGGCGACGGTCTGGAAGTTCTCCAGCCGGCACGACGAGGCGCCGACCACCTCGTACTCGTTGTAGTGGATGTCGTTGGCGAGGATCTGCAGGATGTCGCCGGCGTTGAACCCGGCGAACGCCGAGATCCGCGCGCCGGGAGCGAGGATGCCGAGATAGGGGGTGAGGGCGTCGTTGCGGCCGACGGCCATGATCACCACGTCGATGCCGCCGTCGGTCAGCGCCACGATCTGCTCGGCGGTGTCCGCGCCGGGGGCGAAGACGTGGTCGGCGCCCGAGTCGCGGGCGATCTGGTGCCGCGCCTGGTTCGGCTCGACGGCGATCACCAGCGGGACGCCCTGGGCCTTGGCCAGCCGGATGTGCATCAGGCCGAGCGGGCCGCAGCCCGAGACCAGCACCGCCTCGGCCTGGCCGACCTTGGCCAGGTTCTGGCCGTTGAGTGCGCAGGCGAGCGGCTCGACGATGGCAGCGTGCGTCGGGGGCACGTCGCCCAGCGGGATCAGGTTCGCCCGGGCCCGCGCCGGCACCCGGATGTATTGCGACAGCCCGCCGGTCAGCTGGTAGCCGAACGCCTCGCGGTTGCGGCAGATGTTCGGGTGGTTCTTGCGGCAGGCGACGCACGTGCCACAGGGAACCAGCGGGTAGAGCGCGACCTGCTGGCCGATCGCGATGCCCTCGGGCAGCGGACCGTTGGCGTCCACCACCGTGCCGGCGGTCTCGTGGCCGAGCACGGACGGCAGGGTCACGTTCTTCGTCTTCCGGCCGGTGTAGATCCGGACGTCGGTGCCGCACAGCAGCGCGGCGGTCACCTTCACCAGGACGTCGCCGGGCTCGAGGCTCGGCACCTCCACGGTCTCGACCCGAAGATCGTTCGGGGCGTATAGGACGGCTTGCTTCATCGGTCGGGGTCCCACCTTCCTTGTCAGCATCGGGCCGCCGCTCTGGGTCCGGTGCGCGGGTAGCTGCTTCTATGATCGTTTAGATCAGCTAGCACTGTCAATACGCGCGTCTCAATCATTTCGTGCGCGACTCCTGCACTCTTGACAGCGCTACATGATCGAACCGATCATGTAGTGAACACGCCTCACACGCCGCGCAGATCGCGCCTGACCAACCCAGGAGTCGCCCATGACCAGACGTGACCCGCTCCCGATCGCCGAGATCGAGGAGATGGCCCAGACCCTCCGAGAATCCGTGCTGCACATGCTCGCGGTGGCCAAGAGCGGCCACAGCGCCGGCCCGCTCGGCATGGCCGAGATCCTCGCCGCGCTCTACTTCGGGTGCATGAAGCACGACCCGGACGACCCCACCTGGGAAGGCCGCGACATCCTGATGCTGAGCAACGGCCACACCGCGCCGATCCTCTACGCCGCGATGGCCCACGCCGGCTACCTGCCCGTCGAGGAGCTCGACACCCTGCGGACGTTCGGCACCCGGCTGCAGGGCCACCCCGAGCGGATCTCGCTGCCGGGCCTGGAGAGCACCTCCGGCCCGCTCGGCGAGGGCCTCTCCCAGGCCGCCGGCTACGCCTACGTGCTGAAGTACCTGCACGAGAACCCGCACCGGTTCGTCTACGCGATCATGGGCGACGGCGAGGTGAACGAGGGCAACGTCTGGGAGGCGGCCATGTTCGCCGCCAAGTACCGGCTGGGCCAGCTGATCTCGATCATCGACCGCAACTACATCCAGATCGACGGCGCCACCGAGGACGTCATGCCGCTGGGTGACCTGCGGGGCAAGTGGGAGTCGTTCGGCTGGCACGTCCTGGAGGTCAACGGGCACAGCGTCGCCGCCCTGCTCGACGCGGTCCAGACCGCGCAGGCGGTGGTCGACCGGCCCACCATGATCATCGCCCAAACCATCCCCGGCAAGGGCGTCGACTTCATGGAGTACGACTTCAAGTGGCACGGCAAGGTCCCCTCGTTGGAGCAGCGGGACACCTGGCGGAGCGCCCAGGGCCTCGAGCCGGCCGGATTCGATCACCTCGCAGCAGAGAAGGAGAACCAGTGATGACCGACTTCCCGATGGCGGCAACCGCCCTGACCGGCGACGTCACCCGCGAACCCCTGCGGTTCGGGTTCGGGCGCGGCCTGCTCGAGGCCGGACGCCGCGACGACGCCGTGATGGCGCTCTGCGCCGACCTGACCGATTCGACCCAGATGTCGAAGTTCGCGGCCGAGTTCCCGGCCCGCTTCGTCGAGGTCGGCATCGCCGAGCAGAACCTGGCCACGGTCGCCGCCGGCATGGCGCTGGCCGGGCAGATTCCGTTCACCAGCTCGTACGCGGCCTTCTCGCCCGGACGCAACTGGGAGCAGATCAAGACCACCGCCTGCCTGAACGAGATGCCGGTCAAGGTGGTCGGCTCGCACGCGGGCCTGATCACCGGCCAGGACGGCGCGACGCACCAGATGCTCGAGGACATCGCCCTGATGCGGGTGCTGCCGGGCATGGTCGTGGTCTGCCCGGGCGACAGCATCGAGGCCGAGAAGGCGACGCTGGCGATCGCCGCCAACGGCAGCCCCAGCTATCTGCGGCTGGCCCGCGAGGCGACCCCGGTGTTCACCACCGCCGAGTCGCCGTTCGAACTGGGCCGCGCCTACGTCCTGCGCGAGGGAACCGACGTCACCCTGGCCGGCACCGGCACGATGACCTACGAACTGCTGGTCGCGGCCGAGCAGCTGGCGTCGGCTGGCGTGTCGGCCGAGGTCGTGCACGTGCCTACCGTGAAGCCGCTGGACGAGGAGACGCTGCTGGCCAGCGCCGCCAAGACCGGTGCGGTGGTGACGGCCGAGGAGGCCCAGGTCGCCGGCGGCTTCGGCGGTGCCGTCGCCGAGCTGCTGTCGGCCAAGGCCCCAACCCGGGTGCTGCGCCTCGGCGTCCAGGACCGCTACGGCGAAACCGGCCTGCCCTACGAACTGCTGGAGCACTTCGGCCTGACCGGCGCGAGGATGGCCGACACCATCCGCCAGTTCCTCGGTCACCAGGCCTAACCCGGACCCACCCCCGGCCCCGCGCCCCACCCCTCCGCCCCGGGCCCCGCGCTCGCCTAACTATTTAGGGCTCGCCCACGTGGGCGAGCCCTAAATAGTTAGGCGAGCGGTTGGGGTGGGCGGGGCCGGGCGGCGTGGGCCGTAGGCTGGGACGCCCCAGCGTGCCGCGAGGAGGTCGGAAGATGGCGGGTTCCCCCGCACCACGAGGGCGGACGCCGCGCCGCGACATCGTCGGGGACCGGCGTCGTGAGGCGATCATCGACCTGCTGACCACCCAGACGTCCACCATGTCGGTCAACGAACTGGCCGACCAGTTCGGCGTCTCGCTCGCCACGATCCGGCGCGATCTCAGCGACCTCGAAGAGCAGAACATCGTCACCCGGACCTATGGTGGCGCCGCGCTGATGCCGCCGCGGAGCGAGCCCGACATGCGCGAGCGCGAACTGGCGAATGCCGCCGCCAAGCGTGCGATCGGGGCGTGGGCGGCCCGGCTGATCGTCGATGACGAGGTGGTGATCCTCGACGCCGGGTCGACCACCGAGCAGATCGCCGTCAGCCTGGGCAACCGCCCGGTCACCATCGTCACCAACGGGCTGCGGGTGATCAACCGGCTGGTCACCCACGACGAGGTCCGGGTGCTGGTGCTGGGCGGCTCGTTGCGCGGCTTCAACGAGACCATCCACGGCGGCGAGGCCGAGGCGATGCTGCGCCGCATCTACGCCAGGCGGGCGTTCGTCGGCGCGGACGCCCTCGACCCGGTCCGCGGCGTCGCCTCCCGCACCTACGAGCAGTCGCGGCTGAAGTCCCTGATGGTCGAGAACGCCGCCGAGGTCTACGTCGTCGCCGACGCGTCCAAGCTGACCGACAACAACTTCAGCTTCTGGTCCGAGCTGCCGCGGCACTGGACGCTGGTCACCAGCGGCGATGCCGACCAGGACGCCCTGGCGGCCCTCCGGGCGGTGGGTGCCGAGATCGTCGTGTGCTGACAGCCGAAAGATCCCGGATCACGTCCGGGCTGACGTAAGTCGGGCTGACAGGTGTCGAGGAATCCTCGCTGGGAAGCAGCGATGGCCCCGTCATCCCGGATTTGATCCGGGATGACGAGGTACGCGAAAAGGACTCTCAGGCGGACAACCGCGCCGAGCTCGGACGCCGGCGACGGCGTCCGGAGCCCTGCCGGGAGAGCTGGACCACCGCGTCGCCGCGGCCGCTCGCCGTCGACGCAGCGGCCGTGCCGGCCTTCGCGCCCGAACGACGGCGGCCCGATCGGCCACCGCTCGAGCGGCCGGAACGGCCACCCCCGCTCGACCGCTCCGTGTTCGGGACGACCTGGGCGGCCTCGCTGGGGATCTCCCCCGCCGCCACCTGGGTCGCGACCTCGCCGGTGACGTCCACGATCCGCCGGTCGCCGGAGCGCACCGGGGTCGGCTGGACGGTGATCTTCGCCGCGCGCGCCAGCGCGGCGAAATCCTTGCGCTGCTCGGGCAGCACCAGGGTGACCACGTCGCCGTCGTTGCCGGCCCGCGCCGTCCGTCCGGAGCGGTGCAGGTAGGCCTTGTGCTCGGCCGGCGGGTCGACGTGCACGACCAGATCGACCTCGTCGACGTGGATGCCGCGGGCGGCGATGTCGGTGGCCACCATCACCCGCACCCGGCCGTCGGCGAAGGCCTTCAGGCCACGCTCGCGGGCGTTCTGCGACAGGTTGCCGTGCAGCTCGACGGCCGGGACGCCGTCCGCGGTCAGCTCGCGGGCCAGCCGGCGCGCCTGATGCTTGGTGCGGGTGAACAGCAGTCGCCGCGACGCGCCGCCGGCGAGCTCGCGGACGATCGCCCGCTTCTGCGTCGCATCGGGCACCAGGAAGACGTGGTGGGTCATCGCGGTCACCGGCGATTCGGCGCTGTCGACACTGTGTACCAGCGGCTCGGCCAGGAATCGCTTGACCAGCTTGTCGATGCCGTTGTCGAGGGTCGCCGAGAACAGCATCCGCTGCCCGCCGCGCGGGGTGGCGGTGAGAATCCGGGTGACCGCCGGCAGGAAGCCCAGGTCGGCCATGTGGTCGGCCTCGTCCAGCACCGTGATGGCGACCGCGTCGAGCCGGGCGTGGCCCTGCCCGATCAGGTCCTCGAGGCGCCCTGGGGTGGCCACCACGATGTCGGCGCCGGCGCGCAGCTGCTGCACCTGGCGGGCCTGGCCGACGCCGCCGAAGATCGTCATCACCCGTAGTCCGGCCGCCTTGGCGAGCGGCTCGACGGTCTCCAGGATCTGATTGGCCAGCTCCCGGGTGGGTGCCAGCACCAGGCCGCGCGGGGCACCCGGACGGGTCCGGGTCGCAATGCCGGAGCCCGAGGGCACCAGCTGGGCGAGGCGTGCGACCAGCGGCAGCGCGAAGGCCAGGGTCTTGCCGGAGCCGGTGCGGCCGCGGCCGAGGACGTCCCGGCCGGCCAGGGTGTCCGGCAGCGTCGCCTGCTGGATCGGGAAGGGATCGGTGATGCCGCGTCCGCTCAGCGGAGCGACCAACACCGAAGGGACGCCCAGGGACGCGAACGTCGCCAGGGCGGATTCGTTTCGTGACAAGAAGAACTGCTTTCCAAGAAGGTTCACCACGGTCCAAGTCCGCTCGCGTTCCTCAGCGATCGATACGCCGGCGCGGTGCGGAATGTGGTGCGATGCCGGGCTGCGACTGTCGCGCCCTGTACTGAATCATCGCACACCTGCCCTTGTCGGCGGGAATCGTGCGGCGCAGCGGTGATAGCATGGGTCCTTGTGCGAACCACCCCTTCCTCCTACGCACGGGCCGGTACCCCGGTCCGGCGGCGGCCTCCGGCAGGGAGGTTGTCGGCACATCGGTGAGGCTGGCCGTCCGGTCATCCCCACCCCCTGATCATCAGGCGCGGCGTCCAGCCGTCCCCATCCACCCACGATTCCCCATCCCGGCGCCGTCGGGGTGGCCACCAGGACCGCACCCGCGGTCCAGCAACACAGAAGGAAATACCGACATGGCCACTGGCACTGTCAAATGGTTCAACTCCGAGAAGGGGTTCGGCTTCATCGCCCCGGACGACGGCTCGGCCGACGTCTTCGCGCATTTCACCGCGATCGAGGGCCGCGGACGCCGCGACCTCTACGAGGGCCAGCAGGTCGAGTTCGACACCGAGCGTGGCCAGAAGGGCATGCAGGCTGCGAACATCCGGGCGCTCTGACCCCCTGACGTGACGTGGGGACGGGCCGGTCGGCCCGTCCCCATTTCCATGCCCCGAGAACGACTCAGCCCGGGCGCGCGAGACGGACCGTCTTGTTGACCTGGCGTGCGACCCCGCTCCCACCGACTGGCGTAGACAGCGACCGATCACCATGCTGGAACAGTGCCGTCGCGCGACAGGAGGCGAAATGCAGGCGATGTGGGGCATCCACAACGACGTTTTCGGAAGAGAACTCATCGACGGCGGCTTCATCTCGATCGGCTGGGATGACATACCGTCGCTGAACGGGCTCGGTCCTGATCGGGGACGGCTCAAGGAACTTCTGGCCGAGCGCTATCCGGACGCCACCGAGGGCGCGATTCGCAACTGGGCCGGAGTTCTGTTCCGGTTCGCGTTCGAGATGCGCGAAGGGGACCTGGTCGTGGCTCCCCACAAGCCCGACAGCACGCTGAGCTTCGGTGTCGTGGCCGGACCCTACGAGTACCACGCCGGGACGCCGACCCATCCACACCGGCGCCGGATGACCTGGCTGAAGACCGGCGTCGCGCGCACCCATTTCTCGCCCGCGGCACTGTACGAGATCGGCTCGGCGCTCACCTTGTTCCAGGTGTCGACGCACGACATCGAGTTCCGTGAATTCGTGGACGCCAGCCCAGAGGACGAGGACCTGTTCGAGGGCGACGACGATTCCCGAGACCAGGACGAGTCAGTGCGGCCCGACCTCGCCGCTCGCGCGGCCCTGACGGTGCTGCAGGAACACGGGGGCCCGGTGCCCCGCTCGGATGTGATGCGCCGGGTGGGCGAGCGGCTCGACGGCCAGTTCACCGACTACGAATCCGCCTCCAGCTCGGATGGCAAACCTATGCCCCGCTGGCAACGTCGCTTGGCTTGGACGTCGACCGCGATGAAGGGTGCCGGCTGGATCGACAAGACCCCCGAGGGCTGGCTCATCACCGATGACGGCCGGGCGGCGCTGGCGTCCCACCCGGATGGTCAGGGACTGACCCGCGCGGCTTCTCGGGCTTACCAGGACGACCTCTACTCGCGTCGTCCCAGCTCGCGTCGGCAGCACTATGCCGAGGCACTCGAGGCTGCCCTCGCTCAGTTGCCGATGGGGACGTGGACCTCGTACACCGAGCTGGCCCTCGCTGTAGGTACGAACGCGCAGACCGTGGGGACTTTCGTGAGTCAGGCGTCCCACCCCGCAGGGCATCGCGTGATCGGCCACGACGGACGTCCGCGGGACGGCTTCAGCTGGCCCGATACGTCGCGCACGGAGAGCCAGCGCGACTGGCTCAACATGGAGGGGGTGCGTTTCGACTCATCCGGACGCGCCGACGAGGCTCAGCGGGTTCGTGCCGGCGACTTCCGCGCCTACCTGGAAGAACACGGCTTGATCACCCCGCCCTCGCAGCGTGCCTGGCTGGTGAAGGGCTCTTCGGTCGATGGGCAGGATCTCGTTCCCGCCTGGCTCGAACAGGGCTACGTGTCGCTGCGGGCGTCCAAGCTGCGAGCGGTCGAGGCGGGCATTGGCCGCGACGAACTCAAGGCGGTCGTCGACCAGGACTATTCGCAGTCGTCCTACGCCGCCAAGGCCACCATGGTGGAGGAGTTGCACGCCTTCCTCACCCGTATGCAGGTCGACGACTTGGTCGCGACCACGACCCGCCACGGCCGGCTGCATCTCGGTGTGGTGACCGGCGAGGCGAGGTCGTCGTCCGATCCGGGCGCTCATCTGAAGCGCGATATCGAGTGGGACCCCGGCGAGGGAGTCGAATCCGTCACGCTTCCCGGCCCGCTCAAAGCGCGCCTCAACGTTCAGTACCAGGTGGTCGAACTGAGTCAGCAATACGACATCTTGGCGAAGATCCGGGTGGCGGATGTTCGCCAGGAACCCGGTTCCGCGATCGTCGAAGCACTCTCTCCGAGCCTCACCCTTCCGGACGCGACGGCGGAACTCGCAGCGTCCCTGCATGTCGACCGGCCTTGGCTGCAGGAATGCATCGATCTGTTGCGCGACCGCCCGCAGCTGATCTTCTACGGCCCGCCCGGCACCGGGAAGACCTATCTCGCCACCGCGCTGGCGGAGTATCTCGCCGGCGACAACGTCCGGCTGGTCCAGTTCCACCCCTCCTACTCCTACGAGGACTTCTTCGAGGGCTACCGGCCGGACGCCGGCGGCGGCTTCGCGCTCAAGCCCGGTCCGATGCGCAAGACGGTGGACGCCGCACGCGAGAACCCGTCGACGCCGTACTTCCTTGTCATCGACGAGATCAACCGGGGCAACCTGGCGAAGATCTTCGGGGAGCTGTACTTCCTGCTGGAGTATCGCGATCGCAATGTGGATCTCCTGTACGCCACCGACGATGACGTCGGCTTCGCGCTGCCGGACAACGTGTTCATCATCGGCACGATGAACACCGCTGACCGGTCGATCGCACTCGTCGACGCCGCCATGCGGCGCCGATTCGCATTCCTTCCACTCCATCCGGACCAGCCGCCGAGCCGCGACGTTCTGCGTCGCTGGCTCGCGTCCCGTCATCGGGGTAGCGAGGTCGCGGACCTGATGGACGCACTCAACGCACGAATCGACGATCCCGACTTCAAGATCGGGCCGTCGTACTTCATGCGGGAGGCCGTGCATGCCGAGGGCGGACTGGAGCGCACCTGGCGGACGGCCATCCTGCCGCTGCTGGAGGAGTTTCACTACGGCGACGGCACAGACGTCGCCGCAACGTACGGACTGACCGCCATTCGGCGCCGCCTCCACTCCGATCGGCCGACGGCTGATGCCCGCACCCCTGACGCTGACTGAGGGCTCTCCCGGGCTGCTGGTCCGCCTGGACGAGGCCACCGCGATGGCGCTCGAGACGTCCCGGTGGCTGAGCTGTACGCGCACGGCCGATCCGCACGTGTGGCTGGTCACGCCCGGCACGAACGTCGGTGTCGTCACAGTGGGGAGTCAGCAGTTCATCATCCGGCCGAAGATCGACATCAGTCGGTTGGTGTTCCTGATGGGGTACGCGCATAGCCCGTCGTTCTGGCGCGACGATCCCGTGCAACTGGACCCGGGGACCGATTTCTCCGAAGCCCTCGCTGCGTCCTTTGCGCGGCAGGCCGGGCGCGCCCTGGATCAGGGGCTGCTCAAGGGCTATCGGACGAGTGACGAGTCGCTCACCGTGGTCCGCGGGCGGATCCGCGAGGGCGATCAGATTCGGCGTCATTGGGGTCGGTTGATCCCGATCGAGGTGCGCTACGACGACTACACGGCAGACATCCCGGAGAATCAACTCCTCGCGGGCGCGGTGGAGACCTTGCTCCGGCTGCCCATCGCTCAGACATTCCGAACCCCGCTGTTGCGGCTCCGCGTTCAGCTCGCCGATGCCACCCCGGTGCGGGGGCCTGGGCGGCCTCGCTGGACACCGTCCCGGCTGAACGCCCGCTATCGGACGGCCTTGGAACTCGCGGAGCTGATTCTCGACGGCCGTTCGTTCGAACAACGCGTCGGCAACGTGACCATGTCCGGCTTCCTATTCGACATGGCGGCCGTGTTCGAAGGTTTCGTCACCGTCGCGCTGCGGGAGGCGATGCGCCCGCACGGAGGCCGGAGCAGCGTGCAATACCGCACTCACCTCGATGTCGCCCAGACCGTTGCCATCCGCCCCGACTATGTCTGGATCCGCGATGGGCGTCCGGCGACCGTTGCGGACGCCAAGTACAAGGCCGAGAAGCCCAGTGGCTTCCCGCAGGCCGACATGTACCAAATGCTGGCCTACGCCACCGTCCTCGGACTCGATCACGCCCATCTCATTTACGCCCGGGGCAACGAGCCGGAGGCGCGACACTGGGTAACGAACAGCCCCCTCCGGATCACTGCGCACGCGCTCGACCTCGCCTCGACGCACAGCCAGTTGTTGGCATCAGTCGATCGGATCGCGACATACATGCGTGCGGAGTCCGCGTAGCTGATCGTTGACTGAGCCTCCGTCGAGCACGCCGCCGCGCCCTCAGACGTCCGCCTCGAATGAACGGTTTCCGAGCCGCGCTCGCTCAGCCCCGGCCCATGCTGGCGGCCGCCGGGCAGCTGAAGCTGTGCCGCGCGGCCCAGCCGACGTCGTTGATGTATCGGACCACGATCGTCAGCGCGCCGGCGAGATCGTTCTCGACGTAGGGGACGCCGTGGGCGCGGCAATGCTCGCGCACCAGCACCCGGGCCCGGCTGAGATGCGGCCGCGGCATGCCGGGGAACAGGTGGTGCTCGATCTGATAGTTCAGCCCGCCCATCAGCGCGGTGGCCCACCAGCCGCCGGAGACGTTGCGCGAGGTCATCACCTGCTTGTCGAGGAAGTCGAGCTTCACCCCGTGCGGCACGATCGGCATGCCGATGTGGTTCGGCGCGAAGGCGATGCCCATGTACAGGCCGAAGACCGCGAGCTGGACGCCCAGGAACGCGAATGCCAGGCCGATCGGCATCAGCCAGAACACCAGACCCAGGTAGAGCGTGAACCGGGTCGCGATCAGCGTCAGTTCGAGGGCGCGGCCCTCGAGTTTGCCGGGCCGGAACAGCCGGCGGATCGACGCCTGGTGCAGGTCGAGCCCGAGCAGCAGCATCAGCGGATAGAACAACCACCCTTGTCGGCGGGTGATCCAGGCCCGGAAACCGGTGGCGTGCACGGCGTCCTCGTCGGTGAACGAGACCCAGCCCGGCGCGATGTCCGGGTCGCGGCCGATCTGGTTGGGGCTGCCGTGATGCCGGGTGTGCTTGGTCATCCACCAGGCGTAGCTGATCCCGACGAAGCCGGTCGCCAGCACGCGTCCGAACCGGTCGTTGGCGGGACCCGACGCAAACACCTGACGATGCGAGGCCTCGTGGCCGAGGAAGGCGAACTGGGTGAACACGATACCCAGGGCGGCGGCGATCAACAGTTGGAACCACGAGTCGCCGAGCAGCACCAGGCCGGTGAACGCTCCCGCCAGGGCGACCACCAGGACGCCGAACACCGCGATGTAGAACCCCGTCCGCCGCGCGTTCAGGCCGGCGGCACGGACCTGCTGGGCAAGGTCGGTGAAGCTATTGGTGCGGCGCGCCCATTCGGCGCGGGCCGCGGCACCCCGATTCGTCCGTACGGGCGCGGGGGCATCGGTAGCCGACATGCAGTCTCTCCTCGACCGTTCATGCAGAGAGACCCGGGCGGCAGCTCGAGAACAGTTGGCTCAATCCTACGGGATCGTAGGTAACGGCGGGTACGGATCACGGCGAGGCCGTCCGAGGGGTGGAATGCGATGGATGGATTCGGCTCGCCGCCGGGCCTGGTCGAGATCACAGCCCCGTTCGCCGATCCACGTCCACAGGGACGATGATGGCCGGATGCAGCTGGAGGTCGCGGTCACGGGGGGCGTCGTCCGTGGAGGTGAAGAGGCGGAACTCGCGGTCTTCCGTGGCATCCCCTACGGGACGCTGCCCGCCCGGTTCGTCGCGCCGCAGCCGGTCGAGCCGTGGGACGGCGTCCGGGACGCGACACGGTTCGGCCCGCCCCCACCACAGCCCGCCGTGTTCGGCATGGACGCCATGGCCGAGGCCGGCGACGAGTGGCTGACCGTCAATGTCTGGACGCCGGACCTGGGCGGCGGACTCCCGGTGATGGTGTGGATCCAGGGCGGCGCCTACACCTTCGGTACGTCCGGCCTGCCCGAGTACGACGGCAGCAGGCTGGCGCGCGACGGCGTGGTGCTGGTGACGTTCAACTACCGGGTGGGCCTGGAGGGCTTCGGACTGATCGCGGGACGTCCGGCCAACCGCGGTTTGCTCGACCAGGTCGCGGCGCTGGAGTGGGTGCGGTACAACATCCGCGCCTTCGGCGGCGACCCCGATCGGGTCACGATCTTCGGCCAGTCCGCCGGCGGTGGCTCGGTGGCCGCCCTGCTGGTGATGCCGCGCGCCGCCGGCCTGTTCCACCGGGCGATCGTGCAGAGCATGCCGGGCACCTACTTCACCCCGGCCCTGGCCGCCGACGTCACCCGTGCCTGTGCGGCGGAACTGGGCCTGCGGCCCGCCGATCTGGCCGGCGTCGACCCGGCACTGCTGCCGGCGGCGGGCGACGCGGTGCTCGAGAAGATCGATCGGTTCACCCAGCGCTGGGGACTCGCCGCGCACGCGGGGGTCCCGTTCGCTCCGGTCGTCGACGGCGACGTCCTGCCGACCGCGCCCTGGGCGGGGCTCACCGGGCAGGTCGACCTGTTGGTCGGGCACACCCGCAATGAGCAGCGCCTACTCACCGCGATGAGCGGCCTGCTCGGTGAGATCGGCCCGGAGCTGGCGTCCGAGACGGCGCGGCTGTTCGGCCCCGACCCGCAGCGCTACGAAACGGCATTCCCCGAACCGGACGAGCTGTACGACGTGGTGCGCTCGGACTGGCTGTTCCGGATGCCGTCGCTGAAGCTGGCCGAGGCCCAGCTGGCCGCCGGCGGCCGGGCACATCTGTACGAACTGACCTGGTCGGCCCCCGGCATGGGCGGCCTACTGGGGGCCTGCCACGGCCTCGACGTGCCCCTGGTGTTCGGCAATCTCACCCGCGGCCAGCCCGCGATGCTGATCGGCGAACCCACCGCCGAGGCCGAGTTCGTCTCCGCGCAGATGCGCCACGCCTGGACCGCCTTTGCCGCCGACGGCGACCCCGGCTGGCCCGGCCACGACACCGACGCCACGCGGCTCTTCGACGCGACCCCGGCGGTGACCGACTATCCCGAGCGGGTGTCCCGGGAGATCTGGACGGAATACCCCGGCGTCCTCGATCTGGCGTGACGGCCGGGCCCGACGACCGGACGTGAGGTCCGACGGCACCGCACCGCCGCGCATCCCGCCGGCTCAGCGGGTCGGGGGTGGCTCAGCCCGCGGGCGGCCTGAAGGTGCAGCTCAACTCGAGCAGCAGCCGGGAACCGAATCCGGTCGGGCCGCGGTTGATCCAGCGGTACGCCCGCGACGACTGCGCGGTGCCGGCGATGTCGAGATGTACCCACGGGGTGCCGTCCACGAACTCCTGAAGGAACAGGCCCGCCGTGATCGCGCCGGCGTTGAGCCCGCCGAGGTTCTTCAGGTCGGCGATGTCGGAATCGAGTTGTTCCCGGTAGCTGGCGATCAGCGGCAGCCGCCAGACCGGCTCGTCCACCGTGTCGGCGGCGGCGCTGACCTGGGCGGAGAGGTCGTCGTTGTTGCTCATCAGCCCGGCCACCTCCTCGCCGAAGGTGCGCAGGCAGGCACCGGTCAGGGTGGCGATGTTGACGATCGCGTCCACCCCCTTCTCGACGGCCAGGACGAGGGCGTCGGCCATCACCAGCCGGCCCTCGGCGTCCGTGTTGACGACCTCGACGGTCTTCCCGCCGCGCATGGTGAGGACGTCGCCGAGCTGCATCGCCGAGCCCGACGGCATGTTGTCGGTGCACATCAGGTAGCCGGTGACGGTGGTGGTGCAGCCGAGTTCGGCCAGCGCGCTCATCGCGGCGAGGATGTCGCCCGCACCGGTCATGTCGTTCTTCATCTGCGAGTGCGACAGGTCAGCCGGCTTCAGCGCGATGCCGCCCGAGTCGTACATGACACCCTTGCCGACCAGCGCCAGGTGGCCGGTCGACTCCCCCGCGGGCGTGTAGGTCAGCACGATCATCCGGGGTTCCTCGACCGAGCCCTTGTTGACCCCGAGCAGGCCGCCGCAGCCGAGCTCGATCAGGGCGCGCCGGTCGAACACGTCGACCTGCAAGCCGGATTCGGCACCGATCCGGACGGCCAGCTCGGCCAGCCGGGACGCCGTCAGCAGCCCCGCGGGGCAGGCCGCCAGATCGCGGCCGAGCATGCCCGCCCGTGCCGTCGCCAGGCCGCGGGCGGCGCCCGCGCGCACCTCGTCGACCGCACCCTCGGGCGCCTCGAGGACGAGCGACTCCAGGGGGACCGGTCCGGACGGGACGCTCCGCAGCGAGAACTGGTAACGGGCCAGCAGGATGCCCTCGACGATCGCCGCGGCCGCGAGGTCGACCGGCACCTGGGTGGTGCCCGGCACCCGCACCGCCAGCGCGGCGTCCTGGGGCACCGCGCGGGCGAAGGCCGCGGCGGCGTCCCGCAACCCGGCCGCGGTCAGCCGCGCAGGGTCACCGGTGCCGACTCCGACCAGCACCGGCCGGTTCGCCGAGGGGAACGCGATGGCCTTGCCCACCTCGGGGGCGAAGCCGGCCCGGGCCAGGGCGGGCAGGTCCACGTCGCCCAGGGACTCCGGCGTCGGCTGGCCGGCCACCACGGGGACGGCGAGCGCATCGGCGACGACGTCGGCGCCGGCCTCGACCACCTCCAGCCGGAGCGTCGCGGTGCGGGACGGGATGGGGTTGAGGTCGAGGGTCTTCATGGCGGATCTTCCTTCGTTGGTGAATCAGATGTTGACCGGGGCTCCCGGCCCCCAGGGGATGCCGAGCAGGAACCACAGGATGTACAGCGCCACCCACGCCACCAGGATCCAGACGGTGTACGGCACCATCAGGGCGATGATCGTGCCGATGCCGGCGTCCTTCTTGTACCGCTGCGCGACCGTCACCATGAACGGCAGGTACACCATCAGCGGGGTGAGCACGTTGATCGGCGAGTCGGCCA
>WBZS01001164.1_pt1 | contig 17158 bp, 14 predicted proteins | sample 5204201 | NCBI WGS metagenome assembly WBZS01 (sample SAMN12344357, study PRJNA552823) | activated sludge metagenome | biome: Activated sludge suspended growth; feature: Nitrification reactor; material: Wastewater; isolation source: activated sludge from nitrification reactor of wastewater...
TCTTCCAGCAGCCTTGTGATCGCGGGACCAAGTTTGTCCTCGTCGGACTTGCCGACGGGCTTGATCGCTACCCGGTAAATCGGCTCGGGGAAGGCAATCGGGTCGATCGCAATTTTCTCTTTAGCGGAGCAGAGGCTGTCGTTTGTGCGCGTGTGTTGGAGCTTTGCCACCGCGCAGATATCGCCCGCGACAACCTGGGTGGTCGCTTCTTGCCCTTTGCCGTGAGGGAAGAACAGGTTGTGAACTCGCTCGTCCTTCTCGTCGGTGAGGTTCAAGACGTGGTCGTCTTGCTTCAAAGTGCCCTGCAGAATCCGGAGATAATTGATCTTGCCAACAAACGGATCAGCGGTGGTCTTGAAGCAAAAAGCCGCCAAAGGTTTTGTCGCATCTGCCTCAAACACCCGCTCACCCCGCTTCTTAGGAACTTCAACAGGCGAAGGCAGTTCGCCAATGATACGGTCTAGGAGGGTCGCAACACCGATGCCGCTCAAAGCCGAACCAATCAGGACCGGAACCACGCGACCAGTCTCGGTTCCAACGAGCATGCCGTGCTCGATCTCTTCTTCGGTGAGCTGCTCTCCGCCGAGATACTTCTCCATCAAGGCGTCGTCGCCTTCGGCGGCGGCATCCATGATCTTCTCGCGCAGACGTGATGCTTCCTCGGTATATCCGGTTGGGATGTCTTCGATTTCGACGCCACGATCTTTACCCTTATAAACCTTCATCGAGAGCAGATCAAGAACGCCGGCAAAGGCAGCCTGGTGACCGATCGGAATCTGGGCGTCGATGATCTTGTTGCCGTATCGGGCGTGGAGCGTTTCCATCAAGCCTTCAAAGTCGGCATTGTCGCGCTCAAGTTTGTTGACAAAAATGAATCGCGCGAGCCCGTGCTCCTCAGCGACTTCCCATGCCAGGTCGAATCCTACATCGAGGTCGCGCTTGGCCTCGGTCACGATGATCATCGACTCGACGACCGAGGCGATAGCGTGCAGGTCGCCGATGAAGTCAGGGAAGCCTGGAGTGTCGATCAGGTTGATCTTGTGATCGTGCCATTCGAGCGGGATCACCGAGGCAGAAAGGCTGATCTTGCGGCGGACCTCAAGCGGGTCGTAGTCGCTCTGCGTATTGCCAGCATCTGTTGAGCCTACGCGGTCAGTTGCTCCGGTTGTAAAGAGTAGGTGCTCAACGAGCATTGTCTTACCGGAACCACCGTGACCGACAACGGCCACATTACGAATCTTGTCTGAAGTATAGAGCTTCAAAATCATCCCTCCAAGGCGAGAGTGCCCAAGGTTAACCCCTGGGCGTTCCCTTATCCTACCAACTGATTAGCCGCTTGGAAGCCGAATTTTAACAAAAACTCTTACGATCTATTTGTTTCTTTGTACAGAGACAAAGATAAAGGAGGTGTCCTTGCGCCGTGTAACGGCAACCATCGCCTTGGCGCCGTCCTGAGTTTGGCCCGTCAGCATTGTCGTCACAGTGTCCTTGCTCTTAACCGGAGCATCCATTTTCGAACCTGGCTTGAGCTTGGTTTGGTAATAGGCTAGGATCTTGGCTGCATCGTCTTTTGAATTTCTGCCGAACGTGTAGAACGTGTCCTTACCAATGGTTGTCTTTTGTGCGACTCCGTTCTTGCTTGGCGTCGTAGAGCCTGGGTACGGAGCGAGTCCGATTACCGACGGATCCGTTACTGCTTGAGGCTTTGGAACTTCAGCTCGGGCTACGGGCTTGGGCCGCGCTGCTGGCTTCTGCTGAACCACAACATTCGGCGAAGATGCGGGCACCTTCGGCCCATCGCGAAGTGCTCCAGCAGTCGGTTCCGCTCCGGCTGCAACTCCGTCACTTACGCTAATTGCGTCATTGGTTGCTACAGGCTTAGGCTTCTCGCCTACATCAGGCACCGCCTGATCCTTGCCTTTGACTGCTACTTCCTTACTGGATTGCGTACCGGGGGGCACACGCGTATTGGCAGTAGGAGACGAGCTATCTTTTGAGACAACAGTTGACGGGTTCGTTTCACTTACCGCCGAGGGAGCCTCCGACTTGGATTGGGGGGCCTGACAGCCCGCAACAATAACGGCAGAAAGGGCACAAATTAAGTATTTCGAGTTCATTGGTTCTCTCACTAATATTATGGTCGCAGTGGTGCCAAAGTAAAGCTCGGCTAACCATTACGGTTTAACCGAGCAATATTCGTATGAGTTCCAAATGACTAGAGGGCGGGAGGATTTTGCCCGCGCCCACCACCGCCGCCACCGGGGAACCCTCGCTCGCCCATGTTCTTCATTTGTTCTTGGGCCTTCTTAGCTTCGGCATCCACCTTTTTCTTGAAGGCATCCGAGAGTTGATCGTAAGCTCCTGGCTTACTCTTTGGGTCTATGATCGCATCCTCAAGTGACCGGGACATCGACACGTTCGGAGTGAAGATGAAGTTGAAGTTGTAATCAACTTGAGTTACAGGTTGGAATTGCGAGAAGTTCTGGTTGCCCATGAACTGAGCCATCTGCGGTTGCCCTGCTATGACCTTGGTCCAGGCAAGTCGGTCTGGGGTCATCATCTGTGCGCCCGTGCCAGTTCCACTTGCAAGAACTGCTTCTTGCTTGTCCATGCGGACATTCACAAAGCCATCCATCGGCAATCCGTTGGCGAGGAATTCAGTGCGTTCCGAGAACAGGCTGCCTCCGCCTCCCATCATCATCATCATTCCGCCTCCGCGCTGCCCGCCACCTGGTCCACGTTGGTTTCGAGGTTGATTAGGATCGCGGTAGCTTGGACCCTCTTGGCTATCAAAGACCATTCGGCTCACTATGGCCTTTTGGTCGACAGTCAACGATTGTATCGGGAGACGCTGCCCGCTAGCAAGAGCCTGTCGCTGGTTCGATGTGAGCAACCCATAAAATCGAATCATCAGGTCATCGCCCATTGCGTAGCGCATCAGCTCGCGATCTGCAAAGTTGGCATTGATCAGTCGTGCATAAGGCATGGAGAACGAGAAAATGGAATTTGAAATTGGTTGTGAAACTATGTACTTGGCAAGCTCATCTAGGCTAAGACGGCCGCTCTTGTTCAAAGTGCGAAGCATTTCACCGAGGCCGGGTCGATTGACTCGTGATAATGCTTCCGTCAAAGGTCGGCTCGGCCGGGCCACGATCCAGCCATTTTCGTCCTTAACGGTGAAGTTCCAGTCCTGTGACATCTTGATGAAGGCATCGGTTGGCTTGGGCATCTCATCAATCAGGGACTGACTGATCTCAACAACTGAGCGGTCAGGCACTTGAACCACCATATTCTTGTTCAGCCCGGTTGCAATTCCCGTGAAGATGTCGTTGGGAACCCACTGCAGCGGATCATTGGTTTCTGGATTCAAAATTCGTTGGAGCCACTCAGCTGAAATCTTTGCTTTTTCTTCCGGTGTGCCTCCTGCCGGAAGGGCAGCCGTAAAGGTCATCATTTGGTTGCCGCCACCAGCGAAGCTCATGATCATGTTTTGGCCCATGCCAACTCCGCCGCTCTTGAGCATCTTTCGAAACTCGTTGGATAGGGGAGTCAGCTCGATTGGCTTTTCGTTTTCAGGAATTTTGATTGTGGATGGTGTTTTTTCGACGAAAGCCGGTGAGAGCGCAGAAAATCCGTTCCCCATGCTTTCTCCAGCCTCATTGTAAAGGGTGAAGAAAACGGTTATCGAGTCGGATTGGCCCATTCTTTGCGCGATCAGCAAAACTTTGAATGGGTTGCCCGTTACTTGTGCAGGCATTCCCATGGGTCCGTTTCCGGTATCTCGAGTACGGATCATCATTCCGCCCCCGCCCCCGATCATCGTGTCCGATGAGCCATCTGGCGAAGCAGCTTGCTGGGCAGATGTAAATGCCTTTTGCTCCTGGAGGTAGGTTTGTCCGATCGCGAGGGCATTTCCGGCGATTGGTTTTTGCATTCGAGTCGGTCGATTTGAGAAGACCATCCGGCTACCGGCTGGCATATTGCCAAGCACAAGAGGATCAATTCCGGCGAGTAGTCTTGCAATTGCGCGGTTGCCAGGCAGTCCCATCGCGAAATCAGAAAGAGCAGACATTGGGTTTCGACCGCGACCACCGGCAGTTTGACCGGATTGCATATTGCTGAAGGCCTTTTCCATATTGCCCATTGCGGCCTTGGCCTCGGCCTCGCCGTACTTTGGCGTTTTGTTAACGGCCTCCATCATGCCTTGAATGGACTTGCGGTAAAGGGCAGCCCTTTGCTGCGCTTCCGTTTGGGCTTCCTCACGAGCCTTGGATTCGCTTCTTCTGAGCCTAAGCGCATCGCCTTCCTTAACCCATTCTCCTCCGATAGCGTCAGCAATCTTAGCCAGCGCCTCTGAGAGGGTCGCGTCTTGCAGGCGGATGAAAAGCACTTCATTCGAATACACAGGGGAGGGCAGCAACTTAGTCTGTGTTTTCTCGGATAGCTGCTTCAGCGCTTCCGGCACTCGAAGTGTTGACGAGGTGAAGCTGACTTTTTGCGCGTAGTCTTGTGCAAAAGCGGTCGCGCCCAGGATCGCGCACGAGAGGGCAAGGATTGTGAATTTCTGCATATTGATCATAACGATGTTTGAAATCGTTACGACGCAAGAGGTCAGTAAAGTTCCTGGTTGGGCGCGACGTCATCAAAGGGCAAATCCGTTCGCTCGTCCAATAAATTGTAGTTCGCGAGGACTTGGGTCGCGACGGCGACATCTTCGGCATCGTTGGGTTCTTGATGCGTGATTTCGGTTCGCGAGAACCTGAGTTGCTGTGCTAGTTCTTCCTCGGTCGTTTCGCGCATGAGCATCTGAACCAGCGGCCAGACAAAGGCATCTTCGACCGAGCTTTCAGAGTCGGCGGGAAGTGCAGACATGGGTCCCCATGCCTGCCAAAGCAATTCCGAGACCGATTGGTGCAGCGCTTCGATGAAATCGAGAGGGTCTGTCACGAGCGTGGTTTCAGGTACCTGGGTTCCCAATCTCCGGCACCACCTTCGAGAAGCTCAAACAGCGGCCAAGCCGCGCAGAAGTCGTCCATGGGTCCGAACTGACATTGAGCAGTGCGGGTGATTGTTCCGTCGGGATTCTTCTTGAATGCGCTGGCACCGGGCCAGTACCCATCCTTTTCCGTGTGATATCCCAAGTCTTTGGTAAATTCCCCTGGACCCCCATCGCTCGCCATTTTCATCGTCCAGCTTCGGCTCTCGGCAAACTCCTTTTGAACTTGAGGGTCATCCGGTGAGACCATCCACAGGGAGGCTCGGTCGTCCAGATAATGAAGAAGGCCCTGTATGCCATCCGCCCACATTGTGCAGTAGGAGCAGCTCTTGCCCATGTTGTGGATGACGATCAGGTCCTTTTTTTCGCCGAACATTTCACTGAGGGTCGTTTGTCCGACTTGAGTTACAAGTGAATAATTCTTTACTGGCATCGGTTCACTGGCCCGCTTGGTTTCATAGAGTTTGCGCTTGAGAGCATCGATTTCTTTTTCGAGGCCTGTAATTTTTGCTTCGATCTCTGGTGTCGGATAGCTTGGCATTCGCCAAGAATATCCGATCTTAGCTACGAACGGGATCAAACGCGGGATAAGATGTGTTGAACGATTCGCCGATACTACGACACAAGAACCTAACGGAGCCACAATTTTATGAGGAACATCTACGCACTAATTTTCACCATTGCCCTCGGTGGCACTCTACTGACCGGTTGCAATAAAGCTGATGAAGGCAAGGTCGCAGCTGAGACAACATCAGTTACTGCTGACAGCGGAGCCGCGAACCCGACTGAGACGACGACCGGAGGTAATGGTGATGGAACCACTGGATCCAGTGTTGTGAAAAGCACCAAGACGACTCCTGGTCCAAAATCCACGACTCCGGTCAAGACAACGAATCCGGACGGAACGCCCGCAACAACGCTGCGCTCGGCAAATGCCAACTCTAAGATCAATGAACCACCCGAGTCAAACCCTCCAGCTAAGTCGTTTGAAGTGAAGGATGTCGTTGGCAAATGGAGAGTCACGGACAATGACGGTCTCAACCACTTTGGGGTCCTTGAACTCAATGCTGACGGTTCTTTCTCAATGACGGATAAGCTTCGCGGCCTCAAGAGTTCATCGGGTATCTGGAAGGTCGGAGTCGACCAAGTCGCGATTGTCATGAGTATCGTAAACGGCAAGAGAATTGGCAATGGAGAGCGCTTGCAAGTCACCATTGCTCCTGACGGAAAGAGCATGTACGGCGATAAGCGAAGATTCGAACGGATGGCAAAGTAGCACCCTGGTAATCTCCATAGCATGATAAGGGAAGTTCACTCAACGCCCGATGCTCCTGCTGCGATTGGCCCTTACTCGCAGGCAGTCCATGCCTCAGGCACCTTCTTTTTTATGAGTGGACAAATCCCGCTCCGGCCCGACGGCACACTAGTGACTGGGGACATTCAAGATCAAACAATTCAGGTGCTAAAGAACATGCGGGCCGTGCTCGAATCGGCGGGTCTGAACCTGAATCACTTAGTAAAGACCACAATCTTTCTAAGCAACATGGACCACTTCGCCGCCGTCAATGATATCTATGGCGCCGAGTTCGTTGGCTCTCCACCTGCACGCTCCACCGTAGCGGTGGATGGATTACCCCGCGGAGTGGATGTTGAGATCGAAGGGATCGCGGTCTATTGAAGCGCGTCGTCAGCATCAGCCTGGGTTCAAGCAAGCGCAACAAATCACACGTCGTTTCTTTGCTCGGTGAGGAGTTCACGATTGAGCGCATCGGAACCGATGGGGACATGGAGAAGTTCTCGGCCATGTTCCGCGAACTTGACGGCGTGGTTGACGCCATTGGGGTCGGGGGGGCCGACATTTATGTTGTCGTCAACGAGAAACGGTACGCCTTTCGCCAGATCAAAAAGATCGCAGACCAATGCACGAAGACCCCAGTCGTCGACGGGTCTGGACTCAAGCACACGCTCGAGCGCGAGACGATCCGCCGGTTGATTAAGGATGGTGTGGTCGATTTCAAGAATGAAACGACACTGCTAGTATCTGCAGTTGACCGCTTTGGTATGGCACAAGCGTTGGTTGAGGCGGGTGGCAAGGTGATTTTTGGGGACTTGCTCTTTGGCCTCGGCTTACCGTTTCCAATTCGCAAGTACAAGTGGGTGGCCCTGATCGGAACGTTGACATTGCCGCTTATCACGAAGCTCCCGTTCAAGTGGTTCTACCCAACCGGTGAAAAGCAGGACAGCCGGACTCCAAAGTTTCCAAAGGTCTTTAATGAAGCGGGGGTTATTTGCGGGGACTGGCATTTCATAAAGCGCTACGCTCCCGACAAGCTGACCGGAAAGACCATCATCACCCAGACCCTACGAACTGCTGATCTGGATTGGCTCAAAACAACTGGCGCATGGCGAGCAATCACCACAACACCAGTTATGGCAGGCGAAACCTTCGCTACGAACGTCATGGAAGGAGTCCTGATCTCGCTGCTTGGCAAGCGCCCCGAAAACACGACGGAAAAGGACTACCTCGACATTCTCGCGAAGCTCGACTGGAAACCCAATATCCTCGTGCTTAACGAGCCCCAGTAAGTTCTGCCTCAAAGGGCCAAGCAGGGAGCATGTGAGGCAAAGGCTTGTCACTGCGGTAGCCAAGCTCGTACTCGGCCTGCATCAGCGTGTGAATCTCGTGGGTCCCTTCGTAAATCATCGCGCCCCTTGAGTTGCGGAAATAGCGCTCCACTGGAAATTCATCGCTGTATCCGTAGGCTCCGTGAATTTCGACCGCTTTGTGGGCAGCGTCGAATGCAGCCTCACAGTTGACCCATTTGCACATGCTGCACTCCCGGGTGTGGCGTAGACCTTGGTTCTTCATCCACCCGACTTGGTAATAAAGAAGTCGTCCAACGTCTCGACCTTTGACCATCGCGGCGATCATCTGTTGGACAAGCTGCTTCTTGCCAATCGGCTCCCCTTGAACGGTTCTTTCGTTGGCGTATTTCGTGCAAGCATCAAGGCAAGCAGTGATAATGCCAACCGCGCCTGAGCCGACGGTGTAGCGGCCGTGATCCAGCGCGCTCATGGCCACCTTGAATCCGTCGCCTTCTTGACCGAGCATGCAGTCTTTTGGAACTCGGACGTTGTCAAAGAAAATCTCGCCTGTGTTTCCTGCACGAACTCCGAGCTTGCCCTTGAGCGGTTTGCTGCTGAAGCCTTGCAAGTTGCGGTTTACGATGAAGGCGGCAAACGGTGCCTTAGCGTTTGTTTCGCTAAGTCTTGCGATTACTAAGAATTGATCGGCGTAGTCGGCGAGGCTGATCCAAGCCTTTTGGCCATTCAGAATATAGTCATCACCGTCCCGGCGAGCGGAGGTTTTGAGGTTGCTCGCGTCCGATCCTGCATTGGGCTCAGTAAGTCCAAAGGCACCAATGAGTTCGCCGGATGCGAGCTTTGGAAGCCATCGCATTTTCTGCTCTTCGGTCCCCCATTGTAGGAGCGTCAAGCAGTGGAGACCGCTGTGCACGCTCATGATAACCCGGGCGCTAGTGTCGGCTCGTTCGAGTTCTTCGCATACGATTCCGAGGCTGATGTAATCGGTGTCGCTTCCGCCGTACTTGGCAGGAATGCTAACGCCTAAGAGCCCAGCTTTGCCCAGCTGCTCCAGAATCTTGCGGTCGGATTTGCCTTCCCGGTCGCGTTCGGCAAGTCCAGGAACGATCTCATTTTGTCCAAACTTAAACGCCGACTCGCGGATCATCTGATGCTCAGGGGAAAGACTAAAATCCATGGAGAATAGTTTACCTGCAGGTTCATTAGCCCCTTCTTCTTGCCCGATGATCGTGCGCGGAAGGAGCAAGGGGTTGGGGATGAGGGTTCTGTAGACTTAGGAATTGAATCGCGACCTTTCAGGCCGCCATGTCGCACGACCCTACCCAGGGCTAGCCGCCCTGGGCTATCTATTCTCGGCCCTTTGGGCCTACCAAGAATGGATGTAGCATGGGCATCCTGCCCATGGCCTGGGCTCAGGGGCGGGACGCCCGTGCTACCACAGTTCACTCACTTCCTGAACAACAAATACGCCCCCACCACGATCAGGAAGACTGCGAACGACTTTCTCATTACGTCCTCATTGAGGTTTATCGCCAGCTTGCTGCCTCCTAGCGCCCCAATCAAGAACGCCCCCGCGATCCAGGCTCCTATCTTCCAGTCAACGTTACTCTCTTTCGCGTAATTGAGTACGCCGAACAGTCCGACTGGGGCTAAGAGCACGGCGAGGGAAGTGCCTTGAGCCTTGTGCTGGGTCATCCCGAGGAATAGGACCAGCGCGGGGACAATGATGAGTCCGCCTCCGATTCCGAAGAGTCCACCCGAAACTCCTGCGGCAAGGCCAATCAGTACGGCGATGAGTTCGCTCGGCATTTCTAATTATGCGAGGGGAATACAGGGCCTTGCCGGTATACTGAGCGGCTATTGTGCCTCCGGATGAGAATCCGCAGGTTAAGGAGTCAGCCGCGTTGGAGTCCAAGTCTAAAAGTTATTTTTTCCTTCTGCTCGTTCTCGGGTTAGCCGGGCTTTCAGGATACTTTTTCAGTGTCAGCAAGATTCAATATGGCCTTGATGTAAACGGTGGCGTTCGCATCGAGTACAAGATGAAGACAGAGGACTTAACGGCGGAGCAACGCGCCGACCTTCCTTCGCTTCGCGCTCACATGCAGAACGTGCTGACGAACCGCGTTGGCTCGGCGCTTGGAGTTGTTGAAGGCTCTGTTATTCCCAAGGGCGATGATAGCTTTATCATCGAAATCCCAGGGTTCACGGACGCCCAAAAGGCTCGCGATACTCTAAGCACAACCGCAAGCATTGAGCTCTATCACGCCAAGACGGTTGTGACTACTGGCCCTTTGGGTCAGCTTCGGCAATTTGATGTTGATGAGGATAAAGCCCAGGGCGGAAAGCCGATGGTTACTTTCCGGCAACGCACCGACGCTACTAAGGTCATCAAGCCGGGCACCCCAGAGTATGCGGCGATGATCAAGACGTGGGACATCATCATTAAAGGTGACGAACTCAGCGATGCCTTCCCCGAAGCCGGTGGCCCAGGTGGCTCCGTTATCGTGGGCCTCAAATTCAGCAACGCCGGCTCTAAGAAGATGGAAGCCTGGTCCAGGCGCTATCTGAATCAGGGCGAAATGCTGGCCTCAGTCCTTGATGGAGTTGTTCTCAACATTGCACCTCTTGCTCCGAACGCGATTTTGAAAGACGGTGGTGTAATCCAAGGCAAATTTGAAGCTGGATACGTCAAATCGCTGACGGACCTCTTGAAAGCGGGCTCGCTGCCCGTAGGTCTTGTCGAACAGTCGGTCGCGACTGTTGACCCGACGATTGGTAAAGAAGCGCTCAAGGCAATGCAACTCGCTGGCTTAATCAGCTTCGCGGTTGTCGCTCTCTTCTTGATCGTCTATTACGCTTTTCCTGGCGTCGTCGCCTTGTTCGCATTGTTGCTCTATATCCTCTTCACATTGACCGCGATGAAGATCATTGGCGCGACATTCTCGCTCGCGGCGATTGCCGGTTTTATCTTGTCTATCGGTGTTGCTGTCGATGCCAACATCCTTGTGTTTGAACGCGTCAAAGAGGAGATAAGGGATGGTAGGGCGCTGCTACGTGCAGTGGAACTAGGGTTCCGCAAAGCACTCCCATCGATCATCGACTCCAATTCCTGTACGATCTTGACTTCTCTGGTGCTCGTGAACTTCGGCACTGGACCGGTCAAGGGATTTGCGACAACCCTAATCCTTGGTGTCTTCATTTCGCTCTTCACCGCGATTACAGTCACTCGCTCGCTCCTCGTCTTCTTAGTTGGCTCCGGAATTGGCGCTAATCCTAAGGCTTTTGCTCTCGGGCGAAGCTGGTTTGGTGAAAGGTTTGAGAGAGAAGCAACGACCAACCCAATGAAGATCATGCAGAAGTCACGCAAGTGGTTCATGATCTCGCTCGCTACAATCATTCCCGGTCTCATTTTCCTAGGCATGGGCGGGCTCAAAGCTAACGTCGAGTTCGTTGGCGGTTACCGAGTCTCCGTCCAAGTGCCAGATGGCAGTACGATCACCTCTAATCAAATTCTTGAGAACCTCGAGAAAGCGGGTTATAAAGGTTCTAACGTTAGCTTCAGCACCACTGAAGGCAAGAGATACGCCTCTATGACGGTTCCTGGTGCAGGCGCTTTGGAGAAGGGAGTCGAGAATAAGATTGCTGAGACTGCTGGATTCAAGGCTGCAGACATTAAAGAGCACGCAAACGTTGGGGCGGCCGTTCAAAAAGAAACGGTACGCAACGCGATTTTGGGCGTTGTGTTCAGCGCTCTAGCGATCATGCTCTACCTGGGTATCCGCTTTGGAATCGCCCTTGGTGGACTGAAGAACGGCATCAAGTTCGGACTATCTGCCATTGGCGCGATGCTCCACGATGTCTTGGTCGTGCTTGGGGTTGCGGCAATCATGGGCTTCTTCCTCGGTTGGGAGATGAGCGCGCTGTTTATCACCGCCATGCTCACGGTTATCGGCTTCTCCGTGCATGACACCGTAGTTGTCTTTGACCGCATCCGGGAAAACCTGCGCCGACATAATGCGACGGATACCTTCGAGCATATTTGCAATGTCTCGGTTTCGCAGTCTTTCGCCCGGTCAATCAATACATCGCTGACCGTCATCGTCACCCTGTTGATCTTGATTTTGTTTGGAACGCCGACCATAGATCTCAAGTTCTTCTGTCTGGCTATGCTTGCCGGAATTGTCTCAGGTACCTACTCGTCGATCTACAACGCGACTCCAATCCTGTATCTATGGGACAAAGCGATCATGAAGAAAAGGGGCGAAAAGGCTGGAATGGTCGCCGAGTCCGAGGCCGCTCGAATCGAGATTGCTCAGCAGCAAGCCTTGCTCCAGCAAGAAATGGGACTGACTCAGCCGGCAGGAAAGACGGGCGGTACGACACCGGCCGGATACAGCCAGGTCAAGCGACGCGATTCCGTCATCGAGAAATCCAAGCGATCGATTGATCATGATGACGACGACAAAGATAAGGACTGAGGCGCTAGTTACGAGACCTCCACACGAAAGGCGTGTGGAGGGACGTTAGCGACAGCGGCGTATTTGACCCTGGAAGGGTGCCATCAGGTTCTGAAGCGCGGCCGTTAAGCCGTAACCGGTCCTTCTTTCATTACTTCGCGCAAAGTCCGGTTTCGCAATCCAACCGCAATCCCGAGCTCAGCAAGCTCTCGAACGAATTGCCCGTGCGGGTCGTGCTTGGCCAAGACCTGTGGTCTAAGACTGACGGTCACGCCCTGATTCAGGCTCGCTGCCTGGCGGATGTGCTGACGCACCTGATCCGACCAGAGCCTCATGCTCAAACCCGAACGCAAAGACTCTCGATCCGCCCGAGTTTCAACTGGAAAAAGCTGAAGCGAAGATGGACACGGCCCAGGTGCTGCGCTCAAAAATTTGAACCCCGCCGGAATGGGAACTTCGAGCAAATCCTCAGGCCAGATTGAGCGCACTGCCATACCGATTGCCGGATGTCCAAGCTTTGAGAAGAGCCGCTCTGCCTCAGCCGACCTCTCTGCAAGATCCTCGGGATGCTTGCAAAACCAATCCAAGTCGTGCCCCTCATTCAAGATCGTCTCCGACGCAGACTGAAAAGCCCGCATCACTCGGTTCGAGACGAAGAAGTGATACTTATATCCCGAGGTCCGCGCGATCTCAAGGAGGCGGAGCACCATCGCAGGTTCGCCGTGACCGTAGTCCTGCGCATCAGGGGTATCCCACGGCACATAGTCGAGGTCGATTCTCAGGCAGAGGTACATAAAGGTCAGAGGTCTTGGAGCGCGGCGATGCCGGGTAAGACCTTACCTTCTAGCAGCTCAAGGCTTGCGCCCCCGCCTGTGCTCACGTGACTCACTTGGTCCGCAAAGCCCATCTGTTCGATTGCCGCTGCGCTGTCGCCGCCGCCCACGATGGTGGTTCCTTCGGAATCCGCCATGGCCTGGGCAACAGCCCTCGTACCTTCTGCAAAAGCCGGTATCTCAAACACTCCCATCGGACCATTCCAGATCACGGTCTTTGCCATCCGAATGATTTTTGCAAAGTGGTCGCGGGTCTTGGGGCCGATGTCGGCTCCAATATGATCCTCCGGGATCGAATCGGCAGCAACCACGTGGGCAAGGGTGTTTGGAGTTAGTTCGGTTGCGACTACGACGTCAACTGGTAACACGATTTTCAGGTTGGCGCTCTCTACGATCCTCTTTGCGAACTCAAAGTTTGAGGCATCAAAGAGAGACTTGCCGATCTCATCGCCTTGGGCTTTGAGAAACGTGAACGCCATGCCGCCTCCGATTAAGAGGTGATCAACCTTTGGCAGCAGATTTTCGATTACCGCGATCTTGTCCTTGACCTTGGCTCCGCCGAGGATTGCGACAAAGGGCCGTGCCGGCTTAGTCATCGCCCCGCCTAGGTACTCGAGTTCCTTCTCCATGAGGAGGCCGGCGACTCCAGGCAAGATGTGAGCGACTCCTTCTGTGCTGGCATGGGCCCTGTGCGCTGTGCCGAATGCGTCGTTGACGTAAGCCTCGGCAAGCGATGCCAACTGCTGTGCGAATGCGGGGTCGTTGGCTTCTTCTTCTGGATGAAATCGGACGTTTTCGAGCAAGACGACTTCGCCGGATTGAAGTTGATTGCATCGTTCAGTGACCTCAGGCCCGACGCAGTCTGATAACAATTCAACCTTCGTACCAAGCAATTCGGTTAGCCTCGCTGCAACCGGCGCCAGGGAGAACTCGGGTGTGACACCCTTGGGTCGACCCAAATGGCTGGCTAGGATGACCTTTGCTCCCTGGTCCCTAAGTGCCTGGATTGTCGGTAGGGCTTCCGTGATTCGGCGGTCATCGGTGATCTGGCCATTCTGGAGAGGGACATTAAAGTCACAGCGCACGAGTACGCGTTTGTTGGCGAGGTTGACGTCTTGAATAGTTTTCTTGTTGATCTGCATGGGAGGCTGCTTGCGTTTGCGTCAGTAAGGATACCGGGGATAAATCGGATTTCTTTTTTCGTCCAAAAATCGAAACAGAGGTAGATACTACAGGGGACACGCCCTAATAAATATATCCGTTCGCTGGCATTTGCATTTGTATATTAGGACAGGTTCAGTTTTTGCACCGGCAACTCCGAACTTTCAAAGTGAGAACCGCGTTATAATCGGTGAATCTTTGATGTAAAGGAAAAATAAAAATGAGCGATGTTCTAACCCCAACTCAACCTCTCAGCTTTGAGACCCTCGCCCTCCACGGCGGGCAAGAGCCCGACCCGACGACCAAGTCGCGTGCTGTCCCGATCTACCAAACGACGAGCTACGTGTTTGATGACACATCCCACGCGGCGAGGCTCTTTGCCCTGCAAGAGTTTGGCAACATCTACACCCGGATCATGAATCCAACGACGGATGTCCTTGAGCGCCGAATCGCTGCTCTTGAGGGAGGCACCACTGCCGTTGCGACAAGCAGCGGTCAAGCGGCTCAGCAACTCGCAATAACCACGATCTGCGAGGCGGGCGACCATATCGTCGCGAGCAATAGCTTGTATGGTGGGACCTACAATCAGCTTCACTACACGATGCCCAAGCATGGGATCTCGGTGACCTTTGTCGATCCATCCGATCCTGAGAACTTTCGCCGGGCGATTCAGCCGAACACGAAGCTATTCTACGGCGAGACTCTGGGCAACCCGAAGCTCGACATCTTCCCAATTCAACCGGTGGCGGCATTGGGCCGGGAGAACGGCATTCCGTTGCTCCTGGACAACACTCTGGCGACTCCGTTCTTGGTCAGGCCATTCGACTTTGGCGCTGCGATTGTAACGCACTCGCTCACCAAGTACATTGGAGGCCACGGCACTTCGATCGGCGGGGTCTTGGTCGATGGCGGCAATTTTGATTGGGGGCAGGGAAGGCATGCGAACTTCACCGAACCCGATCCAAGCTACCACGGCCTTAAATTCTGGGAAGTCTTTGGCGATTTCCCTGGGCTTGGCAATGTGGCGTTTGGCCTCAAAGCCAGGGTTCAGGGATTGCGCGACCAGGGTCAATCAATCGCCCCATTCAACTCGTTCTTGTTCTTGCAAGGAGCAGAGACTCTGCACCTGCGAATGGAGCGGCACAGCGAGAACGCGCAGAAGGTAGCCGAGTTTCTTGCTGCACACCCGAACGTGACTTGGGTGAACTACCCTGGTCTAGATTCATACAAGGATCGAGCGCAAGCATCAAAGTACTTCACTCGCGGGCTCTTCGGAGGCATTCTCGGATTTGGGATTAAGGGTGGATATGACGCGGCGCTGAAGTTCATCGACCGACTGAGCATCTTCTCGCTCCTGGCGAATGTTGGCGATGCGAAGTCGCTGGTAATCCACCCCGCAAGCACCACCCACCAACAATTAGCCCCCGATGAGCAGCTTAGCGCTGGAGTCACCCAAGACTTCATCCGCCTTTCGGTGGGTCTAGAGTCCATCGGCGATCTGCTGAACGACTTAGACCAGGCACTGCGCTCTAGCGCTTAAGCAAGTCCCTTGTAAGGTTGGGAATGCTTTTTCAAAGTGGGCATTTGGGAAGCGGTAAACCACCGCGGCATCTCTCCTTCGCACGAAGATCGGAAGGGGAGGGGAGATGGTACCCTTTAGGTTCCAATGAGCTTTGCCCAGAGAACCTTTAATTGCGGAGAAGTGCGTTTGCCCCAGGCTGGAGAAACGGTTGTTTTGAACGGATGGGTGCACCGCGTGCGCGACCTTGGTGGGCTCTGCTTCGTGGATTTGCGCGACCGGACGGGCTTGGTTCAGCTCTTTATCGACCCGACGCAACATGCCTGTTACACCGAGATTAAGAGTGAGACTTGCCTCAGCATCACCGGCATTGTCCGTGAGCGGACGAGCGAAACCAAGAACGCGAACATGGCTACGGGTGAGATTGAAGTCGTGGTTGATCACTACGAGATACTTGGGGCCTGCAAGACTTTGCCGTTCCCGGTAAGCGATGAAGCTCAGATGAGCAGCGTGAACGAGGAGCTTCGGATAAAGCACCGATACCTGGACTTACGCCGACCTACTATGTATCGAAAATTTGCAATTCGCGCGGCGGCGGTTCGCAAGATTCGTGCGTTTTTGGATGAGCGCGGATTTTTGGAAATTGAGACTCCAATCTTTACCAAGAGCACGCCAGAAGGTGCCAGAGATTATTTGGTTCCTTATCGGCTAGAGCCAGGGTTGTTTTATGCTTTGCCACAGAGCCCACAGCAGTATAAGCAGCTCCTGATGGTAGCAGGGATGGAGCGCTATTATCAGATCGCAAAATGCTTCCGCGATGAATCGCAGCGCGCCGATCGTCAGCCAGAATTCACTCAGCTCGACCTTGAGATGTCGTTCGTCACTCAAGAAGATGTTCTCGAACTTGCTGAAGCTTTAACCGTCAAACTGATCAACGAATTGATTGACGAGTTCAGTCTGGAAAAAGACAAGATCACTGGGCTTACTCGGCTAACTTATGACGAATCTATGCATCGATATGGGTGTGATAAACCTGATCTTCGCTTTGATTTGGAGCTTTTTGATTTAACTCCGATCATGGCGGATTCGGAGTTCACCACTTTCAAAGAAGTCGCAACGTCAGGCGGCAAAATCAGGGGCGTTCGATACCCTGGTGGATCGAGTCAAAGTCGTAAGGACATTGGTGAGCTTGAGGCTTTTTGCAAAGAACTCGGCGCGAAAGGTATGGCAACATTCCAAATCGACCAGACTCCAAAAGAAGACCACCTAGGTTATATCAGCAAACAAGGCTGGGGTGTGCGAAGTCCGATTGCGAAATTTTTCCAACCCGAGCAGATCGAAGCGATCTTGGAAGCTAGCCATGCAGAGGCTGGAGACATGCTCTGCCTCATCGCTGGCACCTACGCTGAATCGAATAACATTCTTTACAGATTAAGAAACGAAATCGGCACGCGTTGCGGACTAAGAAGCTCGCGAAAACTAGCGTTCTGCTACGTCACTGATTTTCCGCTTGTGGACTGGGATGAGGAGACTCAGCGGTGGTCGCCTTCGCACCATCCTTTCACCGCGCCAAAGTCCGAGGACCTGC
>WBZS01001608.1_pt1 | contig 17158 bp, 15 predicted proteins | sample 5204201 | NCBI WGS metagenome assembly WBZS01 (sample SAMN12344357, study PRJNA552823) | activated sludge metagenome | biome: Activated sludge suspended growth; feature: Nitrification reactor; material: Wastewater; isolation source: activated sludge from nitrification reactor of wastewater...
GTCGATCCGTGAAATCCGTGTACAGGATCCGGCCTCGATGTAGAGGCGCCTGCCAACTCGCCCGTGCACACTCTCCGTCCTCCGTTCTTTCCGCCGCCCGCGGTCTGTTACACTCGGAAATTACTCAACCGTCAGACACGTTGAGATAAGAAGACCCATGATCAAACTGATTGCATCGGACATCGACGGCACCCTGGTGCTCCCTGACCTGACCATCACACCGCGCGTGCGCGCCGCCATCCAGGCCGCGCAGGCCCGCGGCATCATCGTGACCCTCGCGACCGGTCGCGGCGCCGTGCCCACCGACCAGTTCGCCGACAGCCTCGGCCTGACCGCGCCGCTCGTGTGCATGCAGGGCGCGCAGATCTTCGACCATCGCAAGCGTCAGATCCTGCACGAGACCTTCCTGCCCGATGGCGTCAAGGAATGGGCGATCGGGCTGGCGGCCGGACACGGCTGGGATCTGCACTTCGAGTCGCGCGAGTTCGTGTACCACTCCAACCAGATCGACTCGGTCGATCCCGTCAAAGAGATCTATCGACTCTCCAATCGCCGCGGCGTCGACAGCTTCATGGAGGACATGCCCGAGCACCCGCACAAGTTTCTCATCGCGCTGCGCGAACCGGCCGAGGCCGAGGGCGTGATGAGCACCCTGCGCGCCGCGGTCGCGGCTTCGGGCTTTGCGGTCGAGATCGTGGCCTCCAGCCATTACCTGATCGAGGGACTGGCCCGCGGCATCAACAAGGCGGTCGGTCTCGAGTGGCTGACCCGGCAGCTCAATATCGATCCCGCCGACGTGCTCGCTATCGGCGACAACGACAACGACGTCGAGATGTTGTCGTGGGCCGGCATGGGCGTGGCCATGGGCAACGCCTCGGCCCGCGCACGGGCGGCGGCCCGCTGGATCGCGCCGACTTTGCACGAGGACGGCGTCGCCGTGGCCATCGAGCGCTTCGCCCTCGGCGAGACTGCGCCGTAGGCCGCAGATCGGCACAGACCCTGAGGAACACGGCATGCACCTCGCCATAGATGCCAGCCGGACGACAGCCGCGCAGCGGACCGGCACCGAGCGCTATGCCCTCAGCATGATCCGCGCGCTGCTGGCGCAGGAGTCGGGGCACACCTTCACCCTGTACCTGCGCGAGGCGCCGCCGGTCGGCCTGTTCGGCGTGCCGCATCGCGCCAACCGGATGCGTGTGCGCATCGTCGGGCTGCCGCGTTTGTGGACGCACATTGGTCTGGCGCGCGCGCTCGCACAAGATCGGCCCGACGCGATCTGGGTACCGGCGCACACCTTGCCCCTGATCTGTCCGACGCCCGGCATGGTCACCGTGCATGACCTCGGCTATCGCCACTTTCCCGGCGCTCACCCCGCGCAGCAACGGCGCTACCTCGAGTGGAGCACGCGCCACTCGGCCGGGATCGCGCGCCGCATCCTGGCCGACTCGTTGGCCACGCGCCACGATCTGGTGACGGCCTATCGCGTGCCGGACGCACGGATCGAGGTGGTCTACCCAGGGCGCGATGAAAGTCTGAGGCGGGTCGACGCCGGCGCCGTCCGTGCGCGACACAGCCTCAAGCGCCCTTATCTGCTGCATGTGGGGACGCTGCAACCGCGCAAGAACCTGGTGCGCCTGATCGAGGCGCATGGCCGGCTGCGCGTGCGTTGGCCCGAGCTCGAGCTCGTGCTGGCCGGCGCGCCGGGCTGGATGGCGGATCCGATCCTCCAGGCGGCGCGGGCCGACGGCGTTCGCGTGCTGGGCGCGGTGCCGGATGAAGACCTGGCGGGCCTGTACTCCGGCGCCGAGGCCTTCGTCTTCCCGTCGCTGTATGAAGGTTTCGGCTTCCCGGTGCTCGAGGCTCAGGCCTGCGAGACGCCCGTGATCTGCAGCCAGACGTCGTCTTTGCCCGAGGTCGCGGGCGAGGGCGCCGTGTGCATCGATCCGCAAGACGCGCGCGCGTTGGCCGACGGCGTCGAGGCCGTCCTGGGCCAACCGGAGCTACGCTGCCGCCTGGTCGAGGCCGGGCGCGCGAACATCCTGCGTTTCTCCTGGGACGGCGCGGCAGCCCGGGCGCGAGCCGTGCTCGAAGACGTGGCGCGGCGAGGATGAGCATGCGCAGCGTGACGATCCTGGGTGTGCCGATCCACGCCGTGACAAGGGCCGAGACCCTGACCTGGATGTCCGACGCCGTCGAGCGACGTGTGCCGCGCCAGGTGTGCACGACCAACCCCGAGTTCCTGATGACGGCCCGCCGTGATCCAGAGTTCCGCGCCGTCTTGCGGGCCAGCGACCTGAACATCCCCGACGGCATCGGCCTGGTGTGGGCGGCGCGCTGGTTGGGCGAGCGGCTGCCCGAGCGGGTCGCGGGCTCGGACCTGGTCGGCGAGATCGCGGACCTGGCCGCGCGCTCCGGCTGGCGCCTGTACCTGCTGGGCGCCGCGCCCGGCGTGGCTGAGAAGGCCGCGGCCGTGCTGCGCGCCGCGTACCCGGGCCTGACGATCGCGGGCACCGAGAGCGGCAGCCCGCGGCCCGAGGATGCGGAGCGCCTGATCGCGGGCGTCGTCGCCGCGCAGCCGGACGTGCTCTTCGTCGCGTACGGCGCGCCGGCCCAGGACAAATGGATCGCGGCCCATCGCGAGCGCCTGAACGTGCCGGTGTCGATCGGCGTCGGCGGCTCGTTCGACTTCCTCGCCGGCCTGACCCCACGGGCGCCGCGTTGGATTCAACGGCTCGGGTTGGAGTGGCTGTATCGCCTGGCTCGGCAGCCCTGGCGCGCGCGCCGGATCGTTTCAGCCGTGATCGAATTCCCGCTCGCCGTGCTGCGTCGCTAGGCGCTCGAACACGGTTACGAATCCCAACCAAACCGTTCGAACCGCGACGACGAAGCGCGCTAGAGTGTGGGCATGTTCTCGCTCTTCATCGAGGCCATCGCCGGCCTCAGCCGTTCGCTGACCGAAGCCCTGTTTCGTTTGACGCGCCCCAGCGCCCAGCCGATCCTGATCGTCGACCCGGTGCGTCTGTGGTCGGCGCAGCAAGAACATTACTGGGACCGCCGCGACTGGTGAGTGAGCCGACGGCAGACGATCGCCGTCGGATGTTCCTTCCGCTTTGCCCTGCGTCGACGCCGCCCCTCGGATGTGCCGAGGGTGCGTCGACGCAGGGCCCTTTTGTTTATCCGAAACCGAGCGAGCGACAGCGTGCGATAATCCCCGCATGCCTTCGCGCAAAGTCAAAGCCGCTGAAGCGGCTGAACGCTCACGGCGCGCGTTTCTGATCGGCCTGGCGACGTTGGGCGCTGCCGGCGCCGCTGTGGTCGGCTTCGGCACCTGGCTGTTCAAGCGTGAGCCGCGCCTGCCGTCCGTGGCCATCGTGTCGCGCGAGGCCTGGGGCGCCGCGCCGCCGCTCATCGACGGCTCGGTCGAAGGTCGCTACGATCCGGGATCCAACCCCGACGGCTACCTGATCTACGACAGACCCCTGACCGTGGCGCTCAAAGACCTGATCGTGCACCACACGGCCACGAGCTTCGAAGCCACCCCGGCCGACATCCAGCGCTTGCACATGCAGGATCGCGGCTACGCCGACGTCGGCTACCACTACATGATCGGCGCCGACGGCACGATCTACGCCGGGCGCGCACTCGAGGCGCGGGGCGCGCACACCGGCGGGCGCAACACCGGTTCGATCGGGGTCAGTTTGTTCGGGAACTTCGAAAACCAAACGCCGACCGTCGCGCAGATCGATTCGCTCTGGCGCATCTCAGGCGCCCTGACCTACGACTACTGGCTGGAGCGGCTCGGCGGCCATCGCGACTATCAGCCCGGTGCGACGGTCTGTCCGGGCGCGAACCTGTGGCCGCGGCTGCCGGACCTGGCCGGCGCGTGTGGCGTCTCGCTGGTGCGGGTGACCTGAGCCCGGCCGGCGATCTACCCCAGACGATCGAGCAGACGATAGACCACCGAGAGCGCCGGCAGGAACCACGGCCGGCCGTCGTACAGGCCCAGCGGCGCGGTCGGGAACGGGATCTCGGCGAACGGCAGGTCGACGGTCTCGCCGGCCAGCCGCGCCGCCATGCGCGTGCCCAGATGCGTCGCGAGGGCGACGCCGTGGCCGGAGTAGCCGAGCGCGAAGGACAATCCCCCCAGCTCACCGGCGTGCAGCATCTCGTCGAACGCGAAGTCGATCGTGCCGCCCCACACGTGCGTCACCTCGGCCGAACCGGCCTGTGGGAAGACCCGCGCCAAGTCGTGCTTGAGGATCGCGGCGCTCTCGCGCACCGTTTGGGGCGTCTCGGGGAAGAACCCGGCCCGCCCGCCGAAGAGCAGACGGTTGTCGGCCGAAAGCCGGTAGTAGTGCAGGAATCGGTTCGAGTCGAACACGGCCCGACGGTTGGGAAGGATGGCCGCCGCGACCTCGGGCGCCAGCGGCTCGGTGGCGATGATGTACGACCCGAACGGCACCAGACGGCGTTGAAGCGCGGGGGTGACCGCGCCGGTGTAGCCGCCGGTTGCCACGAAGACGCGGTCGGCCAGCACGACGCCGCGGCGCGTGATCACGCGCCAGCGCCCGCCCTCGCGCGCCAGACGTTCGACGCCGGCGTTGTCGTACAGCCGTGCACCGTGTCGCCGCGAAGCCTCCGCCAGACCGGCCACATAGCGGGCCGGGTTGACTGTCGCGCTGAGCTCGTCGAGGACGCCGCCGTAGTACGCGTCGGTGCCGAGCTCGGTGCCCAGCTGGTCGTGGGTGAGCAACCGGGTGCGGTGCCCGAACGCCTGCTCGAGCGTGGCCGCCGCCTCGATAAAGCCCGGGAAGTGCGCGGGTCGGGCGGCGACTTCGAGATGACCCGTGCGGGCGAAGTCGCACAGGATCGCCTCTTCGCGCGTGATCCGCTCGACGTCGTCGATCGCGGCCAGCGAAGCCGCAAACATCCGTTTTGCCAGATCGGCGCCGTAGTGCTTGAGCAGATGGTCGGCGGCGGTGTGCAGGCCGGTGAGCACCTGACCGCCGTTGCGAGAGCTGGCGCCCCAGCCGAGCGTGTGCGTCTCGAGCACGGCCACCCGCGACCCGCGGCGGGCCAGTTCGAGCGCGGCGCTCAGGCCCGTGATCCCGGCCCCGATCACGGCCACATCGACCGCGCCGGCCGGCGGGTCCGGTTCACCTTCCGGAAACGTTGTCGTGTCCCACCAGTAAGGTGTTTCGTTCATGCCGCGATCATAACGCAGGAGGAGCGAGGGGCGACGAGCGAGGGGCGAAGGGCGAGGGGCGTGGAGCGAAGAGCGAGGGGCGAAGAGCGAAGAGCGAGGGGCGAAGGGCGAAGGGCGACAACTGAAGCCCACCCCACCAGGGCCTGCAGGCCCCCTCCGCGGAAACGCGCGAGGCAACTTTGTGGGTCGGGCACCGGGTGCGCGTTTCTGTGGAGGGGGTAGGGGGTGGCCCGCCCGCCCGCCCCGCCTCTCTGTCTGTAGAATACCCCGATGCCTACCGACTCGACGCAACTGCTCGAAGGCCGTTACCGCGGCGCCAGCCCGGTCTGGACGCTGCTTCAGGTCTTCAAACCGGATTGGGGGCACCTGGCCCTGGCCGTCTTCTTCTTCATCCTCAAGCACAGCCCGGTCTGGGTGCTGCCGTGGATGACCGCGCACATCATCGATCTGCTCAGCCAATCGAAGACGCCGGACTGGCCGGCGCTGGCCTGGTCGGCCGGGATCCTGGCCGTGATCATCGCCCAAAACGTCCCGTCGGCGGTCGCGTACGTGCGGCAGGTGAGCCTCGCGGTGCGCAATGCCGAGCTGCGGTTGCGCTCAGCCATCGTCCGCCGATTGCAGCACCTGTCCATCGGCTACTACACGCGGCAGAGCGCCGGGGTGTTGCAGTCCAAGCTGGTACGCGACGTCGAGGCCATCGAGCAGGTGACCCGGCAACTGTTCGACGCGGGTCTGTCGACCCTTACCGGCATGACGGCGGCCGTAATCGTGACGGCCCTCCGCGCGCCGGGCTTCCTGATCTTCTTCGTCGTCGCGGCGCCGCTGGCGGTGCTGTTGGTTCGGGTCCTGCGCCGGCCGATCGAACGACGCAATACCGAGTTTCGCCGGCAGGTCGAACGGCTCTCGGCGCAGCTGATCGAGATCACGACGCTGGTGCCGGTCACGCGCGCGCACTCGCTCGAAGACGTCGAGATCGCGCGCGCCGACGCTCAGCTGGCCGAGGTGCGCGCGGCCGGTCTGGAGCTCGACGGCATCAACGCCTTGTTTGGCGCGTCGGGCTGGGTGCTGTTGCAGCTGTTCTCGATGTTGTGCCTGGTGACCGCGGCCGCCATGTACTGGACCCAATGGCTGCCGATTACGTTGGGCGATGTCGTCATGCTGACGACCTATTTCACGTCGATCATGAACGCCCTGTTGGGGTTGATCGGTCTGTTGCCCGGCATCTCGCGCGGCCTCGAGTCGGTGCGCTCGATCGGCGAGGTGCTCGAGAGCCCGGATCTCGAGCAGAACGAGGGCAAGCTGCGGGTCAACGAGCTGCGCGGTGCCTATCGTTTCGAGGACGTGTCGTTTGCGTATCCCGAAGGCGAGGCCGCGGCCCTGCACGACTTTACGCTCGACGTCGCGCCGGGTGAGATCATCGCCCTGGTCGGGCCGTCGGGGGCGGGCAAGTCGACGGTGCTGAGCATGATCATCGGTTTCGTGCGCCCGAGCCGCGGTCGGTTGCTACTCGACGGCCGCGACATGAACACGCTCGACCTGCGCTCGATCCGACGCGGGCTCTCGGTGGTGCCGCAGGATACGATCCTGTTTCACGGCAACATCCGCGACAACGTCGCCTACGGCGCGGCCGATATCGACGACAAGAAGGTGTGGGCCGCGCTCGAGGACGCCAACGCCGCGGAGTTCGTGAGGACGTTACCGGAGGGTCTCGACACGCGGTTGGGTGAGCGGGGCGCGCGGCTCTCGGGCGGGCAGAAGCAGCGGCTGGCGATCGCGCGCGCCATCCTGCGCGATCCGCGCGTGCTGGTGCTCGACGAGGCGACCTCGGCGCTCGACAACGCCTCGGAGCGGCTCGTTCAGGAGGCCTTCGGCCGCCTCTTCGCCGGTCGCACGACCTTCATCGTCGCGCACCGGCTTTCCACCATCCGCCACGCGCACCGCATCGTCGTCCTCGATCACGGCCGCATCGTTCAGATCGGCACGCACGAGGCGCTGCTCGCTCAGCCCGGTCTCTACCGGCAGCTCGCGAAAAACATCGGGTAAGCCGCGGTCTGCGATCGAGCCGGCGACGGCGCTATGCCGTCACGCGTCCCCCGATGCTCTTGTGCCAGCTCCAGGCGTGGGAGATGATGGCCTCGAGGCCGTACTGGGGTGTCCAGCCGAGGATCGTGCGCGCCTTGGTGTTGTCGGCGTAGATGGCCACCGGGTCGCCGGCGCGGCGCCCGACGATCTCGGCGGGCACCTTGCGCCCGCTGACGTGTTCGGTGACGTCGATGATCTGCTTCACCGACGTGCCCTCGCCTGTGCCGACGTTGAACACGTCGGAGCGATCTTCACGCGCCATGAAATCGAGCGCGCGGACGTGCGCGTCGGCCAGATCGGCGACGTGGATGTAGTCGCGGATGCAGGTGCCGTCGGGCGTCGGGTAGTCGTCGCCGAAGACCTGGATCTTGGGTCGCCGGCCGAGCGTGGCCTCCATCACGACCGGGATCAGGTTCGCCGATTGCGCCGGCTCCTCGCCGATCAGGCCATCGGCCGAAGCGCCTGCGGCGTTGAAGTAGCGCAGGCTGACGTAGCGCACGCCGTGGCGCTTGTCGAACCAATCCATGACCTGCTCGCCCATGAGCTTGGTGTGCGCGTAGACCGACTCGGGCCCGAGCGGGAAGCTCTCGTCGACCGGCAGTCGCGCAGGCGTGCCGTAGACCGAGCAGGAGCCCGAGAACACGATCCGGTGCACGCCGGCGCGCTGGATCGCATCGAGCAGGCGGTTGGTGCCGGCGACGTTGTTCTCGAAATACTTGGCGGGCTTGAGCATCGACTCGCCCGCGTTCTTCCAGGCCGCGAAGTGGATCACGGCATCGATTGCGTGAACGGCGAAGACCCGATCGAGCCGCGCCGTGTCGCTGATGTCGGCCTGCACGAAGCTGACCTCGCCCTCGCGTTTGAGTTTCTCGACGGTCTCGGCTTTGCTCGTCGCCAGGGTGTCGTAGATGATCGCGTGGTCGCCGCGCGCGAGCAAGGCCCGCACCGTGTGAGCGCCGATGTAGCCGGCGCCGCCGGTCACCAGGATGTTGGCCATGAGGTCTCCCCGTGCACGAAAGGTTGAGCGCTAAGCATACAACAGCGCGCCGTCGCCGAACCCGGCCGCGCCGACCGATGTGCCCTCGAGGATGAAGGGCGTGTGCCCGGTCTCCTGCGCATAGCGGGCAGCCACGCGCTCTACGGCCGAGCGCGCGCCGCTCCGGCCGAGGACGGCCACGGTGCCGCCGCTGCCGCCGCCCGTGATCTTGGCCCCGAACAGACCGGCGTCGGCCTCCTCGCGCACCAACTCGACGAGGCGGTCGGTGCCGCGGCTGCCGAGCCCGCAGGCGCTGTAGCTCGCGTGCGAGCCGAACATCAGTGCGCCGAGCTCGTGCCCGACGGCATCGTTGAACGGCGCCTGCAGCAGATCGCGGAAGCGGCTGACGCGCGCGTGTTCGAGGATCGGGTGCTCGGTCGGGATCCGGATCGCGTACCGGGTCTCGGGTTGGATGCGCGTGACCGTGTCGGTGAAGCCGCCGTAACGCGCCAGGAACTCGGCGCCGGTCATCGCAAGCGGCACCCGCTCGCGATACTGCGCGGCCCAGGTCTCAGGCTTGACGTTGGCGAGATAGCCGCGCCAGTGCGGATCGAGGATGGTGACCCGACCCGGCTCGACGACTCTGACGGGTAATGCGGCCAGATCGGCGATGATGCGGTAGCCCATGAACGCGCCGACCCGCACCGCGCCGTAGTCGCTGCCGCTGACGGCGTGGCGGATCCCTGAGTCGATGCCCCAGATCTCGAGCGCCTCGGGAAGCGCCACGGGCGGCTCAAGTTCGGCGGGCTGACAGCGCAGCGCAAGCAGGCGCCCGGCCTCGCCGGCGGTCGCCGTCATCTGATCCATCACCCCGCACGGCGCGCCGACCACCAGGTTCTCGACCTCCTGACACCACAGCGCCAGGTCGCGGGCTTCGACGCTCAGGCCGAACGCGCCGACGATCGCGCGCATGCTGGCGACTTCGATCGCGGCCGACGAACTGACGCCCTTGCCCGAGGGCACCTGCGAGTCGAGCCAGATCGAGAAGCCGCGCTCGGGCCGCCAGCCGAGCCGATGGTGCAAGACCACCACCGCGCCGGCCACGTAGGCCGCCCAGTGCTGACGCGGATCGCGGGAGAACAACGCACGGGCCGCTTCGTAGGAGAGCGGGCCGGTCTCGGGCGCCAGCTCTGACAGGTCGAGGCAGGCGCCCGGCGTATCGCCGTTCGCTTCAGCCAGCGTGCTGTACACCTGCACGAACGGCTCGTCGATCGGTTGGAGCGCCGCATAGGCGGCCACGGCCAGCGGCATCTGCAACACCAGCGCACCGGAGTAGTCGGCGATGCCGCCCATGAGATCCAACCGGCCCGGTGCCCGGGCGACCGTGACGGGTGCGCCGGGTTTGAACACCGTGGCTTGTGCATTGACGGATGTCAGGAAGCGCGCCAGATCCACGGGTTGAGCGGCAGGCGCTTGGGAGAGTGACCAGTTCATCGAAGTACCTCGTAGCAACGCGACATTCTAGCGCAGCCGACGATTGGCGCGCACCCTGACATCGGTCAGGCCCCATCAGGAGGATCCGGCCCGCCCAGGCGCGAAGCAGTCAGGCCGCGGCCAGCAGCCCGTGCCGCTGCAACGCGCCCGACAACGCCGGGCCGACCGTGCGACACAGAACGGGGTTGGCATAACCGATCCAGGCGATGTCGGCGTCGACGTCGAGCGGCGCGCGCAGCGGCTCGCCATGGGCGTCGGTGACGATCACGCCGTGCGCGCGGGCGACGAGCTCGCTGCAAAGATCGTAGGGGTGGCAGCACAACCCTCGCGTGCCGTTGCGCGCCCAGACCAGCGGCCGCAGGTCGGCGCCCCAACGATCGTGGCCGACCATCAACTCGTACAGCTGCCCACCGGTGCAGATGTACTGGTCCTCGAAGGCCTGCACCCGATTGGGCGGCGGCGGGCCGAGCAGCTCCGCGACGACTTCATCGTCGATCGTGGCCAGCATGCCGCGCGTGCCGGGGAAGAAACGGCTGAGGTTGCCGAAGCCCTGGGCGATCGTGGTCGCGCCGGTGGGGCGCACGATCAAAGGTTGGGTCGAGCCCTCGAGCCGGTTGAACCGCTCGCTGCCCGTGGCGAAACCGCCCTCGGGCAACACGCGCGCCCACAGGCTGTCGCTCAGATGCTGTTTGATGAGCGGGATCTCGGTCTGCAGCGCCAGCTCGATGTCGGCCAGCGACGTCGCCTCGCCGCGGTTGGGGGCGACGCCGGTCAGGATCCAGCCGGGCCGCTTCTGATACATCAGCCCGCGTGTGCCGTCGATCGGGTCGACGATCACGCGTATCACCGCAGCCGCAGCGTCGCTGCCATGCGGCAGCACGGCGCGCCCGTCGGTGCCGAGACCCTCGGCGATGAGCACCATCGGCCAGCGCTCGGCCAGCGCCTCGAATTCGGTCAACAACGCCGCTTCCGACACACGGTCGATCGCGAAGATGGTGTCGCCGGCATCCTCGCCGACGGGCTGAGCCATGTGCTCGACGGCCGTGCGCTCGCAGGCCGCGACGACCGTGTCGCGGATGCGCGCCTGGATCGTGCGCAGCGCGCCCAAAAGGGCGTCGGCTTCGGGGATGAGGGGAGGGGGCACGCGCGTGATTATAAGGGTTGGCGCACCCCGCCTTGGATAGACTTCGACCGCACCTTACTTCTTTCCCAGGCGGAAAGTTACAGGCGAAAACTGCCTGGAAGGACGGCTTTGCCATCCCAGGCGGTTTTCGACCGATTTTGTGACTGCGACGGTGTCAGGCCGTTGCGAGGCTTCACCCGTTCGCCCCACCCGTGGATGAATCAGCCCTGATCCTTCCAGCGCCCCGTGAGAGCTTTGGGCTGGGTGTACTGCTTCATGAAAGCCTCGTCCACGGTCAGGACAAACAGGATGTAGCGCTCCGCGGGTGCGTAGGGCGACACACGGACGGCCTCGGCGCGATCGGCCGGATCCTCGGTCAAGGCGGCCCGCCCGCGCACCCAGAACTCGCCGCCACCGCCTTCCGAGTTCTCGACCGAGCAATGCAGCGCATAGCGGCCGTCGCGACCGAGCTCGCGGCCTTTGGGCGACGTCGGCTCCATGAACAAGAACAACCGGTCGCCCACGATCGGCGTGACAGGATGGACGCGCGGGCTGCCGTCTTCACGCAGGGTGGCGAAATAGCCGACCTCACTTTTGAAGCGCGCCAGCCCGAAGGCCGCGAGCTCGGGCGCCTGTTGCGCAAAATCCTTCCAACTGGCCATGGTGTGTGCTCCCTAGAATTCAGACCGGGTCGGATTCGTCGTGGTGCTGCTGAAGCTGCTTTCGCTCGACCCCGTTGTCATAGATCTGAGGCATTCGCTGGCCGGCAGCTCAGCCCTGCCACCAGCGCAGCACGCGCAACGCGCGCAACGTGTTCCAGCGACTGGGTCCGCCCGTCTTTTCCATGTCGAAGAACCGCAACCCGGAGTGGCGATGCTGCACCGGCCAGGTCCCGTCGTCTCGCCGTTTGCTTTCCAGGAGCGTGATCGCGTCCTGGGCGCGGCGATCACGGTCGGCCCCGGCGCGCTGGAAGTAGTCGAGCCCGCGCAGGACGTCGTAGTGCCAGCGATGGGGGTGCGAGAGCAGGGTGAAGACGGGGTTGATGATCGCGCCGGTGCGGTGCGAGCGATAGAAGTGGTGCGCCAGCACGAACTCGCGCGCGCGGGCTTCGGCAGCCTCGACCTCCGCGCGCTGGCGTTTGAGCCCGCACTCGATCGCGGTGCGCAGCCCTTCGAGCACGTTGAAGGTGGTGTGCAGCGAGCTGTGCACGACACCGCGTTTCTTGCGCGCCTGACAGTTCCAGCCGCCGTCGGGCATCTGGGTCTCGAGAAGATGGGCGACAAGGGCGTCGATGCGGCGTGGCATCTGGCCGAAGTACGCGCCGAGCTCTAGTTCCATGCCCACGATGCACAGATCCTGTCGCGCCAACGACCCGGCGAACGCGGCGTCATCGTCGCCGCCCATCATCCCATCGACCAGCAGGCGCGTGCCGCGCTGAGCGGCGCTGTGGTCGCGCGGCAGCCCGAGGTGGTGCAGCTCGAGCAGCGTGTAGGTGGTCGACGTCCACTTCGGCGAGTACAGGCCGTCGCCCCAGCTGCCGGATCGATCCTGTTTGGCCAGATACCGGGCACACCAGCCGGTCGTGGCGGTCTGGCGCTGCTCGGCGCGCCAACGCCGCGGAGACGTATCCAGGAGATCGCGCCGGGTCTGCCAGCGGATCGCGGGATCGCCTTCCAGCAACCAATCATGGATGGCGTGCATCATGCCCTCGTGTGTGAATGGCGCGGTGGAGCGGCACAACGCCCCGAGTTGACTGCAACTCGGGGCGCGGTGGCGTTACTTCTTGCGTTTGGCGGCCGCCTTGGCGCGGTGCTCCTTCGCCTTGGCCTGCGTGATCTTTCTGATCAAGCCGTACGGCACGGGCTGGTCGTATGGAAAACGCAGCGAGCCCTTCGGCCCCTCGTAAGGCGCCGTCTCGGCCGACAGCCGGCCACCGTCGGTCGAACCGCCGAAGAAGCCGATGTGATTCTTGAAGGCCGCGAAGTGCACCAGGTTGCCCTCCAGGACGAAGCTCGGCATGTCGTACTTGATCGCTTCCTGGGCCTTGGGCACCGCCTTTTGAATCGTGGTCCGGATGCGCTGGAGGATCGCCTGTACCTCGGCCGGATAACCGGCGATGTAGGCGTCGATGTTCGCGGGTGAGGATTTTGCCGAAGGCATCGAGATCGCTGTCCTTGTGAGTCCCGGCCGGGCTCAGGCTCCGGCCAGCGTGATCACGCGCACGGTGTCGCCAGTATAGCTGTTGATCGTCGCCGGAACGCGCAGACGCGCATCGGCTTCGTACAGCGTTTGCAGCGCCGCGTACTCGGGCACGTCGCCGGCGGATAGTTCAGCCACGCGATCCAGGAAGGCAAAGTCGTCGGCGGTCAGGTCGTCGTCGCGGCCATCCGCCAGACCCCAGCCGTCCCACGGCAGCGTCTCGACTTTGTTGAGCGACGCCACATCGCGGACGAAGTCTCCGCGGACGAACCACAGCCCCTTCATATCCATGATGCCGAAAGCATCGGGGTCGGCCCGGCCCGAGCGGCACAGACGCCAGGCGGCGCCGCCGACGATAAAGGCATCGCGCGGGACGTCGAGCGGATCGAAAGCGATGCCGAGCCTCTCGCGCTGCAACGCGTCGAGTTGCGCGTCGACCAGGATCCAGCGACCCTGCTCGGCGTTCCAGTACTCGCACACCCAGTGGTCGACGAACTTGCCGGGCTCAAAGTAGGCGCCGAAGCCGCAGCGCGCGCGGGCCGGCACGCCCTGTTGACGCAGCATCGAGGCGAGCAAGGTGGAGTGATCGCGGCAGTTGCCGACCAGCTTGCGTTCGACGGGGCGGGCCTCGGTCAGCGGGCGGGGGTCGAGCTCCAGGATGCGCGTCAGCTGGCGCGACACCCAGCGCAGCTGCACCTCTTCCTGACGGTCGGGGCTGAGCGTCAGCCCGTACTGGTGCGCCCAGAAGACGTGCACCATCAACCCCTGAACGACGTCACGCAGGGCGGCCACCGTCGTCGGCAGGCCGGTGTACAGCCCCGCCTGATCGGCCGGGGTCGTGATCGTGGATTGTGTGGAGAATGTGGCGTGTTGTAGCATGCGAGAACGCTCCTCATGGGAAGGGTGTGTGCGAGCGTCGGATTGATTGGGGCGCAGGGCGACGACGTCTGAGTGTAGAACGCGTGTTCGGTCTCGTCAAGGGCCGGTGATCGATATCCGGCCATTCCCGGTATCGACAAGCCGCCGCCCACGCGGCTCAGACGCGCCGTTTGCCCAAAAACAGGCTCGCTCCTGCATCATACGGACTGCCGCAGGGGGAGAGTCAAGCCGCAACATCGGCCATATCCGGCCACATGCGGCCATTCCCGATATCGATCCCCTTCGCCTCCGCCTGCACCCGCGGTACACTCTGCAAACGCTTCGGCAAGGAGACTGACTTGATGGCTCCCAAATCACAGCTCGCGCGCGCGTGGCCGCCGCTCGGCGCCCTCGGCCTGGCGCTCAGCGCCTGCATGGCAACCCCAACGCCCGCGCCCACTTCGGCGCCGACGCTCGAGCCCACCGCCACGGCGCAGCCGACTGCGAGCCCGGTTCCTGTACACGCGCTCCCTGCGCTGCCCGCCGACGCCGAAGCTTTCGCGATCCAGCGACGTCTGGGGCGCGGTGTGAACCTCGGCAACATGCTCGAGGCGCCCAACGAGGGCGATTGGGGCCAGACCGTCCAGGCCGAGTACTTCCCGAAGATCAGGGCGGCCGGGTTCGCGCACGTGCGCGTGCCGATCCGCTGGTCGGCGCACGCCGCGGCCGACGCGCCCTATACGATCGAGCCCGCGTTCTTCGAGCGCATCGACTGGGTCATCGACCAGGCGCTGGCGAACGACCTGGCGATCGTGCTCAACGTCCATCACTACGACGAGATCTACGCCGAGCCGACCGCGCACGACGAACGCTTCGTCGCGATCTGGACCCAGATCGCCGAACGCTATCAGGATCGGCCGGCCGAGGTGGTTTTCGAACTGCTCAACGAGCCGCATGACTCGCTCAGCGCGGCGCGCTGGAATCGGATCCTGCTCAAGACGCTGACCGCCGTCCGCGCCACCAACCCGACACGCGGCGTGGTGCTCGGCCCGATCGAGTGGAACGCGTTCACGCGCTTGAAGGATCTCGATCTGCCCGCCGATGACACGCACCTGATCGCGACCTTCCACTACTACCTGCCCTTCGAGTTCACGCACCAGGGCGCCGAGTGGGCCACCGGCAGCGACGCCTGGCTCGGCCGCACCTGGAGCGGCACCGGGCTCGATGCCGCCGACGTCGACGCGCACTTCGACGCGGCCGCGCAATGGGCCGAGGCGGCTCAGCGCCCGCTGTACCTGGGCGAGTTCGGCGCCTACAGCAAGGGCGATCTCGAGTCGCGCGTGCGCTGGACGACGTATGTCGCGCGTGCGGCCGAGGCGCGCGGCATGGCCTGGGCCTATTGGGAGCTGGCTGCGGGCTTCGGCGTCTATGACCCGGCCGCTCAGGCCTGGCGCGCGCCGTTGCTCAGCGCCTTGATCCCACAACCGCCCTGAACCTCAACCGGCTCCGCCGATTGCTCGCCGTCAACGCGCCTTCGAAGTTTCGAGGGCGCGTTGGCTTTTCTCGGTCAACGTGTCGGTCTTCCCGACCGGATGATTCAGCCCGACCGGTCGAGGTGGCGGAGGGCGGTGTGGGCAATCCTTCGGGGACCCGGCCGGGCAGGGTCGACTAGGCCGCAGGCGTCTGAGACGGGGCTGTCGTCCTGAATTCGCACCGACCCACTCTGAATAAATGTGCCGTAGACGGCCAACGTACCATAAGTCTACAAAACCAACCCGGTTTTTGGTTAGAGGATGGTTATCCCATCCGGGCCAAGGGACTAGGCCGCCCGGCCCGATCGTTGCGGTCGGCGGCAGCAAGCGAGGACCCCCATGCACCCAAACCTCCGGCACGGAAGACGGTTGATCCTGGCTCTGAGCGTCGGCCTGGCAGCCGGCTCAGCCGCCCTGACCCAGGCAGACAGCGCCCTGGCGCCCGCCGCTCAGGCCACGCGGACCCCCGTCACAATTCAGATGCAGAACGGCGATCGGCTCAGTGTGCGGTGCCCCGGCCGATTGACGATCTCGGGCAATCTCGTCCTGTGTGACCCGCTGGCGACGGCCACGGCATTGGCGTCGCCGACACGCACGCCTCGCTCGACTCGGGCGACGCCGACGACCCCGGCCGCCACCGTTACGCGCCCGGCGTCGGCCACGCCGACACGCGCTGCGACCTCCACCCGCCAGCCGTCCGCCACGCCGACACGCCCCGTGGCCACCGCCACGCCGACGCGGGCCGCCAGCGTCACGCCGCCCCCGGCCGCATCAGCCACACCCGCGCCGGGCGGCGCGATCTACGACTCGGCCGCGATCGCGCCCGAGATCCTGGGCACCTGCTCGGCCCAGGTCCACGACCGTTACGTGGCCATCGGCCCGGACGGCGTCCGCTATCGCACCTGGCATCCGCAGGTCGTCGACAACGGCGCGGGCGGCACCTGCACGTTTGCGCACGAACACGGCGCAGATCCGGCGACGTCGCAACTCGCGAACGCCGAGCCGATCCTGTTCGACTACGTGGCCCATATCTCCGAGCTGGGCGGGATGCCGATGCCGGAGCCGCATGAAGGCTTCAAGGTGCAGGTGGCCAACATCGGTCAGGTGAACGACGAAGGCCGCGTGTCGCGCGTTAGCGCGATCCTGCTCTTCCACATGGGCACCGGCGGGGTCAAGCGCTACCTGACCTCGATGCACACGCTGGCGGTGCAAGCCCAGATGCCCGATGGGTCGCGCGTCAACGTGCGCGGCATGGCGGACACCGCCGCGGCCGGCTCGATCTGCGCGCGCGATGGCGGCGACGTCCCGATCGGTCGCGCGGTCATGACCCTCCCGAACGTCCCCGAGACCGCCAACAACGGTCAGCCGTGCGTGGTCACCAGCCCGTACGAGATCTGGCAATTCTCGTTGGCGATCACGCGCAACATCGACGGCGAAAACGCGTTGCTGGAGTTCATCGCCAGTCTGGCGGCGTTCGATCCGATCACGACGATGGACCCGAGCGATGTCACGCGCTCGATCTACACCGGCGATGCCTTCCCGGCCTGGCCCACCGACGAGTGGCGCGGCTGCGACCGCGAGTTCTACGTCGGGTCGGCGCTGTTACGCAACGATGTCGCCACGCAGGTGTGGACCGATGCGCACGGCAACGTGCTCGCGGGCAACCACTCGCCCGCCGACGCGCTGCT